>Ga0157380_10001721_pt1 | contig 14423 bp, 10 predicted proteins | sample S35metaG_FD_119757 | JGI IMG/M metagenome (GOLD analysis project Ga0157380, IMG submission 119757) | Switchgrass rhizosphere microbial communities from Kellogg Biological Station, Michigan, USA - S3-5 metaG | ecosystem: Host-associated > Plants > Roots > Rhizosphere > Soil | place: USA... | reverse complement strand
CTAATGCCTCCGGGTCTCGAACTTTCAAATATGGGCCGACCAGAAACTACATACAACGTCTAGAGATTGTTTTGGCGACCGGCGAGATGCTTCAGTTGAAAAGAGGTGAACTCAATGCAACTGATGGCGAAGTTCGAATTCCACTTACAACCGGAAGAGTGATCGAAGCCAAATTGCCGACTTATGAGATGCCGCACGTCCGCAAGCATGCGTCCGGCTACTTCGTTGCGCCCGGAATGGATTTGCTGGACCTCTTCATTGGCAGCGAGGGAACACTAGGCGTCATTACTGAAATAGAAGTCCTGCTGCTGCCAAAGCCAATTGGGGTGCTTAGTGGCGTTGTGTTTTTCTCGTCGGCGGAATCCTTACTTGCCTTTGTTCGAAACGCCCGCGAGCGGTCGTTGCAGACTCGAAAAACCAAAGGACAAGGACTCGACGCGCGGGCAATCGAGTATTTTGACAACGAGTCTTTGAACTTTCTGCGTCAGAAGTACGACACCATTCCCATCAATGCCGTGGGAGCTATCTTTTTCGAGCAGGAAACGAACCAATCCAGCGAAGACGAATTAATGAACGAATGGATGTCTTTGCTTGAAGAACACAAGGCGCTGGCTGACGAGTCCTGGTTCGCGGTGAATACTAAGGATCAAACGAGGCTGCGCGAGTTTCGACATCAACTACCGGTGCTGATGAACGAATGGTTTGCGAAACACAACCAGCGCAAAGTTTCGACTGACATGTCAGTGCCCGACGAAGGGTTTCCCGAGATGCTCAGTTTCTACGAAGAAACTTTGAAAGCGAGCAACTTGCGCTACACGATTTTTGGGCATATCGGTGACAACCATGTTCATGTGAACATCCTGCCGCGAAATGATGAGGAAGGAACCAGAGCTCGCGAGATCTACGTTCAGTTCTTGAAAAGGGCAGCAGCAATCGGCGGGACTTTGTCGGCGGAACACGGCATTGGCAAACTGAAGCGAGATTACTTGCCGCTGTTTTATTCTGCTCAGCACCTCCGTGAGATGGCCGCGCTAAAGCGAGCATTCGATCCCGCCGGCATCCTCGGTCGAGGAAACATTTTTCCCGAAGAATATTTGTGATTACAGGTGTTTACGCAATCTAAAGATTGAACTCTAAACGCCTGTTACGAGTGGTCAGTTGTCCTTCACTGCGATCAAACCCTACAATCGTGGTTCACCCATGCTTCGTTTCACTACAGCCGGAGAATCTCATGGCCGCGCCCTGCTCGCTATCGTAGAAGGGCTGCCTGCCGGTGTGCCTGTCGACGTCGAATTAATTAACAACGAGCTCAAGCGACGCCAGTGGGGCTATGGCCGCGGCGGTCGCATGAAGATTGAGAAGGACCAGGTTCAGATCCTGAGCGGAGTACGTCATGGTCTCACTCTCGGCTCACCGCTCGCACTGATGATAGAGAACAACGATTGGACCAACTGGACTGCAGTAATGTCCGCCGAGCGGCGCGATATCGAGCCGGAAAAATCCAGGCGTTTGAAACGACCGCGACCCGGTCATGCGGATCTGGCTGGTGGACTTAAATATGATGTTCGCGATCTTCGGAATATCCTCGAGCGAGCATCCGCGCGTGAGACCACCGCGCGAGTGGCGTGTGGGGCAATCGCGAAACAGCTGCTGAGTCACTTCGGAGCTGAGATCCGAAGTCATGTCATTCAGCTTGGAGGCATACCTGCTCAACCACTCGAGCTTTCATGGCAGGCTATTGCGGATATCCCGGACGATGCGCCGCTTCGTTGTGCCGATTTGCCTGCGCAGGAAAAGATGGTTGAGCTGATCGACCGGACTCGCGAAGCCGGTGACACGGTTGGAGGAATCTTTGAGGTAGTCGCGCGAGGCCTGGTTCCCGGACTGGGTTCGCACACATCCTGGGATTTGAAGCTTGATGGATTGCTTGCTCAGGCGATTATGTCAATTCCCGCTGTCAAGGCTGTTGCCATTGGAGCGGGTGCGGAAGCGAGTGCCTTGCCGGGCTCAGAAGTGCACGATGAGATCGCGTACAACTCCGAAACAAAAGATTTTATTCGAGCGACCAATCGGGCGGGTGGACTCGAGGGCGGGATCACGAACGGCGAGGAAATTCGCGTTCGTGGTCATCTAAAACCTCTCTCAACTTTGCGGCGACCGTTACGTTCGGTGGACATTGATACTAAGCAGGAGGAGTCTGCTGCATTCGAGCGCTCCGACATCACCGCGGTCCCCGCAGCGGGTGTAATCGGCGAAGCGATGACCGCTCTCGTACTTGCCGGTTCGATGCGTGAGAAGTTTGGTGGCGATAGTCTCGGCGAGATGATGCGCAATTTTGAAGGATATCGGGAACAGCTACGCGGATATTAATAATGTTCTTGGTTCTTGGTACTTAGTTCTTTGTGGTTGGTTCTTAGTTATTTGGTTTCGGCCCCGGAGGGACCAAATGTTTATAGCAAGCCAGATGTCTTAATAAGTTACTGCTCCGTTAGGATCGTAGTTTTTTGGGGTGCGATATCTATAAACATTTCGCCGCTACGCGGCGGGAACAATGCGAAACAAATCCCAAGCAAGCTGAAAAGATGTCGACGAAACGATTGAGTAATGCCAGGTAAAGACAACAAACCCGTTGAGCGAGTTTTTCTAATCGACTCTATGTCGCACATCTTTCGCGCGTTCTACGCGCCGATGGGCAATCGCACGGCGCCCTTGTCGACCTCGTATGGCCAGACTACTGGCGCCATCTATGTCTTCACCAACATGTTGCGCAAACTCATCCTCGATGAGAGCCCCGAGTACATCGCTGCAGTCTTTGAATCAAAAGAGAAAACGTTCCGCCACGAAACATTCGCCGATTACAAAGCTAATCGGACGCAGATGCCTGAGGACCTGTCGTCCCAAATGCCCTTCATCCTTCGGCTTTGCGAGGCTTTCAACATTCCAATCATCAATGCTCCCGGCTATGAAGCCGACGATGTGATTGGCACTCTGGCGCTGAAGGTCCAGGAGAAAGGCATGAAGGCCGTCATTGTCTCCAACGACAAAGACATGTGTCAGTTGGTCCGTGATCCCAACATCGTGGCGATGCGGCAGAACTCTCAAGTCGTCAAGCGCAAGGAATATGTTCCGCCCGTCGAATGGTGCGACGAGGCCTGGGTAGAAAAGAAGTTCGGCGTGACTGCCGATCAGGTAGTCGATCTGCTGGGCTTGATGGGGGATTCGATTGACAATATTCCGGGCGCTCCGGGCATTGGCTCGAAGGGAGCCGTCTCTCTCATCAAACAGTTCGGCTCGATCGAAAACGCGCTCGAACATTGGGAGGACGTCAAGCACAAAACTTATCGCGAATCTTTGCGAGATCACGCCGATCAGATCCGCCAATCTCGCGAGCTCGCTCGCATCAGATGTGATCTCGACGTCGAGTTAAATCTCGAACTGTTGAAGTCACGGCCACCGGATCGTGCCGCCACCTACGAGCTGTTTCGCGAACTCGAATTCCAGGTGCTGAGCCGCGAGTTTGCCGACGCCGCCCCACAATCCGTTCCTGCCCAAGCGAGTGATGCTGCCCATAACTACAGGATTATTCGCACGACCACTGAGTTTAAAGGTCTGCTCGAATTGCTTTGGAACGCTGAACACGTCGCCATTGCGATTGCCGAACCGACTGAAGGCGAAGATCAGCAGCGCTGCTTATTACCACCCGAAGGTGCTTTCGGAATCGCATTTTCTACCGGAGCGGGGAACGCCGCGTACGTCGATCTCGAACAGTTTGCTGAAGGGCGCGAGGCCGCTCTGAACCCGCTGCGCGAGCTGCTCTCAAACGCATTGCTCGAAAAATCGGTCCATGATGTAAAGCGCGCCATCGGTTTGTTCGAGCCTCTCGGAATCAAGCTGGAGGGAGTCAAGGACGACACTTCGATCGCCGCCTACCTGCTCGACCCAAGTCGCACAAAGTACGAACTTAACGATCTGGTACGAGAACTGACCGGCTCCGAGATCTCAATGCCACCGCCATCGGGTTGGAGCGAGCTGATGTGGCGGACCACTGCTGAGGCAGATTTCACCGCACAAGTTGCGCGCATCCTTCACGAGAAGATTCTCGAAAACAAACTCGAAACCATCTACTCCGAGATAGAACTACCGCTAGCGCCGATACTTTATCGGATGGAACGAGCCGGCTTGAAAGTGGACCGTCGAGTATTGGGTGATTTATCAACCTTTCTGGGACAGGAATTGGCTCGTCTAACGAAGGAGATTTTCAAATCAGCTGGACGCGAGTTCAACGTTGGCTCACCAAAGCAAGTAGGCGAAGTACTTGAAGAATTAGATATTGTTTCCGGGCGCAAGACTTCGACTGGAAGGGTTTCAACCAGCAAGGCGGTCCTGGAAGAATTGGCTCAGACACATGAGTTGCCGCGGTTGATTATTGAGTATCGAGAGCTGGACAAATTAAAGAGCGTCTACACTGACGCCTTGCCGCATCAGATCGCTGCCGATGGCCGTATCCATTGCCAGCTGAACCAAACAGTGGCTGCGACCGGACGACTATCTTCGAGTGAGCCGAATCTTCAGAACATTCCGATTCGCACCGAAATGGGTCGAAGGATTCGGCGAGCCTTTGTCGCGGAAGCTGGCAGTAAGATCATTTCCGCCGACTATTCGCAATTGGAACTTCGGCTGCTGGCCCACATCACCCAGGATCCGGTGATGCTGGAGGCTTTTCAAAATGGTGAGGACATACACAACCGAACCTCCCGATTAGTTTTTGGCGCCAAGACTGACGCCGAGCTTAAAGAGGCTCGCCGCTTCTCTAAAATCGTTAACATTGCTATCGCATACGCCATCGAGCCCTGGGGACTATCGCAACGTGTTGGTATCTCGCGAGAGGAAGCGAAGAAAGTTATTCGCGATTACTACGACACTTATAAGGGCGTGCGGCGCTACATGGAAGAGGTGCCCTTGCGTGCTCGTGAGCATGGCTATGTGCGATCAATCTATGGCCGCATTCGGCCATTGCAGGGAATTAACGATCGAAATGCCAATATCCGCAAAGCGGCAGAACGTGAAGCTATCAATATGCCGATACAAGGGACAGCCAGCGACATCGTGAAGATTGCCATGCTCCATGTTGAGGACGAGTTCAGGCGTGAAAAAGTAAAGTCGCAAATGCTTATGCAGGTCCACGACGAACTATTAGTCGAGGCGCCGGACGCTGAAGTCGATAAAGTTGTTAAGATTCTGAAGAAGGAAATGGAGTCTGCGGTGCAGCTGGATGTACCGCTAATCGCCGACGTCGGCGTTGGCGACAACTGGATGGATGCTAAGCCATAACTTATTATTTCAGCGAAACCCCGTTGGCACCAATCCAAAGTTTGACCCACGACGATTAGATCAGATCTGAAATGGCAGAGCCTGAGGAAAAACAGGAATCTCAAGCAGAGTCGAGGTCGCAGGTCGTTTATCGACGAGCGGAACCGACCGGCGGTGGACAGCAGTCTGTCGGGCAAGGCCGAGAGCTGGCGCCGGCCGTTACTCCGCTAATCATAGGCTTCACTCTGCTGTTGATTGTTATCTCTGTGCATGGTTATCTCAGCGTGCATCGCATCGATGATGTAGGAAGACAAGTTCTTGATCTCGAGCATGGGCATGCAGCTCGCGCCAATCTGCTGTTGCAACTCCGGCTGGCGCTGACGCGACTCGATAACGAAGCTCGATCTCTCCAGGATGCCGAAGCTGGCCGGGGTCTGAAACCGCCGTTTGACTTTCCCTTACGGACTGCGAGAGAAGGCATGACTAAACTGTTGCCATCTCTTGAGCGGCCACCACTTTCTGAGGATCCCAAGTGGATTACTTTCAAGAATGATCTGGAATCATATGTGAAGATCACAGAAGACTCTCGCCGTTATTCACTCGACGGATTTTTTAAGTTTCACGTCGTTGATACCGAGATGAATGATCTGTTTGCCGACTCAAGCAAAGAACAGCTACAGATATTTCAGCAGAGCGATGCCATTCAGCAGCGCGCGATCAGGGCTATTCGTCTGTGGAGCGTAATCGCGTTGCTGGTTGGTGTGCTGGTGGCGATTGGGACGATCTGGGAAGTGCAAAGGCGCTTTCGCCAAATGCGGCAGAGCGTGGAGCAGCTCCGCCGCGAGAGAAGCTTCAGTAATCAAATGCTCGAGGGCATGGTAAGTGCCGTGGTGGCCATCGATCAGGAGGATCGCGTTCGCAGTGCCAACCGGGCCTTCTTCGACATGTTTCCCGAAGCGAGTATCGGAGCGTTCATTCGCGAGAAGTTTGGGCCGGACGATGCGATGCACATGCTCGAGGCTGCCACGTCTACGCAGGTGAACGCGGCTGCCTATCGCGGGCGTTGGATGTGCGCGTCAAGCACACCCGGCGTGGAACGGACCTTCGACGTTTATTCCTCGCCCCTCGCCATCGAAGGCGATCAGGGGCAGATCGTTACCCTCGTTGATGTAACCGAGGCAGCCGAGTCAGAGCGCGTCATGAGACGGAACGAGTCGCTGGCAGCGATGGGTCAAGCTACAGCTCAAGTTGCTCATGAAATCAAGAATCCATTGGGAAGTATCCGCCTGGGAGTCTCGATGTTACGCGACAGTGTTCGAGGCGATCAGGAAGCGCTACGAACAATCGACCTCGTCGAGCGCGGCGTAACTCATTTGAACAAACTCGTTCTCGATGTCACCGAGTACTCGAGACAAAAGCCGCTGAGTCGATCAAATGTAGAACTCAATGATCTCTTGAACCGAAGCCTCGAGTTAGTCACTGAACGGATTAAGGAAAAGTCCACGCCAGTTCACAAGTATTTTGCCCAGCAAAGAATGCGAGGTTCATGGGATGCGGATCAATTGGTGCAGGTCTTTGTGAACCTTATCGCCAACGCCATCGACGCCAGCTCCGGTGGTCACCCGATTACTATCTCAACTGAGTTGGTCTCGACGAATGGAGCTGCCGGTTCAGCGAGTGCGCGCGTCGTGATTGCAGACGAGGGCAGGGGGATGGATCAGGCTATGCTGCTCCGGATCTTCGAGCCGTTCTTTTCAACCAAGAAGCGAGGTACCGGTTTAGGTTTGGCGATTGTGAAGCAGATCATCGAACAACATGGCGGTCGGACTTCAGTCGTAAGCGAGGAAGGAAAGGGCTCCACCTTCACGATTGATTTGCCGCTGTGACTTCAGCAGTTTTCGGATTTATACCACGGGCTCGCCCCGTGGTGACTAACGCTGTCAGCTAATCAGATTGTAGTCCTGGAAGAAAGATGCCACGGGCTCGTCCCGTGGTGACTCACGCTCGCTTTATTGGAGCATCACCAATCGTTAGCAATAAACTTGAAACTCCACGGGACAAGCCCGTGGAATCCGAAAGAAGTTCTTAGGCTTTTGTGGTAGCTGCCCTCGTTAATCACCACGGGACAAGCCCATGGCATTATCCCTAGTGGCGGTTTGATTAGTTTCTCAGCGACTGAAATGCTTTTCGCGCGGCCGCGATGGTGCGATCGACAATATCGTCATCATGCGCCAGGCCGACAAACGCAGCTTCAAATTGCGAGGGCGCCAAATAAACACCGGCGTCGAGCATCGCGTGAAAGAACTTGCCGTAAACTTCTCGATTGCTTCGATTAGCTGTCGTCCAATCAACCACCGGTTGGTCAGTAAAGAAGGTCGTCCACATTGAACCGACGCGGTTCGTGACCGTGTCAATACCTGCTTCAGCAGCTGCCTTTGACAGTTCTCCACACAATCGCGCCGTCGCAGTCTCCAGACGTTCGTAAATCGACAAGTCGCGCAGTCTTTTCAACGTGGCCAGCCCTGCGGTCATTGCCAATGGGTTTCCTGACAACGTCCCGGCCTGGTAAATCGGACCGGCGGGCGCTATGTGTCGCATCAAGTCTTTACTTCCTCCGTACGCTCCGACTGGCAAGCCTCCGCCAATGATTTTACCGAGCGTGGTAATGTCTGGCAGTACATCGTAAAGTTCCTGAGCCCCACCTCGTGCCACTCGGAAGCCGGTCATCACTTCATCAAAAATCAAAAGCGCTCCATAACGTGATGTGATTTTCCGAACGGCCTTCAAATAACCTTCCTGTGGAGGAACGCAGCCCATGTTGCCGACCACCGGTTCGATGATTACTGCAGCGATGTCCTCATGTTGTTTGAAGATCTGTTCCAGCGCGTCGGCATCATTGAATGGTGCAGTAATTGTGTTTTCAGCAAGCGCTGCAGGTACACCCGGGCTATCAGGCAAGCCTAACGTAGCGACACCTGAGCCTGCCTTTACCAGCAAACTATCTCCATGGCCGTGGTAACAACCTTCGAACTTCACCAGCTTTGTCCGCCCCGTCGCACCGCGCGCCAGGCGTATCGCAGACATCGTTGCTTCAGTCCCGCTGTTCACCATTCGCACCATCTCAATCGAAGGAATGGCGTCGACAATCTCCGCGGCAAGCTCAACTTCCAGTTCGTTTGGCGCGCCAAAGCTGGTTCCTCGAGACAAGGCAACAATCAGACGCTTGGTTACTTCCGGATCCGCGTGTCCCAATATCATCGGACCCCATGAGCCAACGTAATCGATATAGGTTCGCCCATCCACATCAGTCATGGTGGCGCCGCTGGCGCTGCGGATGAAGCGAGGACTGCCTCCTACGCCCCGAAAAGCTCGCACTGGTGAGTTCACACCGCCGGGAAGTAACTCGACGGCGCGAATGAACAATTCCCGCGAACGATCAAAGTGGTCTTTAACTGGTGAACTCATTTGGGTATTGTCGGTTTGAATTGGTTCGTAGACAAGTCAGAGACGTTCGATTCCTTCCTTTGGCTCGACAACAATTGTTCGAAAGCTCGACAAGCGCACGAGTCCGGGCGCCGCGCCTTTGATGCGCGACACAAACTTCTGTTGGGTGTAGTTGACGTTGACCCTGCTGTCGTCTCCAGCCTGGCTGAACTTGGCGGCGAGTTCTGCCGCTTCGATTACGGTGCGATGAGGTAGGTCTTTTCGAGTTGGATTACGAACAACCACATGGGAACCGGGGTAATCAGCGGCGTGAAGCCACAAGTCCTGAGCGCGCGCGATACGAAACGTCAGGTTGTCGTTATCTTTTGCCGCTCGTCCGACCAGGACTTCATAACCGTCGCTCGATAGGTAGCGCCGGACACCAGGGATCTTGTCCTGCTTTTGCTTCGGTCTTGTCGCACTAGCTGTTCTGGTTGCTGGCAGCAGCTTCGCCAGCGCTTCTTCATCTCGGTCCGCGATTACTTTCTCAAGTTCCAATTTCCGTGTGTTCAGGCCGGCTAGCTTGGCTCCAATCTCGGTCAGCCTTTCAGAGATTTGTTTAGCAGCGCGCTTGGATTTTGCATAGCGAGCAAAATACTTCCCGGCTTCGGCCTGCAACGACGTCTTTTGATCAATCTCAATTTCAACCATAGGAGCGTCGGTTGTATAAAAATCCTTAAGACGGACTTTGTTACCGTTGCGCTCAGCCTGTGAAACGTTAGCAAGCAGCAAATCGCCAAGACGCTTGTGTTGTTCCGGATCGCCATGAGCCTCAAGATCAGACTGCAAATGCTTGCGAAGTTTTTCAAGCTTGGCAGATTCCCGCCGCAACTTGTTGAGTGCAGACGCCGCGTTCGTTTCAAACAGGTTAAGTGAAGCGAGATTCTGATAATAACTATCGGCAGCAGCTGACAGTGACTCAAAGTCACCCTTGGAAAACGATGGTTCGTTCCGGGCAATCTTGTGCCCTCGGTTTGCGAGTTGGTAAGACTCGCCAACCTGTTGACCGGATCCAATCAGCGATCGTTGGGCGTGGGTGATAACGTCATCTTCATTCAACAGAAAGAGGCTGGCCGAACGTCCGGTTAGTTGCACCACCAGCGTCGGTTCACTTTTCTCGCCAGTTTCGTCGATCTGGTTGAACCTTAGTCTAACCACACGTTCGTTCTCGTCCTTTTCAATGCTCTTGAGAGTGGCTCCAGTCAAGGTGGAGCGAAGACTTTGACCGAATTCTCCGAGTGGCTGCGATTGCTTGTCGAGTTGTTTGGTAGCGCGGTGGGCAAGGTACATTCGCGGAGAAAAAGCTTCAGTGCTAACGAATAGAAAACCAGCCTCGCGCCGACGCAAGTCGATAACGAAAGTCTCGCGGGAAAGTTGATATATCTTTCCCAGTACGCCACCCACCAAAGCGTGGCGAACTTCAGTTACGATTTTGGATAGAATTTCGTCCTGCATCGGAGGAATATTTAAGTAAAAAGTCAAAAGTAAAAAGGTAAGAGTAGATCCGGCACTAAAAGGGCGACCAAACCTTAGAACTGAATGTTGAATATATAGTAGCGGTCAACATTCTCAGCCAATTAATGGGCACAAAGAAAGCGCAGGCCACGTTTCCGGACCTGCGCTCGTTGACACTGATGTGTCGAGTTAATCCTGAATTACAGCGGTTTTTGTCAGCCTGTCGTGAACCGTCTTTCCTTCGCCGCGAGCGAATGCCATCAAGAGTCCAACTCCCATGGTGACGATGGTCAATAGGTAAAACAGCGCGCGACCTGCTGCTTGATTTCCAGTCGGAATCAATCCAGTGCGCACGTCGACGGCTCGCAGAGACAGCAATCGCATTCCCAAAGTGCGCCCGGTTAGCGCTGTCGTCACGGTTGCGTAAAGAAACATGAAAACTGCGACGACGCCTGCCATGATGGCGATCAGTTTTGGTTGATGCCAGTTTCCATCCTGGAACTCAATCACAGCGGCGACCGGCAAGCTCAAAAATCCAACCATGATCAAATCAACAAACGCCGCACAAATCCTGCGAAAGAACGGCGCGTGACTCTCGAGATTTGCCGGGCTATAGGCCGAAGTAATGGAATCCAGATAAGACAACGCTGGATCGTCTTCCCTCAGAAGTCTCTTGGGCCTTGGCTTTTCAACTGGTGTTTCCGGTTCCTCCGCGACGGGCGCCTGTACCACAACCAGGTTGTGCGTACGTTCGGGGGTAGGCGCTGACTCGCTCGGCATAGGTGCCTCCATTTCAGAGGGCGCTACGTCCTCTGGTGCGAAATCAATTTCTGATTGTTTTTCATGCGCAACTGCCACCGCTGTCGCTGCTCTTGAATAGGTTGTGGGAGGTCTCACCGGTTGATGTGCGCGTTCAATGCGACGCAAGGCCGCCGCTACCACGGGATTTACTTCTGGTGCTTCCGCTTGAGGTAACAATTCGAGCTGGGGTACGACTGGGGCTGGCAGATCCGGCTGTAAACGCGCCAGTTCTTCGGCCTCAGCAGCAGCTTCGCGGGCCTTTTTCTCCTGAACTTCCCGAACGCGTGCACTTAGTTCTTTGCGCCACTCCGGTACCACCCTTCGTGAAACGCCAGGAAATTCTATTAGTCTCGAGACTGAAGCTTCGCTGATCGCAAACTCCTTAGTTTCGACGTCGTCTTCGAAGAAATTCGTTGAATCGATTTCAGTTTCTGAGGAAATCGGAGAAAAATAGACTAAACCTTCGAGTGTCGGACATTGTTCCTGACTATGCTCAGTCTCACACGAGGGACATTGCATAAAAAACGACGGCCTCCGTTAGGGGCACTGAATCAGCCTCATCGCTTAGCCGCTCGTCGATCAACCAAGGACGAAAGCTGAGCGCCGGTTCAAAGTCGGGCCGCATACTATCAGGAAGTACTTTAAGTGGTCAACCAGAAAATGTAGCAGGGGTTGAGGTTGGTCGGAGTCCCGCGTGAGCATTGCAGGCTTCGTGGCGACGAATTAGAGTGGGGTGCGTCCTGCAAATCCAGCGTCGACGTCATGCCACCACTCGAGTTGATCTCCTTCACCAAGTTGCCAACAAAGTAAAACGACTCGTCCATCACGGAGCGAAGGAAAGTCTATGAGTCCGCGACCAAAGTCCTTGAGTTGCACGCCAAGAGTCTCAAGTTCGCCAACTAGTGAGGTCATGTTTATGAGGTTGGCGGCGTATCGCGAGCCATTACTGATTCCTCCGCCTCCCTGTTCGGCGCAGTCTGACGCCAATCTTGCTGCACTCTCTTCAGCCAGGATCTCTGAGTGAGCTCGTTGGATCTTTTTCACCAGCGGCTGCACAGCAGGGAGGAGGGAATTCGCTTCTTCTACACTAAATATCTTCATAATCAAGCTTAGTCATCCGTCACGCGGATAAACTCACTGGAGGATTCATAAATGTCGCCGTCGCTCTCAACGGTTGATTCGAGTACAACTCTCATCGCTGTTTCAAACAGGTCGGCGGGGTTCACTTCCTGAGCTTCGAGTTGTGCGTGCACATAAGCCGCTGCCGGCTCGTGTAGATCTCGTTCATCATAACGACCGTGCGGCACATCCTTACGCACCCGTTCGGCGATCTCTCCCAGATCGATGAAGTAATCAGCGACGTCGATCAGCTTCGGCGCCGTGTTCGATCGAAAGCCGGCTACTTCAACGCGACAACCTTTGTAGGCGACTGCATTCACGGCATAGACGAAGTCTTCATCACCTGAAACCAAAACTGCTGTGTCATATCGTCCGGCGAGGGAAAGCATATCGACCGCAATTTCGACATCGAGATTCGCTTTCCGGGTGCCATCGTAGAAAGTCTTGAGTTCCTTCTGAATCACGCGGAAACCGTTGCGGCGCATCCAGAGCAGGAAGCCTTGCTGTCGTTCAGCCCCCACATCGACGCCCGTGTAAAAGAAAGCCCGCAACAGACGGCCATCACCCAGCAAGACTCGAAGGAGCTTGTTGTAGTCGATGTCTATGTTATGAAAACGAGCCGCATGAAACAGATTGTTACCATCGATAAAAACGGCTACCCGACCCCGGTGTCCTAATTGCCAGGAAATGTTATTCGTTGGATCAAAATTGTTCATTTAAAAAGGCCCCAAAACCGTTATCAATCTCAATAAGAATGCTTCGTTGTCGGGTATCGGGTCAAGGCGGCACAAGGGAGTTGTTCTTTGTTCTTGATTCTTACTCCTTTGCATTTCTGCTGATGGGACCTATCGTCTGCTGCCTGCCTGAGTGGTGAAACAAAACTAAGAACAAAGCACAAAGAACTAAGAACTTCCTTTACGGTGCAAAGGCCTGGTCTTGCAGCATGTCGAAGTAGATGAGATTGACGGGCGCGTTTGTCAGTGCAACTTCCCAGACGAGATGAATCTCAAGCGTGTCGGGTGCTTTTGGGGATTGTCGTGGGTACACAACTAACTGCTGTGGGATGGCTTGGATGGGAGACTCAATCGCAAAAGTATGATTGCCAGTCGCGTCCAGGTAAGAGACGGCGTGGCCTGTTAGCTTCTTGTTAACATCCAAACTTCGTATCTGGGCAGCCGCTGCATTGAGGGCGGTCTGAATCTTTGCGGCATCGGGAATAGCACTGCTCGTTAAACTTAGGATTCGCCGATCCGGGGCGAATCGCACTTCGATCTTTCCATAGTTACCACGCAGTTGATAGGTGAACGGCCGTTGCTCATAAGTTGCTGTACGTGTTCCATCAGCTCCGGAGGAGTCGTTCACCAAAGTCAGTTGAGCCGGATCAACTCCGAGGAGCGTCTTCCACTCATTCAGAAATCGCCTCAATGATTCTCGAGTTTCCTCCTCGCTCATTTGCGCGCCTGTGCCGACCTTGGGTAGATACAGTACTCCCGTGAAATTCGGCGGTAGACTCTGAATCGTGGAAGTTATCGGTTGCAAGGGAGGCTGACTTTTTCCTGCGACACCTTGCTGGGCGTTTATTTGTAGCCAAACTGCGTTCGCGGCATCGATGCGAGTTGGTGCTTCGGTTAGAAGTATTGGGTAAGGAGGCTGATTGCGCGCTGGCGCTCCAGGACTAACAGGTTGCATTGCTGCACAACCTGCCGTGAACAAGACGAGCACTGCTGGAATTATGCTAAGTCGCATGCGCCGTATTCTACTCGACTCTTGTGTAGCGCAAACTGTTAGTTTGCGTCCCACGTTGAAGGCGACACTCGCATCGCAAACTAACAGTTTGCGTTACAAACGTTTACACCGCAAAGACGAAAAGGCGCGGGTGGTGGCCTAGTTCGGTTTCGTAACGCAAACTGTTAGTTTGCGGATGCGTTGAATGCCATTCAATCCACGCAAACTAACAGTTTGCGTTACAAACCAGGGACACAGAAGGTGCATAGTTACGCAAAGCTCAAACTAAACGACATTTTGTATAATGAATTTCTCTGGAGGAATTGTTGCCTAAAAACCACAAAGATATTTCGCTGTTCACGGATCTTCCCGTAGCGTCCACGGAACCGCAGGGATTTTCACCGGAACAGATGATTCGATGTGATGAATGTTTGCGAGCAAACCCACCCACCCGGCTCGCGTGTTTGTATTGTGGAGCGAGCTTACCTGAAAGCGCGATAGCAACCGCAAAGCAGAAACCATCATTGCGG
>Ga0157380_10001720_pt1 | contig 14425 bp, 9 predicted proteins | sample S35metaG_FD_119757 | JGI IMG/M metagenome (GOLD analysis project Ga0157380, IMG submission 119757) | Switchgrass rhizosphere microbial communities from Kellogg Biological Station, Michigan, USA - S3-5 metaG | ecosystem: Host-associated > Plants > Roots > Rhizosphere > Soil | place: USA: Michigan... | reverse complement strand
TTCATCCAAATGGGCGGCGCCGAGCGGGTCGCAGCTGCAATGCACGACTCTTTTCCGTCGGCGCCTATCTACACAACAGTCGCATTGCAGCATCGGATGCCGAAAGAGTTGCGTGGAGCAGACATACGCACGTCCGCGATGCAATGGCTCCCCGGGATCGAACAGCGCTTTCGCCAGTACTTCATGCTGTATCCGCTGGCGATTGAGAACTTCGACCTCTCAGAATACGACCTAATCTTCAGCAGCAGCTCAGGCTACGCCAAAGGTGTACGACGTCGTCGCAATGCGATTCACGTCTGCTATTGCCACACTCCGATGCGGTGGGTTTGGCGTTACGAAGACTATGTCGCTCGCGAGCGGTTCAATGGTGTGACTCGCTCGGCCCTTCCGCTTCTCCTGTGGGGGCTTAGAAAGTGGGACCTCCGCGCAGCGCAGCAGCCTGACTTCTACATCGCGAACTCTAAAATCGTTGCGGAGCGAATCAAGCAGATCTACGGACGCGAAGCCGCTGTCATCCCGCCACCTATTGATGTCGAGAGGTTTCAACCTTCGGTTGATGTTGATGATTACTACCTGGTCTTGTCACGCCTGGTTCCTTATAAGCGAATCGACCTCGCCATCGAAGCTTGTAAACGAATGGACCGGCGTCTGGTGATTATCGGCGATGGACCTGATCGGGCGCGATTAGAAGCGCTCGCCGGCCCTCGCACAGAATTTCTGGGCCGACAACCAGACCAGCAGGTGAATCAATACGCAAGTCGTTGCCAGGCGCTTTTGTTTCCCGGTGAAGAAGATTTTGGAATGGTGCCACTCGAGGTGAACGCCTCAGGAAGGCCGGTGATTGCTTATCGCGGCGGTGGCGCAATCGAAACTGTGATTGAAGGAAAGACCGGAATCTTCTTTGACGAAGCAAAGAGTGAGTCTCTCATCTCAGCTATCGAGGACTTCGAGAGTCGACACTGGGATCCGTTGAGCATGCGCGAACATGCTGAAGAGTTCGATCAGAAAGTCTTTGCTTACCGCGTGCTGCAATTCCTGGGGTCGGTGGCTCCGACTTCATGCAATAAGGACTTGATTGCGAGCGCACGATTGCTTGCGCGCAAGACGACTCAGTTGCCTTGGCCGATGCCGGCCCTGGGAAGATAGCTCCATCAGAAACCAGTCAAGCTAAGCGAACAACTCTTCAAAAGATTATGAGTAGCCAGTCTCTTGCCCTACGGTCAGTTCAGCGAAAGAGCCCCGGTCGTTTGGTTCTCTGGCCGATCACGACATTGCCGCTATCGGCAATCGTAGTGTGGTCGATCAATACCGGCGGCGAGGCGCTGCGCTGGGTAGGTCTTGGCAGTCTGACTGCGGCTATGGCGCTGCCTCTCCTGGTAAGTCTCGAGGCGGGGCTTATCGCCATGATGCTGTTTGAGCCTTTGCGAGGCTTCATACGGCGGGCGCAGTATATCTTTCTTCCTTACACGCAATCTGATCCCATTCACACGCTGACGCCGTTGGTGACAGTGCTGGCGATGGCTATGCTGCTCAAGCGGCATCGCTTTCAGATCTTTCGCGCTTCGCCACTGGCCACCTCCGTTTCCATCCTTGCGGTGATCTATTTCCTGCAGATTTTCAATCCCCTCCAGGGCGGATTGAGTGTTGGCTTGTCGGGCGCGTTGTTCATGCTGGTGCCAATCGCCTGGTTCTACTTTGGGCAAACGGTGGGACCACACTTTGTAACCACGGTGTTCAGGTTGATGGTGGTGCTTGGCTTTATCACCTCGCTTTACGGTTTGTATCAGCTCGCGTTCGGCTTTCCATCTTTCGAGCAGTTCTGGGTGGACAATACCGAATTCTATCAATCGATCTCGGTCGGGCACGTGAAACGAGCGCTCGCAACCTTCAGCAGTGCGGAAGAGTGGGGCCGCTATATCGAGCTTGCTGCGATCATCGCCTTCGGATTCATCTACGGCGCAAAAAACAAGTTCAGAGCTGCAGTTTGGTTTCTCACCGGCGGAGCCTTAACTGCGATGCTCTTAACTACCGGCCAACGGACCGCGATGTTCGGTCTAATTGTCGGATGTTTGACGTTGCTGTTAATGGGCGCCAAGTCGTCGCGCGGAGTTATGGCCCGTGTGGTGCTGGCCTTGTTGCCTATAGTCTTGGTCGGAGTGCTCGCGAAGGCGCCGACAAACGACGACATGTTGGACCACGGCGAGGACGACAGAATGGGAGCGCTTATTTCGCATACAGCGAGAGGAACGCTGCGCCCTACTGAAGAAGGAAGCCTCCAGGAACGGATTACGAATTGGACTTTCCTGGCGACCGAGTATGTTCCCTACCATCCGATTGGAATTGGTCTTGGCGGAACATCGTTGGGCGCCTGGAAATTCAATACTGAACTCGACCTTCCGCCGATCGATAGCTATTTCATCTCGACTGTCATCACCTGTGGGTTACCTACAGCACTCCTCTTCATGTGGATTCTGCTGCGGGCGAGCCGTATGAGTTGGCAGACTTACAGGGAGTGCGCGGCCGGTTCAGCGCAGTCTCGACTGTGGAGGATTACGGCGAGTTTGATGCCGGTATTAATTCTCAACAGTTTCTTTGGTAACACATTCACGCTGTACTCGGTGGCCCCGATTGGTTGGCTGCTGGTTGGCTGGATTAGCGCCCAACAAACTCGAGAACAGATTGAGATCTGAGGACGCTATGCACCCTGTACTTGTCTATCACACGATTCGAGAATCTCCCGAGCCATTGGAGGGAGATATCGATATTCCCCGCGAGAAGTTCGCGCAGCAGCTCGAGTGGTTGGCGCGCCGCGGCCGAGTCGGCACGCTTGAAAGGACCCTCCTCGATACTACGAAGCGAGTGACGGCAATCACCTTTGATGACGGGTTTCGCGACAACTTAACGGTTGCCTTGCCGTTGTTGGAGAAATTCAATTTACCGATGACCTTATTTGTTACCGCGGGATTTGTCGGACGTGAAGACTATCTGTCGTCGGAAGAGCTTCGCGAGATAGCGAAGCATCCGCTGGTGACGATTGGAGCTCACGGACTGTGGCATCGCCATTTCACGAGACTCTCGGCCGCAGACTCGAGGGCTGAACTGGTAGCGTCTCGATGCCTGTTGGAAACCATCACTGGACAGCGAGTCGATCTCATGGCCTGGCCCTACGGTGAGTGCAACGCTGAACTCGAAGCGCTCAGCAAGGAGGCCGGTTATCGAGCAGCCTGGTCAGTCTGGAAAGGATCGAATGGCCGCCACTCAAGATGGCGAGTGCCACTCGGCCGGCGCGACAACATGCTTCGCTTCATAGCGAAGGCTTCGGGTGTCTACGGAATTACGAAGGCCAAATGGCATCGTCTTAAGGAAGGAATTCATGTGACGGAAGGCGCAGCCATCGCATTGCCGCAAGAAACCAACTAGCAGGGTTATGAAGGTCCTCTATTACAACCACACAGGGCAAGTCAGCGGCGCCGAGCGGGTGCTGTTGATGATCCTGTCGCGACTCGACCAAAGCACTCGACCGATCGTGTTTTGTCCCGCGCAAGGTGAGCTTTCGAAAATGGTTTCAGAACTTGGGGTCGCCGTGTCAGCGGTCGATCTTCTCGAGCTCCGATTCACTTTGAAAGTAAGCCGACTGTTTCAGTATCTCCGTTCCTTTTGGCGGTTGATATTTCAACTGCGTGGAAAAGTAGTAGCCGAAGCACCCGATCTAATCCATGCCAACAGCATTCGTGCCGGTCTCGTAACTTCGTTGGCGACACTGGGCTTGGGTAAGCCGGTCGTCTGGCATCTCCACGACGAATTGCCGCGACATCCGTTCAGCACGCTGATAAGACTCTTGGCGCTGACTTTGAGACGAACTCGTTTTCTCGCCGTCTCGCAGTCGGTAGCCGATAACTTCCGGGGTGCCGTAGTTCCATTGCGAAGCCGGATCGCGACCATTCTGAATGCCATTGACCTAACGAAATTTCAGCCAAAGGCGGGACAGGCTGCAAAAGTTGAACTGCACGTTGAGGACTCTGAGTGCGTCATTGGAATTGTTGGTCAGATTACGCCTCGGAAAGATCAACTGGGCGTGCTGCGAGCCTTTGCAGAAGTCGTAAGAGAAATTCCGACCGCAGTGCTCCTGATTGTTGGCGCGCCGCTTTTTAATCGCGACGATGAGTACGCCGCAATCTTGACGCGGACTGCAAACGAGCTAGGTGTAGAAGGCAATGTCCGCATGCTTGGCGCCCGCAGAGATGTAGCGGCGATCATGCAAGCTCTTGATTTGCTCATCGTCAACTCGATTGTCGAGCCTTTCGGCCTCGTAGCCGCGGAAGCAATGGCGTGTAGTACGCCAGTCATAGCGACGAAGGTTGGCGGCCTCGTCGAGATTATTGAACATGGCGAAACCGGATGGCTGGTGCCTCCAGCTGATGAAAAGGCGCTGGTCAGAGCAATTCTAACGCTGGCTTATCGGCCGGCTCTTCGTCTTCAGCTCGCAGAGCAAGGACAACAATCCGTCAAAACAAGGTTTTCGTGTGAGCGTTACCTGCTTGAACTGGATGCCTTGTATTTGTCGTTAACTAATTCATTCAATCATGCCGGCTCGTTTGAGCCGCAGAAACAAACAGGGAAAACCAGTCTTGCGGATGCTAGCTGAAGAATTGGGTTATCAAATGAATGAACTATCTGTTTTGCAGGTATCGCTGGAGCTCGGCTTGGGCGGCGGCAGCGAATGCGTTGCGTTTGAGCTGCACCGGGCTTGGCTGGAGTTAGGTATTGACGCTTTGGCGTTGACCAGCATCACTACGGAAGCTGACGCGACCCAGGGAATAACTCTGGTTTTACCATGGTTAGCGCTTTCGCATCTTCGCAGACGTTGGCACCATCTAGCCACGTTGCTCGCAATTCCTTTATTCACTATTGCGGCAACCTGGCGTGTCCGGCGTCGGAAGGTCAGCAGCATCGTTGTAAGCCATGGCGACGCCCTTACGGGTGATGTTTGTATCGTTCATGCTGTTAATCGGGCGGCACTCGCCGAGAAACAACGCTCCGGTTATTACGGCTGGCTGCTTAACCCAACGAATCTGTGGGTGAGTTGGCGCGATTGGTGGATGTTCGGTGGCCGGCGCTATCGAAAGATCGTGGCAATCTCCGAAAGAGTACGACGCCAGCTGAAAGAGCATTACCACATCCCGAACGATCAGATCGTGACCATTCCGAACGGCGTCAATCTCTCGCGCTTTAAGGTAGGAACTGAAGAGCTCAGGGCCGAGGTTCGTGAAGAGTTCGAGATCCCGGAGAACTCTCGCTTACTGCTTTTTGTTGGTAATCAATACCGGCTGAAAGGGTTGGAGTTTGCCATTCGATCTCTGACGAAGATGAATACTGACGCCTGCTTGCTCGTAGCGGGACGTGACAACCCCGCTCCATTCCTGAGACTCACTGAACAACTGGAGCTCAGTGATCGAGTCATCTTTGCCGGATCACGAACTGACCTTCCGCGCATTTATGCAGCAGCTGATGCGCTGATTCTGCCGACGCTTTACGAAACTTTCGCACTCGTTTGTCTGGAAGCGATGGCGTCGGGTCTGCCAGTGTTCGCCACGAAAGTCGGCGGAGTTGAGGATTATCTTTCGGATAGTGAGAACGGATTCCTGATCGAGCGATCTGCGGACGACATCGCTGCAAAGCTTGATCGATTCTTCGCCGATCCCGAGCTGGGCGAATTAATCCGTCAACAAGGACTGGCCACAGCTGAAGATTACGCATGGGACAAGATTGCCAGGAAATATCTCAAGCTATTCAACGACTTGCTTGCAGAAAAATCAGGATCAACCGGCGGTCGACGGTGGACTCTCGGAACCCAGGAATTGCTACTTGGTCAGGGAAGCGTTCCGTCTGAATAATAAATATGAAGACAAAAAACAATTCCAGATGCGAAGAACAAAAGATCCGGGTTTTGCGGATCGCTCATTCGAGTTTGACGCCCGCCTTACGATGTCGCGAGCGAGCACTCGTGCAGTGCTTTCCTGATATCGATTTGGAAGTTGTCACGACCCCGAGCTGGAAAGAGGCTGAAGTAGAAGTAAAAGCAACCGCTGACGATCTTTTCCCCGTCCGTACCGCGCGCAGTTACTTCTCAAAGCACATTCAGTTGTTTGCGTACGACCCGCGACCGATCATCAAAGCTTTGCGCGAGCATCAGCCGCACCTCATCGACCTTAGTCATGAGCCCTACAGCGTCGCCTGCGCCCAATTGCTCACTTTGTGTGGATGGTTCGCTCCAGGCGTTCCGATTGTGATGCAGACGAACCAAAACATACTTCATAAATATCCGCCGCCTTTCAATTGGCTCGAGCAACGGGCCTTCAGGCGCGTGAATGGAGCCTACGCCTGCAGCGAGACTGTCGTTGAAGTGTTACGAGCTAAGGGTTTCGACAAGCCGGCCCCGATCGTTCCTTTCGGCGTCAATACCGAAGCGTTTCGACCTCCCTTGCCCGGAACAAAAAAAGCAGACGGACCACTAACGATTGGCTTTGTCGGCCGGATGCTGCCGGGGAAAGGGCTTGGTGTTTTGGCCGACGCCTTAGCTGAGATACGAGCGTTGCCCTGGAAGTTACTGATGGTCGGGGACGGACCGGTAAGAGAGGAGTTTGAACAGAAGCTACGGGCCGCGTCGCTCATGGACCGTGCCGAATTCACCGGCGCGATCAGTTTCGATCAGGTGCCCAAGCTCTTTCATCAGATGGATGTCATGGTTCTGCCGACAGAAACGACAGCCAGAATCCGTGAGCAGTTTGGTCGGGTCCTGGTGGAAGCTATGGCTAGCGCTGTTCCTGTAATTGGATCGACCTGCGGCGCGATTCCCGAAGTAATCAGCGATGCCGGACTGGTGTTTACAGAAAGAAATGCTTCCGAACTCGCAGATGCGCTGCGACGGACGCTTACAGACGAAGCATTGCGAAATCGAATGGAGGCCGCTGGTTTGGAACGAGTAAAAGAGTATTCGTGGGATCGAGTGGCTGAGAAGACTTATGAGCTTTACCAGCTTACGCTGAGGATGGCGGTCGACCCGGTAGCGACTTCGCGTGTAGAGCTGGTTGCTTAAATGTTATCAACGACAGGCTGTCAACCTGTCGTACATGAAATGCTAAAAAAGAACATCAAACTAGTCTTCAGTACGAACGCCATTATGCTTTCATCGGGCGTCGTCACTAGCCTGGTCAGCGCCTGGGCGCTGGGTCCAGCAGGTCGCGGAGATTTGATCATCGTCCTGATGTGGCCTGCCATCTTTGCAATGGTCGCCCAGTTGGGTTTGCCCGCAGCATACAAGTTCTGGACTGCCAAGCGACCTGAGTGTGTTTCAGCGCTGTTTGCGAACTCAGTGATCTTCACTTTAATCGTCGGTTTGATTGCGCTCGCCGTAGCGGAGCTAATGATTCCGCATTTGATCGGAGTACGAAGCCCGGAAGTATTGAGGCTGTCCAGACTGTATCTGCTGGTGATTCCGGTTCTCATGCTCACCGATTTGACGCGGGGTTTGTTGGAAGGCGCCCGGCGCTTTAAGTGGGTTGGAGTTCTCCGATTGATATTGTTTGGCGTCCAGCTCGTAAGCTATATCGTTCTTTGGTTGATTGGACGACTGACCGTTGCAAATGCTACTTACACGATGATCGCGGCGGTTGTGGCTTCATTGGTGTTATCGATCATCGCGGTCTGGCTCGAGCTGAAGCCGAATTGGCGCCCGGGCATTTCGGAGCTCGGCCTAACACTCAAATATGGAATTCGCGATTACCCGGGAGTCTTAACCGAATTCATCAACTGGCGTCTAGATTTAATGATGCTCGTCGGCATGGCTTCGAGCGCGGCAGTTGGATTGTACGCAGTTGCGCTTCGGCTGGCTGATATCACAAGCATTCTGGCGTCCTCGGTCGGTGATGCGTTAATGCCCGAGGTTGCCTCGTCTGACGAGTTCGAAAGTTCGGCGCGTTTGCTAACTCGCAGCCTGCGACTGACATTGCTTTGCCACTTGTTGATCCTGGTGCCGCTTTGGATAGCGACTCCATACATACTGCGTCACGCGTATGGTGAGGACTTTGTTTCAGTCACGAATGTTCTGCGACTTTTGATGTTTGCCTCAGTTATGTGGAGCGCGGGTGCGGTTGTTATAAGCGGACTCAACGGTTTGGGTCGTCCCGGCCTAAGCGCGATAGCGCGCGTGACGTCCGCAATCGTCATGTTCGTATCGCTGTCGATCTTACTTCCTTCACGAGGGATTCAAGGTGCTGCCATTTCTTCGATTGCAGGGTACAGCACCATGTTCTTTGTCGCGCTGTTTTGGTTATTGCGCCTGGGTCGAATAAGTCTGTTTGAGTGTCTGAGGTTTCGATGGAGCGATTTGCCCGAAGGGTTAAGGGACCCGGCACTTCAGACGCGAATCCTTAGAGTCATTCGTCGCACGCCTGCGGCCGACACTGCGCGAACAGAAGTGCTCGTTAACCCTGTCGAATGATCCGGCGCAAGTTCGCCTTCCTTGGCATGGATATTAGCTCGTGTGTTAAAGCTGCGGTACTTGTGCTTCTCAGCGTTCAGTACGCAGCTTGTTACCACGCACACGACGATTGTACTTTCCTTCCAAATCCAATCAATTCCTCGAGCACGGCAGGCGCAGTTGGGATTCCTGGCAGCCTTGGCGTGAATATCAGTTTTACAGATCCCAAACCGGGTGAGATCCAGAAGATTTACGATGCGGGATTTCGCTGGGTACGAATGGACCTGAAGTGGGATCTAACCGAGCGTGAGAGAGGCAGGTACGATTTCGCCGCTTACGATCGATTAATGTCGTCCCTCAAACCCTTTGGGATTCGAGCCTTATTTATTCTCGATTACTCAAACCCGCTTTACGATGGTGACAAGCCACCTCGAACTGATGAGGCTCGCGGGGCATTTGCGCAGTGGGCAGTCGCTGCTGCCCAACACTTCGCCAACCGTGGCGTTCTTTGGGAGACATATAACGAACCTAACCATCCGCTATTCTGGCCACCGAAGCCAAATGCTAACGACTACGCTGCGCTTGCACTTGCCGTCGGCAAAGCCTTTCGCGACCAGGTTCCGAATGAAGAGTTGATTGGTCCCGCCACGTCTGAAATTGACTTTGATTTTCTCGAGCAGTGCTTCAAGGCTGGCTTGCTCGACTACTGGTCGGCAGTTTCAATCCATCCCTATCGTCGATCCGATCCGGAGACTGCGGCTAGCGATTATTGTCGCTTACGAGGAATGATCGATAAGTATGCTCCGATCAAAAATGGGGCTAAGAAGCAGATTGGAATTATATCCGGTGAGTGGGGTTACTCGGATGTATGGCCGGGACTCAATCAGGACATACAAGGTCGAATCCTCGCTCGTTCGCTGTTAACGAATTTGGGCAATGGGGTCCGCCTTTCAATTTGGTACGACTGGCAGGATGGTACTGATCCAAGGGAGACGGAACACCACTTTGGGATCGTCTCGCAGAAGGATTTCGAACCCAAGCCGGCCTACTTGGCAATCCAAACCCTGAGCAAAACTTTAGCGGGTTATCAATTTCAAAAGCGATTAGCTGCCGGCAGCCCGCAAGATTACCTGCTGGTATTCACTGATGGCGCGCGGCAGGTTCTGGCGGCCCATACGACCGCACCGTCAGCACGTCAGATAGTTATTCCTCTACCGCCGGGGAGTTACGAAGTTATCCAGCATACCGGTGAGAGAATTAGGACAGTGCAGGTCGACAGCAAGGGTCTTTCTATAAGCTTGTCTACCGCGCCGTTATATGTCCGAGCCATCAAAGGCTGAGCGTTAGCGCTCTCATTCTCACCCGGTTTCAACCGGGTGAGAACCAGCGCTCTCAAATGCTGTCAACCGTTTCAACGGTTTTGTTCTCAGATTGCGCGAGAAACCGTTGAAACGGTTGAAGGAGAATCTGAAGTTGTTCCTACTCACCCGGTTGAAACCGGGTGAGAATGAGAGAGGCCAAAATCCTAAATTGACCCATGATCTGCTGTTTCGTCAGATTGACGGCAACTAACTGAATCACTTATCTTTCAACCTGCATTTAGCAACGTCCTTGAGTGCAGGCTGCTGCTGAAATTAGCCTTTGAGGCTCCCCGACGCCTGCGACTTATACCTTCGGTCATTAACTCAAATCCTGAGTAACTTTATGAGAAACTTTGTGCGCGATAAATCTTGCAGACTTCTGTTCACGTCTTACCGGCAGCGTTTGATTTCGGTTGCGGTCGCAGCTGTTGCCGTAACTGCGATTCTTAACGTTTTTCTAATGCACTCGCGAGTCACCGAGGCGAAGAGAGCGGAGCGCGGATCGACTCCGCTTCAATTTACTGCCAACGGACACGTCGTAAGATTTGAACAGAATTTTGTCCACATAGCTTCTCGAGATCACGGCCTTAAGGTGGAATTTGTCGGAAATGAACGTGCCCAGATAACGTCTCAGCCTTCGTCACCGAATCAAGGCGACAAAGGACCGTCGCTCGGCACAGTAACCTACTCAAACTTGTGGAAAGGCATCTCATTATCCTATGAAGCCACCAGAGCAGGTGTCGCCAAGAGCACTTATTACGTCAGTCCCCAAGCCTCAGTAGACAATATTAAGCTCAGATATAACGTTGCAGCGGAGATCGATGCCGCCGGCAACCTGGTTTTCCATTTTCCCCACGGCGTAATGCGCGAGAGCGCTCCCGTGGCTTGGCAAATCAAAAACGATAAGAGGGTCCCGGTCTCAGTGAACTTCCGTCACCTCGCTGAGCGCGAAGTAGGTTTTGCTGTAGGCGCCTATGACCCGTCATTACCGTTGGTGATCGATCCTACTCTTCAATGGAATACCTTTCTTGGCAGCGACAATAATGATTTCGGGCTCGGCATCGCGACTGATGCGAGCGGCAATGTGTTTGTCGTCGGAGTGAGCAATGCGTCGTGGGGCACACCAATCAGAAGTTTCGGAGTGGGCCCTGACGCCTTCCTTGCAAAATTGGATTCGAATGGCACGCTCCTGTGGAATACTTTCCTGGGTGGTAGCAGTGGTGACGAAGGCGACGGCGTTGGTGTCGATGCCAGCGGCAACGTCTATGTCACAGGTTTTAGTGGTGCAAGTTGGGGCTCTCCGATTAATTCCTTCACAGGTGCTGAAGACGCCTTCGTTGCCAAGCTTGATACGAATGGTGCGCTCCTTTGGAACACTTTCCTTGGATCCGCTGGCGCTGATCGTGGTAGTGCGATCGCGGTTGACGGCGCGAATGTTTATGTCGGCGGCTGGAGCGATACGACCTGGGGTACACCGGTGAATGCATTTGCGGGCGGGCGCGATGCGTTTGCGATCAAACTCACCCTAAATGGCGGCTTTGTTTGGAGTACGTTCATGGGCGGTCCAATTAATGATTTCGGTAACGCCATTGCTGTCGATAGTGATGGGAACGTGCTGGTAGGAGGTGAGAGCCAAGCCACTTGGGGAAATCCAGTGCAAGCTTACACTGCCAGGGCCGACGGATTTGCAGCGAAGTTGAATTCATCGGGCCAGCGGCAATGGAATACGTTCTACGGTACCTCCGAGAATGATGAGGTCATTTATGGAATTGCCGTGGATGTGGACGGGAACGCATACATAACTGGCGTAATAAACTTTGTTGCAAAACTAAACAGCAGCGGTGTTATGCAATGGAACATGCCTGCCGGGGGAACGGGGGGCTTGGCCATCACCGTCGATAATACGAATAATGTTTTCGTCGCGGGCCTTACCGGGACTGATGCGGTTACGACTAAGTACAATTCGCTGGGTGTGTTCCAATGGCAAAGTTTCGATGGTGGTTCGGGCATGGACGTCGCCAGAGGAATTGCCGTACGCGGCAATGGCAACGTCTATGTCGCCGGCTCGAGTAATGCCAGCTGGGGAGCGCCAATTCGTCCGTTCACAGTAGGGGCTCAAACCAACGATGGGTTTGTATATAAGCTGCTCGACTTGCCGCCACCGACGGTGCAGTTTAATAGCTCGGTCTTTTCAGCCTCAGAAGGACCACCGCCGAATGGAGCCACAGCTCGGGTTGCATCAATCGTCGTTACTCGAGCAGGCGATCCTTCGACCACTGTAGCCGTAGACTTTCAGACCAGTGACGGAACCGCATTGCAACGCACTGATTACACCACCGTATCGGGAACCATAACATTTGCGCCGAATGAGACGAGCAAAATCTTCAATATACCGCTGGTCGACGATGGCTTCGTCGAAGACACGGAAACGGTGAATCTCACCTTGAGTAATCCCGTTGGCGCGACCTTAGGCGCCACCACTACTGCGACTCTTTCCATCGATGATGATGAGGAAAGTCCGGCGACTACGAGTCCGCTGGACGATCCGCCTTACTTTGTCCGCCAGCACTACTTTGATTTTCTCAATCGCACACCCGACTCTGGCGGATTCAATTTCTGGGTATCAAAGATCACTTCCTGTGGCAGCAATCCGAGTTGTATCCGAGCTCAAAGGATTTCTGTATCAAACGCCTTCTTCTTTGAGTTGGAGTTTCAACAGACGGGTGCGTACGTATACAGGTTGTACCGGGCGGCGTACGGGAATAATCAACCCTTCCCGAACACCAGGCCGGATCCAAACTTTCCAAACGAGGAAAAGAAGCTACCTAGTTACCAGGTCTTCTCGCGTGATCGAGCCAAGGTAATCGGTGGTTCGAACCTGGCGCAGAAACAGCTGGATCTTGCGAACCTGTTCGTATCAAGACCAGAGTTTTCGACGAAGTATCCGGCTAGTCTGGCAACGGCAGACCAGTTTGTTGACGCGGTGCTCGCGACTATCATGACGGATTTGGGGGTGGACCTGGGCTTTGATCGCGGCGCGTTAATTAACCTCTATGGCTCCGGTGGACGCGGCGCTGTTATGTACCGGCTCGCTGACGACAATGAGCAGACGAATCCGATCCATAACCGGCCTCTGATTGATGCTGAATACAATCGCGCGTTCGTGGCGACTCAATACTTCGGATACTTGCGCAGAAATCCTGACATCGCCGGAATAATTTTCTGGCTGGGGCAAGTGAACAGCGCGCCGTTGCGGGATTTGGCGAAGCAGAACGCGATGGTCTGCTCGTTCATAACTTCAGCGGAGTATCAACAACGCTTCAGTCCGGTAGCGCCGCATTCGAATGCCGAGTGTCCGCAGTAGTTTGAGATCTCCGATGGAGTTTTAAGATTAGCGCTAATTGATTGCGTCGGTAGCGGGGGTTTCAGCTTCTTCCTTCTTCTTTCGCCACATGCCGGCGATCTGGTGGGCCTCGGCCTCAGTCATGTTGTCATAGATATCGGCGGTGTTTTTGATGTTGCCGTCCTCAAGCTCACATACTTCCCAATCAGGCGCGTTTGGATCTGTACCAGCACGACCGGGTTTGACTCTAATTAAATATGAAATTTCAGGCGACTTCTTTTCGTCGTCCATTCGAATGTTCTCCTCGCAAAATTTAGTGAGCTAAATCTATCACACGCGCAGTCCGCTTTGGTAATGGAGGCAGGTTTAGACTCGTTACAGAACCCCGAGCGGTAGCGACGGGATCCATTTGCTCAACGTGATGAAAACCATGCTTTGAAGCTGAGTCTTCGAGCCCGTCGCTACCGCTCCGGGTACTGTAACTTTCGATCCGCGTTTGCGTTGACCAGGTTAGCGACAATCATCACCAACTCGGTGGGATCTACGGGCTTGGCTACATGAGCTTGATAACCAGCTGCTAAAGCACGGGCGCGATCGTCTGCCTTCGCGTGAGCGGTCACCGCGAGGGAAGTAAGATTGGTACCTCGTTCGTCAGCGATCGATCTGACTTCGCGTAGCAATTGATAACCATCAACGTCGGGCATTTGAATGTCGGACACCAACACATCAATCGAAGCCTGTTTGTACATTGTCACTGCCTCAATAGCTGAGGAAGCCGCAGTAACCACAGCACCGTAGCGCTTGAACACCATGGACAGCAGTTCCAGCCCATCAGGATCGTCATCGACAACGAGTATTCTCAAACCCGTTAACGGTAGTTGAGTCATCGGGTTCACCTGCGTTACGACTGGGAGTTCGGGGTCAGCTGGCGAAGGTTGTAGTGGCAAGCGCACAGAAAAACTGGCGCCGTTACATTCATGTCGGTTGTGAGCCTTGATTGTGCCTCCATGAAGCTCGACTAAATGGCGCGCGATGGCCAACCCAAGTCCCAACCCGCCGTGGGCTCGTGTGTAGGAGCCATCAGCTTGACGGAAGCGATCGAAAACATGAGGCAGAAAATCCTCGCTGATTCCCGGGCCATTGTCCATTACGAGAATCTCGACGTCCTCATCATGAGGTTCAACACAAATGCTTACTTCACCGTACCGTGGCGTGAACTTGACGGCATTGGAGAGGAGATTC
>Ga0157380_10001719_pt1 | contig 14436 bp, 11 predicted proteins | sample S35metaG_FD_119757 | JGI IMG/M metagenome (GOLD analysis project Ga0157380, IMG submission 119757) | Switchgrass rhizosphere microbial communities from Kellogg Biological Station, Michigan, USA - S3-5 metaG | ecosystem: Host-associated > Plants > Roots > Rhizosphere > Soil | place: USA... | reverse complement strand
CGGAACCAAGGCGGATGAGCTCACCAGCGAGATCACCATCAACAATGTCGGCACCACGACGTACATGGTGACCCAGTTGACCCCGGCAACGTACTACTTTGCTATCCAGGCGGTAACCGCAACCGGCGCAGAGAGCGAACTCTCCGGCGTTGCCAGCAAGACCATTACCTGATACCGCAGGATGGCCTGCCTCGCAGCGTTCGAATTGTTCGATTGTTCGAATTGAGTATGGCGGCATTCCGCAGCCTGAACTCGTACCCCGGCGCATCCATAGGGCGATTGCCCAACGCGTCGATTGCCAATCCCTGCCCCTTACGCGCGGGCACGGGGCAGGTAGGGCCTTGCCGTAGGATTTTCATATCGGACGGCGCGGTTCTTTGCCGGGGTCCCGCCAATTCTATCCCCGCTCGAATTCCAGGATAGTGTGCCCAAGTCGAGCAAGGGCATAACCGCTGTAAGGCGGCGACGCAAAACCTCCGGTCCCACCAATTCATCGAATTGAGGATAGCGGGGCTGCCGGTCGGTTGATTAGTCAACCGGTCGTGAAGCACTTGAGTCTCCTGCGTACCGATGTTCGTCGGCACGTCAGCGATAGCTTCCCTTGTAGACCTCGTAGCCATCCGGCGCTGTGTGCCGGACGGTCATCGCAATGGAAGTTCATGGGGCCGCTCCCGCGGCACCCGTTGTGAGGCTGACTAATGTACGCACCGGTTTCGAAGTCCACTGTTCTGGGTTCACTGCTGCTGCTGTCCACTGTTGCTACCGCCGCTACCAACCGTCCGCCGACGATTTCCGGCACGCCGGCGACCTCGGTGCAGGTGCAGAGGACTTATCGCTTCTTCGCGTCCGCTGCGGATCCGGAAGGCGCCAAGATCACTTTCAGCATCGCGAACAAGCCGTCATGGGCATGGTTCGATGCGACCAACGGTACGCTCGGTGGAGAGCCGCAGGCTGCGGGCACCTATTCGAACATCGTCATCAGCGCGAGCGACGGCAAGTCGAAAGTATCGCTGCCGCCTTTCACCATCACTGCAATGAAGCAGTCGAATCGCGCGCCTTCGATTGCAGGTACGCCGGCGACCTCGGTACAAGTGCAGAAGGCCTACCGGTTCGCGGCGACCGTCAACGACGCCGACGGCGACAAGCTCACGTTCAGCATTGCGAACAAGCCGTCGTGGGCGACGTTCGATACCAAGGCGGGCGTTCTCAGCGGCGTGCCCAAGTCCGCCGGCGTCTTCTCCGGCATCATCGTCAGTGCGAGCGACGGCAAGACCACTGCATCGCTGCCGGCCTTCAACATCGTGGTGTCTGCTGCGGCCAACCGCGCGCCCACCATCAGCGGCGTGCCGCAGACATCCGTGCAAGTGAAGAAGACCTACCGGTTCTTCGCCAGAGCGAGCGATGCGGACGGTAACGCGATTACCTTCAGCATCGCCAACAAGCCGGTCTGGGCGTGGTTCGATGCCAGGACCGGTACGCTGGGCGGAGAGCCGCAGACCGCTGGCACGTATTCGAACATCGTCATCAGTGCTTCGGATGGCAAGGCATCCGCTTCCCTGCCGCCTTTCAGCATCACCGCCGTCGGCAGCAACCAGGCCGTCCGCCTCAGCGGCACTCCTGCCGGCATGGTCGTGGCCGGTGGCGAATACGTTTTCCAGCCGGTCGCTACCGATCCGGACGGCGGTACGCTGGCGTTCTCGATCTCCAACAAGCCGTCGTGGGCATCGTTCAACACGGTGACCGGCCGCTTGTCCGGCGTGCCCCAGGCTCGCGACGTTGCAACCTTCGCGGGAATCGTCGTCAGCGGCAGCGACGGCCAGTCGACCGCCACGTTGCCGGCCTTCTCGATCGCAGTCACGCAGCAGCGGCCCACGGCAACGACGAATGCCGCGACGCTGTCATGGACGCCGCCAACGGAGAACATTGATGGCACGGTGCTGGTGAATCTCTCCGGCTATCGCATCTATCATGGATCGAGCGCCGCTGCTCTCGACCAGATGATCGAGATCGCGAATCCTGGCATTGCCAGCTACATGGTGGAGAACCTCTCCGCCGGCGAGCACTACTTCGCGATCAAGTCGTACTCTTCGTCCGGTGTCGAGAGCGCGCTGTCGCCGCTTGTCAGCAAGGTGATCGAGTAAGGTCGAAACGTCGGATAGCGACAATCGCGGGCGCATGGATCGCGCCCGCAACCGCTCACCCGACCATCTGCGATTGCGCGTAATTCTCCGGTCCGACGCGGTCGATCAGGCCCAACTGGGTCTGCAGCCAATCGATGTGCTCTTCCTCGGATTCCAGGATGCGTTCGAACAGCTCGCGCGAGACGTAGTCGCCGAGGCGCTCGCAGTCGGCAATCGCCGCTTTGAGCAGCGGATGCCCCAGCAGCTCCAGCTTGAGATCGCACTCGATGACTTCGCGCACGTTCTCGCCGATCAGTAGCTTTCCCAGGTCCTGCAGGTTGGGCAGCCCCTCGAGAAACAGGATGCGCTCGATGAGCTTGTCGGCATGCTTCATCTCATCGATGGATTCCTCGTACTCGTGTTTCGCCAACCGCGGCAACCCCCAGTTGCGAAACATTCGCGAGTGCAGGAAATACTGATTGATGGCGGTGAGCTCATTGCGGAGCACACCATTGAGATGCTTGATGACTACGGGATCGCCTTGCATGAATTCCTCCGGGCAGCGGAGGGCGATGTTGTCGAACGACGCCTCGAAACGCAACGCGAGTTTTAATATCGCCGCTGCGGGCGCAGAGCGATCAATCGAAGATGAAACTGAGAATCAAATCAGGCGGCGACGCGGCAGCACTTGCGCTGGCGCTCGGTCTCGATGATCTCCACCGCCGTCTCCTCGCAACTGCCACAGCAGGTAGCAACCGGCAACTGGCGTTGCACGGCAGGCAGCGAGTCCGCGCCCCGAAGAACGGTTTCGCGGATTTGACGATCCGTGACGGCATGGCAAAGGCAAACGTACATGGTTCTTCAGGGGTTGTTTGACTGCGGCTATCTCAACGCAAATACGAACGATTGTCAATAAGATTTGAGGCTGTGGGGAGGAGGGTAGCCCACAGGGCGCTTTGGACAACCGGCGCGACCCTGGATAGGCAGCCATTTCGCTACGACTTGTGAGCCCGCCGTGCGTCAGTCGCCGCGATTTCATGCGAACCTCACCAGTCGCTCATGTCGAGCTTGGGTTGGCGATGTCGGAACGAATTCACTTTTCCCCGTTGGGTTCGGCGGATGCACGGCTGATCAGTCGCCTGCAGCGGAAACTGTTCGCGCGGGAGCTGACTGAATCCGCAGACGAGATTCGCCAGATTCTCGAAAACACCGAACAGCACATGGTGTGCAATCTCAGCTTCGGGGTGTTCGACGGTAGTACGCCGGTGGGCTATTCGTTCGCCTACGTAGAAACCCGAAGCCTCTTCCATGAGCGTGACGAGGAGGTGATCTACATCAAGGAGATCGCGCTGCTCCCGGGCTACGAGGGCTATCTCAGGCGGGTGATGCAGAAGCTGCTGGCGCTACGGGAAGTGTATGCACCCCAGATGGCCTTTGAAGCGCACGCAGTCCCTGAAGCACTCGCGACATGGCAGCGTCTGCGGCGCTTTTTTCGCTTGCACAATATTCAATTGAATACGATCCCCGAGCCTCCGCGCGCAGGGCGACCGGACTATCGGTTGCTGCGCTTCGAGTTCGGTCCTGTGCCCGGAACGACGCCACCAGAGTCGACTGCGCCGGTCGATCGTCTGTTCGGCGACGCGTCGATAAGTGTCGTGACCGATTCGCGGCGGTGGCTTTCTCTACGGCCGCAATGGGATGCGATCCTCGACGCATCCGCACAGCCGACGCTGTTCCTGACGTTCGACTACCTCTGGGAATGGTGGCGGCACTTCGGCGTCTGGCACGAACTGCACATGCTGGTCATCCGGCGCGATGGGGAAATCGTCGGTATCGCCCCGCTGATGATCGAGCACATCACGATTCTCGGGAAAAGCCTGCGCCGGATGCGGCTCATCGGATCGCTCGCGAGGAGTGCGCGGCCCGGCTTCCTGTTCGGGCGGAATGTGACCTTGTGTACTTCGGCGATGCTCGCTTATTTCGAACACAATGCGTCTGGGTGGGACGTACTGAGTATCGAGTTCGCGGAGCGCGATCCTGCAGAAGCGATGCGTACGCATTTTCGTGAGCGCGGCCATCCAGTGGTGACGTCGAGCACGTTCCACGCCTCGATCGATCTCGACAATATGCTCGATTCGCGCGCCGGCTCGGTCGGGGCACTGCCCGGTAAGCTACGCGTGCGTAGCACGAGTGAATGGCCGGCGCTGGAGGCGGCCATTGACGCGCATTGTGAAATAGAAGAAAGAAGCACAGCAACGGCGGCCGGCCCCGGTGTCTCGAGCGACAAAACCTACTATTTCTTCTACACCGCGCTGGCGAAGGTTTTTGGATGCAAGCGCAGCTTCATCGCCTGGATTCTCGAAAGCGAAGGTGTCGCTCTGGGCAGTTCATTCGGCATCCTGTGGCGCGACGTGTACCAATCGCTGCAAGCCACGCACGATTCGGCGTATGCAGCGCAGTCACCGGCAAGTGTGCTCCTGGAATGCCAGCTGGACAGCCTGGGTCGCGACGGCGTCCGGCGCTACGAAATGATCGAACCCCCTGCGGCGGCCGCACCCGGTCCCAGGGAGCGGCGGGTTCCCATCCAGAACATTCACGTCTATCGGCGGCGCTCGCCGTTGCTCGCGATATACGTTGTCGCTTCCGGCCTGAAGCGACGCCTGCGGCGCTGGAATTCCTGACTCGACAGCGGATTTCTAGCGAAAATGCGACCCGTTCTCTCCCATTCGACCCTGACGGATGTCACTGTGAGGGCACGAAAACGTCGCTGGATCGATTCACCGACCACCTGGCGCAGTTGCCCGGATGCTGCCCCCACCGAGCTTGTGCCAGAGTAGTCGACAATTGCGCAACAGGGGTCTGAGCAGGAGTTCTGAACGTGGCGCCCGGATCACTCATCGATTGGCCGAACAACCAGATTCTCGAAGGACGCGTGGTGCGGGCAACGCATCATCTGCTGGAGACCGGCCTGTTCTCCGACGAAAAGCTGGTCGAATTGTTCGATCAGCACGATCCCGAATGCCTGCTCGTCTACCGGATGGGAGACGACCACCGCAAACTGGACGAGTTCCAGTTCGGCAGCCGCGGCAACCTGACGGCGCAGCAGCTGCTGGATGCCGTCAAAGGCGGCCGGACCTGGCTGAACATTATCCACATCACCCGCCACGACACTTTCAAGACACTGGTCGACGACATCTACGACGAACTCGAACAGAAGGTGCCGGGATTCAGCACCGTGCATCGCAGCGCCAACCTGCTGGTGTCATCGCCGAATGCCAAGGTCTACTACCACGCCGATGCGCCGCTCAACATGCTGTGGCATCTGCGGGGCGACAAGCGGGTCTGGGTGTATCCGGGCGACGAGCGTTACGCGCCGCGCGAGTGGGTGGAGATGCTGTTCACCCGTGAGTCGGACGACGATCTGCCCTATCGGCCGGAGTTCGACCAGTTCGCGACGCCTTACGATCTGCGGCCGGGTGAAATGGTCACGTGGCCGCAGAATGTGCCGCACCGGGTTGAGAACCTCGGCGGCCTGTGCGTGTCGTTGACTACCGAGCATTACACGCCGCAGGCCATGAAGAAGCGAATGACCTACATGGCCAATCGCTACCTGCGGAAATGGTTTCGTCTGCCGGCCACGGGCGTCGAGCTCGAGGGTCCGGCCGCTGCACTCAAGCGAACCTTGTTCCGGGTTGCGCGGCATATGCCCGGCCTGCACGAGGCTGAGGAGTACGATGACAGCGCAAAGTTTTCGCTGGATCGCTAGCGACGTGTGCTGCTCTCGATTTCTCTCGCTAGGCCGCGGCCGACAATGAAGGCAATGAAATAGCGCCGATGTTCAATTCTTTTGTCCGGGCGCTCAGCCTGCTGAATCCCAAGCAAAGGCGAGGGATCTACGTGATTCTGGGGACGTCGGCGCTGGGTGCCGCCTTCCAGACGGTCTCGATCCTGTCGACGATGCCGTTCATCGTGCTGCTCACGAACCCGGACCTGCATGAAACCAACGAGCTGGTGCGCTGGGCGTACGAGCGATCCGGCGCGCATTCATACCAGCAGTTCCTCGGCTACTTCGGCCTGCTCGCCATCGTGGTCCTCACTGCGGGAAACCTGTTCGTCGCGTTCGAGCAATGGCTTTCCGTGAGGTACCTGAACCTGCTGAGCCACAATATACGCAAGCGCCTGCTGCGACGGATCCTGCAGCGGCCATACGAGGAGATCGCCGGCAATCACACTTCGACGCTGAGCGACGTGGTGCTGCACCAGGTGAGTCGCGTGGTGGACGGTGTGATCGGAGCGTCGATCTCGATCTTCAGTGCCGTGGCCCTGGCGCTGCTCATCGTAGGGGCCCTGCTGGTCATCAGCCTGAAGACGACATTGTTGACGCTGGCCGGATTACTGGTCGCGTACGTGGGGGTCTTCCTCCTGCTGCGCCACCGGGTCGAAGAGGACGGCGAGGAGTCGACGCGACTGAGTGCGTCGGTGTTCACGAGGCTCAGCGAAACCCTGGATGGCATCCGCGAGATCAAGACGCGTCGGGCGGAGTCGTATTTCGTCCAGCGCTTTGAGACCTCCGACCTGAGCATGGCGAAGCTCAACACCCACCACTCGATGATGGATTTCCTGCCTCACTACATGCTCGAGACGGCAGTCTTCGCCGGATTCGTCGGCGTGGCGCTGTATTTCCTGTTCACGACCGATGATGCGAGCGTATCGCTTTCTTATATAGCACTGTATGGAATGGCGGTGTATCGCCTGGCGCCGGCGATGCACGGCATCTTCGAGGGACTGTCCACGGTCAATCACAATTCGGATGCGGCCCGTGTCGTCATGGAGCAGTTTGGCGGCACTGCGCCGGCTTTGCAGCCCAAAGCGCTGGCCGTCCCGACGGACGAAATCCGGCTCGAGCAGGTGAGCTTTCGCTATGCGACTGCCGATCGCAGTCAGCTGGATGCGGTCGACGTCTCGATTCCCATCGGCTCCTCTGCGTGCCTGTTCGGCCCATCCGGATCGGGCAAGACCACGGTTCTCAATTTACTGGCAGGGCTGCTCGACGCGTAGCAGGGCAAAGTGACCTGCGATGGTGTGGAGATCGCGGCGGAGACACTCGATAGCTGGCGTTCCAGCATCGGCTATGCGCCGCAGCAGGTCTATCTGTTCGCCGACACGCTCGCCAGCAATATTGCGTTCGGGCTGGAGACCGATGCGATAGATCAGGCACGCGTCGTCGAAGCAGGACGGATGGCCAACCTGCATGAGTTCGTCACTACCCAGCTGCCGCAGGGATACCAGACCGTGCTCGCCGAGCAGGGCCAGTCGCTCAGCGGCGGCCAGCGGCATCGGGTCGGCATTGCCAGGGCGCTGTATCACGACCCCGGCATCGTTCTTCTCGACGAGTCCTTCGCCAACCTGGACGCGACCAATCGCACGGAGATCCTCGATCGGCTGTTTCGCATGCAAGGCAAGACGCTGATTTTCTCCAGCCACGAGACGGCCATCGCGTCCCGCTGCGACAAGGTGATCGTCATGGAACAGGGCAAGGTGATAGCCGAAGGCCGGTATCAGGACCTGCTGCGCGATTCGCCACGGTTCGTCGAACTGCTCGCTCTGATCGAACTGGAGACCGATGCGTCGCAAGGCACGGACTGAGTCGTACGTCAGCCGGCCTGCTGCGCAGGAGAGGTTGCGTTTTTCTTGCGCGACAGGCGCTCGACGATTTTCAGGAACGTCGGCCTGAGGTACGGTTTGAGCGCGTGATAGTACGCATCCATCAGGAAGGTGCGGATCGACCTGCGAAACATCAGGACGATGGACGAGTGGGTCGCCGTGTCGGACCAGCGCATCTTGTTGTTGAGGAACGAGCCGAGGAATTCGTAACGGGCGTAACGCCGCTCCGTCATCAGCTGTTCGAATTCAAGCGATTCCAGCAGCGTGCCCGGCGAACACGCGGCGAACTTGGCGTCGTGGACGATCTGCGCCGAGTAATAGACATCGCCTCCGGTGAACGCAATCGTCGCCGCCGCAGGTTCACCATTGCAGAATAAAACCAGGATGCAGCAGGACTGGCGCTGCGCCATCGTACGTAGCCATTGCGCAAAAAAGGCGCGCTGCTGCGGCGATTTGCTGTGCTCGACCTTGCGTTTCTGTTTCCAGCTGCGCGAATGAAGGTCGAGAAAAATATCGAAGCCGCGCTCGATCTCTGCAGCGTTCGAGCGATACGACCGCAACTCGACGGGCCCGATGCTTTCGAGCTTCTTGCGAGCGGCCTTGAGATTCTTGCGCATTTTCTGCGACTTCGTCTGCAGGAAGCCAGGCCATGTCTGTCGCAGGTCCAGATAAGGCACCAGGTGCGAAAAGGTCTGCCGAAGAACGCAGTCGTGTTCCTGGGCAAAAGTCCGCAGCAGCAGCACTTCGGGGTCTTCCCAGGGCTTTTCATCGAGGCGGATGAGGTCCCATTCCCGCTTGCGTTGCCAGATCGCATCCAGCGCGCATCGGTACGCCTCGGGATCGAAGGGGCCGAGAGCCAGGCGCGGTCGGTTGACGTCCATGATCATGCTGACCGGCTCGAGCAGGCGCACTGGAAATCCGGGAATACCGGTCCATTCGGAAATCTGCAGCGGCATGATCAGGCAAGGCACGGCATTGCGTTCCACCACGACGATGCGCAATGGCATCTTACCGCCGAGGTGAGTCCACCAGGCATTCAGGAAGTCGAAACCTTGCCACGGCGTGTGATCGGGCGAAGCGAGCAGCAAGCTATCCCATACGCCCGCGAGCTGCTGCCACTCGGCTACGTCCGTGATGACCTTGCACTGGAGTGCGGCAGTTTTGTCAGGCGCCGATACCGAGGTCATCGCACGATTCCACTGGAGCAGGCTGGTCGCGCCGGCATCATTCGGGCTCCGGTACCGGAACGAACTGCGGGCGAGTCGAAGGACCGTTCGCTGGAAATTCGACGGTGGCTACAGTGCCACGGTAACCGCAGACAAAGCGTCGACTGGTTAGCCATTCGCGCAAAGCAGGCCGAGAGTCCCGCAGTTGGATCTCGAAGACCGTCTGTGGATAGCGCGGGATGACGATATGTGCGCCGAACTTCTGCTTGTAGCGCAAGACGCCATCGATGAGGCTCGGGCGTGAGTTGCCGAAGCCGATGTGGCGTATGCCGCGGGAGGCGGCATCCTTGATAGTCAGCACATCGAGTACTTCGCTGGCTCCCGGCGATGGCGGGTTCTGCCGCGAACCGAACCAGCCGAATTTCAGACCCTGCGCTCGCCGGTGCAGCAGCATGCCGGCGGTCCAGGAATCGCCTGAGAACAGTTGCGCCAGCGTCGATCCCGAAGCGACCTGCAGGAATTTCTCGCGGGTTGCCGTGATGGCCCCGGCGCCATGGCGCGACCGCAAGTAAGGTACATAGAACTCTTCGAAGAAGACCTGCTTGTCCGCTTCGGCCGTGCTCACGGCCAACCGATAGCCGTGCCGCCGGATCTGCCTCTCTACTTCGCGCTCCAGGTGTCTGCCGAGCAGGCGAGGCTCACCGGACTGTTTCAGATGCAGTTCCTGTCGAATCCAGGCCGGCATGCGGATCTCGCCGAGGCGTGGACCGAGAGCCGACCAGAGAGGCGCTCGCTCGCTCATCACGATCTCTGCTTGCGGTCCGAATCGTGCGAGCGTGGATGGCAGGGCCAGCGGGGCGCAGGTCGCGAGCCGGAGTCGAGACGGTGAGCCGTCGAACAACGTGCCGATCAGGTACTCGGCATTGCTGCCATTGCCGGCGTAGATCGCGGAGACGCCGGTGCCGTCGGTACACAAACGGCCCTGCAAGAGGTCGACGTGCGCGATGCGCATCGAAGCCAGGGCTTGGAAGTGCTGCTGGAGTCTGTCGAGCATTTGCGCGGGTCAGGGCGATGCCTGCGGTCAAGCAACGTCTTCAGCTGGCGCAGTCCAATCGGCCTCGGCGAATTGCACGCCGCCGATGTTGGGCAGTCGCGCTGCACGGCCCTCGACGGCCGCCTGGAAAATCTCGGTGTAGTGGGCCGCGATGCGACTCCACCGAAAACCTCTGACGCGCGCCTTGGACTGTGCCGATAGCTGATTGCGCAGCGTCTCGTTGCCCATGAGCTGCGTGAGCGCCCGTCGGATTTCAAGCGAGTTGGATTTCTCGATCACGATGCCGCTGTCGCCGATGACTTCTTCGCACCCCTCGGCATCGGTGGTCACGACCGCGCATCCGGCATCCATTGCCTCGAGCAGCACCATGGGAAAGTTCTCCTGAATGCTCGGAAACACGAAGATGCTGGCTTCTTCGTACAGGCCGATCAGATCCTGCTGTTGGATGAATCCTACAAACTTTGCCGGCGAGGCGAGAGTTCGCGCCTGCTCGCGCAGCGGCTCCATGTAAGGGCCATCGCCGACGATGAGGTATTCCCAGTCCGAGGTCAGGCCGCTGATCGCCTGCAGGAAATGCTGAACTCCCTTGCGCGGGAAGAGGCGAGCCACCACGAGCACGAGCTTGCGGCGCGTGCGATCCTGGCGAGTGGCCTTGTTGTAACCGTTGCGGACGATATAGACCGGCACGTCGAGTTGCTTGCGTAACATCTGTGCAAGGAACTGAGACGGCGAAGTGACTCTTGCCGCACCCTGCACGATACGCCGCCACAGCGGCGCCGCCAGCTTATGGCTCAACTTGAACCTGTCCGGATTGTATCCAGGAATATCCGAGCCGTGAGCCGTGAGTACATACGGAATGTTGAAACGCCGCGACAGCCGCCACGCAATGATGCCGGAAGGAAAAGCGAAGTGAACGTGGATCACGTCGGGACGTTCGGTTTCGATCAGTCGCGCCGCGAGCCGATAGGCGGGGATCAGCGTCGTCGCCAGTTCCAATGCAGTGGTGTAGTGGCGATGCCGGCGCCAACAGCTCGCACGGTGAACCTCGACTCCGTCGATGGTTTCCAGCGTTGCCAGGCCCTTCATCGCCGACGTCACCGTGCGTACACGATGACCCAGTGCGGCCAGCTTCGCGTTCAGTGCGGATGCAACCGCAGCGCCGCCGCCGCCGATGGGAGGGTACTCGTAAGTGAGACTGAGAATGTTCAAACGTTGGCTCTCAGTTCGCTGGTGACCGGCCTGAATTTGCCCGCGACCTTGTGCAGGGCGCGTTTCTGGAAATGGATGCGCATTGGCAAGGCCGCGCACAATTCTGCAAGCGTAGTAGAAATCTCTTCGCGAGTGGTGTCCGCGTACCGCTCGTCGCTGTGGAAGTAGACATCCAGGCTCATGTCCTTGCGTTGCACGACCTGGTACTGCCGCATGTTCGACAGGCTTTCCAGTTTCATGGTGAAGCGGTAGGGCGAGACCATCTCGCCCGTAGGCAACTTGATGCTGTCGACGCGGCGACCGACGAATACCCGGATCGCGCGTTGTGCATCGGCAGTGCGGTTGACGAGGTCGCCGGTTTCGTAGCGGATCATCGGCATGGCGCCGCCGGCGAGGTCGGTAACGACCAGGCGCTCGGCGCCGGGATCGTCCTCGACCGGCAGGTACTCGAGCAGCAGCTCGTTGCTGGAGATGTCGTAAGTCGGTGCGCCCGGCCGGCGGAAGGCGATCAGGCCGACTTCGGTCATACCGTAGAAGTCGGCGACGGGACATTTGAAGGCGGCTTCGAGCACCGCCAGCTGCGATGGCATCAACTGCTCGGCTGTGCTGATGACAACGGCAGGCCGATGCAGACCTTCTCCGGCCAGGCGGGCGTGTTCGCAGATCTGGAGCAGAGAAGTCAACGGACCGTACAGCACGTCCGGACGCACTCTCTGATATTCCTGCAGCAGGGATTCATCGCGCAGGTCGGCGTAATGCCAGCGGGCGAAACTCATCAAGCCGCCGCTGCGGCGTGTACTGATGATCAGCAGCTTCTGGCCCGGTCGGTAGCCGCAACCGAGCAACGCCCGCAGGAATCGCAGGCTGCGACGCCGGACACTGGCGGCATCCTTGAACATTTCCATCGGTTGGCCGCTCGAACCGCTGGTCTTTTCGATCGACAGCCGGTGTTCCCGGTAGCTGCGATCGAGCAGGTCATCGGCGGTCTGGGCCAGCAAGTCCGCTTTCCGGACGACCGGAAGCTCTGCGAACTGTTCGGGGAACCGCATCGCCGGCAGGCGCGCGGCGAGGGCGCTCCAATGCTTGGCGTAGAAAGGCACGCGCTGCCACGCCGCAGAGACCAGTCGCGTTAACTGCTTGTCTGACGAGACCACGATGTTCGCTGCGCTGTGCCTGTGGATGGATGGGGCTCGACTATTCGCGGGGTGCTGCATTACGCGGCCCTCGCCAGTATGTCGCCGTCGAGTAGCGCTGCGGTTCGCCGGGCGGCTATATCCGCAAGCTTGGTGGCGCGTTGCTGCAAATCTTCGTTCGACTGTAACGCAGCGTCGACGAGCGACTGCACCTTGACCGGTAGATCTTCACCTGCTTCGTCGAGCCACAGCATGCGGCGGGGAATGTTCAGCATGTCGAACATACCCTGGAATTTCCCGTTGTATGCAAGGCCCACCAGCGGTGTGCCCATGCCTGCCGCCAGGATGAGAGGATGCATTCGCGACGACACGAGGACACTCAATCGGCCGGTCACTGCCTTGTAGAGTGCGGGATCGAGGATGCTGGCGATGTGCACGTCGCAATTCTTGACCAGCCTGGCGAATGCTTCGCAGACTTCCACGTCGTTTTCGTAGGGGGCGGTATAGGTAGGAAGCAACAGGATGGAAGCATCCATCCGAATGGCCAGCGCGGCGACGGCAGTCGCCAGCCGTTCGAGCAAGTGCGACAGCGCAGCCTTGCCGGAGTCGTTCTGCATTCCCATCGCGACACGCAATCGCGACGGAACGAATCCACCGCGCGGGTGAAACCACTTGCGCAGGGCGAGGCCGATGACAGGTCGGTGGCCCGGCCGGATGCCGATCGACGCAAGGAAAGCGTCGGCGGTCGCACGGTCCGCCGGCTCCAGCATGAATGCTGGGTCAGGAACAATGTCGATGGGGCGCGGTGTGCATGCCTGTAGTTCGGACTGGGCGAAAGCGTCGCGCACCGTGATCGACGCCAAAGCGTGGCACGTGAAGCGCGCCGCGATTCGGCTCTCTGCGTGTCGAAGCGGACCGGCACCCACACTGTGGCCAACGATGTTAGGGTTCGCGAGCTTAAGAGCCGCCACGCGCGAGGCCCAGTAGGGCATTTTTACACGACTATCGTCGTCCTGAAGCAGTCCGCCGCCGCCGATGACGACTATGTCGGCCGCGTGTGCAGCACGCATCAGGGCAGTAGTTCCGCCCATTCCCCGGCGGATCACAGCGGTAGCGCCTGCGGGCAGACGAGGAGCAGCCAGACTCGATGTGATCGTGACGTCCGTCGCGCCACTGCCGGCGAATCGGGAACATAGCGACGCAAGTATCGCGGCGTCGCCGAGGTTATAGTCTGAGTCGCCTCCGATGATGAGAACTTTTTGCATGGAGCCCAGGTCGCAGTCCACTGTCTTGGGGCGCGGTGGTATGTCGTCGCCGGCTGCGGAAAAGCGGCCTCTGGACAAATGCTAGTTGACTAAAGACACAGTCGCCGAGACCCAATACTCAATCTTGTCGTGTATATTTGGCGGGGTACCGACCGAACTGTCGGCCCGCAATCTGCTTCACCAACGGCATTGCGTGAACTTCATCCTTTGGCCGGGCCCGGATTGGGCGATATCAGGAAGTAGAAAGTGCCTACGCGGCGTACACTGTCCCCTTGCACTGCCGCATGTCGCGAGTTTGAATCGCGTCACGTACATGCGAGGTCCATGCCCGCACAATACCGGTTTAACCATTGCCCAGCTTAGGAATGTGTAATGCTTGCCTGGTCCGGGGCATCCAGCGATGACTGAGCAGTTCGTTCTTCGCAAACCTTTCCTGATCGCCGTGGTCGCGCTGCTGCAGGTCGCAATCCCACCGTTGGTGGCGGTGGCGTCGTTGGTCGCCATCATGGCAGCCTGCGAAGTTCCGTTCGACCGCAAGTACGGGGTGCTGGTGTCGCTGGTCATGACGCTGGGTGCACTGCTGTTGCAGCCACCCAAGAACCTCGGTTCGCAGATGATCGTCGGTCGTGTCTCCCTGGTGTTCTCCACGCTGATGCGCTGGACTATCCTGGTGACCATCCTGCTGATGATCGGGTATGCCACCAAGTTCTCGGAGGAATTCTCCCGGCGCGTCACGCTGATATGGACCTTGCTCACTCCGGCGTTGCTGACAGCCGTCGCACTGCTGCTCGATCTGCTGATGAAGCGGGTGCTCTACGACCCGAT
>Ga0157380_10001716_pt1 | contig 14455 bp, 6 predicted proteins | sample S35metaG_FD_119757 | JGI IMG/M metagenome (GOLD analysis project Ga0157380, IMG submission 119757) | Switchgrass rhizosphere microbial communities from Kellogg Biological Station, Michigan, USA - S3-5 metaG | ecosystem: Host-associated > Plants > Roots > Rhizosphere > Soil | place: USA: Michigan... | reverse complement strand
GGCATGAAGGCCATGCTTCAACTTATAAATTATATTGAATTGGCCGGAACCGCGGGGAACGCGTTTGAAGCAATTGACCTATTGAAGAAAACTACTGTGGATATCGCGATCGTTGATATTAATCTTCCGGATATCAGCGGCATAGAACTCACAGCAAAGATCAAGAAGGAATTTCCGCAGGTGAAAGTGCTGGCCATGAGTACTTTTAAAGAACGCAGCTATATTTCCCAAATGATTCAGAACGGAGCATCAGGATACCTGGTAAAAAGCGCGTCGAGGGAAGAGATTGAAGAGGCGATTCTTTGCGCGCATGAAGGAAAGTTATACCTGAGTGTAGATTTGAATTCAGTCGATATCACAAGACATCTCAACACCCCGGTACCGGTAATCAGCACCAGGGAGAAAGAAGTATTGCAATTAATTTCGGAAGGGTTAACCAATCCGCAGATCGCCGAGCAACTTTTTATAAGTCAGCATACCGTGGATACCCATCGTAAAAATTTACTGGCGAAATTCGATGTTAATAATACGGCTTCGCTGATCAAACTGGCTGCGCAGCATAATCTGATTTAGTTTTCTTTTTTTCGTTTCTCTTCTTCGGCTTGTTTCTTCATCAACTGATCAACCAAATTTTTCAATTGCAGAAAATCATCTTCTTTCTGTTTTAGTGTTGATTTCAGTTCCTGCAATTCAGTGATTGCTTCTTTTAATTCACGCGTTCTTTTTTCGAGCGCCTGTATGGCCATCAGATTAATACCATCGAAATCGGCCTGGTTAATCGTAGTATCGTTGCCAATAATGCCTAACTTATCTTTTCCAAATGCATTAAAAAACTCCTGTGCGAAAGGACCATAGTGACGATAATGTGTGGGATCCTGTCCTTTGTAGTTCCAGCTTCCCAACTGCAGCTGTTGTATTTGTTGCAATAAGTTTTCGCCATTGACAGGTAAGTAGTTTTCTTTTTTATGAATATCCGAAATAACACTCCAGGAATTACCACCCGCCGCTATCTGAACACCTACAGTGGCTGCGGAATTAGAATATAATTTATAACCTCCGGCGAAAACCATTGACATTTCATTGGCGGCAGTGGAATTTACATAACTGGTACGACTATTGTCGCCGATAATGAATGCACCGGCAAATCCATTGGTGGATACAGTACTACCCATAGCCATGGATACAGCTCCGCTAGCCCTGGTTACATAACCGATGGCCATTGAAGTATTCGCAGTGGCCTCTGTAAAATTCCCAATTGCCCTGCTGGCAACACCACTTGCCGTTGAGTAATATCCAATGGCAACTGACCAGTCTGCATTTGCTTGGGATCCTTGTCCCATTGCTGTGGATGTATAGCCTAACGCTCTTGTATCATTTCCAGAAGCAAATGAAAAATTCCCGATATCAGATGCATCCCAGTTGGTACCTGCCACTGCGCCTACCCTGAAAGCTGCTTTATCCGGATACCACATCATGCGGGTCCCAGCTCCGCTTATAGGAATTGGCCCGGGTGATCCCGGTAATGTTGCGGGCCCCGTAAATAAAATGCTTCCATTATTGACATGCAACTTCGCGGTTGGGTTATTTGTTGCAATTCCCACATTGCCGTTTCCACGGATTCGCATTCTTTCAGTAAAACCCAATGTGTAATCATCATAACCAAATGTAATATCGGCTCCGGCATAATCGGAATGCATGCGTAGTTCATTTCCGAAAACACCAAAACCCGCATCACCTAAGCCGCCGGGATATAAACTTATTTTTTTACCAAGAACAGGAGGAAATGCGATTGGTGTAGCGGGTGTAAGAATACCTATACCCATATTTCCGTTTCTCAAAATTGTTAAGGCATTGCTCCTATAAGTTCCATCTCCATTCCCCAATTGGAAAATGCGATCTTCTGCTCCAAATGCGTTTGGATTAGGATTATCAGTATCATCATTATATGACCCAATAGTTACACTGGTAATTGCTTTAGCGAATGTTCCATATCCAAGCGAAAAGCTTACAGGCGCAGTGGCACTAGCATCATATCCGGATGCAAATGAAAAACCGCCTGTTCCTTTTGAAAGATAGCCACCTGCAAAAGAAGCAGTTCCTGTTGCGATACTGTTAAAGCCAAATGCAACACTATAGTCACTCGATAACGTACTTATTCCGAACGCTGCCGAATAATCTTTCGCCCTGGTATTAACCCCTGTGGCAAATGAATAATAGCCTATGCTGTCTTTATCCCAATTAACTCCGTCTACATATCCAACACGGAATGCTGCTTTTTGAGGATACCATAGCATTCTTCTGCCGGCACCACTGATTATTGTACTTAGTGTAGGATATTCGACCGGTCCTGCTGCGGAAAAAAGCACCACACTATCGGTGACATGCAGCCTGGCTAATGGACTTGTGGTACCAATGCCCACATTCTGACCAAAGGCGTGACTGCTATGTATAAAGACAATTATGATTATTAATGCTATAAAAATGTATAGCTCTTTACGGGATGAATGAACGGCGTTTGACATATACCCGGTTAAAAAATGAATAAATAATGATGCTGACTTATGGTTTCTCAACAGGTATATTATGGCCCTGATCAAGCCTGCTATTATTGATAAAGGCAAGCAATAACTGTTTTGTTAGTGAAGAGAATGAGAATGCAATGGTCGAACGAGGACCGTCAAACCATCATGACTTAATCTGATCACATTATTCCAAACTATTGTTTGCCATAAAGTTTATTCACCGCTTCAGTACGGTTACTAACGTGAAGTTTTTCATATACTTTGTGAATATGTTGCTTTACAGTGTTGAGCGTTATATGCAACCGGTCGGCAATTTCCTTGTATAGATATCCTTTTGATAATAGTTCCAATACTTCGTTCTCTTTATTGGTGAGCAAGCTGCTCTTTGGCAAGCGATTCACTTCCTGAAACGTCTTGATCACTTTCCTTGCAATATGCGTACTCATAGGCGAGCCGCCCGCATGTAACTCTTTAAGTGCTTCCGGAATTTTTTCACGTGGTGTTTTTTTGAGGAGATAACCCGAAGCTCCTGCTTGCAATGCTTCAAATACTTTCTCATCGTCCTCAAAAATCGTATACATGATGAATAATGTAGCCGGACATTCATCCCGGAGTTTTCGCACACACTCAATTCCACTTACACCTGGTAGGTTAATATCCATGATGACAATATCAGGCTGATCAGTTCCGATATTATGCAGGGCCGTCTCACCATTGGTATAAGACGACAATAACAAGAAGTCGGATGAGTTCTTTAGGATTGTTTCTAATCCTTCCCTTACTTCCTGCAGGTCTTCCACGATAGAGATGGTAATAGCCTCCATATTGTAAATGTATTACTTAGTTGGAACCGGCCTATAACACTTTTGTTATACGAGCGGTATTTCCAGTTGTACCGTACAGGGTCCATCACGACCAACAGATAACCTTCCTTTTAGATCCACAGCCCGCCGTTGCATATTCAATAATCCATTGCCATTGGAATTTGTCTGTTGTGAAAACCCTTTCCCATCATCTGTGATCGTCAATAGTAGATTTTTGCTGGTATCGATACGGATCGTTACTTTTTCGGCATTGGCATGTTTTACGATGTTATGCAAGCTCTCTTTTAATACCAGGAAAATATTTCTACGGGTTTGTCCATCTATTATAACGTGTGGAATTACTTCGGGAATAATAAAATCACAACTAAGGCTGTTCTCTAAGCAGTAATCTACCGAGTAGGAACGCAGGTAAAACAATAGATCTTCCAGTGAATTGTTTTTCTCATTCATGGCCCAAATAATCTCACCCATCTTTTCAACGAGTTCATTGGAGGAGGATTTTAATTTCTGTACATCTACTTTAAGCGAGGGATCGTTATTGTGTTCAATCATATTTTCCGTAATGAACTTAATGCGGGTAAGACCGGCCCCAAGGTCGTCGTGCATATCCGTTGCAATGCGGGATCTCTCCCTTTCAATAGCTTGTTGTTTTTCAAATATTAATTTTTGCTTCTGGAACTTACGTCCATAATAACTTCGGACTATAACAATTCCCAACAACAACAACGCGCATAATGCCAGTGATCTGAACCAGGTTGATTGCCACCAGGGAGGGATGATGGTAAACGAAAAATGCAATTGCTTATCGGGGTAGTTTTGACCTGAGAAAGATACTCTTAACCATAATTCGTATTCTCCAGGGTTCAAACCCGTCAGGTTGATCGTACTGGTAGACGAATAGTCACTGCAGTGATAGGTATTTCCGGTATTGATACAATAGCTGTATTTAACACGCTGTTCATCGGTAAAGCTGGGAGCTGCGATATCAAAGGAGAGATTGTTCTCGGTATATTTCAAACGGAGGCCCGAATAGAAAGAGTCGGCCTTAATATTGTTCACGCGGAAGCTGGTGATCAGTAATCGGGGTTCAAAAGCAGTTGGAAGGCTGAGGCGTGGCTTGATCTTAAGAATATTACCGGTAGAAGTCAAACCAATTATTTCCCCATTCTGATTTATAACCGACTTTGTAACATACTGAAAAATATTATTAGCCCGGGTGACATTTTCAACGATCGTCTTCTCATCATTCCACGAAAGTCTATCTAACCCGGAAGGAGAGGAAATCCAAAGATTGTTTGCGGAATCGCATTGAATATCCAGGGCAAAATTATTCGTTAACCCGTCTTTAACCGAGAATTGTTTTTTATAGAGAATGTTAAGATGCTTGTCTGTCTGTATGCACCATACTCCTTTGTTACGGGTGCCGATCCATATTCTATTCATTCGATCGCAAGTAATTGTTCGAAATCCTCCTTCCATTTCCTTCCTGTATAATTTTAATAGATGAAGCGAGTCGGAGGATTTCGCTCCGGAACGCTCAAAAACATAAAGATTATCGGTACGGGTAATCGCCCATATCCTGCCGTTTAAATCAATAATTGCCTTGTCGGTGAAGTCATCCAGTTGATAATATTGAAATTGGCCGTCAACGGTGAATACTATCAGTTTCGTATTACAGGTTAACATCAAATTGCCTTCCCGATCAAACGTACCGTTATACAGGCCAAATTTTTCTGGACGTTGAATGTTGTATTTACGGATGCGGATCAATCTATCATTTTTATCGAGGCTAGCGGTATATAAAGTCAGCCAGTTCCAGGCATACAGCCGATCCTTACGCATCGCTACTATAGTTGGAGACCAATCCTGGGGTAATGATATTGTTTTTTCATTGCCACCAGCGATCATTGAGATGCAATTATTTTTTCGATCAAGCAACAGCACGGTATCTCCTGTTGACGTACCATTAATATAAGTTTTAGGGTATTTTGGGTCGGCCGGATAAATTTCAATCCTTTCACTCGTTAATTTATCTACCCCTTTTTCTTCATTAGCGAACCAGAGATTGGACTCCCGGTCACGAAAAACATAACTGATCAGTGATGAACTAATTCCATTGGCCTGAGAAAAATTTTGAAACTTCTTGTCATAACCCAGGCGAATTACACCGAGCGTGTTATGGGTGATCCATAAATTTTTTTCAACATCAGAAAACATCATGGATCCTGCGTTGAATGCTACCGGCAGAAGCGGAGCAAGGGATGAAGTTTTCAGCTTCCTGTTTTTCAGCTCATTGAAATTGATAGTTTCTATCCCGGTCGTTGTGGAAATATATATTATACTATCCGGACCATATGCAATATCTGTGATTTTTACTTTTTCATATTCAGCTATAACCTCACGAGATCGGAGATCATATAGAAAAAGATTTCTGTCAGTATAGTAATCATTAGGACTGCCTAGTATCAAAAGAAATTCTCCCAGGTATAGTATTTTAGTTAATGGTGCCGAAGTATTGAGTGCGATTAACCGGTCAAAAGGAAGTTTGGAAATTTGATTACCGTTCAAAACATACAACCCATGGTCGGTAGCCAGATAGATATTCCCATTACGCCCTTCACAAAAATGATTGATTACCGGTAATTCCATCTTGTTTTGTATAGATACAACTTTAACCTCTCCTCTCACCAACGCCTGCAGTTGTGGTGCATTTACTGCCAGAAGCAGGGAGTCTTCACCACATTCCAAAATGTCATTGACCAGGTTAATAGCCAAACCATTTTCTGTAGTGTAATTGGTGAACCGGGTACCATCGTAAACACTCAACCCTTCATAGGTGAGGAAATACATACGGTTTTTTCTATCCTGGAAAATTTTATGCACCCGGTTATCGGCTAATCCTTCTTTTGGTCCATAGTGTACAAAAGGATATTGCTGCGCCATGGAGTTGGAACCCATCAGAAGGCATACAAGAAAAAACAGGATCCGTGGCATTTTGAATGTTAAGTTGAATTGGGTGTTGATGCAGTAAATCCGTAAAACAGTTTTGTTATGCGAGTGGTATTTCCAATTCTACCGTACAGGGCCTATCGCGTCCAACGGAAAGCCTGCCTTTAAGATCTGCTGCCCGTCGTTGCATATTCAATAATCCATTGCCATTAGAAATTGTCTGTTGTGAAAACCCCTTCCCATCGTCAGTAATCGTCAATAGTAGATTTTTGCTGGTATCGATACGGATCGTTACTTTTTCGGCATGGGCATGTTTTACGATATTATGCAAGCTTTCTTTTAATACAAGGAAAACATTTCTTCGGGTTTGTCCATCTATTATAACAGATGGAATGGTGTCGGGAATGATAAAATCACATGCAAGATTGTTCTCCAGGCAATAATCTACTGCGTAGGAACGCAGGTAAAACAATAGATCTTCCAGTGAATTATTCTTTTCATTCATCGCCCAGATAATTTCACCCATCTTCTCAACCAATTCATTGGAGGAAGATCTTAATTTCTGTACATCTACTTTAAGAGAAGGATCGCCATTGTGCTCAATCATATTTTCCGTAATGAACTTAATGCGGGTGAGACCGGCGCCGAGATCATCATGCATATCAGTTGCAATGCGGGATCGTTCTCTTTCAATGGCCTGTTGTTTTTCAAAAGCTAATTTTTGCTTTTGGAATTTTCGTCCGTAATAACTGCGAACCAGGATAATTCCAAGCAATAATATTATGGATAAGGCCAGTAACCTGAACCAGGTGGTTTGCCACCAGGAAGGCTGGATATGAATAGTACAACTTATTTGATTGTTGAGCCATACTCCTTCGGCATTGGTTGAACGGACCTGTAACAAATGGCTGCCCGTGGTGAGATCGGAGAAGGAGAGGATATGCTGGTTCCCCAATTTTATCCATTCACTGTTCTCATTGAGACGGTACGCGTATTGAATTTTTTGCTGATCATTATAATCCAGCGCGGCAAATTCGATAGAGATATAACGATCACTATGTTTCAATTCGATTACCGGAGCGGTTTCTCTTTTATCACTTCTATATTCTTTATTAAATACTCTAAAACTGGTAAATGCCAATTGTGGGTTTGATTTAGTTTTCAGGATACTATCGGGATGGAAATAATCGATCCCGAATATTCCACCAAAGAAAATCCAGCCCTTATCATTTCGAAAACTCGACTGCCGGTTGAATTCAATATTCAATAGGCCGTCGGATTTTCCATAGTTGCGAAAAACTGCGTCCTCAACCTGGTAAGTTGAAATTCCCGCATTGGTACTGAACCATAGATTGCCATGCTCATCTTTTTCGATTGAATACACGATATTGTCCGCCAGGCCATCTTCTTTATTATAATGGCGAAATTTTTTACTGGGGATATGGTAAGAACACAAACCCCCGCTATAAGCTGCCATCCATATAGTTTGAGTATTGTCCAACTCGAGGGCATACACAAAATCGGAAGAAATACTGTTAACATCATTGTCATTATGTCTGTACTGAGTTATTTCATGATTGATTGAATTGAGATAGACCAAGCCTTTGCTACTTCCGATCCATATATTGCCGGCACTATCCTCCTCCGCATCGTAAAAAATCTGGTTGCCATAGATTGTATCATTTCTGAAAAAAGGTTTTTCTACTGCTTTGTTTACGAAATAGTAGGCTTTTCCTTTTTTAGAATAATGAATATGAAATAATCCCGGAGCAGGTTTTGTTAAGACGGTCGTTTGCGAAATGGTTGGATGCTGAATCTCGAAACTGTTTTCTCCATTTAAAATAACCGGATGACCGGATTGATCTTTTATAATTGCTCCTTCGATATACCAACTATATTCGTTAGGTAACACAGGCTTACTGAGTAAAGTTATTTTACCTGTTTCAATATTCGCTTTTCCTACCTGGTCCCAGATATTGGTAAACCAGATATCATTTCCGAATTGCTGTATGGCCATAACATAGGTTCCGGCATTTCCTGATTTTTTCCCTTCGGATAAAACGAGATTTTTGAAACCGGCGTTCTGAGAAATCATTTTGTTTATTCCTCCTCCAACGGTACCAATCCACATAAAATGATTTCTGTCTTCCTTGATCACATTTATTTCAGGATGACTAAGTGAAATGGGTTGTCGTCCATCGTGTGAGAAATATTCGAACGACATAGCAAGCGGATTTACTTTAAATAACCCATTCGAACTACCCGCCCAGATAGATCCCTGGCTATCTTCCATTACTACATCGAAACGCAGCGATTCGTTAATTAATGGAGGAGTTGGTTGGAGAGTAGTTAATACCCGGTTTACCGGATCGTAACGAATTAATCCTTTTTTATTAGTGGCTATCCAATAGAAGCCATGCCGATCCTGCAATACATTAAATACTTCGTACTGGTAAAAAGGGGAGAAGTCGGGACTGGTAGAAGTGCTTCTTTTGCATGTGCGCGACAAGGAATCAAAAAAGAAAACCCCGGTCTTGCTCATTATCATTGAGTTTCCCTTATTATCCTTCGCTGTATTTTCTACCCGTGAAATTTCAACGGCCCGGTTGTTTTCATCGTACACCGGTATATTAATAAATGTTTTCTTTTCAGAATTAAAAAGCAGAACACCGTTTTGACAGGCTAGCAGCATTTCCCGTTGATTGATAAATATGCCATCGGCGAACTCCAAACGATCGCTAGAATAGTGATAACGTTTATTTACAAATGTTACGGGATCAAATTCATTGAGGCAAGAACTTCCTCCTATCCAAAACTTGCCGGTAGTAGGATCTTCTTTAAGAAAAAAAACAGAATTATCTCCCAGTGTGGTGGAATCAAAGGGCATGTATTGAAATACCTTGAAACCATAACCATCGTATCGGTTCAATCCACCATGCGTGCCAATCCAGATAAACCCTTTTTTATCCTGGTGAATAGCATACACGTATCCTTCTGATAATCCATCTTCGGTTCCTAATTTATCGATGCGCCAGGGAATCTGTGTGTGGGCAAATGAAACCCATATCAGGAAGAACAGCAGTATGGATTGCTTTGGTCGCAAAGTATTGGTGGTATGACTATAGTAATTTACTAAATACCTTTCAATAATGCGACCATAACCTACCGTACCTGAAATCAGGAATCCAATCTGTTCAATCATTACTGTTTAACAAATTTCCCTACTAATATACCTTCTGTAGTTTCCACACGAATTAAGTACGCGCCTGCATTCAGATTATGCACAGGAACGGATGAAGTGAGAAGGTTTTGATTTTTTTGTACAACCTTACCGGTAAGGTCAGTTATTACGATCGAACGAATCGTCTGCGAACCAGTTACCGATATATTCAACCATTCTTTAACAGGATTGGGATAAATGGTGATGGTTCCTATTTGATCAAAACTTAGTTGAACAATGCGACTGTATTCAAATTTTCCATCTATATCTAATTGCTTTAGCCGATAATAATTAATACCTGTTAATGGATAATTATCCTGGAAAGAGTATTGAGCACCATTAGGATTATTAGTTGATGCTACCGTTCCGATAGTATTGAAAGTAGTTCCGTTGGACGATCGTTCAATCTCAAAACGATCACTGTTTTGTTCAGAACCTGTTTGCCAGTTTAGTAAAGAGGACTGCTCTTTTTTGGTTGCTGTAAATTTCACCCACTGTACAGGAAGGGCGAAGTTGCCATTCAAATCAATAATGGTACCGCCTACCCCTTGCCCATCAGTATCCATGTCGAAATTCTTGATAACGGTAAATCCAGATCCATCCAGGTTGAGTCTGAAAATGGTACCGCCACCACCACTGCCTCCGGTTTGCGTACTGCCATACATCAATCCGTCACTGGCCTGTATCATTCCGCCCCAGGGATAAGCACCATCGGTGAATCCTGAGAACCGGTGCAATACGGTATAGTTGGTTCCTACCGAATCGATGCGATAAATAGCACCTTCATCCGAGGGTCCTCCAAATGCAACAGTGCCATAAATCTTTCCATTATTAGCAATATAAGGGGTGCCAACCGGTAAATTTTCTGAACCATCTGCCGCTACAAAATCGTGTAATACCTGGTAACCACTGCCGTTGGTTCTTATCCGATATAAGCCACCCTTTCCTTCGGATCCTCCATAACCACAAGCACCATATAAGTAACCTTTCAGTAGTCTAACTCCGTTATAAGGATAACCTAAGTCGCCACCCGATCCGCTGAAAAGTCTTAACGTGGAATAACCCGTTCCATTTTTATTTATTTTGAAAACAGAGCCGGAAACTGTTGAACTGTAAAAACAGGTTCCATATAAAACACCTGCAGCATCTTCAACGAGGCTGCCTACCGGTGAATAACCATCCGAGGATCCGGAGAATTGAAAAATTACTTCAAAACCAGATCCGTTTTTATTGATCCGATAGAGAATTCCTGAATTGGAAATACCCCATCGGCAAGCACCATATAATTTTCCATCACTTGCCTCCAGTAATTTGCCCGAAGGTTCGTATCCCTCACTATTATTGAATTGATGTAAAACAGTATAGCTGTTTCCATCGGTATTAACGGAAAATACAATTCCATTTCCATTTGTTCCCCCAATGACGGTTGCTCCATAAAGTTTTCCATCGGTTGCTTTTATTACTCCGCCGGTTGGACGAAAACCTGTTGTTGAAAGACCAAAATGATACAAGTCACTACCGTTCCCTGAAGTATCGCAATGATTAAAAGTTCCTCCGTCGTGTTTGCCATATTCGGAAGTAGGGGCATAAATGTCTTCATCATTCAAAAGCAATAAATCCTGGTTGATATCACCTCCATTGCGTTGATCGATGGCGAAGATGGGTTCAAAATTCTGTCCACTGGTATCAATTTTAAACATTTTATAGTTATTGAAATTATAACTGTAATAACTGCCGAAGCATCCAAAAATCCGGCCATTGCTACTTATCGATATATTACCACCTGGTGAACCTGCAAAATTATTTCCACCATCAAAATTGTAAATCACTCTGAAGTTTGATCCGTCTGCATTGATACAGAATAACGTACCAAATCCAAAATCTCCTCCATTGGAGGTAGATCCAAAAAGTTTTCCATCGAAGTACACCAGCTTTGATTGGGGATTTCTTCCGGTAGCCTCAACAAAACTGTGATGCAAAACAAAACCGGTTCCATCTTTTTCAATACCATATATGGTTCCACCGTCATTTATTCCGCCTGCAAGATGAACTCCAAACAACCGGTTACCCGGTACTTCTGTTATACCCATCGCTCCATATCCATCCCCAGGGTAAGCGAAATTGTATAGCGTAGTTTCCCCTGATCCATTCGTTTGTGTCTTCGTAATTGCATTCACCCGTTCAAAATAAATCCAGTTATCCGTATCGATATGCAGATTGCGTACGGATACATTATTGGCTAAAATGTTTGTTGAATTTCCAACCGGGTCATATCTGATTAATTGATTTCCTCCCACTACATACAGCCTTGTATCTGAATGATAGAAGGGTAAACTAGCCGCTGAATTTGTATAACTGAATACCCACGAAAAATTGCTGCCATCGGGATGTATTTTATATAAGCCGCCATTATTGTTAACACCATTGTAGCTTAAACTTCCATACAGCCAATTGTCATTGCCAGCTATTACTCCTCCGTTTGGATGATGTGGTGCGGCATTATAAAAAGCATACACGGTTCCAGGAGTATTACCTGGCAGATCTAAACGAAAAATGGATCCTCCATATGCAGGGCCGCTGTAGTGTACAGTACCCACGATTTTTGGCTGCGAATAAGTAAGCAGGCTCGCTATCAGTAGAAGCGATAGTATAGTTTTCTTCACAGTATTTTGTTTAATGTCATTAAAGGTATTTTTCTTCAGCACCGCAGGCAATAGCCCGAAAGTTAGAGGAGTAAAGAAGAAGCTACTAGCTATTAGCTTCTAGCTGTTAGCGCATCTCAATAAAGAAATACATGTGTGTATTTAACCGTTCGTTAGATGATATTGAACGAATTCTTTGATTTATTCCTGTGTTCGTTACAAACGAGCTGCATGAAGAATAATGATGACTACTATCAACAGGATAAAAACAATATTATCTTTTCGGTGTTTAGGAATTACTTGTGCCATATGATCATATTGAATGAAAATCGATTTCTGCTAACCAGGCCTGCTGCAGTGCTAAATAACTTTGTATACTAAAAGAACGATACAAATATAGATTGGCTACGAAAGAAAGATTTCACCTAAAAGTGGGATTTATGTGAACAGTCAACATCCCCCAAAAGAGGTAGGTTGGGTAGAACCAAAAGAGTGAAAATGGATAAAGAGAAAGATATTTTTCTAAACCGGTTAGATACAAAAAGCGCTTATCGGTTAGATAAGCGCTCAAATAATTTAGAACAAATATGTTGATTTTTATTGTGCTGTTATTACTGTTCGACTAAGCATCTTACGCACTGTTTCAGCAATTCCATTCGCATCGATTCCAATTTCATCGTGCAGTTGTTTCAGGGTGCCGTGTTCAACAATGTGATCGGGGATACCAATGATCTTTACATCCGCTTTGTAATTATGCTCAGCCATAAATTCCAGTATCGCGCTTCCAAATCCACCCTGAACGGTACCGTCTTCAATCGTAACAATCTTATCATATTTACTAAACACTTCGTGAAGCATTAATTCATCGAGCGGTTTTGCAAAACGCATATCGTAATGAGCAGGATCAATTCCTTCAGAACGTAACTCGCGGATTGCACTGGAAGCAAAATTTCCCGGGTGACCAAATGAAAGTATTGCGACTTCTTTGCCATCCTTCAGTTTCCTTCCCTTGCCTATTTCTATTTGTTTTAATTCGGTTCTCCATTCCGGCATAACACCTTCACCGCGTGGGTAACGAATTACAAAGGGACAATCCGTGCTGTCCAATTGTGCGGTATACATCAGGTTGCGCAATTCACTTTCATTCATTGGCGCGCTGATGATCATATTGGGAATACAACGGAAGTAAGCGATATCATAACATCCATGATGGGTAGGGCCATCTTCACCCACCAACCCTGCGCGGTCCAGACAAAAAATAACAGGTAGTTTTTGAATTGCTACATCATGTACCACCTGATCGTACGCTCTTTGCATGAATGAAGAATAGATATTGCAAAAGACTTTCATGCCTTGTGTAGCCATACCTGCGCTTAATGTTACCGCGTGTTGTTCGCAGATGCCTACATCAAATGCGCGGTTCGGCATTTTCTCCATCATAAATTTCAGGGAAGAACCGGAAGGCATGGCAGGAGTGATGCCTATAATCTTAGCATTATTTTCGGCTAATTCAATAATGGTATGACCAAATACATCCTGGTATTTCGGTGGTTGCGGAATATCGTATTTCTTTTTGTGGATCTCCCCGGTAACCTTATCAAACAATCCTGGCGCGTGCCATTTGGTTTGATCTTTTTCCGCCAGCGCATATCCTTTACCTTTTACGGTAATAATATGCAGCAGTTTCGGACCGGGAATATTTTTCAAATCCTGCAATGTATCCACCAGCTTACTGATATTATGTCCATCAATCGGACCGAAATAACGAAGTTTCAGCGCTTCGAATAAGTTACTGCTTTTGCTTACAAATCCTTTAATGCTATGTTCGAGCTTGCTGGCCATTTCGCGGGTAAAATTTTTACCAATTGGAAGTTTACCCAACGCTTTCCAGATATCATCTTTGAACTTGTTATAAGTAGGTGAAGTGGTAATATCGGTAAGATATTCTTTCAAAGCGCCCACATTGGGGTCGATACTCATGCAGTTATCGTTCAGGATAATCAGCATATCATTATCTGCCACACCGGCGTGATTCATTGCTTCAAAAGCAATACCGGCTGTCATCGATCCATCCCCAATAATTGCAACTGATTTTCTGTCTTCTCCTTTGTATTTGGCAGCCATCGCCATTCCTAATGCTGCCGAAATAGAGGTCGAGGAATGACCCACACCGAAAGTATCGTACTCGCTTTCGCTGCGTTTCGGAAATCCACTAAGTCCCTTGTATTTACGGTTGCTGGCGAAATTGTCCTTTCGTCCGGTGAGAATTTTATGACCATAGGCCTGGTGACCTACGTC
>Ga0157380_10001714_pt1 | contig 14467 bp, 9 predicted proteins | sample S35metaG_FD_119757 | JGI IMG/M metagenome (GOLD analysis project Ga0157380, IMG submission 119757) | Switchgrass rhizosphere microbial communities from Kellogg Biological Station, Michigan, USA - S3-5 metaG | ecosystem: Host-associated > Plants > Roots > Rhizosphere > Soil | place: USA: Michigan... | reverse complement strand
CGCCGTCGACCAATTCTCCGCCGATCTCTACGACGAATATCGTCCGCACTTTACCGCGGGACTGAAGCGCCTGTCCTCGGGCGTTGCCTTCCGCAACGGCTACCAAAGCCACAATGCCACCGAGACCTGTCCGGGCCACTCGACCATCCTCACCGGAAGTCACCCGTCGCGGACCGGGATCATCGCCAATTTCTGGTTAGATCTCGGGCAGCAGCGCAGCGACAAGGGCGTCTATTGCGCCGAGGACGAACGGGTGCCGGGCAGCTCCTCGCAGGCCTACACCGTCTCGCCCTACCATTTGCTGGTCCCGACGCTCGGCGACCGGCTCAAGGCGGTCCGTCCAGCAAGCCGGAACGTCGCGGTCGCAGGCAAGGACCGGGCCGCGGTGATGATGACCGGCCAACATGCCGACCAGCGCTGGTTTCTAGCCGGGGACAAGTTCGTCACCGACCTCAAGAATGCGCCGGTTCCGCAGACCCTCAACAAAGCCAATCTTGCGATCGCGGTCGCGCTTTCCCAGGCTCGGCCCCCGCTTGAGTCGACGCCATTCTGTCAGGCAAAAGCGAAGCCCACTGCCATCGAAGGCGGCGGAAAGCCGGTCGGCAGCGGCGCGTTCGCCCGCGCCGCCGGAAACGCCGCGGGCTTGCGTGCTTCGCCGGAGCTGGACGGCGCCACTCTTGCGATCGCCGCCGGGCTGGTGGACGAAATGCGTTTGGGCCGCCAGGCAGATCCCGACGTGCTGGCCATCAGCCTGTCGGCCACCGACTATGTGGGTCACGGCTATGGCACCGAAGGCCAGGAAATGTGCCTGCAGATGCTGGCGCTGGATCGCGAGATCGGGGACTTCCTCAATTTCCTCGATAGCCGCGGCATCGACTATAGCGTCGTTCTGACCGCCGATCATGGCGGGCTCGACGTTCCCGAGCGGCAACGCACCGCGGGCCACCCCACTGCTGCCCGGGTCGATCCCAACCTCAATGCCGGCAAGATCGGCCTCGACCTGGTCAAGAAGCTCGGACTGAAGGGCTTCGGGCTCTATGGGGAAAGCTTCGGCGACGTCTATGTCGACCGCGCGCTGACCCCGGCGCAGCGCAAGCTGGTGATCGATGGCGCGGTGGCGGCATATCGCTCCCATCCGCAGGTCGAGGCCGTGTTCACCGCCGAGCAGCTTGCAGCGACACCGCTCCCGGCCGGCTCGCCCGTCACCTGGAGCCTGATCCAGCGCGCCCGGGCGAGTTTCCATCCCGGCCGCTCGGGCGATTTCGTCGTGCTCCTGAAGAAAGATGTGACGCCGATTGCGGACACCAGCCGCTATGTCTCCACCCACGGTAGCCCATGGGACTATGACCGGCGCGTGCCCATATTATTCTGGCGCCCGGGAATGGCCGCCAGCGCGCCCGAGACCGCAGTGGAGACGACCGACATCCTGCCCACGCTTGCCGCAGCCATCTGCCTTGCCATTCCGGCGGGCTCGATCGACGGCCATTGCCTCGCGGCTGTTGCAGGAAATCGGTGCACGTCACGCTAACCATTTTGAAAGCCTTGCTTTTTTCGCGCTGACCCGGCAGCTTTGAGTCCTCTGCAGAGTCTTCGGGGAGAGGTTATGCGCCGTGTTGCTTTGGCGCTGTTGGGGTCGGTAGCGCTCGCGGGGTGCGTCCAGACTCGCCAATATGCCGATGTTGAGTTCGCTCCGCCTCAGGGCGATTACAAGCTGTTGGTCATGCGTCCGGACGTCACTGTCGGTTCGGTCACCACCGGCGGGCTGGTCGAGCCGCGCGCCGATTGGACCGAGACCTCCCGCGCAAAATTGCTCGCCGCTCTTCGTGCCCAGCAAGCGGCGCGCGGCGGCAATGTGCTGATCATGGAGAAGCGCAACTCGCTTCCCGGAATCGATCCCGAGATGATCGCCGAGCTTGAGCGGCTGCATTATGCGGTCGGCAGCTCGATCGCGCTGCATAAATATTCCGGCGCCTATCTTCCGACCAAGCGGCGCAAGGGCCTTGACTGGACGCTTGGCGAAGATGCCGTCGCGCTCGGCCGCCGCACTGGTTACGATTATGCGCTGTTCCTCCATGCCGAGGATAGCTTCGCCTCGACCGGGCGAGTGGCGTTGCAAGTGCTTGGAATCGCTGGCTGCGTCGTCGGCTTTTGCGCGCCCAATATCGGTGGCGCCGGCCAATTCGCCTACGCCAGCCTGGTCGATCTCAAGACCGGCGAGGTGGTTTGGTTCAACGTCCTCCAGGCAGGCAGTCAGATCGCTGGGATCAAAATGGGTGACATCCGCACCGACGAAGGCGCTGCACAGATGGTCGACCGGCTGCTGGACCGGATGAAGCCTGGCCGCAATGTCCAGCGGCGGGAGCACCAGCCATGAACTGGTCACGCCGAGCGGTCCTGGGCGCCGGCGGCTCGTTGGTCGCAGCCACCGCAACTGGAGTCGCCGAAGCGCGTATCATGCCAAAGGACATGGTCCCCTTGATCGGGCCCGGCTATCGCGCCGTCGACCAAGACGAAAAGGGCATGTCGCAGCAGATGGAGCGCGTCGAGGAGGAAATCTCCGGCTCCAATTTGCTGATCAAGGATCCGCAGCTCACCGCCTATCTCGGCGACCTTATCGGTCGGGTTGGGGGACCAGCTGCGAAGGACATGCGGATCTATTTGGCGAGGATCCCCGAATTCAACGCGGCGATGTTTCCCACCGGTTTCGCGGTTGTCTTCTCGGGCTTGCTGCTTCGCATGCGCAACGAAGCGCAACTCGCTGGAGTGGTGGCGCATGAGAGCGCTCACTTCCTGCGCAAGCATCAGCTCCGGCAGTGGCGCGACGTTCGGCGCAAGACCGATATCTTCTCATTCCTGGCCATGGGAGCAGGCGTAGCCGGCGGGGCCGCCGGTATCTATGCCGGAGATCTGGTCCAATTGGCGCAGCTCGGCACCATCCTGTCATTGCTCAAATATAATCGAACCTTGGAAGCGGAGGCGGACGCCATGGGCGTCCGGCTGCTGGCCGACTCGGGTTACGACCCGATGGCGATGAGCGAAACCTGGGACCAGCTGATCGGCGAGCTCGACCTCAGCGCCAAATATCGCCGCAAGAGGCGCGATCGGGACTTCTCGCTTTTCTCGACGCACCCTTCGCCGGAATCGCGAATGGCCGACCTGAAAATCTCGGCTGAAGAGGTGAAGCAGCCGGGCAAATCCTACGACGCCTATCGCGCTCGTTACCTAACGGCCTTGGCGAAAATCCGTCCGACGTTGCTCGACGACCAGGTCAAACTCAATGATCCGGGCGCCAGCCAATATGTCGTCAATACCTTGGCCAAGGATGGGTGGAACGGGCTGCTGCGCTTCTATGAAGGCGAAGTTTGGCGGCTGCGAAACAGTCAAAAGATGGGTGACGAGGCACGTGCTGCCCAGGGCTATGCGGCGGCGATCCTCTATGCTGACGCGCCGCCCGACGCGTGGCGCTGGCATGGGATCATGTTGCTGAAGAGCGGGAAGCGGGCAGAAGCCAGGGCCGCCTTTGCACGTTACCTGCAGCTCGCGCCCGGAGCGCCGGACGCTGCGCTGGTTCGCCAGATGATGGCCGGTTGAGGAGTATCACGATGATTCGGCGTCAAGGATTCTTGCTGGCGGCAGTTACCCTATCGCTCACGGCCTGTAGTTCCGTCGGAGGCGAGGGGTTCGGTTACGGCGGTTATTCGCTGGTTCGCGTCAAGGAAGTCCGGGTCGGGGACAATAGCCTTGCGGTCACTCCGCCGCGTGAATGGAACAAGATTTCGGGGCGGGTCTTCACCGACGTCCGGGATGTCGAGGACTGGACTCAGAATGGTCCCTATCTCGACGGGATTAGCTTCGTTACGGGCCTCAAGGACGGCAAGGCGCTGGTGTACCAGCGCAGCCGAGATGACCGCCAGGTGCCCAAGTTCCGGTCGAACATGACTCCGCCCGAGATTGCGGCGATCGTCGAGAGCCTGTTTCGGGTGCGCGGAGGCGCGGTCGACTTCACGACGACTTCGCTGGCGCCGCGACCATTCCTTGGCGGCAATGGCTTTCAATATGATTATGAGCATCTCGACAGCGATGAGGTTCGCCGCCGGGGCCGAGCCGTCGGTGCAGTGATCGACGGCAAACTCTATCTTATCCTGTTCGACGCTGCCCGGTCGCACTACTACAATGCGTTGCTCCCGGACTTCGAGGCGATCGTCAGTTCAGCCCGCCGCGTTTAGCCGACGACCGGATCTGGCGCGGGCGGAGGTTCCGGCTCGCCCGGCAGCGGCGGGACGTGACCCGGTTCGTCAGCCGGGGGCGGCCCGCCCGGGCGAGGCGGGCGGCTAGCCACCAACGGTTCCCGGCGGCTGCGTCCCTGGCGCAGGAATATCGACATCGGGCGGTGGTGGGGGCGCTTCGGTGGGCGGCGTGGTTGGCTGGGCCGGCTGACTCGGCTCTGAAGGGGTTGCCGGAGTTTCGGGCGGCGGGGTGGCGGGGCTGGGCACGTCTTGCATAGAAATCTACTCCTTCCATGGGATAACCCCACCGCCACCTCAGAAGTTTCACCGCTCATTCGTTGGCGGCTACTCTTGCCCCGGCGGCGATCCTTGCTATAGGCCCCGCACCTTCAGGCGTCCGCGCGGGCGTGGCGGAATTGGTAGACGCGCTGGATTTAGGTTCCAGTATCGCAAGATGTGGGGGTTCGAGTCCCTTCGCCCGCACCACCCGCCCGTGTGACACGCAGCAGATTTTACGAATTAGGATTTCGCCGTGACCATGAAGACCGTCGAGACGGAAAATGAGGGCCTGAAGCGGGCCTACAAGCTGACCATCCCCGCCAAGGATATCGACGCCCGCGTCGATGGCGAAATCAAACGCATCGCGCCGACGGTGCGCATGCCCGGCTTCCGGCCGGGTAAGGTTCCGGGGAACCTGATCCGCAAGATGCATGGCGAAGCGCTGATGCGCGATGCGCTAAACACCGCCGTGCAGGACGGTGTTCAGAAGCTGTTGAGCGACAAGAAGCTCCGGCCGGCGATGCAACCGGAAGTTGAACTCGACGATACCTATGAGATCGGCAAGGACGCTGAAGTCAGCGTCCGGCTCGAAACATTGCCCGATGTCCCGGCGCCCAAGATCGAGGGTCTCAAGCTCGAGCGTTTTAACGTCGAAGTTGACGAAAAGGCGGTCGACGAGCAGCTCAATCAGCTTGCCCAATCGCAGGCGCGCTACGAGGACGCCAAGAAGGGCCACAAGGCCATCAACGGTGACCAGGTGGTGATCGATTTCGTCGGCAAGGTCGACGGCGCTGCCTTCGACGGCGGCACTGGCGAAGGCATGGCGGTGGTGCTTGGCTCCGGTCAGCTGATCCCCGGCTTCGAAGACCAGATGGTCGGCCTCAAGGTTGGCGACCAGAAGCAGCTCAAGGTGACCTTTCCGGCCGACTATCAATCCGAGGAGTTAAAGGGAAAGCCCGCGACCTTCGACGTCAAGGTGACTGCAGTGAAGACTGCAGGCCAGACCAAGGTTGACGACGACTTCGCCAAGCAGCTTGGCCTCAACGACCTTGAGCAACTCAAGGGTTTGCTTCGCGATCAGCAGAAGCAGGAACTCAATGGGCTGACCCGCACGCATATGAAGCGCCGGCTGCTCGACCAGTTGGCCGCTAGCCACGATTTCGCCGTTCCCCCGTCGATGGTCGAGGCCGAATATGAGAACATCATGGCCCAGCTTCGCCACGAGGCGAGCCATGAGGCCGATCCACAGGCGGCCCTCAAGGAAGTCGAAGCCGATGCCGAGGAATATCGAACGATCGCGATCCGCCGCGTCCGCCTTGGTCTGTTGCTGAGCGAGATCGGTGCGGCCAATGGCATCGATGTTAGCCAGCAGGAAATGAATCGGCTGATTGGCCAGGCCGCGGCCCAGTACCAACCGAAGGACCGCGACGCCTTCGTGCGTTACATCCAGCAGAATGCGATGGCCGCCGCACAATTGCGCGCACCGCTTTATGAGGACAAGGTCGTCGATTTCCTTTTCTCGAAGGCTGAAATCAGTGATCTGACCGTGGCCCGTGACGTGCTCGAACATGACCTCGAGAGCGAGGAAGGCCACGTCCACGGGCCGGATTGCGGCCATGACCACGCCGAGGCGAAACCGGCGAAAAAGGCAACCGCCAAGAAGCCAGCCGCCAAGAAGGCTGCTGCTCCGGCCAAGGCCGAGAAGCCCGCCGCTAAGAAGGCCGCTCCCCCGGCCAAGGCCGAGAAGCCGGCGGCCACGAAGGCCGAACCGAAGAAGGCCAAGGCTAATGTTGCTCCCACCAAGGCTGCAGCCAAGCCCGTCGCCGCCAAGAAGCCGGCGCCGAAAAAGAAGGCTTAAGACTTTCTAGGGCAGGGGTACGGAATGAGCGTTTCACCGGTCATGGCCGTCATCCTGCCCTGCTACAATGAGGAAGCGGCGATCGCCGAGACGGTCGCCGGCTTTCGCGCGGCCCTGCCTTCGGCGACCATCTACGTCTACGATAACAACAGCCGTGACCGGACCGCGGAAATCGCCCGCGCGGCGGGCGCGATCGTTCGGACCGAGCGTCAACAGGGCAAGGGCCATGTCGTCCGCCGCATGTTCGCCGACGTCGATGCGGACATTTATGTCATGGCCGACGGCGACTTGACCTATGATCCGAAGGCGGCGCCGGAAATGGTTCGCATGCTGTTCGACGAGCAGTTCGACATGGTTGTCGGCACCCGTCAGCATGAGGCGGCCGAAGCCTATCGCGGCGGTCATGTGATCGGCAACAGACTGTTCACCGGCCTGCTGTCGCGCCTGTTCGGGCGCAGCTTCACCGACATTTTCTCGGGTTACCGGGTATTTTCGCGGCGCTTCGTAAAGAGCTTCCCGGTCCTTTCGGAAGGCTTTGAGATAGAGACCGAGATGAGCGTCCATGCCCTGGAGCTGAGGATGCCAGTAGGCGAGCTGGCCACCGCATATGGCGCCCGGCCCGAGGGCTCGTCATCCAAACTTTCGACCTATCGCGACGGCTGGCGGATATTGAAGACCATCGGCACGCTGTACCGGATCGAACGGCCGGTGCTGTTTTACGGGGGATTGGGAGCTTTGCTCTTGGTCGCTGCGGTGATCCTGGCGATCCCGCTTGTCCTGACCTACCTCGACACGGGTCTCGTCCCGCGCTTCCCCACCGCGATCCTCGTCACCGGGATGGTGATCATCGCCGTGCTGAGTTTCTTTGCGGGCCTGATCCTCGACACCGTCACCCGCGGACGGCGTGAGATGCGGCGCTTAGCCTATCTGGCCTATCCGGCACCCGTTGTGGCAGAAAAGTAACAGTTTCTTCCCGAATTTCTTCGCCTCTGTTCGCCCTACTTACTTGTTTGTTACTCTCCAGTTTCGCTGGAAAACCTTAATTGGTTTTCAATTAATGGGGAGATAATCGATGGGCCGTTCTCAGGTAGCGCTTCGGGCAGGGGCCGGATTGCTTGCTTTGGTCATTGGCAGTGCCGCTGCCGCGCAAAGTACGCTTCCTCCGCCCGACGCGGCCGAAGCTCCGGCCGCGGCCAGCGAGCCCACTAGCGGCGGCGAAATCGTCGTCACCGGATCGCGTATCCGGCGCAATCCGCTAGACCAGGATGCCCCGATCGTCTTTGTCGGCCAGGAAGACATCGCCAAGACCGGCCTCAACTCGGTCAATGACGTGTTGCAGCGCCTGCCCAGCTCCGGCGGCGGCCTCAACAGCAAATTCAACAACTCCGGAAACCTCGGCAATCCGCCCGACGGCGGCGGCGTTGGAGCCGGATCGGCGGAAGTCGATCTCCGCTACCTTGGATCCCGGCGCGTGCTCGTGCTGGTGGACGGCCTGCGCTACGTGAACGGCGCTTCGGCTTCGGGCGTTCCCGGCTCGACGGATCTCAACTCGATTCCGGACAGCATGATCGAACGGATCGAGGTCCTCCAGGACGGCGCTTCGTCAATCTACGGTTCCGACGCCATCGCCGGCGTGGTCAACATTATCACCAAGCGGAAGCAGAAGGGCCTTCAGGCCGTCGCACAGCTTGGCGGCTACGACGAAGGAGACGGCTTCACCCAAAATTACCAGATCAGCTGGGGCAACGGCGACGACAGCGCGACGCAGTTCGTGGTCGGCGGCAATTTCGTCAAACAGGGTGGGGTGAAGTCCCGTGACCGGGACATTTCCGCTTTTCCTCAACCCTATTCGACGAGCTGCCAGGCTGGCGGCTGCTCAGGAACCGCCTTGTTTGGTCAGTTTCGTCCCTTTGGCATCCTCGCACCTCCGGACAATCCGCTGACCTTGGACGTCAACGAGAATCAGCCGATATTGGCACTTCGCGACGTGGTGATTGGTCGCCCGGTTTATAATCCTGCGAATCCGTTCGACCCGGCCAGCGACTATCGTCAGTTTGCGGGAGACGGCAGCGATAGCTTCAACTTCGCGCCATTCAATTTCATCCAGACGCCGCTGAAGCGTTACGGGCTGTTTGCCAACGTCCGCCAGGAGTTGACCGAAAATCTGAATCTTTCTGCCAAGGCGATTTGGAACAAGCGCCAATCGAAAAACCAGGCCGCACCGCTCCCATTGCTGGTGGGCCAGGCTGCCGGCAACCATAATTTGCTCGATGAAATCGTAATCGACGCTGACAACCCCTTTAATCCGTTCCTGGTCGATCTGGACGAAACCAACTACGTCATGATGCGTCGCCGCGTGATCGAGCTCGGCCCGCGGCGCTATGACCAAACGGTCAAGACAATCTATGGGGTTGCCACGCTTGACGGCAATTTCAATGCCGCTGGGCACGAATGGTATTGGGACATCAATGGCAGCTATGGCCGCAACAAGGCCAAGCAGGTCATGCACGGCAACATCAACGCCAACAATCTGAGGATCGCGCTTGGTGACCCCGCCGGTGAGTGCGCCACCACAGAAGGTTGCGTCCCGTTCAATCTCTTCGGGGGGCCTGGGACGATCACGCAGGACATGCTCGATTTCGTGGGCTTCGTGCAGCGCGATTCGAGCGAGCAAAGCTCCTGGGATTTCACGGCCAATATTTCCGGCAGCTTCTTCGAGCTTCCGGGCGGTCCGCTGGGGGTCGCCGCGGGCCTCGAATATCGCAAGCTGAAGGGCCGGTTCGATCCCGACCCGGTCGTGTCGGCAGGGTTTAGCTCCGATATTCCGGCGCAGCCGACCAAGGGCAGCTATAACGTCAAGGAGGCCTACGCCGAGATTGACGCGCCGTTGCTTGCCGACCGCCCATTTGCCGACCTGCTCGAATTCACCGGCGCCGTACGCTTTTCCGATTATTCGACGTCCGGATCGACCACGACCTTCAAGGCCGGCGTGAACTGGAAGCCGATCCCGGACCTGCGCCTGCGTGCGACTTGGGCTGAAGGCTTCCGGGCTCCGTCGATCGGCGAATTGTTCGGCACGTTCTCGCGGTTCGACTCGGCGTTTGACGATCCTTGCTCAACGAACAGCGAGCTCGATCGAAACATCGATACCGATACGACAGTCGCTGCCAATTGCGCCCTCCAGGGCGGCACGGGAGCGACAACTAGGCCGGACGATCAATTGTCGGTCATCACCGGCGGCAATGAGGATCTGAAGCCTGAAACTTCGAAGAGCTGGGTGATTGGCGGGGTCTACAGCCCGGCCTTCATTCCGCGCCTGTCGCTTGAGCTGAACTGGTACAACATCAAAATCGACGATGCGATCCAGGCATTCCCGGCGCAATTGACCGTGGTCAACTGCGTCTACAACAACGACCCTACCGCCTGCGACCGGATCACGCGATCCGGGGCGAGCGGCGATATCACCGGCATTAACAGCCAGCTGGAAAACCTCGCCGGCATCCGTACCAAGGGGTTCGACGCCAATCTTGCCTATCGCACCGACGAAACGAGCGTTGGCCGGTTCGGCTTTACCTGGAACAACACGTTCCTGCGTAATTTCGACATCATCGTACCCACGGTTGACGGCGAACAGGTCGTCAGCCGCGAAGGAACCGAGGTTGGCAGCCCGTCGCAGGCTTTCCCGAAATGGAAGTCGGTCGGCATTTTGGATTGGGATCTCGAGTCGTTCGGTGCCTCGGTCACCGGCCGCTACATCAAGAGCGTCCGGGAAACGAACGCCGACAATAAGATCAAGTCGATGTTCTACACCGACCTGCAGCTACGTTGGACGTCACCGAGCTTCGCCGACAATTTCGGCTTTGCGCTTGGCGTCAACAACCTGTTCAACGTCAAGGCCCCGGCTTGCTTCGGTTGCGACGTGAACGGATTCGATCCGACCACCTACGATGTTCCGGGCCGCTATCTCTACGCCCGGGCCAGCGTGAAGATGTAAGGCGGCCTCAAGAACCGCCAAACGGGGGAGGGCGGCCGGCCAAGGGGTTCCCATCAAAGTCGTACTTTGATGGGGTCCCTGTGTCGGTCGCCCTTTCCTGTGCCGGCCCAAGGTCCCGCTTGAACATTGGCGCGAACCTGCCGATGTAGGTGACACGCAACGCAAGGACCCGCATTTCTCATGGATCATCAAGATATCGTCTCCGGCCTCGTTCCCATCGTCATCGAGCAATCCAACCGTGGCGAGCGCAGCTTCGACATCTATTCCCGGCTGCTGAGGGAGCGGATCGTTTTCATCACCGGAGCCATTGAGGACCATATGGCTTCGCTGATCACTGCCCAGCTCCTCTTCCTTGAGTCCGAGAACCCGAAGAAGGACATCTTCATGTACATCAATTCGCCAGGCGGGGTGGTGACGGCGGGCTTGGCGATCCACGACACGATGCAATACATCCGGCCCAAGATCGGCACGGTCTGCATCGGCCAGGCGGCGTCGATGGGAAGCTTCCTCCTTGCCGCCGGAGAGCCCGGCATGCGGGTCGCTTTGACCAATAGCCGGATCATGGTCCACCAGCCGTCGGGCGGCGCCCAGGGCATGGCATCGGATATCGAAATCCAGGCGCGCGAAATCCTGCGCATGCGCACTCGCTTGAACACATTGTATGCGAAATACACCGGTCAGGACATCGAGGCGATCGAGGCCGCAATGGACCGTGACAAGTTCCTCGAGGCCGACGAGGCCAAGGAATTCGGGCTGATCGACGAGGTGTTCGATCGCCGGCCAGACACCGGCGAGGGCGACACGACCGGCGCTGCCGACGTCACTCCAGCGTAACCACGAGCTTCCCAGTTCAGCACGCCTTCCTGTCGGGCCTTGCCCAGCAGGGCTGGAGGTTCCATATTTGGGACAGGCACTTGCGGCAGGGCAGCGCGTTAACCCATCTGCCAGTTTGATTGTGCGATAATCCGGTTTAGCATGACCGGCGGCTGCCTGTGCGGCTCGAGTGAAGACAAGGGACCTGAATGACTAAGCTTTCCGGCGGCGGCGATAGCAAGAGCACGCTTTACTGCAGCTTCTGCGGCAAGTCGCAGCATGAGGTTCGCAAGCTGATTGCGGGACCCACTGTTTTCATTTGCGACGAATGCGTCGAACTCTGCAACGATATCATCCGCGAAGAAACCAAGTCGGCCCTGGTCAAGACTCGCGACGGCGTTCCAACCCCGTCGGAAATCTACAAAGTGCTCGACGATTATGTGATCGGGCAGCAGCGGGCGAAGCGTGTCCTGTCCGTCGCAGTCCACAATCATTACAAGCGGCTTGCCCACGGCTCGAAGAGCGGCAACGATGTTGAGCTGGCCAAGTCGAATATCCTGCTGATCGGCCCGACCGGCTGCGGCAAGACGCTGCTCGCGCAAACCCTGGCGCGAATTCTCGACGTTCCTTTCACCATGGCTGACGCCACAACCCTAACCGAGGCTGGCTACGTCGGCGAGGACGTCGAGAATATCATCCTGAAGCTGCTTCAGGCGTCAGACTATAATGTCGAGAAAGCGCAGCGCGGGATTGTCTACATCGATGAAATCGACAAGATCAGCCGCAAGTCGGATAATCCCTCGATTACGCGCGACGTGTCGGGTGAGGGCGTCCAGCAGGCACTGCTGAAGCTAATGGAGGGCACGACCGCCTCCGTCCCTCCGCAGGGCGGCCGCAAGCATCCGCAGCAGGAGTTCCTGCAGGTCGACACCACCAATATCCTGTTCATTTGTGGCGGCGCCTTCGCTGGCCTCGACAAGATCATCGGTGACCGCCTTCAAGGCAAGTCGATCGGTTTCGGCGCCCATGTCGCCGCACCCGAGGACCGCCGGCAGGGCGAACTGCTGAAAGCGACCGAGCCGGAGGATCTGCTGAAATTCGGCCTGATCCCGGAATTCATCGGCCGCCTGCCGGTGATCGCCACGCTCGAGGACCTGGACGAGGAGGCGCTGGTCAAGATCCTGGTCGAGCCGAAGAACGCGCTGGTGAAGCAATATCAGAAGCTGTTCGACATGGAGGATGTCGAGCTCGGCTTCTCCGACGAAGCGCTGCATGCGGTCGCCAAGAAGGCGATCGAGCGCAAGACCGGTGCGCGGGGCCTCCGCTCGATCCTCGAAGGCATTTTGCTCGACACCATGTTCGACCTGCCGTCGATGGAAGGCGTCGATGAGGTTCACGTCGACAAGGATGTCGTTGCTGGCACCAAGGACCCAGTGCGGGTCTATGCCAAGAAGGAAAAGACTGCTTCCTCAGGCGACGCGGCTTAACCTGTGGCCACGCCACAGCTGGCAGCGAGCCCCCCGGGGCGGCTGCTCGACGAAACTTTCCTGAAGTTCCTGCCGGCACCGCTGCGCGAGCCGCGGCGGGCATGGCTAGCCATCCTAGTCGGGGCGGCGTTGACGATTGCCGGCAGCCTGGCGCTGGCCGTGGCCTCGAAGGCAATTGCGCCAAGTCTGCCGACCCCGGCGTTTCCGATCAAAGGGCCTACCGCACTGTTTCTGCTGGTCGTGTTCGCTCCTCTGCTTGAAACGTTGATCATGGCGGGGTTCTTGACGCTTTTCCTGCGCTTCATTCCACCATCGGCGGCGATCCTCCTGAGCGCGGCCGGCTGGGGCGTGGCCCATTCGCTTGAAGCGCTCGGCTGGGGACTGGTTATCTGGTGGCCCTTCCTTATTTTTTCGACCCTGTTCGTGGTCTGGCGGCAGCGTGGTTTCTGGGCCGGCTTCGGTGTCGCGGCCGCGACCCATGCGCTTCAAAATTTAGGTCCCGGGCTAAAGGTGGCGTTCGGCTAAGCCGTTGCGCTCGTTCAAGGCCCCGCCCATATGTCGATCATGACTACTCGTACCCTGCCAGTCCTTCCGCTCCGCGATATCGTCGTATTTCCCCAGCGCATCGTGCCGTTGTTCGTCGGCCGCGAAAAATCTGTGGCCGCGCTCGAATCGGCGATGGCGGCGGACAAGGAATTGTTCCTCGTTGCTCAGCTTGATCCAAGCGAGGACGATCCGGACCGCGATGCGCTTTACGACCTCGGCGTAATCGCGACGGCGATGCAGCTGTTGAAGTTGCCCGATGGGACCGTGCGCGTGCTGGTTGAAGGCACGCAGCGAGCCCGGCTGGTCAATTTGCGCGAAGCCGATGGACATCAGCAGGCCGATGTGGAGTTGGTCGGCGAGGAGGAGGCCGCAGGTCCCGAATCCCAGGCGCTGATGCGCTCGGTAATCGACCAGTTCGACAACTACGCCAAGCTCAACAAGAGGCTTCCGGCGGAAACCTCCATGCAACTCGGCGAGATCGAGGATCCGTCGACCTTGGCCGATGCGGTCGCCTCAAATCTGTCGATCAAGGTTGCCGACAAGCAAGCGCTGCTCGGGGAGCTCAACCCGGCGCGCCGGTTGGAGATGGTGTTCGCCTTCATGGAAGGGGAGCTCGGCGTCCTCCAGGTCGAGAAGAAGATCCGCAGCCGGGTCAAGCGGCAAATGGAGAAGACCCAGCGCGAATATTATCTGAACGAACAGCTCAAGGCGATCCAGCGCGAGCTCGGCAATGAGGCCGAAGAGGGCGGGGACGAGCTCAACGAGTTGGCTGCCAAGATTCGCAAGACACGCCTCAGCAAGGAGGCGCGCAACCGTGCCAACGCAGAGCTGAAGAAGCTTCGCGGAATGGCGCCGATGAGCGCTGAGGCCACCGTAGCGCGCAACTATCTTGATGTGCTGCTCGGCCTGCCGTGGGGCAAGAAGTCCCGGCTAAAACGCGACATTGCCGAAGCGCAGCGGGTGCTCGACGAGGACCATTATGGCCTGGAGAAAGTCAAGGATCGCATCGTCGAATATCTGGCGGTCCAGGCCCGCACGAACCGCCTGAAGGGCCCAATCCTTTGCCTGGTCGGCCCTCCCGGTGTCGGCAAGACTTCACTCGGCCGATCGATTGCCCGGGCGACGGGCCGCGAATTCGCGCGCCAGTCGCTGGGCGGGGTTCGGGACGAAGCCGAAATCCGCGGTCATCGGCGCACCTATATCGGATCGCTGCCGGGCAAGATCATTGCCAACCTCAAGAAGGCGGGAACGTCCAACCCACTGT
>Ga0157380_10001713_pt1 | contig 14473 bp, 11 predicted proteins | sample S35metaG_FD_119757 | JGI IMG/M metagenome (GOLD analysis project Ga0157380, IMG submission 119757) | Switchgrass rhizosphere microbial communities from Kellogg Biological Station, Michigan, USA - S3-5 metaG | ecosystem: Host-associated > Plants > Roots > Rhizosphere > Soil | place: USA... | reverse complement strand
GCGCTCTCGGGGGGCGTCGAGCTCGACCACGCGGTGGTGGCCATCGAGGTCGCAGCCGAGAGCGCGCTCGTCACCTGCACCAACGGTCGCCGCCTGCGCACGAGGCACGTCGTGGCGGCCGTGCCCCCGAGCGTGTTGCGGCGCATCGCGCTCGAGCCGAAATTGCCCGCGGCGCAAGCCGCGGCCGTGGCGACCTTGCCCTCGCAGCCGTTGACGCAGGTCTATCTCGCGCCGCGCAGCCGCTTCTGGGAGCAAGACGGCTATGCCGCCAGCCTATTCACCGACACGCGTGCCGGCATGCTCGCAGCGGCGCGTAATCGCGACGACCCGACCGAGGTCACGAGCATCACGGCCTGGATCACCGGCGAGAACGCAGCGGCGCTCGATCGCTTGGCGTCGCCGGCCGAAGCGGGCCGCGCCGTGATCGCCGCCATCGAGACGCTGCGGCCGGCGGCGCGGGATCAGCTCGAGCTCATCGGGCTACACTCGTGGGGTGCAGACGCTCATGCCGGCGGAGCCTGGGCGTATTTTCGACCCGGCGAGGTGACGCGGTTCGCCGCAGTGCTGGGGAACCCGCACGGCCGTCTACATTTCTGCGGCGAGCATCTCGCAACGATGAGCCGCGGCATGGAAGGGGCGATGGAGTCTGCCGAGGAGGCCGCAGCGGAGATTCTCGAAAGCCCCTGAAACCCGCGCCGTTGCTACGGTTCCAAGGCACTCACGTCTTATGCGTTTGGGGCATAGCGGTAGAAGAAGTTAACCGTTCCCGTTCATAAGGCAGCCACTTACCTTAGCCGCTCGAATTCCAACGCCAAGACTCGAGCTTTCCGCTCGGCAACTGGCTTTTTAAGGTCCGGCTTATGAACGCAGCACTACATGACGTCGCCGCAGCGCTTGCCGAGCCCGCGACGACCGCCTTCGACGCGAAAGCTTACGACGAGGAAGCGAGCCGCGAGCATGCGCTCGAGCATTGCAACCGCAAATTCGCGGCGCTGAAAGCGGACCAGCGCATCGAGTGGGCGCTCGAGAATTTGCCCGGCAACCACGTGCTAACCTCGAGCTTCGGCGCGCAAGCAGCCGTGTCCCTGCATCTCGTCACGCAGGTGAGCCCGAACATGCCCGTCGTGCTCGTCGATACGGGTTATCTCTTTCCCGAAACCTACCGCTTCATCGACGAGCTCACGACTCGCATGAAGCTCAACCTGAAGGTATACCGTGCGGAGCGTTCGCCGGCCTGGCAGGAGGCTCGCCACGGCCAGCGTTGGAGCTTAGGGTTGGAAGGCCTCGAAGCGTACAACCAAGAGAACAAGGTCGAGCCGATGCGCCGTGCGCTACGCGAGCTCGACGTCAGCACGTGGTTCGCGGGCTTGCGCCGCAACCAAGCCAAGAGCCGCGAGCAGATTCCGTTTCTCGAGTGGTCTGGCGGCCGATGGAAGGTGCATCCGATCGCCGAATGGACCGACCGCGATGTGCATCGTTACCTCACGAAGCACAACCTGCCGTATCACCCGCTGTGGGAGCAAGGCTACGTGTCGATCGGCGACCAGCACAGCACCAAGCCGCTGCACGCAGTGGCCACCGTCGAGGAGACGCGCTTCAACGGCTTGAAGCGCGAGTGCGGCATCCACGAGATCAATCTCGCCGATCTCTAGTCCGCCGCACCGACTACTTCGGGGGCTCTTGCTCGCAGCCGGCTTTGAGCGGCAGTGGGACTTCCTTCAGCAACTCGTTGGCCTCTTCCTGCGTCTGCGCGCGTGCAGCATCGCGAATCAGCCGCTGCGAGTAATGCGGCGCGAAGAGGTGCACGAAGTCGACCATATAGCCTCGCAGCACCATGTCGCGCGGGAAGCCGAGCCAAGTCGTCACGCGCGGGAACAGCTCGCTCGCGTCGATCGCCACGAGATCCTCGCGGTCGCTGCACTCGAACGCCATCGAGGCGATGACGCCGACGCCCATGCCCATTCGCACGTAGGTCTTGATGATGTCGGCGTCACGTGCCGTGAACACGACGCGCGGCTCGAGCCCTTGCTCGCGGAAAGCGCGCTTGAACGACGACTCCCCGGTGCCGCTGAACACATAGGTCACGAGCGGATGGTCCGCGAGCGCCTGCAAATCGAGCGGTCTCGGCTGCTTCGCAAGCGGATGGCCCTTCGGCACGAGCACGATTCGATGCCAGTGGTAGATCGGCATCAGCGTCAGATGTGAGAACAGGTCCTGCGAGCCGGTCGCGATCGCGAAGTCGACTTTGTTGGTGCTGATGAGCTCGGCGATCTGCTCGGAGGTGCCCTGGTGCAGCTCGAGATCGACGCGCGGATAGCGCTCGCGGAACGCGCGGATGACCTCGGGCAGCACGTAGCGGGCTTGCGTGTGTGTGGTCGCGATCGACAGCGTGCCGTCGAGCTCGGCCGTGAGATCGCTCGCGAGACTCGTGATGTTGCCGACCTCGCGCAGAATCTTGCGCGCCCGGGCGATGACTTCGCGGCCGGCCGGCGTGATCGCGGCCAGGCTCTTGCCCTTGCGCGTGAAGAGCTGCACGCCGAGCTCGGCCTCGAGCTGCTTCAATTGCTTGCTGATGCCGGGCTGGCTCGTGAACAGCCGCTCGGCGGCCGACGTGATGTTCAAGCCGCTGTCGGCGATGCCGACGAGGTACTTGAGCTGTTTCAACGTCACGCCGCGCGATCCCCCGGAGATGAAAAGGCCGCATCCTCACGCGAGTCAGCGGCCACCTGCGGTCATATAACCATCGGTTACATCGGGGTGTCAACGCGGCTCCTGTTATTTCAGGGGGCTATAAACCTAGGCGGACATGTTGTTGTTAGGCAGTCTGCGGGCGCGGTATCGTGCGGCGCTTAAGGCCTCCTCCCCCATGCAGCACCTACCCCTATTCGCCGACTTGCAGCATCGTGCCGTCCTTGTCGTCGGCGGCGGTGTCGTGGCCGAGCGGCGCGTGGCCTTGCTGCTCGAGGCAGGCGCGGCGATCACGGTGATCGCCCCCGAGCTGACTGAACGCTTGGGCGAGCTTGCGGCCGACGGCCGGTTCACCCATCAAGCGCGCGCCTTTGCGGCCGACTCGATCGAGCCCTACTGGCTCGTCATAGCGGCCACCGACGATCGCGCCGTCAACGCGGCAGTCGCCGCTGCGGCAGGAGCGGCCAAGCGCTTCTGCAACGTCGTCGACGACAAGGAGCTCTGCACGTTCATCATGCCAGCCATCGTCGACCGCGCCCCGGTCACGATCGCCATCGGCAGCAGCGGCCTGTCGCCGGTGCTCGCGCGCTGGATCAAAGGCGTCATCGAGACACTGCTGCCGGCGCGGCTCGGCGCGCTCGCGGAGCTCGCGGGCCGCTGGCGGCAACGCGTGCGCGAGCAGGTCACCGACCCGACCGAGCGGCGCCATTTCTGGGAGCGCGTCGTCACGGGCGTCGTCGCCGAGCACGCTTTTGCCGGCCGCGACTCCGACGCCGACCAGGCGCTCGAGCTCGCTCTGTCGAGCTGGGGCAGCGACGATATCGCCCGCCGCGGCGAAGCCTATCTCGTTGGCGCGGGACCTGGCGGTATCGACTTGATCACGATTCGCGGCCGGCAGTTGCTCGCGACGGCCGACGTCGTGCTCTACGACCGACTCGCGAGCGCCGAGCTGCTGCAGTACGCGCGGCGCGACGCCGAGCTCATCTGCGTCGGCAAGACGCCGCGCCGGCCGTCGATCTCGCAGAAGCAGCTCAATCGCTTGCTCGTGAGCCTCGTGCAATCGGGCAAGCGCGTCTGCCGGCTCAAGGGCGGCGACCCGTTCATCTTCGGCCGCGGCGGCGAGGAGCTCGAAGCGCTCGCCGAAGCGGGCCTGAAGTTCCAGGTCGTGCCCGGCGTCTCGGCTGCGGAAGGGTGCGCGGCGTATGCCGGCATACCGCTGACGTTGCGCGGCGTTTCGCAAGCCGTGCTGCTGACAACGGGCCACACGCGCGACGACGGCACACCGATCATCGGCAAGCACCAGCCGGGCCAGACCCTCGCGCTATACATGGGCGTCGCGCAGTACGCGGAGCTGAGCTCGGCGCTCATCGCCAACGGGTACTCGCCCGAGGCGCCCGTGGCCGTCGTCGAAAGCGGCACGACGGATCGGCAACGCGTCGTGCGCACCGTGCTCGGAAGCCTAGCCGCGGCGCAGGTCGCCCTCGAGATTCAGCCGCCGGCGCTCTTGATCGTCGGCGAGACCACGCGCTACGCCGAACGATTCGGCTGGTTTGCGCCGAGCAAGATCGAGCACTTCTCCGACGAGTCGGCCACCGAGCGGGCTCGTGTAAGCTACCGACAAAACAGCAACAAGGCTGCCCCATGATCTACGAAAGCATCCTCGACACCATCGGCAACACACCGGTCGTGAAGCTCCAGCGGATTCCGCCGAAGCACGTCACGATCTACGCCAAGATCGAAGCGTTCAACCCGCTCCATTCGGTCAAGGACCGCCTCGCGTTCGCCATCATCGACGACGCCGAGCGCCGCGGAACCCTGAAGCCGGGCCAGACCGTCGTCGAAGCGACGTCGGGCAACACGGGCATCGCACTCGCGATGGTGTGCGCGGCCAAGGGCTATCCGTTCGTCGCGACGATGGTCGAGACGTTCTCCGTCGAACGCCGCAAGATCATGCGCGCCCTCGGCGCCAAGGTGATCCTCACGCCGGCCGCCGAGCGCGGCACCGGCATGGTGCGGCTCGCGGCGTCGCTCGCCGAGAAGCATGGCTGGTTCCTCGCACGGCAGTTCCAGAATCCCGCGAACCCGGCCTATCACCGGCAGACGACGGGTCCCGAGATCTTGAAGGACTTCGCCGGGCGACGGCTCGACTTCTGGGTCACGGGCTGGGGCACGGGCGGCACCCTGACGGGTGCCGGCGAGATGATCAAGTTGGCGCGGCCGGAGGTGCAGATCATCGCCACGGAGCCGGCCGGCGCGTCGTTGCTCGGCGGCAAACCTTGGGCGCCGCACAAGATCCAAGGCTGGACGCCCGATTTCCTGCCCGACGTGCTGAACCCGAAGGTGTTCGATCAGCTCATGCCGGTCACCGACGAGGAAGGTAAGAACATGGCACGCCGCCTCGCCCGCGAGGAAGGCATCTTCGTCGGCATCTCGGCGGGCGCAACGCTCGCGGCGGCGCTCAAGGCGGCCGAGACGGCGAAACCGGGCTCGGTGCTGCTCGTGATGCTGCCCGACACGGGCGAGCGCTATCTCGGCACCTATCTCTTCGACGACTTGAACGCGGGCTCCGACGATGAGTGGCTCGCGAGCTTAGATAAAAAACAACAGCCGGCGTGACGAAGGCGTCGATCACAGGGCTGTTGTGGTTCTCCGCCATCGGCTGCGGCCTCATGGCGGGCGTGTACTTCGCGTTCTCGGGCTTCATCATGAGGGCCCTGTCGCGCATCGATCAGGCGAGCGGCGTCGGCGCCATGAACTCGATCAACACCGTGATCCTGCGATCGTTGTTCATGCCGCTCTTTTTCAGCACGACGTTGGCGGGGCTGATCCTCGCGGCCATAGCGTTGTTCCGCTGGGAGACGCCCGGCGCTGTGTCGATGCTTGTCGGGGGCGGCGTCTATGCCGTCGGCATGTTCGTCGTGACGATGTTATTTAATGTTCCGCTGAACAACGTCTTGCAAGCCGTCGGTCCGGCGAACGCGGAGGCGTCGACCGCCTGGGCACGCTATCTGCACGACTGGACGTTGTGGAACCACGTGCGGACTGCCGCTTCCACGGCGGCCTGCGCGTCATTCATCGTTGCGCTGGTCGCCCGATAGGCATTCGCAAGCGGCGACGACGGGGTCGCGCACCGGTCTGCGAAGCTTGTCGTGGGGGACTGCCTACGACAATTGCGGATACGCTTTGCGTATAGCCGAATCCGAAATGAGCTCGTAGTGCGCCGCCTGCAGCGCGCTACGCAACTCCACGACCTGCTCGATGGGCAACCGCCGCTGGGGGGCGCGCAGGAATGGATCGGGAATCAAGCCGCGCATCCACGTACACAACTTATAGGCACTGTGAAGCCGATAACCCTTCTCGGAACTCGCGACGGTGCGGTGCAACGCGAGCAAGCCGTCGCTCCACAGGCCCTCGGCCTTCGCCGAATTCTTCTCGTCGCGAGCAGCGACGATCGCATCGACCGTTTTCTCCATCGCGTAGTTCCAGGAACCGCTGACCGTGCCGTCGAACCAGCCGTTTTGGATCGCGGGGTTCATGTTCGCGGCGCCTGCCGGCAGGATCGCGACGTGGCGTTTTGAATACGCGCGTAACGCACGCGCCATCGCGTTGAAGTCCTCCGTGATCATCTTGTAGCCGACGATCTGCGGGACGGCGTCGACGGTCTTCATTCCGGACTCGAGCGGCAGGGCAAAGAACTTGCCGCCCGTCGGATGGATGATGACGGGCAGGTTTACGGCATCGGCGATCTCGCGCAGCTGATCAATCCAGACCTCCGGGTTCTTGGCCGAATCCCACGCGGCGACGATGTCGATCGTGCCGATCGGCGGCATCAGGAACAGGCCGTGCACACCGGCCCGTTTCAGCTCTTGCGCTTCCTCGATGCAGGCCTTCGTCGTCGTCTGCATGACGCCGCTGAACACGATCGTCTTGTCGCCGAGCTCCTCGAGCGCGATCTCGGCCAGCCTGAGTTTCTCGCGTTGAGTGAGATAGAACGCTTCGCCGGCTTCCGGTGAGACGAGCACGGCTCCGCCGGCGTCTATGAATTTCGGCTGCGCCCAGTAGCGCATGTATGTGCGGAAGGCCGTTTCGTCGATGTCCTCGGTGCCCACCTTGTACGGCGTGACACTGGCGACGAACATTTTGTCGTACTCGGTCGTGCTGGCCCCGGGCACGTAGGGTCGCGACGGCGCCGCGGCGCTGATCGACGGCACCTGCGCGGCGCCCGCGAGCGCTACGCCACCGGCGAGTTGCAAGAATCTTCGGCGCTCGAGCGTGTTTCTGAGGTCGTCAGGCGAGTCGTGGCTCATACATCCCCCCCGAGTTGCGAAGCGCGTCGACCCTCAATCGGGGCCGCCCGGTCGATGCTACGCCGCAAGCAGCGGCAACGAAAGACGGGCGTCCGGACGACGTTAGCGAGCACTGGTCATAACCCCAGATGCGACCAAAGGTCGATGGCGCGCAGCCGGTCTATTTCCTATTTTGGGAGCAGTTCGCTTCGGGACAAGGAGGTCTTTATGACTTTCGCTTCGACCGCGCGCACGGAGACGACGGGAGCCAAGACCGGGCGCCGTTTCTTGATCGTCGACGACAACAAGGATTTTGTCGAGACGCTTCGGGTGTTGCTGCAGCTGAACGGGCATTCCGTGGACGTCGCATTCGACGGCCTTGCCGGTCTAGAGGCTGCCATCCGCACGGAACCGGACGTTGTCGTGCTCGATCTGGGGCTCCCCAAGCTGAACGGTTATGAGGTGTCCCATCGCATCAGGCAGCAACGCTTGGCGACCCAGCCCCTCATCATCGGCGCGACGGGCTGGGCGCAGCTCGTCGATCGTACGTTGGGTCAGTACGCAGGGTTCGACGCGCATCTGATCAAGCCGTTCGTCTACGAAGACCTGTCGATGCTGTTGGAGTCGGCTCCGGCTCGATCGTGAGCTTACGCCGCGGCGAGCGGCAGAAAGCACCGGAAAGTCGCGCCGCCGTCGACGTTGTTTTCTGCCTGAATCGAGCCGTTGTGGGCCCTCACGATCGAGCGGCTGATCGCAAGCCCAAGGCCGAGCCCCTGCTCGCGGAAAGTGACGAATGGCTCGAACACGTGATCGAGCTGGTTTGCCGGAATGCCCGTGCCGCGATCCGTCACCGCTAGCTGCACGAATCCAGCCTCGACCGCGGTCGTGAGCACGAGGTGCCTTTGGCTGAGCGGCGTCTCACGCATTGCATCGCAGGCATTGAGCAAGAGATTGAGGACAACTTGTTGCAATTGAACACGGTCGCCCAGCACGGAAGATGTGCCCGGCGCGAGCGTGCTCGTCACGGTGACACTGCGCGTTATGATTTCACTGTGTGCGAGGTCGACGACCTCGCGAACCACATCGTTCAAGCTGACCGGCTGAAGCACGGAGGCTTGCTTCCGCAGGTACCCGCGCAGCCAGTAAATAACGGCGCCGGCCCGTCTGTTGTCGGTGATGATGTCGTCGATGATGTCTCGTAGCTCCGGCACATCGATCGGCTCGCGATCCACGAAAGCTCTCGCCGCTTGCGCGTTGCTGAGCACGGCCGTGACGGGCTGGCTCAGCTCGTGCGCTAGCGCGCCCGTGAGCTCACCTAGCACTGCGACTCGGCTCAGGTGAGCGAGCTGGAGGAGTTGCGCCTCGGCCTCCATCTTCGCGCTCTTTTGTTCGGTGACGTCGCGGACGATGCTCAATACCTTGTCGCTGTCACAGCGCACGACGCATGCTTCGTAGAAGCGCTCGGCACCATCGACACTCAACGCGTACTCGACCGTCTCAGGTTCTTCGGCCGTCCTCGCACGCGCGGCGGCTTGGAGCAGCCGCTCGCTGACGGGTGCCGGCATCACGTCCTTGATGTTCTTGCCGAGAAACGCCGACGGGTGCGCGTACAACTGCGAAACGTCTTTGGCGTGATAGTCGACGAAAACGCCTTCGACGGTCGTCAGGAACATCCAATCCGGGATCGCACTCAGGATCGCCCGATTGCGCGCCTCGCTCTGGCGCAAGGCTTGTTGCGCCCGATGCTGCTCGATTGCAATGCGCACGACGTCAGCCGCGCCTTCGATTAGGGAGAGCTCGTCGTCGCGCGGCGCTCGCGGTTCGATGAAGTACATCGCAAACGACCCGAGAATTTGCTGCTGTGCCGAAAAAATTGGGGTCGACCAACAGGCGCGCTGCCCGGACAGCCGCGCGGCCGCACGATACTCTTCCCACAACGGATCGGCGAGTATGTCCGTGACGATCACCCTCTTGCCGAGAAACATCGCGGTTCCGCAGCTGCCGACCTGCGGACCGATGCGGATTCCGTCGATGGCCCGTACGTAGTCCGGAGGAAGGCTCGGTGCGGCCGCGTGCCGTACCGTGACCCTGTCGTCGTCGAGCACTAGCGCGGAGCACGACATACCGTCGGCTTGCTCCTCGACGACACGGACGAGGCAATCGAGCAATTCAGGCAGCGTGCTACCAATGGCGATCATTTCGAGCATCTGTTGCCGAACGGCCCGAAAAGCCTCGCCCCGGCGCCGCTCGGTGACGTCTCGTGACACTGCGAGCATCTGGACCACCGCACCGTTGCGGTCGGTAATCGGCGTGACCAAGACATCCCACCATCGCGAGCTTCCGGATGGAGCCTTTAAGCGTCCTTGAAACCGGCCCCTGCCGCCGCCGCGGGCGGCGGCAATGGCCTCTTCGGCCGCCTGGCGAACTGCGCCCTCGAAGAACTGGACGAGTGGGCGGTGCAACACGGCAGCCGCATCGTCGATTTCGAGCAAGCGTAACCCCTCGCGATTGACGTGGATCAAGCGGCCATCGAGATCGAGAATTTGCAAGGAGTCCGTCGTGCTCTCGACGATCCGCTTGTTGATTTCTTCTGCTTGTCGCAGCGCTTCCTCACCACGCTTGCGTTCGGTGATCTCGGTCTCGGTGCCGGCCAGCGAGATGGCGCGGCCTTCACCGTCTCTTGTGGCGCAGCCGCGGGCAATGAACCAGCGGATGCTGCCATCACGATGCAGCATCCGGTGCTCGGCCTCATAGAGGGGGGTGTGGCCGGCAATGTGCGCTTGGGCGCGCTCGAAGACGGTGGCCTCGTCGTCGGGATGGATAAGGCGTCGGCAATCCTCGAGCCGATTGTGGATCTCGTGATCCTGATAACCGAGCATCTGCTTGAGGGCAGGATCGACGTAGATCTCGAGCGTCTCGAGATTGCACTCCCATACGCCGACGCCGCCCGCCGCCGCTGCGCGTCGATAGCGCTCGTCGCTAAGCACCGCGTTCTCGGCTCTCGAGACCGTCGTAACGTAGGGAAGTCACAGCGTCGTGTTCGTTTGTACCGGCGCTGCCCATCTTCGTCGGTCGTGGAGAGCACTGCAACGCCGTCCTAGCAGCGATTGCCGGAAAAGCGCGGAGGGCTCCGGCAGGTTAACGCGACTCAGGAGCCGGGAAGCGGCGCACACGACGGTTCCGCTATCATCCGCGCATGTCGAAGCTGCTGCTGAATCTGCGCGGCGTGCCGGATGACGAAGCCGACGACGTGCGCCGCTTCCTCGACTCCGGCGGGATCGGCTATTACGAGACCCAGCCCACTCTGTGGGGCACCTCTGGCGGCATCTGGATCGATGACGGTGACGTCGCGGAAGCCAAGCGGCTGATGGCCGAGTACCAACACGTGCGCCTGGCTCGCGCGCGCGCCGAGCGCGCCGAGGCGGAGCGCAACGGCACCGCCGAGACTTTCGTCGACGTGCTGCGCACGCAACCGTTGCAGGTGGCGCTGACCGTGATTGGGATCGCGCTGATGCTCGCGCTCATGGCCGTACCCGTGTTGCTAATGTGGAAATAGGAGACGCCCATGACCAACCGACGCCGGTTTCTCGAAGCGCTCGCAGCGGCCGGCGCGGCATCGCTGGCTCCGTCGGCCGGTGTCTTCGGCCAACAGCGCGTGAAACTGAACGTCCGCGGCGGCGCCATCGACGTACACCACCATTTCGTGCCCCCCGGTGGGACCACCAACAGGCCGTGGTCGCCACAAATGTCGCTCGAGCAGATGGACGCGTTCGGGATCAGCGTCGCCATTCTCTCGATGACGCAGAACGGTGAACTGCTCTACAACGGCACCGAGAAAGGGCGAGCTGCCGTGCGGGCCGGTAACGAGTACGGCGCCACGTTGATGCAGCAATACCCGAAGAAGTTCGGTCTGATGGGCGGTATCCCCATGCCCGACCTCGAAGGTTCGCTGCGAGAAGTGGAGTATGCCTACGACACTTTGAAGGTCGACGCGATCGGTATCTACACCAACGACAACCAAGGGCGGTGGCCCGGCGACCCGTATTTCGAGCCGCTGTGGCAGGAGCTCAATCGGCGCAACGCCATCGTCTACATGCACCCGCTCGCGCCGCAGTGTTGCAGCGACCTGAAATACGGCGCTGCGGCCAGCATGGTGGAATACGACTTCGATGTGACGCGCGGCGTGATCAGCCTTGTGGTCAACGGCGTGATGTTTCGCTATCCGAACATCCGATTCATCACCGTGCATTCCGGCGGCACGGTGCCGATGCTCGCCGGCCGAATGAACGACCGCATCCCACAGGGCGCAGAGCAGTACCTGCCAAACGGGCTATATGCCGAGCTGCGCAAGTGGTACTACGACGTTGCTCATGCAAGTTTTCCGTGGCCGTACGCTGCCATGAAGGCGTTCATGCCGGAGTCTCAAATCCTTTTCGGGACCGACTACGCACCTGAGCCCATCGAGTCCACCGTGGAGCAGTTGCCGGGCCTGAACCTGCCACGGGCGTTCGAGCAAATGATGCTGCGCGGCAACGCCGAACGATTGTTCCCGCGTTTCAAAGTGGCGTAGGCGCGGCAGGCACGCCCCGCAATCAGAGACATGGCCCACTTGGAAGTGGCGGAGAGAGAGGGATTCGAACCCTCGAAGGACTTTTGGTCCTTACACCCTTAGCGGGGGTGCGCTTTCGACCACTCAGCCATCTCTCCGTGATGCGAACCGGGTCGTAACGGTTCGTGATTCTACTGGGGGAACGACAGAATCGCGACGCCCGCATGCGGGCGCGCCCTGTTGAGAGCCGGATCCGAGCAGCCCTTACGGGTGCGCGGTACCGTTCAGTTGCGGTCGCGTTTTTTCTTCGCTTTGTTCGCGTTTGATGCGTTCGAAGATCTCTTCGCGATGGACGGCGACTTCGCGCGGGGCGTTCACGCCGAGCCGCACTTGATTGCCTTTCACCCCCAGTACGGTAACGGTGACGTCATTGCCGATGACGACCGTTTCCCCCACGCGCCGGGTCAAGATCAGCATTGCCAACTCCTTCTAGGCCCTGCCCGCCGGTCCGTTGCTCTCGCAGTCTGCGGAGCATATTTTTATTTCGGACTCGGCATCGCCCCACGTCCGCAACGTGCCCGTCCGCACCCAAGCGCGCACGAGCCCATCGCTGACATCCGTGGCTGACCGGCCTCTTTTAGTCGTTTTGGCCGGTCCCCCCCTGTTCAACTGATTCCATTGCGGCAACCAGCGAAGCGACCTCATGGTAGCTGAAAAACCACGCAGAGTGCGGAGATTTGCAAAGGGGCTAGATTTAGACAAACTCCAGGGGGATCAGGCGGCTGCGACCAAGCCGGCGACGAGCGCCAACGCGGCATCGACCTTGTCGGGCTGGGTGCCCCCCGCCTGAGCGAAATCCGCCCGGCCGCCGCCGCGGCCGCCCACGAGCTCGGCTACCGGCTTGATGAGCTCGCCGGCTTTCAGCCGGCCCGCGAGATCCTGGGTGACGCTCGCGACGAGGAACACCTTGTCGCCCTCGACGGCTCCGAGCACGACGACGCCGGAACCAAGCTTGCTCTTCAACTGATCGGCGGTGTCGCGCAGCGACTTCGCATCGGCGCCGTCGACCCGAGCGGCCAGCACTTTGATGCCGTTGACGACTTGCGCCTCCTGCAGGATGTCGCGGCCGCTGCCGCTCGCGAGCTTTTGACGCAGCGTTTGCAGCTCGCGCTCGAGCGAGCGCGTGCGCTCGACGAGTTGCGTCACCTTGGCCGACACGTCATCGCGGCTCGCCTTGACGAGACCAGCCACCTCGCGAAGCACGGCCTCGTTGGCATTGACGACGTCGAGAGCTCCCTGGCCCGCGACGGCCTCGATGCGGCGCACACCCGCCGCAATGCCGCTCTCGGACACGATCTTGAACAGGCCGATGTCGCCGGACCGGCCGACGTGCGTGCCGCCGCAGAGCTCGGTCGAAAAATCGCCGAGCTTGAGCACGCGCACCTTGTCGCCGTATTTGTCGCCGAAGAACGCGAGGGCGCCGGCGGCAATCGCTTGATCGAACGGTAGCTCGCGCACGTCGGCGTCGTGGTTCAAGCGCACTTGCTCGTTGACGAGCGCCTCGATCTCCTTGAGCTGCGCGGCGCTGACAGGCTCGTAGTGCAAGAAGTCGAAGCGCAGGCGGCTCGGCTCGACGAGCGAACCCTTCTGCTGCACGTGGGTGCCCAGGACCTTCCGCAGCGCTGCATGCAATAGATGAGTGGCTGTGTGATTGGCCTTGATGGCTGTGCGACGGGCGGCATCGACGTTCGCAGCGAGCTTGTCGCCGATCTTGATGACGCCGCTCGCGAGCTTGCCGACGTGTGAATGCGCCGCGCCGCGCTTCTGGGTATCGCTCACCGAGAACTTCGCGCCGGCATTGCCGAGCTCGCCCGTGTCGCCCACCTGGCCGCCGCCTTCCGCATAAAACGGAGTGCGGTCGAGAACGACCTCGCCTTCGTCGCCGGCGTTTAGCGCCTCCACTGCCACGCCGCCCTTGAGCAATGCCACGACCTGCCCGAGGTCCGTCACGGTCCTATAGCCGAGGAAATCGGTCTTGCCTTCGATCTGGACGCCTGAAGAGAGATCGACGCCGAACTGACTTGCAGCCTGCGATTGGCGGCGCTGCACGTCCATCGCGCGTTCGTAGCCTTCGATATCGACGCTGAGCCCACGCTCGCGCGCGATGTCGGCCGTGAGATCGGTCGGAAAGCCGTAGGTGTCGTGAAGCTTGAAAACGGTGTTGCCGTCGATGACCTTGACGACTCCAAGTTTCGCGATCGCAGCGTCGAGAATCTCCATGCCGGTCTCGAGCGTGCGGGCAAACTGCTCGCCTTCCTTCCGCAGCACATCCCGCACGAACCCCTGCTTCGTGACGAGCTCGGGGTACGCGCCGCCCATCACCTTCGCGAGGGTAGGCACGAGATCGTGAAAAAATGCCGGGCTGCGGCCGAACTTGTAGCCGTGGCGCATCGCACGCCGCGCGATGCGGCGCAGAACGTAGCCGCGGCCCTCGTTCGACGGAATCACGCCGTCGACGATGAGGAAGCTGCAGGCGCGGATGTGATCGGCGATCACTCGCAGCGAGGGATTCTTGTAGTCGGTGGTGCCCAACAAACGCGCGGCCTCGTGAATGAGGTCGACGAAGATGTCGATGTCGTAGTTGTTGGTGACACCTTGCAGCACCGCCGACATTCGCTCGAGGCCGGCGCCAGTGTCCACCGACGGTTTCGGCAGGGGCGTGAGCTTGCCGTCGGCCGCGCGGTCGAACTGCATGAACACGAGATTCCAGATCTCGACCCAACGGTCGCCGTCCGCATCGGGCGAGCCGGGCGGCCCTCCCGCAACGCTCGCGCCGTGGTCATAAAAGATTTCGGTGCAGGGACCACACGGGCCGGTATCGCCCATCTGCCAGAAGTTGTCGGAGCCACCCTCCGGCTTGACGCCGATGCGCACGATCTTCTCGGCGGGC
>Ga0157380_10001712_pt1 | contig 14475 bp, 10 predicted proteins | sample S35metaG_FD_119757 | JGI IMG/M metagenome (GOLD analysis project Ga0157380, IMG submission 119757) | Switchgrass rhizosphere microbial communities from Kellogg Biological Station, Michigan, USA - S3-5 metaG | ecosystem: Host-associated > Plants > Roots > Rhizosphere > Soil | place: USA... | reverse complement strand
TTGCATTAGCTGAACAACTAGGAGCAACTGAAACACTTCTTCACGCGCTGAATAATGTTGGGACGGCACAGTTGCTCGCGCACCAAGAGCAGGGACGCCTGAAGCTCGAAGAGAGTTTGCGGCTCGCGTTAGCAAATAATTTTTCGGAACACGCCGCTCGCGCCTTTACCAATCTTGTTTCCGCCGCACTTAGGGACCGCAATTATCAGCTGACGGATCGCTATCTTAATGAAGGCATTCCCTACGCGACTGAGCACGACCTCGATTCAATGACGCTTTACCTGACGGCATGGCGCGCGCGCTCACGTTTCGAGCAGGGAGACTGGGACAGTGCCTCCGATGATGCCGATTTTGTGCTGAGCCACGTTCGAATGTCAGCTATCACGAAAATCTCAGCACTTGCTGTGCTTGGGCATTTGCGCGTGCGTCGCGGCGACCCCGATGCCGCCGGCGTGCTCGCGGAAGCTCACGCGCTGGCCACTCAGAGTGGAGAGCTGCAACGCCTCGCTCCGGTCGCATCCGCAAGCGCGGAGTTTGCGTGGTTTAAAGGCGACCATGAACAGGTGATGGACGAAGCGCGCTTTGTCCTGGAAATGGCCAAAGGACATCACGACCCATGGATTCAGGGAGAGTTTGCATTCTGGGTGTGGCGTGCGGGCGGTGCTCAAGGGCGGCACGAAAGTATTGCAGCACCTTATGCGCTGCAAATCTCAGGTGACTGGCGCGCTGCCGCCGCAGCCTGGAAGCAAGTCGGCTGTTCTTACGAAGAAGCTGTGGCGCTCGCTGATGGCGACGAAACCGCGAAACGAGAAGCGCTCGAAATTTTTGAACGACTGGGAGCCGCTCCCGCAGCTGAAAAGTTGCGGCAGAAACTGCGCGCAATTGGTGTGAGAGGTATTCCACGTGGGCCAAGGCCAAGCACAAGAGAAAATCCCTCGGGTCTTACGAACCGGCAACTCGAAGTCCTAACGTTAATGGCCGAGGGATTAGGCAACGCCGAAATCGGCGAGCGGCTCTTCATCTCCGCCAAGACCGTCGATCATCACGTCTCCGCGATTCTCAGCAAGCTCGACGCTCGCACCCGCGGCGAAGCCGTCGCCCTCGCCCAGCAAGCCGGCCTGATAAAGCCGGGCTGATCACGCCGGGCCGAATCAATAGCGGCCCGTGACCGAATCTCGAACCAGGAGATGCTCGATGAAGAAAGTTAGACCAGTTGTTGCTCGCAATGCCAGAGAGCTCGCGAAGGTGTTAGAACTAGCACCCGCCGACGGAATGGAGATCGAGTTCCGCAGCGACTTGCACGATAAGATCATCGAGGTTGTCGCCAAGAAGGGATTGACCCACTCAGACGTAGCCCGGGTTGCTCACACCTCGCGCACTCGCGTGACCGCCATTCTGGACCGCAACACTCACGACTTTCCACCGATCTTATTCTGCGAGTCCTGGGAACGTTAGGGCGCAAGCGAAACCGCCGACATCAACGCGAAAACGGATGACGGCAGGTCCGCGCTCAGCATCGCCGTTCAAGCCAATCGCAAATAGGCAGCAGACTTGCTGAGGAAGGCCGGCGCAAGGTAGTTTTCGCGGCACTATTGCCGACGCTCACCAGCGCACTTCGATCATCGCTTTGTTCTTATCGTAGTCATTCGAGCGAAAGTTGACGGAATTAGGTTTCACGATCACGCGCCAGTCTTCTTCTTTTTCCCACTCGGAAGGCGGCCTGGGCGTTCGATAGTAAGTTTGGCTGAAGCCCTCGGCTTCTTTTGTTTGCCAGATGTATTCGCCCGAGCGCGTCACGATCAATCCCTGAAATGCAGTTTCGACAGTGGCCTCCTTCGGACGTACAAGATAATCCCAAGGATAGGGTGCGTCGTTAACTCTTACGAAGAGTTGTCCATCCGGCGCGCGAAATACGAAAAAGTCCTTCGAAGCTTTGCCGCCGTATGTGACCTTCGCGTTTTCCAATTTCACCCAGCGATCGTGCTCGATTGGTTTGTAGTCGGGTGGGATTTGGACCAACGTGTCCGGCACGTCCAACGAGATGTTTCCCATCCGTTGCAACGTTCCTCGTTTCGGCTCAACTATCTGAGTGACGATCACAAGATTCCTCAAGTCGCGCGCCGCGTAGAAATAGAACTTCTCCGGCTTGCCCTTGCGGGTAGCTTCAATCTTCAAGCAATTATGTCCATCGATCACTCTCGTTCCCAGGGCCGTGAAGGTAACATCATTCTCGAGTGCGAGCGCACTAGGGTTAATCGGAGTACTGTCCGCCGATCCGCCGCGAGCGGACTCGAAATCGTCATAAGCTTTAGCTTTTGGAAAGATGCGAGCGGAAGGCTTACCAAGTTCACCGATGAAAACCCAGAACTGGCTCTCTTCGCGATACCTGTTTCCCTTGCGAGCCAGTCGCTCAGCGCCACCAAAGCCACCGAAGCCCTCGCCAACGAAGAAGTTCAGGTCAGCAACGAAGTCAGGTTGATTCAAGATAACGTCCCGAGCACTCAAAGATTTCTCTTCTTCAGTGAGCGGCGTTAATACTTCTGCCTCCTTTGCTTCTTTTTCAGCACGGGCCGAAATCTCTCCCATCGTCTGATACTTGAAAGCGGCGGGCCCCCAAATGAACTTGCCCAGCTTATTTATATACCCGCGCTTTTCGGATTTGTTTTCTCCGAGTCGAACAGAAGCAATTCCACCCGCGAATTGCTCCGCGTCATCACACTGAACCCTGAGCAAGACCTTCCCAGTCTTGTCGATGTAAGAGCATCTGTCATGAAAGTAGACCAGCGCCAATCCTTCAGAAAACTCGTGGTGCTTACCGTCGTAACCAATGCCGTACTTAGGAGCGATGACGACCCGTCCACCGTGATCGATGAAGCCCCACTTTTCTCCAATCAGTACCGCTGCCAGTCCTTCGGAGAAGGGATGCACCTGATCGTACTGAGGCTCAATCACGAAACGGCCAGTAGTATCGATGTATCCCCACTTGTCGTTCTTCCTGGCCGGCACCAATCCCTCACAGAAGCCGTTCGTGTCTATTTCTTGCACACTAACGATGACTTTCCCCGTCCTATCGATCAGCACTGCGTTGACGCCATGATTGTTGATGAACTGAACCGTCCCGACGCCTTCTGAGAAAGTCCCGTTAAGAATGTCATCCTTAGGATCGATGGCCACTTTGCCGGTCTTATCAATGAACACATGCTTTACTGGCCCGGGTGGAAAACTAACTTTGCCATCTAACGGAACGCCCACAAGCGCCAGGCCGTCGGAGAAAGGTCTGCCATTCGCGAATTGCGGTGGGATGGCCCACTTGCCATTCTTATCGATGTAGCCCCATTCGAAATCCACCGAAACGGCGGCGAGACCTTCAGAGAACTCAGTCCAGTTGTCGAACTTTGGCTCGATGACTACTCGACCCGTCTCGTCGATATACCCGTGCTTTCCGTCTTCGTTCTCAAACACTGCGAGTCCTTCCGAGAATTCTTCGGCCCAAAGGAACTGTGGCTTGATGACAATCTTTCCCGTGAAGTCGATGTAGCCCCACTTGCCGTCCTGCTGAACTGGTCGGAGCTGCGGAGTGCGAGATGTTGATTGGCCGTTTGCGAGGCAACAGAACGTGAATGCGACCAAGAGCGTTAGCGAGGTTCTCATTCGGGTGGGTTCCATCGATCTATAAGACGCGATTGAGGAAATTCAGTTCCAATTTTAGTCTGATTAGAATTCTAACTAAACAGTGAAAGCTTGAGCGCCTCAAACTATATCAGTCTTCACAAGCGCGGATCGACCGGCTCGCTCTCGAGCGCCAGGACGCCGAAGACACACTCGTGAACACGTCGCAGGGGTTCGCGTTGGACAAATCGCTCCAGGCCTTCCATCCCTAGCGCAAACTCTCGCAGAGCTAAAGAACGCTTGGCGGATAATCCTCGCTGGCGGAGGCGTTCCAGATTTTCGGGCGCGTTGTACTCGGGTCCGTAGATTATCCGCAGATACTCGGGCCCTCGACATTTAACGGCTGGCTGAACCAAACCGCGCTGCCCTCGCGCGATGAATTCGAGCGGCTTCACGACCATTCCTTCACCGCCACGGCTCGTTAGTTCTGCCCACCAGCGAATGCCAGCTTCCTCGCTTGCTGGATCAGTTACGTCCACAACCATGTGCGCCGTAGCCAGCAACAACCCTTCGTCGGCATCACAAAGTCTCTTGAGCGTCGCCATGTGCCAAAGGTGATCTTTGTCCGCATGGACTTTTCCTTCTGTCGCCAGCAAATGAAACGGCGCCAGCTTCAAATCAGCCAGCGAGTGAACTGGCCAACAATATCGGCGATAGGCATTGGTGTACTTTTCCGTAGCTTCCTCTCTCGCTCGATACCGATCCCGGAGCGGCCCTATATCGCTAAGTGTGACGGCCGCTTGTTCAAGGGCAGCGACGGCGTCAGGAAGAGAGGCGCGCGCCGCCGCGCCAACGGCCGCGTACTGCTGTCGCAGTAGCTCCTGCGCTTTCGCCGACCACGGCATTAGCTCGCAATCGAGGCAGACCCAATCAGTCAGGAACTCGTCCCAAAGACCTGCTTCCAGGATTGCGGCTTGAATCCTTTGGATGAACTCAGCTTCTAGCACCTTGTCGTCGAAGAAGCGCCGACCGGTGCGCGTGAAACAAATGCCTGGACCATCACCGACGACACCGAATCGTTGTCGCGCGGCATCCTCATCGCGGCAAACCACTACCACCGCCCGCGAGCCCATGTGCTTCTCTTCGCAGACGACTCTTGCAACTCCCTGATGCCGGTAATAAGAAAATGCTTCAGCCGGATGCTCGAGTAAATCGGGCGCTTGGCTCGTCTCAGATGGAGACATCGTCGGTGGCAAGTAGATCAGCCATTTCGGATTCGACGCAAAGCGGCTCATGACCTCCAACGCTGCAATGCTGTTTTCTTCTCGAATCGTAACCGTGCGGTGCAAACGAGTCGAGATAATCCGCTTTCCGATAACGTCTTCGATATCGAGCACGTCATCGTATTTTTGTTGAGCAGAAAGTGCGGGGGCTTGCTCGTCTTCAGAAAGAAATGGTTTGGCCGGCTCGTAGTAAGTTTGCAATGCCGGAACTGAAACCAATTCCTTCTCGGGATAACGAAGCGCTGTTAGTTTCCCGCCAAAGACGCAGCCGGTATCGATGCAAATAGTTCGATTCAGCCATTCAGGTTCCGGCACTGGCGTGTGTCCATAGACGACCATCGCTTTGCCGCGATACTCGGCGGCCCAGTTGTAGCGCACGGGCAAGCCGAACTCATCTGTCTCGCCGGTTGTCTCGCCGAACAACGCAAAATCGCGCACTTTTCCAGAGCCGCGACCCTGCAACTCTTCTCTCAATCCTGCGTGGGCCACCACCAACCGTCCGTCGTCGAGCACGTAATGGCTTACAAGTTTGTCGACGAAGGCGGCAACCTTTTCCTTTAGCTCAGGCGGTTCGCGCTCGAGTTGTTCGAGAGATTCGGCCAGTCCGTGTGTAATGCGCACGTCTTTGCCGTTGAGCTTGCGCATCAGTTTGATGTCGTGATTGCCCGGTACACAGAGCGCCGCGCCGCTTTCAATCATGCTCATCGTCAGGCGCAGCACGTCAGGAATTCTCGGTCCGCGATCAACGAGGTCGCCGAGGAAGACCGCCTTTCGGCCTTCGGGATGTTGAACCTCGTAATGTCGTGAAGCGCTATCGCCATTCGCTGCGGCGATCTGATATCCCAGCTTCACGAGCAGCGCCTGGAGCTCGTCAAAACATCCATGAATGTCACCGATGATGTCGAACGGCCCATGCTCATGCTTCAGATTGTTCCAGAGTGGCTGGCGCTCGATGACCACATCTTCAATCTCTTCCGGCGTAGAGAATTCGAAAATGTGCCGAAAGCCTTCGCGCTTCAGGTTGCGAATTGATCGTCGCAACTGTTGGCTCTGTTGCCGGATTACGTGCGCTCCAAAATTGCGATCGGCGCGGCCCTGATTTCGATCCTGACAAAGTCTCTCAGAGAGATTGAATACAAGAGCGACAGGTATCACGTGATACTCACGCGCCAGAGCAACCAGGGGCTTGCGGGCCTCTACCTGAACATTGGTAGCGTCAATCACCGTGAGCTTTCCGGCCTTCAGCCGCTTGGAAGCGATAAAGTGCAACACCTCGAAAGCCGCATTTGTCGCAGCCTGATCATTCTCGTCGTCGGAAACCAAACCACGGCAGAAATCTGATGAAAAGACTTCAGTTGACTTGAAATGCTTTCGCGCAAACGTAGACTTGCCCGAACCGGACGGACCTACGAGTACAACCAGCGCCAATTCTGGAATTGTTACAGTCTTACTCACGTAGCCTTCCTCTACGACTGGATCAAATTGAAGACGGCCATTTGTGTTGGTGCACCAACAACCGCATCTTCAGGACCCACAGGTAAAAGCCTGACTGCATAACCGTGCCGCGTCGCGATTCCTTCCGACCAGTCTTTGAACTGCGCTCGCGTCCACTCGAAGCGATGGTCCTTGTGACGCAGTTTTCCCGCCGGCAGATTTTCGAAGCGAGCGTTGTATTCAACATTGGGCGTAGTCAGCACCACTGCTGCGGGCTTCGCAAACTCGAACAACACTCGTTCAAATGCAGTCAGACGCGGCTGGTCCAAATGCTCGATGACTTCAATCACCGTAGCGGCATCGTAACCGGCAAGCCGCTTGTCTCGGTACATCAGCGAACCTTGAATGAGCTTCAATCGTTCTCGCTGCCGAGTCGGCATCCGGTCCAGTCGCAGTCGTTCCTGGGCGATCTGAAGAGCGCGGTATGACACATCGAGCCCGACGATCTCATCGATGCTTCGATCTTCGAGCAACGCTCGGAGCAATTTGCCTTCGCCACATCCGAGATCCACAACGCGCTTGGCGCCGCAACTCTTAAGTGCCGCCACGACCGCATTGATTCGTTGCTCATTTAAGTTCAAAGGTCTTTCGATCGCCTCTTCCTCGGTGTTGTGAACTTTTTCCGTCAGGTCAGGATCGGGCGATTCTTCATCAACCAGTCGAGCCAGTGCTTCACGAGCGAGGTCACGCCTGTATTTCAGATAGCGCTTCGTGATTTCTTCCTTTTCGGGGTGTGCAGGAAGCCAACCGCTTCCATGTCGCAGCAGCTTCTCAACCTCGTCATCGCCCACCCAGTAATGCTTTTCGTTATCGAGTACTGGAATAAGCACGTAGATGTGGGTGAGCAGGTCTTGCAGCCGCACGTGACCGCGAAGGGTTACTGTGTAATATGGGCTTGCTCCCCACTCGGGAAACTTCTCCTCCAGCTTGTGGCCTGTTGCGACGACTTCATAGCCTAATGGTTCAAACAGTCGCCGCAGGAATCCTTCACCGCCTCTACAAGGAAGGACCGAGATCTTTGCCTCCAACGGCATCCGCACTTCAGTAAGTTCAGGGCGACCTTTGCTCCTGCCCGCAAGCGCGCTTCCTAATACGCGGGCGATCGCGACGCTAAGGAATGATGAGGCGACGTATGGTCGATCGTTGACATACTGGTCGAGCGTACCACCCTCACCAGCCGGACCGCGTCGATTTCGCACTAAGGCAACCGGATCGACATCGAGAAGCAGAGCTGCAGTACATCGCTCACTGGTGGCCTCCGGATAGAAGACATGCGCCTGCCCAAAGGAAAGCGGGAAAGATTGCAGCGTCGACGGGTTCTTGTGAAGCAAATACCCCAAGTCTGTAGCTGGAGCGTTCGTACTGGTGAGTGTGAGTAACATCTATCTAACCCCGTGCATTCAACGTACTTCATCCGAAATTACCAACATGCAGGAAAATCACTAAGGTTGCAACCAGTGGGCAGAGTAACGCTCTCTAGGGATCTTCTTCCAAATCCGAGTCGGCAACATCTGTGTGCCAATCTTCAAGCAAGGTATGATAGGACGAATGATAAGACTTGCGTTACTTCTCTTGCTCGCTGGACTGCTCTGCGCACAAGCACCTGGTCAAAGCGTTCAGCCGACAAAGATTCGTGTTCGCGACGTCGAACTGCATTACATTGAGCAGGGACAAGGCGAGCCGCTCATTCTGCTTCATGGAGGTCAGGGGGACTACCGCTCCTTCGGGCCTCAGCTAAAGGTGTTATCCCAGCAATTTCGTGTTATCTCTTACAGTCGCCGCTACCATTATCCGAACAACAATCCGCTAACGACAAATTATCATTCGGCATATACCGAGGCCGATGATCTCGCGGCACTTATCCGTAAGCTGGGGCTCGGACGCGTACATCTTGTTGGTACATCGATTGGGGCGTTTACGGCGTTAGTGTTGGCCGTCAAACATCCTGAGATGGTCCGCAGCCTGGTGCTCGCGGAGCCTCCTGTTCATGAGTGGGTGCGGGACTCGCCAGACAGTGCGGCTGCCTACAAGGAGTTTATGACAACGATGTGGGAGCCTGCCACTGAGGCGTTTAAGAGAGGCGATGACGAGGGAGCAATGAGGTTTCTGGTGGACGGCTTCACCGGGAAGGGCAGTTTCGACAAACTCCCTTCCGAAGCCCGTGCTGTGGCCATAAAGAACTCCCGCTTCTTCAAAGCCAACACTTTATCTTCCGATCCCTTCCCTAACCTTTCTAAAGCCAAAGTGAAGCGGTTGCGTCTTCCCATTCTGATCATCACCGGTGAAAATACGATCAAGATTCACAAGCTCGTCAACCAAGAGCTTTCACGTCTTCTACCCAAAGCTGAGCAGGTTACTATTCCCAACGCGGGACACTTTTCACCGCGCGAGAACCCGCAGGCATTCAATGAAGCAATGATTAAGTTTTACGCTAATCACCGGCCGTGAATCCGGGGACGTCGATCAATCGCAGCGGCAAAGAGCACGGCTAAGAATTTGCACAAAGAGTCTTAAGATGATCGCGCAGCTTGGAACCTTCGACGTGGAGAATTATGGTGATCTGCTCTACCCGATTGCCTTTCGCCATGTGCTAAAGAGATATGACGCTGTTTTTGACGTCCGCCATTACTCTCCGTTGCCGGGTGAGGCTCCGCAGGAGGCTGGTTTTGATACCCAGTCCATACAGAGTTTGTTTGCAGCGGCAGCTGGGCCGTACACGCTGGTTATTGGGGGCGGCGACATCCTGCGCACTGATTCAGAGGTGATGGCCCGTCACTACGGCAGAAACTCGCGCGTCTCTTACAAGGGGCTGCGACGCTCAATCGGGACACTTGGCGCTTTCGGTTATTTGCTGCGTAAGAACATCGCGCGTTTGGATCCCGCTGGTTTTTATGCAGAACGTTTCCGCGTCCGCTGGATGAATTACCCCGCCGCGGGGCCCTTTCTGATCGACACGGACTACCTGCCTCCCGAGAGTCGAGTCTCTTACCTTTCGTGTGGCGTGCCGCACGAGTTCACTCCCTCTGAGAGAAACCGCGTCGAACGTATTTTTGATCAGGCTCGCTTCATCTATTTGCGCGATGAACAATCAGCCGAGAAACTTCGACGTGCCGGAGTCCGAGATGGGATGCATGTGGCTCCCGACTTAACAGTCACTCTAAGCGACCATTTCGACAAGAAGGAGCGAGCCAGTCGAGGACGAGAAATCCTTTCCCGGTTTGGAGTTGACGCAGGCCGTCCGTTCCTCTGTTTTCAGTGTCAACCCTATCCCGGTTTTGATGAAGAGGAAATCGTCAGGCAACTCAGGCGTTATCGAGAACGAACAGCATCGTCCATTGTCCTGCTCCCAACCGGTTACTGCCACGGCGATCACGAATTCTTGCAGCGTGTGGCACGGCAATCCGGCGGTGCTCTGAAGTACGCGGGCGTCTATTCAATCTTTGACATAATGGACATCATCGCCGCCAGCGATTTCTTTGTCGGCACCAGTCTGCATGGGAACATCACTTCGTTATCATTTGGCATCCCGCAGCTGTTTGGTCCTTTGCCCGTCGACAAAGCCGAGGGTTATTTGAGCGTCATGGATTTGCCATCAGAACTAAAGCTCTGCTCGTGGAGTGAAATCAATGACAAGTTGGATATGGTTGTAGAATTGGAAAAGGACTTTTTCCCCGAACGAGCGATAAAGGCGAAGTCCAGGGTTTATCAGGTGATGGACGAACTTTGTCGGGATCTCTTGCTGACCGAATATGATTGATCTCACTCGGCTCACGCCGCAGACTTTGTTACACGAGCCCTATCGGTGGGCCTTTGTCGACCGTCTGTTTTCGCCTGCCGATTGCGAGGCTCTGGTCAAAACCTTTCCGAAGGATCATTTCAAAACGATCGAAGGCTACGACGGCGAAAAGGGCTATCAGTATGAGGCGAGATCGCTCATTGGGATGGGCGCCGACATTCCGACACGCGCGCAATTTTTGAGTCCTGCCTGGCAACGCCTGGCCGAAGACTTGTTGTCGCCCGCTTATCGCGGGGCGCTGTCGAACCTCACAGGAGTCGATCTCACAGACTTGCCGATTGAGGTCAACGTTTTTCACTATGGCAGGAACGCATGGCTGGGGCCGCATGTGGATCTTGCCGACAAGGTAATGACACATGTCTTCTATTTCAACGAGGTCTGGGATGAGAATGACGGAGGCTGCCTGACTATTCTGCGCGGCGGTGATATGTCCGAAATCGAGAAGGTCATCTCACCGCTCGTCGGCAATTCGGTGTTGGTGGTGCGATCAGATAATTCCTGGCATGCCGTGTCGCGCGTGCGCGAGAAATGCCGCAACTCGAGGCGCAGTATGGCCGTTACCTTCTATCGGCCGGGTTCGCCAAGCACGATGTGGCCAGCGAACGATGTCACGCCTCTGCACGATTACACGGGCGAGCATTCCGCATGGCGACGATTTATGCGACGGAGTTGGAGTCAGCTCAGGCGTTTATGATGGACCAGGGGTGGGTCAATTCTGCGTGACTGCGTTGCGTGTTATTTGATCTGCCATTCGCTCCAGCCGAGTGTCGGTCCAGTACGCGCTCGTAGAAATCAACCAACAACGGCAAGACGACGCGCGGCGTGAAAAATTGTTCGTACCTCTTCCGCGCGGCAAGACCCATCCGGCGGCGCAAATCAGCGTTGGCGGCCAGGCGTACCATCGCGGCCGCCAATGCTTCCCCATCGTCTGGCGGCACCAGGATTCCCACCTCGTCATTGACAACATCCGGCACGCCTCCGACTGCGGTGGCAATTATCGGTTTCGCGTGGGCCATTGCTTCGATGATCGCATTAGGCGTGCCCTCGGTGAGCGAAGGCAGAACGAAGACGTCTATGCCGTGCATGAATTGACTTCTCTCTTCGGGAGTCAGGTAAACCCCAACCAGATGACACTTCTCTGCGAGGCCAGGTTTGCGACTGACGTCGAGGATGTCCTTTCGTTGTGATCCATTCCCGGCGATCTTTAATTCAATCCTGGATTGCGCTTGCTGTGCGATGCGGAAAGCATCAATCAGCCGCAGTGGGCCTTTCAGGTGTTCGAGACGCGCCGCGAAACCGAAGGTGACACGCTCCGAAGCAAGACTTGGGACCGAGGCGCCGTTATGGTCTTGTGAGATCAACGGAAGTACGCGAGTCGTAGCAAGTTGTGGCACCGCTTGGCGTAGTTCCCGCGAGGCTCGGGGAGAGTGCCGCTACGTCAGTACAAAGCGGCAGCACCGAGACAAAGCGTTCGTAAACTTCCTCAAAGCCGGGCGGATGAAACGGAATTCCAACTTCCTGATAGATCACCGGAATCCCGGTTTGATGCGCGGCGCGGATGAGCATCACGGCACCAGGATCTGGTGTCATCACGTGGATTAAGTCGGGTGAGTGGAATCTCAAAAACTCGCAGCACGCACCGTGGTATCGCTGTAAAAGATCGAAGACGAGTTTGCGCGAGTTGGTGCGGATAAGTCCGTTTGCGGGTGAGCAGAGGCGCATAGCGCGAATCGCGAGCCTTCGCCCGACGGCAAGTGAAGCGCTGAAGGTGGTTGAAGCGAGTGTGTTCAATGGCACTTCGGCGGCGCGCAGCCGTGAAGTAAATGGATCGGTTTTGGCCGGGTGATGCACGAGTAAAACGCTTGTCGAGTGACCGGCCGCCTTCAGTTCGAGTGCGTAGGTAACAGCGATCTCATCAGCTCCGCTCATCGGTCCCGCGAAACTGTTTTTGCAAAAGAGGATTTTCATTGATCCTGGGCCGCGTATGTTCTCTTCGAGCGCCAATACTTTTTGCTACCGCTCTGCAAAGATCGCAATGTCGAAAGACTCAGAATGTTTCTAGCCATACTCAGAGGATACATGCCAATGCCCGCCAACGTGACTCGTGCCGATTCGAACAGCATACCCGCTTTCAATCGCGAGGCTGCTACCCAGACCAACTGCTGGGACGCGCTGGCGGCGAAATCGCGCGAAGCCTTGCCTCTTCGCGCGGCGCCCGCTTCCATCGCCCGCGGCAGGCGAAGCCACTTATTTTTGAACAATCGGCGCGCTTCTCGATGCAACTTCTCCGGGTGAGACGTGAACTGGTTTGATGCGGGTGTGCTCTGGCGCCAAATCGCCACCGCTTCATCGATCGCGATCACAGAATACAATTCCGCAATACGCACCCATAGATCCCAATCCTCAATACCGGGCGTTTCACTTTCCAAAAGGCCGAGACGCGTCAGACAGGCACGACGGAAAATGACAGTTGGGCAGGGAACAAAATTCCAGCGCAACAGTTCCCAAAACACATCGCCTTGCGGGCACTGCTCCGGATAGAACGCGCCCTCCGCACTGCCTTCGTTAACACCATACAAAGCTTGGCCATAAATCATCCCGGCGTCGGGCTTTGCCTCAAGCAACTCGATCTGCGCGTCGATCGAGCCGGGCAGGCGCACATCGTCATCGTCGAGGAAGCTGATATAGGGGGACGTGCTGGCGACAAGGCCAAGATTGCGAGCAGCGCCTGATCCCAGTCTCCGCTCCACCTTTATGTAGCGAACGTCACTCCACGCTTCGCAAACTTCAGGCGTCTGATCTTCGGAAGCATCATCAACCACAACGATCTCTACGTCCCTGCTCGCGCCACGTGCGCTATCGACAGCGCGCGGCAACAATGAGCAACGGTTGTGAGTGGCAATAATGATGCTAACTTTCGCCATCAAGTTGGAGGGCTCGCAAGTGGAAGTCCAAAAGCTGTCAAAGAGGCCCGGATAGGCGACGAGCCATGAGTCGTGCCGCTAGTTGCGTTGAGGCACTACGCCATAATACTCGCAGATGTGTTGGACGCGCAGCCCACCAGGGACTGAGCCTCAGAGCAATGGCGAAGTTTGACGCCGCGAAGCGGACGGCGCCGCGCGGCAACGCTTCAGCAGCGCGCCAACTTAAGGTATCCGCAACGCGTCGCCTGGTGCCATGACGCACGACACGTCGCTGAGCCGGCGACGCATCCCGCGCGCGGGGTAGTGAAAACAGGTGCGCCTGATGTTTGACCGCGGCGAGTAAGTGTTGTCCGAGGGCAGAAGAGCCTTGCCCCGACGTCGGGGATGCAAGCCGGTAAACGCAGACCGGAGCGGGGTCTACCAACACGGGACACACCTCTGCGATGCGTGTCCACATGTCCCAATCGTCAATACCTGCGAGCCGGCTATTAAACACGCCGACTTTAAGAAAGCTTTCCTTTCGCACTACTACCGAATCAGGTATCAGATGCACGTCCAACGCCAACACTTTCCAAAACAGATCGCTGCTCTCTCCACGTGGGACCGCCACTTCACCCGTCGGAACACAGTCTTGATCGGCGAGCATCACTCCGCCTGCGACGAAGCCCGCCTCCGGGTGTGCCTCCAGGAGAGAGACTTGATAGTCCAGCGAACCCGGCAGCCGCAGATCGTCGTCATCGAGGAACGCGATGAAGTCACCGCGGCTCTCGAGCAACCCGACATTCCTGGCTCCAGCTACTCCCTGATTGCGATCAAGTCGAACATATTTTATGCCGGGCAAACCGGCGCACACGCTTGCCGTACCATCGGACGAGGCATCATCAACCACGATTATTTCGACCTCGCGGCCTGCGAGCCGTGCGCTCTCAACAGCTCGCGGAAGCAAATGTGGCCGGTTGAAAGTAGGGATGATCAGGCTGACCTTATTCATAGATCACTCAAACATCATAGATCACTCAAACCATTCCGCCGTTAGAACGCTAAAACGATTCCGGCGTTGGTGCCCGTTAGTGCCCCTTCTCAGCTTTTGTCAGCTTTCCTAATCAATCATTGCCGTGATGACACCGGTGGCTGGGACAATGCCTGGTGCCCCCGGCAGGGATTCGAACCCCGAACCAACAGATTATGAGACGGTTTGAAGGGCATCAACAAGGCGAGACGAAACGAGGTAGCCCAGTATTTACCGAATCCGCCGCCGTCAAAGTTCGTTAGGTAAGGCTACGTCTCAGCACGCCATCGCGCCCCAATCGCGCCATCGCGCAAAACTGTCCTCACATGCTTATCAAACTATGCGATAGGCGACGATCCG
>Ga0157380_10001711_pt1 | contig 14481 bp, 8 predicted proteins | sample S35metaG_FD_119757 | JGI IMG/M metagenome (GOLD analysis project Ga0157380, IMG submission 119757) | Switchgrass rhizosphere microbial communities from Kellogg Biological Station, Michigan, USA - S3-5 metaG | ecosystem: Host-associated > Plants > Roots > Rhizosphere > Soil | place: USA: Michigan... | reverse complement strand
GACTCATCGTATACTCTCTCTGCTGTTGGCTCAAGTCTCCGTGCAAAGCATCAGAGTTATAGCCATCACCAGAAAGTTTCTCAGCGATCTCTTTTGTCTCTGCACGTGTGCGGCAGAATACAATTGCGTAGATATCCGGATGAGCATCGAGTATGCGCTTGATAGCTACATAACGATCCTTTGCTTGTACTTCATAATAATGGTGTGTGACATTGTCTGCACCGGTCTGTACTTTTTCAGCGGCTATTTCCATTGGATTCGTCATGTAGGTCTTGACGATCCGCATGATTTCGTGTGGAAGTGTTGCTGAAAAAAGTAGCGTTTGTTTTTCTTTTGGGGTAGTGGCAAGGATAGCATCCATGTCATCCTTAAAGCCCATCGACAACATTTCATCTGCTTCATCAAGTACTAGCCACTGCAGTTGTTCTAGTTTTAATTTTTTACGATTGACAAGGTCGAGTGCTCTACCTGGTGTTGCCACAACGATCTGTGCTTTGTTTCTCAAGGCAAATACCTGGGTATCCATGCTAGATCCTCCGTAAACCGGAACAACCTTTACCATAGGTAAGTCCTTTGCGAAATTTTGGATCTCCTTGGTGATCTGGAGGCAGAGTTCACGGGTAGGGCAAAGGATTAAAGCCTGTACGTGATCGGATTTAAGGTCCAGGTTGTTTAGGATCGGGATGCCGAAGGCGCCGGTTTTGCCGGTTCCTGTTTGTGCTCTTCCGATAAGGTCCTGGGTGGAGGAAATGATTTGGGGGATGGCTTTCGCCTGGATAGAGGTGGGTTGCTCAAATCCCATGGCGTCTAAAGCGCTGAGGACTTCCTTTTTGAGGCCCATCTGTTGAAAGGTGGTCATACTTATACGTTAATCGATGGCATATCATTATCCATCCGGGGCACAAAGGTACTCATAATAAGTTAGGGATTAGGGCTTTAGGGATTGATTAACAGGGAAATCTGATGTCTTGGGGAAATGTTTAAATGTGTAAACGTTTAAGTGTTTGACAGATAGAACTAGGAGGCACGGAGTTTAGAAAGTTTAGTTTATGGCGCTATTTGCTCCATAATTCCCAACTTACAGCCATGCGGAGCACTACTTGCAAAGGAAGTAACGGGCAATACCTGGAAGAATATCACAGCCAAACGGCTGCCAAACTAGGTGCGGAAGAAATTGAAAAAAATTTTGGAACTAAGCTTGCCCCTATCCAATGTCGTAAATGTGGATATTGGCATCTCACTGGTGTCAGCACACGGCAGCAATGTATGTTGTGCACAGACAGTGCCTTATTTCTAAAAGACCTTTATTCTTCAAGAGGAGAAGCTCAAAGCACTGCAGATTGGTTGCGACGCGAAAAGAAAGTGCAATTGTATCCTTACAAATGTCCGCACACGAGTGGTTGGCATTTGACGAAGAGAGAACCAGGAAAAAAGAAGTGATAACATTTGCTTTGGACTGCAGTTAAAAACTGCCATCGGTGATTTTTACACTACAAAGCTTTTTTTAATCCGTAGCACGCGGTCGTAGATACAATCTACGCCCAACTTTGTTTTTTGTATAGCGGCCTGCGGCCGCTATTGGGTGTTAACAGCCTTCGTTGCCTACAATAAACTCAAACTCTTGCTCAACATTTTTTCCTTCTGCATTCACAGCAGGCTTCCAGGTGGGCATTTTGCGAATGGCCTTGAGTAATATTTTGTCAATCTCCGGATCTTTAGAAGATTCTATTACGCTAGCGTTGGATACCTTGCCTTCTTCGGTCACTGTGAAATGAATTAGTGCCATTTTCATCTCCTTTGAAAATGATGCAGGAATCTTATCTATGGCATTCTTCTTTAGATAAGAATTCAGTTCCTCGCGTCCTCCCGGGTATGCTGCTTCGACTTCGGGTACCACCGTTATTACAAAATGCATCTGGCGAATATCCGGAATCAAGGTTACCGGATTCTGATGGATATACCCCACATTCACTTCGATGTTACTACCGACATCAGCTGTTTGCAATAAACTTTGTTGCTCCGCGCTCAGCGTTTCATTTAGACCGATGGCTTTACTGGTCTGTCCATGCGTGATTACTGCTATTTCTGTGGAGGTATATTCTTCAATCATTGACGAAGGATACCCTGGCCTGATATCACTCATGGTTTTGGGAGACATGAGTTTTTCTTTGGAAACCCCACGGGTATATTTTCCCCTTACTTCGAACCTCAGATCCTGGGCAAAACTTATGCTCACAAAGCAAACTAAAAGCAAGGTTGAAATCGTCGTTTTCATTTTATAAAAGGTTGAAAAGTGATGGTGTTTAGGATTTGCAATATCACAATAGCATCTTAATAATGGCAAAGAAAAGGAGATTCTGGGTGGGGAGGTGTTACAAAGGTGTTATAATGCTAAGGCTGAGGAGAAGGCTGAAGTTGAGGGCGTTCTGTAGAAAGAGAACTTATTTGGAACGCAGATTACACAGATGTATTTTAAAAATATATTTCGCTAATTAGACTCTCGTAGTTAATAATTAGCATGGATGAATCAAATCAGCGAAAATTAATTTTTTAATATTTCTGCGTCATCTGCGATCGATAACCATTCCCATACCCTTCTGCAATCTGGCGTCTGATGTCTGGCATCTTCATTGAGTTTGCAAACTACTGCTTATCCAAAACCTCAAGTAGACGAACAATCACCTCCTCCGGGCTCCACCCCTTTTCATCATTCGACACACCTAACCTCACCACCATTAAATCCTTCGAAGGAATACCTACTATCCACTGCCCCTGGAAGCCTTTGAAAAAATATGCATCTGGTGGTAAACCAGGTACATAACGATCAGCAGGATTGGGAGCAGCATTTAACCATATATGTGCGCCATAACAGGCGTTAGGTGCATCAGGTGTTGGTGTGAGCGAATATTTTACCCAACCTTCTGGAAGGATGCGCTCACCATTCCATACACCATCATCCATATAAAGCTTGCAGACACGCAACCAATCGCGGGCACTCATGTAGAGATAACTCGAGCCCACAAATGCATCCGACTCATCATGCTCAAAGACTGCCGTAGTAATCCCAAGTCGGTTAAAGAATTCATCATATGCAAGATGATGCAGTGCTGCAGGTGTGCTACCTACATGTTCATACAATAGATCAGCAAGCAGATTGGAAGTACCACTTGAATAGCTCCATCTAAGATCAGGTTCGGCGGCAAGTGGATGGCCCGCTGCAAAAACCCCCATGTCCGGACAGCCATACAACATCTCCGTAGCATCTGCCATCGGAGCGTAATTTTCTTCAAAGTCAAGGCCAGTCTCCATTCTTAACAAGTGATCGATGGTGATATCTTTTCGAGCATCACCTCTCCATTGTGGCAAATCTACTTTAGCATGAATATCAAGACCATGATCTTTCACCATCACACCAGTTAGTGAGCTCGTGACACTTTTGGTTGCAGACCATGATGCCAAAGGTGTATTATCATATACTCCATCTGCATATCGTTCGCCAATGATGCGTCCCTTCCAAGCAACAACAAGCGCAAGTGTATTGTCTCGCAACGTAGGATCATCTGTTGTCTCCCGCATTGCTTCATCAAGTATCTTATCTATTGCGGACCAGTTTATTGAATCAAGGATACTATCACGACTTACTATATTTCCTTCAGGCCATAATGCCTGTAAAGTATCGTCTTTCACATTTGCATGCGGTATATCATGTCTTTTGCGAAGTTCATCTGCTGTTTCGTCCACCAGTAATGTACAACCACATCCTTCACGCCACACAGCTGTGCGCGGTCTGAACAAACCGAAGTATCGAGTTGTCACTTCCTTGTTTATCGTATCTAGTTCATACCTCACTCCTCTGAAAAGTGGGTGCATGGGTTTGATGTATAGCTCCAATCCCTTTTCCGGATCCAGGTGCGATGTGTATGTATGCGAGCATAGATATTTTGCTGCATAGCCATTAGCTAATGGCGCGATGCGCCAGAGGAAGAATGCTGCGGCGAGGAGGAGGAGAGAGACGAAAACGAGGAGGATTTTCTTTAGTGTCATAATTAGCTGAAAGGTAAGATCAAAATCCAACTTCTTACCTGCAGCTAAAAGCAAGGGGCAAAGAGCAAGCGGCAAGGAGATCGTTGATACCATAGCACCAACTTCTTTTTTACAGCGGCATGCGGGCCGCTATTTTGACATAACAAATGTATGAGGGGCAAAGAGGGCCCTAAAATTTCATCACTCTCTTAATCTCCCGGCCATTCGCTGTCCATATGTTCAAATAATACAGCCCTGATGGAACATCATTAAAGTCGATATCCAGTGCGCCATTTTCTGATTTAGCATCAAATAAAAATCTACCATCTGCTGAGAAAACAAGAACATTTATGATTCCGGGTAATTCATTCTGCAAATTCAGGGATACAAAGTCAGAAGCGATTAGACAAGAAGCTTTCGATGTTTCATTCCATACTGGATCATTAATACTCACGGTCAACTCATTTAATGGACGCTTCCATACACCTCCTTCTGTACCTACGTATAAAAAATCTTTATCCTTAGTCAGGGAAATGGTTCTGTAGTTGGTGAGTCCTTCATTGATTGTAAACCAGGTTTGACCATGGTCATTTGAACCAAACACGCCTTCCCCAAAAACAGACAAGAAGAGTACGTCATTATGACCGAGCATCGAAATCGATTGAACTGGGACGGAAGAAATAGGCTCTGTCACCTCTTCCCATGCTGTGCTGTCCTTATGTAATCGTAATAACAGATTATTTGAACTTGTGAAATAATATGGATCCATCCAATACACAAAATCGAGAAAGAAATGGAGGTCGGGATGCTCTGGCTTTGGTAGTGTAGTCCATTCTGCTCCATCATCAGAAGTCAAGACATAGCTATCTACTTCTAGAATATACTTCCCGTTATAATTGAAAGAATAGCCATATTTCTTGCCCGATGCATGCCAGCTCTCCCCATAATCGGTAGAATAGAATAAGTCATAGCTAGAAGTTGATATATACATGATATCTCCTGCACACATTGCATAATGCATCACAACAAATTGAGAGCCCAGTCCAAGATCTTCACTGGTTATTTCCGTCCAGTGCTCTCCTTCGTCCGCTGAAACATATGCTTTCTGATTTGCAATCGCTAGCAGATGTCCATCGCGTGTAGCCTTTACCTCCTTGTAACCTTCGAGATTTTGCCATTCCACATGCTCAGGGCTCGTGGTAAATATATTTCCGTTGCTAGAAACCCAAACAGACGATCCGGATACGGCTATATCTTTGACCGTGGCAGCTTCCAATCCGCTGGTAAGCTTATCTAAACTCACCCCATGATCCTGGCTTGCATAAAAGCCCTTGTACGAGGTAAAGAATAATCTGTCTTTACCAAAGAAGATATCCATTTCGGTAGGTGCACTTGATGTTTCGCTCCAGTTTTCTCCTCCATCAGCGGAATGAAAGATCGACTTACCAGAAAGATCAGTAATGACATATAACTGCCCTGACAACCCAATAATTTGCCTGGGCGAACGATCGAAAAATCCTTGCTGAAGTCCTTCAATAAATCCTGTAGTGATCCATGTATCTCCATCATCAAATGATTTTTGTATGCTACAATAATGGAATCCATCAAAAAACTTGATTTTCCACAAAACCCCTTCAATACTATTCACATCCGAGATGTAGATGTACTGAGTTGTCCGATCAATAGTGTCCCATGTAAATCCATCATCCGATGATCGTAACAACAGATTCTGATTGTCCCCACTCACCTTGGCATATAATTTATGATGATGGATATTATAAGTACTATAATCGCCAGCATTCGGAGTCTCTAAAGTAAAATGATCCCCTTTGTCAAACGAAATATATATTTTCTCTCGACTAATGTAATAGCATGTATCAGTCTTAATCACCAACTGTTTGAGCCCTTCGAAAAGATCCAATTGACCATTAAGCAAAACCCAGGTAACGCCCCAATCATCCGAGCGGTATACATCATATACCCGCCTGTCTTCCATATAACGTTGAGTTGTTAGGTACAAGGCACCATGTTCTATCTGAATCTCTTCAAAAACATATAATGAATCTGGAAGTTGAATGGGAAGCCATGATGACCCTATATCTATGGAATAAAATAAGCCACCAGTGGTAAGCACCAGCGAAGTGTCTCCTTCACTATCAAAAAAAACAGGTTCACAGCTCTCCGGGCTTCCAATAAACTGCCATTGAGCATGGATCGAAGTAAAGCCAAAACAGATTGTGAGGAGAATCAGATATTGTCGAATGTTCTTCATATTTTTTTCAGCTTAAGGCTTGAGAACTCTATACAGGGTGATGCTAATATGAAATAAAGATAATTATTATTGGTTTTTGCGGTTGCTATATAAGGATGAACATGATTTGCACTGCAGTTAAAAACTGCAACATTGATTTTTACACTATAAAGCTCTCTTTGATCCGTAGCACGCGAGCTTAGGTACAACCTAAGCTCAACTTTGCTCTTTAAATAGCGGCCTGCGGCCGCTATAAAAGGCTGTACGTGATTTGCACTGCAGTTAAAAACTGCAACATTGATTTTTACGCTATAAAGCCTTTTTTGATCCGTAGCACGCGAGCTTAAGTTAACTTAAGCTCAACATTGTATTTTTTATAGCGGCCTGCGGCCGCTATAAATTTTCATTTTTCATTTTTCATTTTTCATTTTTCATTTATTTGCTGCCCAAATCACCCCCTGCCGCAAATGCTCCAGAAATAATGTATCCCGATATGATTCTACCGTGTGACCAAGAGCTGTGTAAAATGATCTGCCACCATCATAAGCTTGATACCAAGACATCGGGTGAAAGTCTCCATGCTGTCCACCTTGATAAGTGGTTTCATCTGCAGTCAATAGCACGTTTACATTCGTCGGTAGTGTTTTGAAATTATAACATTCATCTACACGCTTCCAACGATTGGGAAGATGCTTGCATGACATGTGTGCAGTATCCACCTTCTCAATGACATGTTGTTGTACATCAGGATGGTTGGCAAAATAGGCTCCTACTAATTTTCCATACCATGGCCAGTCATATTCTGTGTCGGAAGCAGAATGCACACCAACAAATCCCTTACCTGATTTGTAATAAGTCTCAAAAGCGACCTGCTGCGTACTGTCGAGGACATTGCCAGTCGTCTGGAAAAACATGATGACGTCATAATCCTTCAGGGTAGAAGTTGTAAAGACAGTTGAATCCTCTGTTAAGGTTGCTTCAATGCCATACGGTTTAAAATATGATTGAATGGCTTGAGAGCCTATTTCAATACATTCATGTCGGAAGGCCTTGGTCTTGCTATAGATCAGAACATTGACTGGTGATTTCTTTTGCTCCTCCTTTGAATCACTACAAGAGCATAATGGAAGAAAGAAAAGCAAACCAAGAATGGAAAGAAAAATAATACCTGTTGATTTCATATCGCGCGATTGCAAGTGCAATTTACGCAATTGGCATTTCCCATTGCTATACTGGAGGAGATTACTCTCCCAACCAGGTTCTGAAGGCCATCGCCTTTTCCCTGCTCACCACTACGTCTTCACTTGCTTTTGGCTTGAGATCTACTTTGAGTTTCGAACTAAACCAGAAATGGATCTTCACAACAGCAGCGGCACTTACGATAAACTGCCGGTTAGCCCGGAAAAATTTTTTGGGATCAAGCATTTTCTCAATCTCATCAAGCGATAGGTCTATGATAAACTCTTTATCCTCGATGGTGTGAATAAAATTATTCTTATCCTTTGTCTGGATGTACGCGATATCCGCAACTTCCACAGGTAACATCTTATCGGCTTGCTTGATCAGAAAACGTTCTTTATAACCACCTTGCTTTTGAAATTCCTGCAAAAGAGATTGAATGTTCAGCGTTGGAGCACTTTGGGTATATTGCTGTTTTATCGTCTGCAGCTTTTCAATGCTTCTCTCCAACTCCTCTTGTTTGACCGGCTTCAACAGGTAATCGATGCTATTGACCTTAAATGCTTTGATAGCATACTCATCATAAGCAGTGACAAATATTACAGGGCTTTTCACATCCACTTGATCGAATATTTCAAAACTTTTTCCGTCGGTGAGTTCGATATCCATCAGCAATAAGTCTGGCGCAGGATGCGCATTAAGCCAGTCTACGGTTTTCCGGACAGAATCCGTGATGTCAAGTACCCGGAATGTTGGATCGATTTCCGTCACCATCGTTTTTAACCGACGCGCGGATAAGGCTTCATCTTCTATGATCAGGATATTCATGGATTTGGATTGGGGATGAGCGTAATCTGAACGGTATACTTTTCAGGGGTCTCTATGATTTCTGGGGTTGGTTGTTGCATCAATTGATATTTGGCAGCTAGATTGGCAAGTCCTGTTTGTGTTGAAATCACAGATTGCGTTCTACGCTGCAAGGTATTGGTAATCGCAATTCGTTGTTCTCCCGTTTCGGAAATCACCACCTGTAAAGGTTTTTCAGGAGAGATGGTGTTGTGTTTAACTGCGTTTTCAAAAAGGATCTGCAAAGTCAGCGGCGGAATCAACCCTTGTGCTGTTTCTTTTCCTACATAAATATCCAGGATCAGCCGATCATCAAACCTGGTTTTTAAAAGATAATAATACGCCTTGATAAAATTCAATTCCTCTGAAAGTGGAATCAAAGCTTTCTCGTTGCTTTGCAATAAATACCTGTACACATAAGCCAGCTCTTCGACAAATTTTTTGGCCCTGGTCTTGTCCTCATCGATCAGTCCTATCAAGGTACTGAGCGAATTAAAAAGAAAGTGAGGCTTCACTTGTTCTTTAAGGGAATCAAGCTGGCTTTGCAGGTTTTCACGTTTTAAACTCTCCGCTTCAACAGTCAGTTTATTCCATTCCCCCTGCGTATAAAGGGATTCATAGACAGCCATGATCATCATGGAAAAAACAAGGATGAGGCCACTGGTATAGAAGAAATCGGACAGGTTAAAACTGAATTCATAATAATTGGTGTAATTCAATAAAGACACAATCAGAAAACCCTCGACAAAAGATAGAACAACATTGCTGAAAAACAATGTAACTACACGCTGCCTTGTATTCCGGATACCCGGAAACATTTTTCTGACGATGATAATGATCTCACGGACAATGGTCCAGCAGACCACGATAAATATAAAATCGGTGAGGTATTGTTTTGCCCATGACCTGTGCTCTTCAATAACAGCAGTCAGATTGACCGCAGTGGTATAGAGCAGCGAAAGCAAGGCCATCCCGATCCATCGGAGACTACGGTCATTGAGCCTTGCTTTGCGTTTATTCATGGTGACAGGGATTAATCCTCTTGGAAGATCAATTATTTGTTGCAGGTGCAAACCTATGAAGTTTGATTAAAGTAATTCCATAGCTTTTTCAAGTTCTTTATCCTTTCCGGAGAGGATATCCTCCTTTGTATTCACCAGCAACACATCCGGCTTGACGCCTATTCCCTCATAACTCTTACCGTCCGATGCCTTGTAATCCCCAATACTCATAAAACAAAACCAACCATTCGGTAACTCACGTGCAATATTATCACTGAAGGCACCCGAAGTGTAATCTCCTAGCTGGGTTACATTTGAAAGTTCTTGCATAGCTAATGTAAATGTCTCTCCTGCGCTTTGTGTCCATCGTGAGGTTAGCAGCACAATTGGCTCAGTAAAACGGGTTCCGCCAGTAGGCTCAACAAACCAAGGAATGGTTTGGGAGAAATCATTTGGCCCAGGACCGCTTTTCTTACGGACATTCATATACAGCGCCCGTTCTTCAGCAAATCGGCCGGCTACATATTGCGCTGTAGCATCATTGCCCCCTGGGTTGTCCCTTATATCAATGACCAGTCCATGTATATGACCAATCTCAGACAAGATCACATCAATCGCATCTTGAAAATACTTTTGTGAAGGAATAAAATCACCGAAATGGATATAACCAATGTTGTCGTCCAGCTTTCCGTAATCGATCGCTGCGCCGAAGTGATTTAAGTCATGTACATATTCCGGGATGACGTCCAGTGAAAAATCAGTCTGAATTTTTAGCGTATCAAAAATTCCAGATTCAATGCGAGGCTCATTTTCATCTGTGATGATGAAGGTGTGGTTGTCATTCAGCGGATCGATCATTGCATGAAAGATGGTCTTTAACTCTGCATCTGTAGTTTGCTCAGTGATCTGCGGACGATATTGAGCATAGACCGCGTTCCAATCAACATTTTTGACCTGAAATAAACCATAATACTGATCGTATCCATTCCACATCTCTTCAAAATTGGATATAGGATCGTTTGGTACAGCTGGGCCGATCAATGCTTCTTCACAAGACATCAATGAAATGATAGCTGTGAATAATAGAAAATATTTCATATTGAAAGTTCTTGAATTTTTCATGGTGTATTATTTAAAGTTTTATATCAATGGTGGCTCCGATCCTTGTTGCATATTGCTTGAGTGTCGAAGGGACAGCATATTGTTGCCACATAAAATCATATCGCAGTCCTAAACCTGTTTTTGGAGAAAGGGCAAAGCGCCAGCTACAACTTGCATTGACTTGGTTGTAATCGCCAAATGAAACGAACTGTGTTCCTCCATCAAAAAAAGCTTCCAGCAAGGTTTGATTTGGCAATGAAACGGTCCCGCTATATGGGAAGCGAGTATTAAATCCCATCACAGGAAAACTAACACCCAGTTTCACCTCGTTGGCTTTGTTTACATACCATGTGGCATTAGCCGCCATTAGCAATGAGGCTGAATTCATGATCCCCAGGTTGACAAATGTGGAGGGATACATAAGTTGGTTGCGAACATCAGCACCAACACTTACTTCCCAGGTAGCAGTATGCACAAGGTCATAAGCATAACCAAGCTGAAAGTTTGCAGTAAGGGTGTTTCCTATTACAAAAAAGGAATCTGTCGTAATGTTTCCATAGACATCTTCTGTTGTATTGTACAACATGCGATTCGCATACTGGGGTGGATACAAGTCACCAGTAGCAGCATCAAAAAAGACATTCCAGTTGGAACGATTGTGCTTGCCATCGTAAAAAAGCCGGAGGCTTAATTCATTAGCATTGTAGATAAGAGAGGAAAATTGTTGGTCCTGCAAGTGCGTTTGTTGTCTCCCAACCAGCAGGCCTAGCCTATCATAGCTCCTGGGGGCTTCCTGGGCCCGGCCTATTAAAGCAGGCAGCCATAGCATTAAAAAAAGTACATATCTCATAATTTATTTGCTTTTGATACAGCAAATTTTGGGTCATATCCCTTCTGATCAAAGGGAGTCGCGTCGAAACGGAGAAAATCGGGGGTGAAGTGCATTAAAAGCACATTTAGGCAGCAGTCCGACAGTCCTTTGTATCTGTGATTTTGTAGTTTTAATTCGCTGTATAAAAAACCAATTGTTTTGAAATTCATCCCTACATTACTATTCCTGGTCTGCTGGTATGTCCCCAACGTCACCGCTCAAAACTATTTTGGAATAGAAGGCCCGGAAGAAATCGATTGTTATCCAGGTCCACATTATTATTCTATCAATACTCAAATTCAACTGGAAGACACGGAATGGCTATTAATTACTCCGAGTGGTGTAATTGAAACACCTTGTTTAGGTTGTACAAATGACGTATTAGGCATCTATCTTTTTTTCTATGAACTCGGTGAGTATATACTTGTAGCCAATTCCTTAACATTTAACAATGAGCAACTCACAGATACCTTATATATTCAGTTTTATAATAGCACAGAACAGCCTCAGATTATTGGCTGCTACGAACAAGACTCAACAACAGGTTGCTATAATGTTTGTGCTTTTTCTCAGACCACTATTTACCATCCTGCGGATAATATAGCATTTGAAATCTTTGGTGCTGAGACATATGAATATTTTGAAAATAATAATTCCTCAACAATTGAAATCACCTGGGGAGCAGCTGGAGAAGGCGAAATTTATATTGTTTCACATGGATGCCCTGTAGAATTATGTTTTAATATTCTTCCTGAACCTATTGCAGATTTTACTACAGATCCAGCAGCAACTTCAGATACCTTGACAGTTTGTAAAAACCAGGAAGTTTATTTTGAAAATCAATCTTTCAATGGCCTAAGTTATACCTGGCTTTTTGGAGATGGCGAAGAAAGTGATGGATATGATGCTTCACATACTTATGGTTCAGAAGGATTTTATACCGTCACCTTGCAGGCTAATAGCATTTGTGAATGTGCGGATGAAAAACAAATCGTCATTGAAGTTCTTCCTGCTCCAGCCCCAGTCCTTGATTGTGTTAATACTGTCTGTCCCGAAACCCGCCAACGCTACCAAGTGACGCCAGCTGATTGCGCACAATATGTTTGGACGATTTCTTCAAACGGTACTATAGTCAATGGCGGTGAACTCACTGACAATTTTATAGAAGTGATATGGCATGAAGGCCCGGATGGTATTATCGAACTTGCCATCAGTGGATGTGCGACAACCTATTGTGCATTCACTAATGTATTTCGTGTACCGATCATTACACCTGAAGGTCCAATCGATGGTGATGCCAGTGTTTGCACAGGAGAAATTGCAACTTATACTGCACCTTATTTTCCAGGCACTCAATATCATTGGGAAGTTGGGGCATTCGGTACGATTCTCGGAGGAGAAAACACCAATGGCATTACGGTCAAATGGGCTAACGTCAACACCCCGACATCTACGCATGTGGAAGTTGAATATGATAATTGTTTCCTGGAATGCAGTGGGAATGATTTCTTCAATGTTACCATCTCACCTGAGATCCGTTTGAAAGGAGATGCACAGGTTTGTCAAAATCAATCCGCGACAGCAATGGCGGAAGCAGGATTTAGTTTCTTCACTCCCGTAAATGTATCATGGCATATAGAAGATGCTGATGGGGTTATTGTCTTTACTAATCCGGGATTGTCTTCGTCCTTCAATCATGCTTTTAATTATCCTCCGGGTGAATATGCATGGGTCGCAACAAATGCGTCAGACAGCTACTGCACAGAAATCATCCGCAAGGCTATTTCAGTAACTGCGATACCACCTATCCCTTTAGGTATCATTGGTGAAGAAAAAATATGCCCTGGGCAACTTTATGGATTCACCATCGAAAACGCAGGTAATTATGGTACGACCTGGTTTGTCACAGATGGGGGTTCTACTACCACATACAATGGGCAGTCTATACAGCATGCCTTTGGACCTGTTCCTCCTTATGAGATACTAGCATATCATACGGATATTCAATACGACCAGTGCGGTTCGGATCCTATTTCAATTACACTCGGTAATGCAACAGATCTGGTGATCAATGGTCCGGATGAAGTTTGTTTCAATGGCATAGATTCCTTTACCACCGAATACGTCAGTGGTGCAGATTATAACTGGGAGATCATTCCTGCCGATCATGGTGAAATCAGGCGAAGTGATTTGAATAACGTCAATGTATTTTGGACACAAACTGGCAATGCAACACTTCGCTTAAATATTTGTGGCGTAACTATTGATAAAACAGTTCTCGTACGAGCACTACCTGCATTTAATATACTTGGTCCAACAGCTGGTTGTGCCAATGAACTTGTCGCCATCACAACAGATCAACCACTTCTTGCGCATCAATGGGTGGATGAAAATGACAATATTTTCAGCGTACAAAACAATGTGCTATTATCACCAGGGTCATTTGGTGTGGAGATTACAGATGCATTTGGATGTTCCAATGAAATAACAACGCAGATAACTTCTTACCCTGCGCCCACTGTTCATTTGTCAACTCCATATGGTAGATACTATTGTACAAACATTCCTGGAGGTGTTGCCATCACAGCTAATACGGATGGTACGGACTATACGTTCACCTGGTTTCTTGATGATGTCGAGATCGGCCCGGGTGGTCCTATTTTTGGAGTTACTACTTTCGGTGAATATCATGTGGTCGTGACCAATCAATATGGTTGCAAGACAGCTTCAGAAAAAATTTCATTTGAAAATTGTTGCCCTCCGGACGTTTGTGGAGCTGGAGTTCCTGGATTGCCAGGCGAATGCATCGCTCTTGCAAATGATTTTAACATTGGCTTGTTGGAAACAGAATGTCATATACATCAGCATTCACCTTCTTTTCCAGGTATTACTCCAGGCTCAACAAGGTGGCAAATAAGTAGTAGGAGTGAAGGTGTCATCGCTTTTGAAGTTGCGGATATATTGAATCATACTTATGAGAAGCCTGGGTATTACCAGGTGATCATGTTCGCCTTAATCAATGGCTTTCCTTATAATGCAACCATCTGTGCTCATGCTGATGACCTGATTGATACCGTTCGCGCAGTAGCCGATTTTGCTTCGACAGGAATTTGTGCAGGAACACCAGTTGAGTTTGAAGATCTCACGACTTTCCTTCCGATGGAAACCATTGCTTCATGGAGCTGGGATTTTGGTGATCCAGCAAGTGG
>Ga0157380_10001710_pt1 | contig 14488 bp, 12 predicted proteins | sample S35metaG_FD_119757 | JGI IMG/M metagenome (GOLD analysis project Ga0157380, IMG submission 119757) | Switchgrass rhizosphere microbial communities from Kellogg Biological Station, Michigan, USA - S3-5 metaG | ecosystem: Host-associated > Plants > Roots > Rhizosphere > Soil | place: USA... | reverse complement strand
CTGCAGGTGCTTCTCGATGACGTAGCCCAGCTCGGCGATGATCGAAGGCATGAACTTGCCGCCGGTCTGCCAGTAGCCGCCGCGAGGATCGAACACGGCTTTCAGCTCGTCGACCAGGAACGTCACGTCGCCACCCTTGCGGAACACCGCCGAGATGATGCGAGTCAGCGCGACGATCCACTGGAAATGATCCAGGTTCTTCGAGTTGATGAAGACCTCGAACGGGCGGCGCTGCTCGTTGTCGGTGCCTTCGTTCAGCACGATGTCGTTGATGGTGACGTACATGGCGTGATCGGAGACCGGTGTCTTGATCTTGTAGGTGCTGCCGATGAGCATCTCGGGACGCTCGATCTTCTCGTGCATCCAGATGACTTTGGATTCCTTGCGACGATCGGCTGCCTCCGCCGCTGCGGCTGCGGCTGCGGCTTTTTCCTCGGGCTTCTCGACCCGGTACTTGACGATCTTGCTATCGATTTTCGTGGACATGCGTGCTTTCCTCCCAGCTGTGTGCGGCGCATCCGTTGCAAACAACGACTACGCGCGACTCCAGCTCAGAATTTTCCGTAATAACCTTCTTTGAGCGCATCGAACAGGTTCGCGGCGGTGTGCATTTCACCGTCGTACTCGATCTGCTCGTCGCCCGTGACTTTCAGCTCCGTGCCGTCTGCGAGCGTGAACACGTAGGTCGTGTTCTTGAGATCCTCTTCCTTCACCAGCACGCCCTGGAATGCTTCGGGATTGAACCGGAACGTGGTGCAACCCTTCAGGCCCTGCTCGTAGGCGTACAGGTAGATGTCCTTGAAGTCCTCGTAGTTGTAGTTGGTCGGCACGTTGGCCGTCTTGGAGATCGACGAGTCGATCCACAACTGCGATGCCGCCTGGATGTCCACGTGCTCGCGCGGCGTGATGTCGTCCGCCGTCGTGAAGTACTCGGGCAGCTTTTCGAGCGGATTCGTCGAATTCGGCATGGCGCGCGTATTGATCAGCTCGCGATAGGCGAGCAGCTCGAACGAGAACACGTCGACTTTCTCTTTCGACTTCTTGCCTTCGCGGATCACGTTCCTGAAATAGTGGTGCGCAAAGGAAGGTTCAATGCCGTTCGACGCATTGTTCGCCAGCGACAGCGAAATCGTGCCGGTAGGCGCGATCGAACTGTGATGAGTGAAACGGGCGCCCACTTCGGCGAGCTCCTCCACCAGTTCCGGAGCCGCTTCCGCGACTCTCTGCATGTAACGGCTGTATTTCGCGTGCAGCAGGCGGCCGGGAACCATCTGGCCCACCTGCCAGCCGTCCTTCGCCATTTCGGGACGCTTACGGAGCATCTCGCGCGTCACCTCGAACTCTTCCAGCATGATGGGCGCCGGGCCTTTCTCGCGAGCCAGTTCGAGGGCCGCTTCCCAGCCGGCGATCGCCATTTCACGCGAGACGTTCTGTGTGAACGCAACCGACTTCTTCGAACCGTACTTCATGCGCAGCATGGTGATGGCCGAACCCAGGCCGAGGAATCCCATGCCGTGGCGGCGTTTGCGAGTGATCTCGTCGCGCTGCTGGCCGAGCGGCAGGCCGTTGATCTCCACGACGTTGTCGAGCAGGCGCGTGAAGACTTTCACGACCTTGCGGAACTCTTCCCAATCGAAGCGTGCATCTTCCGTAAACGGATCGACGACGAAGCGCGTGAGATTGACCGAGCCGAGCAGGCAGGAGCCGTACGGAGGAAGCGGTTGTTCGCCGCATGGATTGGTCGCACGAATGTTTTCGCACCACCAGTTGTTGTTCATCTCGTTGACCTTGTCGATCAGCACGAAACCGGGTTCGGCGAAATCGTAGGTCGAGGACATGATGACGTCCCATACCCGCCGAGCGGGTAGCGTCTTGTAGATACGGCAGCAGACCAGGCCGTCCTCGTTGCTGACGTAGCCTTCGGTGATGGGCCATTCGCGCCAGACGAACTTGGATGCGTCCTTGAGATCCATGGTCTCGTCGACTTCGCGCAGCGAAACCGGGAAGGCGAGCTTCCAGTCCGCATTGCTCTTCACGGCCGCCATGAATTCGTCGGTGACCAGCAGCGACAGGTTGAACTGGCGCAGGCGACCTGCTTCGCGCTTGGCGCGAATGAAATCCATCACGTCGGGATGGCCGACATCGAAGGTGCCCATCTGCGCACCGCGACGACCGCCGGCGGACGAGACGGTGAAACACATCTTGTCGTAGATATCCATGAATGAGAGCGGGCCCGACGTATACGCGCCTGCTCCGGACACATACGCGCCCTTGGGGCGCATGGTCGAGAATTCGTAGCCGATGCCGCAGCCGGCTTTCAAGGTGAGCCCGGCTTCGTGCACTTTCGCGAGAATGTCGTCCATCGAGTCGGTGATGGTTCCCGACACGGTGCAGTTGATCGTCGACGTCGCAGGCTTGTGTTCGAGCGCGCCGGCATTGGAGGTGATGCGTCCGGCGGGAATCGTTCCCTTGCGCAGCGCCCAGACGAACTGCTCGTACCAGTGTTCGCGGACTTCCTCGCGCTCGACATCGGCCAGCGCTCGAGCCACGCGTTTATAAGTATCGTCCATCGACTTGTCGATGGCGCTGCCGTCCTTTGCGCATAACCGGTACTTCTTGTCCCAGATATCGAGAGAAGCTTCCTGGAAGGGGATGCTGTTGACGTCCATGGGCTCAAGCTTGACTGCTATTTTCATGCCGGTGTGAAACTCCCGTCCCCAAACATTGTTCGCCCCGGCCGGGCGACAACCGGGCGGGACAGTCCGTTCTGACGATGAGGTGCTGGCGATCCGATGCTGGTAGTGGCGCCGTCGCGAATGCTTCGCATGCCCTTGCCTCGGGGCAACCCGAGACTCTTGTGACCGCAAAACACAACATGTTGTGTCAGGGAGGCGAATCTATGCCCCTGTCATGCAGTCGTCAAGAAACAATGTATGCGGGCAATGCCTACCGAAATCAATGTAATAACAATCGATTGCGCAATTAACGGCGAGAATTTCAAGCGAAGATTTTTTCCTTGACGGCAAATTGGCGAGCGCAAGCCAGCCACAAGATATTGTGTTCGGTTCTCCACACCCACCACACAGGGAATCAACCGGTTTTCCACAGGATGTTCCGTCGGGACGACGGGGGAATCGGGCGACGAGCGACGGCCGGCATCGACTCTCCACTATCTAATGAATAGCTGCGCGCGTTCGCGGCTACAATTGCGCGCACCGGCAGGCGGCCCCCTGCCGCTTCCATCTACAAGGAATCCTTCATGAGACAGCAGGCTCTGCGGCTGATCGCCGCCTTCGCCTTGAGCTTCAGCACCCTTGCCGGCGCCCAACTGCCGGAAAAAGTCGGCACCGCACCGGTCACCTCACTCGCCCCCGTCATCAAGCGGGCGTCGCCCGCCGTGGTCAACATCGCCACCAAGGGAACGATTAAGGAGCAGGGCCGCAATCCGCTGCTGGACGATCCGTTCTTCCGTCGCTTCTTCGATGCCCCGCAGGACAGCGCTCCACGCGAGCGCGAATTCCAGAGCGCGGGCTCGGGTGTCATCGTCGATGCGAAGAACGGCTACATCATCACCAATGCGCACGTGATCGAGAACGCCAGCGAAATCACGGTCACGCTGTTCGACGACCGCCAGGTCAAGGCGAAGATCGTCGGCAAGGATCCCGGCTCGGACGTGGCAGTGGTCAAGATCGACACCAAGAACATCACCGACATGCCGCTCGCCGATTCCAGCAAGGCCGAAGTGGGCGACTTCGTCATCGCGATCGGCAATCCGTTCGGACTCCAGCACACCGTCACGTCGGGCATAGTCAGCGCCCTCGGCCGCTCGGGCATCAATCCGGATGGCTACGAGGATTTCATCCAGACGGACGCATCGATCAATCCCGGCAATTCCGGCGGCGCGCTGGTGAATCTCGAGGGCCAGCTGGTCGGCATCAATACCGCGATCTTCTCCCGCAGCGGCGGCAACATCGGCATCGGCTTCGCCATTCCTTCCAACATGGTGAAGGCCGTGATGACGCAGCTGATCCAGTACGGCGAAGTGAAACGCGGCGTATTAGGCGTGCAGCTCGCGAACGCTTTCACGCCAGAGATCGCTGAAGGCCTGGGCCTGGAAAACGCGAAGGGCGCACTGGTGCAGCAAGTGGTCGAAGGCTCGCCTGCGGAAAAAGCCGGCATCAAGGCCGGCGACGTGATCACCACAGTCAACAATCACCCGGTCGCGAATGCATCGGAGCTGCGTAACACCATCGGCCTGCTGCGCATCGGTGAAAAGATCGATATCAGTTTGATTCGCGAGGGCAAGCCGAAGCGTGTCACTGCAGTGATCGGCGAGCGCGATGGCTCCAGTGGCACTGGCGACTCCGTCATCCATCCCGCCCTCGAAGGCGCCGCGCTCGGCAATGCTCCCAGCAACGGTGGCGTGTTGATTCAAAGTGTCGCGGAAGGCAGCCCTGCCGCTCAAAACAATCTGCGCGCGAACGACGTCATCCTTGCCGTCAATCGCATGCGAATCACCAACCTCGAGCAGCTGCGCGCGGCTCTGAAAGGCGCGAATGCTTTCGCGATCACGATTCAGCGCGGGAATCAGCGACTGGTATTCCCAGTCGGATGAGACCGGTCGACTGAGTCAGGGCTTGCAGAAATTCTGTTCGCGTTCGCTGCGCGACTGTTTGGCGAGTTGCCGCACTTCATCGTAGAAGCGCGGCAACTCGCCGTTCGTCGCATCGAGCAGCCGATGAAACGCTGGCAAGCAGCCGTGATAAGTCGACGCTGAGATCAGATGCGCATTGCCCAGGGCGCGATCGAACCAATAGTCGTAACCGGCATAGCCGTTCCAGCGAGCGCGCAGCCGTGAGTATTCGAATTTCAGTCGGCCGAATTCGGCCTGCTTGCGAGCGCGCATCTCGTTCGGCGGAAGCTTGCCGAGATAGACAATTCGCAGGCGTTCGCGAGTCGCGAGCAGAAGATCGATGAACTGCTGGCCGCGTTCGCGCTGCGCCCGCCAACTATCCAGCTGCCTGCCGTTCCCCCGACTCACCAGCCAGCGTTCGAGGCCCGTCTCCTCGACGACGGTTGCGAAGGCTTCGTTGAATTCGGAATCGCCCGGAACATAGACCAACTGGTGGGCGAGTTCGTGAAACACGGTGCCCGCGAGCTGCGCATCGCTCCAACCCAGCATCGTGTTCAGCAACGGATCGGCGAAATGCCCCAGGGTCGAATAGGCGGCGACGCCGCCGACGACGGTGTCGTAGCCTTTCATTCGCAGGCCAAGCGCGTAATTTTCTGCGCTCGCTGCGTTGAAGTAGCCTCGATAGACGACACAGCCCGCGATCGGAAAGCACCAGCGTCGCGGCTCCACCGAAAATTCGTCGGTAGCGAACACGTTCCAGACGACGAAGGACCGACCGACGTCGGCGTAGGTGCGATAGCTGCGATTGTCCGGTAGTCCGAGGTCGTGCGAGGCGAAATCGCGGGCGGCACTCACGTATTCGAGCCTGGCGCGCAGGGCAGGCTTGGTGTTCGGATCGGCGATCACTGCCGCCACTGGCTGCCGCTTCGACAACACCTGCATCTGTCCGGCCGCAGCTTGCATCAGGTAGCAGCCGGACATTGGCAGGCAGGCAAGCAAAGCGAGCACTCTCAGCACGGCAAGTTTCCTGTTACGGCCCTGGTTGTTCCTGGCCTGTTGTTCCTGGCTTGTTATTTCAAGGCAGGCCGGTTCCTGCATGGCCAAGCCTGTTCGGTTCGATGCAGATTACCTCCACGCAGGCAGTATCTTCACGCGTGGAGGCATTTAGTTACACTCGCGCAATGAAAACGTATCTGGTGGGTGGCGCGGTCCGCGATGAACTCCTGGGACTTCCCGTTCGCGAGCGCGATTGGGTCGTCGTGGGCGCGGATCCGGAGGCGTTGACGACCAAGGGCTTCAGGGCTGTCGGTAAGGATTTCCCGGTGTTCCTGCATCCGGAAACGCACGAGGAACATGCGCTCGCTCGCACCGAACGCAAGACCGGTCCGGGCTATCGAGGCTTCGTCACCAGCTTCTCTCCCGATGTCACACTCGAACAGGACTTGGAACGCCGCGATCTTACGGTGAACGCCATCGCGCGAGATCCCGATACCGGCCAGCTGGTCGATCCATTCAACGGTGTCGCCGATCTCAACGCTCGCGTGTTGCGGCATGTCTCCGCTGCATTCATTGAAGATCCGGTGCGAGTATTGCGGGTCGCGCGGTTCGCGGCTCGATTCGCGTCGCTTGGATTCACGGTTGCGCCTGAGACCATCGCGTTGATGAAACGCATCGCTGCCGATGGCGAATTGCAGGCGCTCGTGCCCGAGCGAGTCTGGCAGGAAACGCAGCGCTCGCTGGAAATGCCGGCGCCGTGGGTCTACTTCGAGGTGCTGCGCGAAGCCGATGCCTTGGCCGTTGTGTTCCCGGAAGTCGCCGCTCTGTTCGGCGTGCCCCAGCCCGAGAAATGGCATCCGGAAATCGACTCCGGCATTCACACGATGATGGTGTTGCAACAGGCAACTCGATTGAGCACCGATCCGATCGTGCGCTTCGCCGCGCTCACGCACGATCTCGGCAAGGGAACGACGCCGGCGAATCAATGGCCGCGGCACGTCGCTCACGAACAGCGCAGCGTCCAACTGATCGAATCGATGTGCCAGCGGCTGCGCATCCCGAACAGTTATCGCGATATCGCGGTGCTGGTCGGCCGCTATCACTTGCTGTCGCACACGCTGCTGGAGTTGCGTGCCGGGACTTTGCTGGACTTGCTGGAAAATCTCGACGCCTTCCGCCGCCCGGCGCGATTGGAGCAATTCATTCTCGCCTGCGAAGCCGATGCCCGAGGACGCAAAGGCTTGGAGAATCGGGACTATCCGCAGTCGCTGGTGCTGCGGCAGGCACGTGAAGCGGCGGCGGCCGTGACGATGACGGATACAGAACGAGCCGGCTTGAATGGGCTGCAGATTGCGGAACGGATGAAACAGCGGAGGATCGCGGCGCTAGAGGAACTGAAAAAGCGCCGCAGCTGACAGTGGTTGCTACAAGCTTCCCAGCAGATCCCGCGTCGCGAATCCTCGCAGCGGGTGATCGTAGTTCGCCGTCAGGCCGATCACCTTGAAACGCTCGCCCATTTCTCCGGGCAAGGTGAGCACCATGGCCTGCCGGGCCAGTTGCACGCGATCGGTGATGGGCTGGTCGGGAAGATTCGCCAGGTAATGCTCGATGCCGCAGCCGATCAGGAAATGCGCCTGGGTCGCGAAGCCCGCGACATGCAATCCAGCGGCGCTGGCTGCTTCGGCAACCGCAGTGAAATCCACCCAGGCGCCGATATCCTGCACACCGATGGCAAACAGCGCGTCGTCGTGGAAGCGATGCTTGTAGTGGCACAACAAAGTACCTTCGCTCCTCTCGGCCCTGTAGTACTGGCGGCGGGGCAAGCCGTAGTCGATGAACAGGACCGCTCCCGCCTCGAGCGCGCCCGCAATACCCAGCATCCAGGGTTCGAGCCGCAGATTGAGTTCCGAACGATAGCCATCCGGCAAGCGCTCGCCCGCCTCTTCCTCGATCGAGCGCACCGCCGCTTCGAGATGGGCATCCGCATGGACCTCGGACCAATCGAGAGCGCCGAGTTGCCACGTCACGCCGATAGCATTCACTTGCGAGCCGCGAATGCTGAAGCGCTGCACCGGCAAGGCATCCAACACTTCATTCGCCAGCACCACGCCATGCAGTTTTTCCGGCAGTCGATCGAGCCACTGGACTCGCGGCAACAGCTCCGGCACTCGTTCCTGCAGAATGGCCTGCTGGCGTTGCCGCAGGTCGGCGCTGACTTCGAGGATCAGGTAGGACTCGGGGAGGCGCTGTCGAGCAGCGAGTTCGATCAGGATGTCGGCGGCCATGACGCCGGATCCCGCGCCGAGTTCGAGAATACTTCCGGATCCCAGGCGCTCCAGTACTTCGACGCACTGATTGGCCAGGCAGCGGCTGAACAGCGGCGAGATTTCCGGTGCCGTAATGAAATCGCCGTCGCTGCCCAGTTTCGCGGCGCCGGCGCTGTAGTAGCCGAGCCCGGGCTCGTACAACGCCATCTCCATGAACCGCTCGAAGCTGATCCACCCGCCGTGGGCGTCGATCTCGGTGCGGACACGATCTACCAGGCGCCCGCTGTGTGCCCGCTCGTCGTCGGAAAGGAGCGGCAGGCCGCGATCGTTGCTCATGAAAACATCCCGCAAGTTGCAACGCGCCGCAATTTAGCGAACATAAGCGTATGACGGACACAATCACCGCTTCTACCCTGTCGAGCCGCGTCGCCCTCGTCACCGGCGCCGCCAGGCGCATCGGAGCCGCCATCGCAAGTGGCTTGCACGCCGAAGGCGCCAATGTCGCAATTCATTGCCTGCACTCTCGCGAGGATGCGGACAGTCTGTGCGAGACGCTGAATCGCAAACGCGGCCATTCGGCAATCGTGCTGAGTGCAGATTTGCTGGACACGCCGCAGCTGCCGAACCTGGTCACGCAGACGCTCGCCGCTTTCGGCCGCCTCGACCTGCTGGTCAACAACGCCTCCACCTTCTATCCCACGCCGATGGGCAGCGTCACACCGACGGCTTGGGAGGATCTCATCGGCACGAATCTGAAAGCGCCGTTGTTTCTCGCCCAGGCGGCCGCAGATTCGTTGCGCGCGACGCAAGGATCGATCGTCAACCTCATCGACATTCATGCGCAACGACCGCTGCCTCAGCATCCGGTGTACAGCACGGCAAAGGCTGGGTTGGTGATGCTGACGAAGTCGCTGGCACGCGAGCTGTCGCCGCAAGTGCGCGTCAACGGCATCGCGCCCGGACCCATTCTCTGGCCGGACGGCGGCATCGATACGTCGCTGCAGCAGGAAATCGTTTCCCGAACGCTGCTGAAACGCAGCGGCTCGCCGGAAGACATCGTTCGCGCCGTACTGTTCTTCACCCGGGATGCACCCTATGTCACTGGGCAGATTCTAGCTGTCGACGGCGGGAGAAGCGTGGGGTGGTGAATTAAAACGGCACGAGCACCGTCGTCATTTCGTGACCGGCACTATCGAACTCTCGCCACAGTTGCCCGATGCTCTTGCCTGAGACCGGATGCATCACGTCCGCAGCGATATCCATCATCGGCTTCAGCATGTAGGGACGCCGGAGCAGGTCCGGGCGCGGCACCACCAGCCCCGGCGTGTTGCTCACCATATCGCCGAACAGGAGGATGTCGAGATCCATCGTGCGCGGCGCCCATTTCGGCGCATCGGGGGCACGACCGCAGGCAGCTTCGACCTGCTGCAATTGCTGGCGCACCTGTGCCGGCGTCAGCGAGGTCCGGAAGCCAACCACCAGGTTCACGAAATCGTCACCCTCGAAGCCCACTGCCCTGTTGCGATAGGCCGGCGAGACCTTCAGTTGCGGATAGAGCTGCCGCAACTCGCGCAATGCCAGTTGCAGATGGCGAACGGGATCGACATTGCTGCCAGCCGCCACGTAGACATCGGCAGTCACTGGGAAAGGCCGCTCAAGGGGACGACGGCTGCGGCAGGGCGCCGGAGTAGTCCGAATCGCGGCGTTCGATTTCGATACCTACATCGCGTGCGCCGCGAATTGCTCCCTGCTTGTTCAATCGCACCCGTACCCAGGGCACGCGGAACTCGGTGATGATGAGTTCGGCAATGCGCTCGGTCAGCGTTTCGACCAGCTGGAACTGCGACTCCCCGACGAACGCCAGCAGGCGTTTGGCGAGTCTCTTGTAGTCGATCGTGTCGTCGATGCGATCGGTAGCGGCAGCGCGCCGGATATCCGCAGCCAGTTCGACGTCGATGATGACGTTCTGCTTGACGCGGCGTTCCCATTCCCAGATGCCGACGATGCATTCGACGTTCAACGCACTGAGGAAAATCTTGTCCATGGACTGCAGCAAACTCCAGGCAGGGGGGAAATCGCTAGGACACGTTCCTAAGGGGCAACGGCCTGCAGGTCTTCGAGCGACCAGCGGGCAGCAGCGCGAATACGCAAGTCGTCGTGTTCGCCATGCATCAGTCTGTGGTAGCCGGCATACGCGATCATGGCCGCATTATCCGTGCAAAACGCCGGACGCGGATAGCTGACGACCACATTCAGGCGCTGGCCGAGGGCCGAGAGGTCGCGGCGCAATTGCAGATTCGCGCCGACGCCGCCCGCTACGACCAGCGTCTGGAATCCAGTCTGTTCCAGTGCCCGTTCGCACTTGGCCGCCAGCGTCGCGACGACTGCGGACTGAAAATCCGCGGCTATATCGGCGCAAGTTGCGTCGTCGAGCTCGATACCCCGCGTCGCGACCACGACGGCCGTTTTCAATCCGCTGAAGCTGAAATCTAGTCCGGGCCGATCGAGCATCGGGCGCGGAAACTTGAAGCGCCCCGGCCGACCGCGTTCGGCAAGCCGGGCGAGCGCCGGGCCGCCCGGATAAGGCAGTCCCAGCAGTTTCGCCGTCTTGTCGAAGGCCTCGCCCGCGGCATCGTCGAGCGAATTGCCGATGATGCGGTAATCGCCCACAGCCCTGACTTCAGCGAGCAAGGTGTGTCCTCCCGAAACCAGCAGCGCCAGGAAGGGAAATTGCGGAGCAGTCGATTCGAGCATGGGCGCCAGCAAATGGCCTTCGAGGTGATGCACGCCGATCGCCGGCCGATCCCAGGCAAAAGCCACGCTACGCGCGACCGAAGCTCCCACCAGCAATGCACCTACCAGTCCGGGCCCTGCGGTGTAGGCAACGCCATCGATGTCGGCGGCTGCGATTCCCGCTTCCTCCAGCACTGCCTCCACCAAGGGAAGTAGCTTCCGCACGTGATCACGCGACGCCAGTTCGGGGACGACCCCGCCATACTGGGCGTGAAGCGCCACCTGGCTGTACAACTGATGACCGAGCAACCCGGCGTCACCGTCATAAACGGCAGCGGCCGATTCGTCGCAGGAGGTCTCGATTCCAAGGATTTTCATGCACTTTTCCGGCCGGGTGCCCGGGGTTGTCCCTCACTACCACCGCGGGAGTCATTACCTTCAGCGGCCCATTACATCGCGGCAATGCGACGCAACGCTCCATTCTAATGGGTTGTGCCCAGCGATCTTTTGATTTTTGGCGGCGGCCTCATTAGACTACCCAGCTCTCTTAGCCCCTGACATCGGTGGGTCCCTCCGACCATGGATCGATTCGCAGGGCCGCGAGACCCCATAAGCCCCAAACGCAAGTGTGAGCAAGTAGTTTTACCGAGGTAGCGATGCCGAGCGTCCGTGTGCGAGAGAACGAGTATTTCGATGCCGCTTTGCGGCGCTTCAAGCGCGCCTGTGAAAAGGCCGGAGTACTGACGGAACTGCGCCGCCGCGAATTCTACGAAAAGCCCACCCAGGAACGTAAGCGTAAGAAGGCCGCCGCTGTTAAGCGCCACATGAAGCGCGCTTCCCGCGATTTCGGCAGCAGCACCAGCCGCAGCCCGCGTCCAGCCGCTGCTTCGCGTCCGTATTGATCGATCAGTAATTGGCTCCGGCACCCAGGCCGGAGCCGATAGTGTCTTGCCCTCACCTACCGGCGCCGCCGGCGGCGAGAGATTCTCCGGCCCTGCCACCCGTTTTCCCGACATCCGCTGTCCATCCGCCTCTCCTATATCCGTCACTTTTGGGATCGCACGCCATGTCGCTCAAAGAACGTATCACCGAAGACATGAAGACCGCGATGCGCGCCAAGGACTCCGGTCGCCTCGGCACCATTCGCATGATCCAGGCCGCGATCAAGCAGCGTGAAGTGGATGAGCGCATCGTCCTCGACGACAACCAGGTGCTGGCGGCGATCGAGAAAATGATCAAGACCCGCAAGGAGTCCATCGCCCAATTCCAGAGCGGCGGCCGCGAGGATCTGGCTGCGAAGGAACAAGTGGAAATCGAACTGCTGCAAGGCTACATGCCGGCGCAACTGTCCGAGACCGACCTCGACAAGCTGATCGCCGATGCCATAGCACAGTCCGGCGCGACGTCGATCAAGGAAATGGGCAAGGCCATGGCCATCGTCAAACAGGCGGCCCAGGGCCGCGCCGACATGGCAGTGGTCAGCAGCAAGCTGAAGGCCAAGCTCAGCTGAGATCGCGGCGATCCGGATGAAGGGATGGAGATGACTCACGAGGCATCCCCCTGACTCGTCCACCGTTGAGTTGTCCCGGTTTCAGCCATTTCAAACACCGGTCACGGTGATACAGTCGCCCCGTCTGCAGCTGCCGCTCCTCATTCTCCTAGCATCGCTCACTCCATCCCGTGTCCGGCCGCATTCCCCAGCACTTCATCGATGAGCTGATCGCGCGTGCCGATATCGTCGAGCTGATCGGGAGCCGCGTGCCGCTGAAAAAACAGGGCAAGGAATTCAAAGCCTGTTGTCCGTTCCACGGCGAGAAGACCCCTTCTTTCACCGTGGTGCCGGACAAGCAGTTCTATCACTGCTTCGGCTGCGGAGCGCACGGCACGGCGCTCGGATTCCTGATGGATCACGATCACCTGAGTTTCATAGAGGCGGTCGAGGACCTGGCCACGCGTGTGGGTATGGATGTTCCACGTGAGGAAACACCCGGCTCCAGACCGACAACATCACCGACGGACGGATTGTTTGCCTTACTCGAGCAGGCGGCGGGTCTCTATCGAAAGGAACTGGCGGCCTCCGAGCGTGCGACGGACTATTTCAAAGCCAGGGGGCTGACCGCCGAAACGGCACAGCGTTTCGGCCTGGGATATGCGCCGGACGCGTGGGATTTCACGGTCGGCCGCCTCGGCACCAGCGAAGGCGAACGCCTCAAGCTGCTGCAGGCCGGACTGACGATCGAGCGTGAACGCAAGGCTCCCGGGAATGGACCCACGGGTTATTACGATCGTTTCCGCGATCGCGTGATGTTTCCGATCCGCGATGCTCGGGGGAGAACCTTGGGATTCGGGGGCCGCGTGCTCGACAAGGGCGAGCCGAAATATCTGAATTCGCCGGAGACCGAGCTCTTCCACAAGGGTCGGGAGCTCTACGGATTGTTCGAAGCGCGACAGGCGTCACGAACCCTGAACCGCCTTCTGATCGTTGAAGGGTATATGGACGTAGTGCGTTTGCATCAGGCCGGTGTGACATATGCCGTCGCGACTTTGGGAACCGCGACGACTCCTGAGCATTTGTCACGGGTCTTCCGGATTTGTAACGAACTGACGTTCTGCTTCGACGGCGACCGCGCCGGCAGGGCCGCAGCGTGGCGGGCCCTGGAAAACTCGCTCAGCCAGGTGCGCGACGGCCGCCAGATCCGCTTCATGTTCCTTCCGGATGGCCACGATCCGGACTCGCTGGTAGGGGAAGAAGGCCGGGAAGCGTTCGAGAACCGTGTACAGCACGCAGTTCCGCTGTCGGAATACTTACTAAAGCATCTGAGCGAACAGGTCGATACGAATACTGTGGACGGTCGCGCACGCCTGGCGGAGCTGGCGCGTCCGCTGCTCGAGCGCCTTCCGGAAGGTATTTACCGTGAATTGCTCTCCGAGGAACTTGCAAAACTGGTGCGCATGGACACAGCTCGCATGACCGCTGCGCTGTCGGCAAAGGACCCGCGCAAGCCGTTTGCGGCGCAGCCGGAGCCTGTTCGCAAAATGCGCCCCCTGGCTCCAGTAACGCCCGGCGGCAGGGGCAGCCTGGTCCGGCAGGCGATTCGTGTGCTGGTGCATTACCCGTCGATCGCCGTGAACGTGCCGGTGTCGGAAGGCCTGGAAAACGTGGATCGGCCGGGGATTCCGCTGTTGATCGAACTGCTGAACGAGCTGCAGGACAATCCTTGCTCCAATACCGCGGCGCTGCTTGAACGCTGGCGTGGTCGCCCCGATCTAGAGCACTTGGAAAAGCTCGCCGGCACGCATTATCCCGTCGATGCGGCAGGCGCCACCCGCGAACTGGCGGACGCTTTGGCCCAGTTGTATCCCGCAGGCAGCGAAAAGCGCTTGCAGGAATTGCTGAAAAAGCAGGGGCGCGAAGGCTTAACCGATACCGAACGTATTGAATTGCAAGGACTTTTAACACTAGGTGGAGCGGCTCGCGCGCCTCACGGCGAGCGAACCTAGCGAGCGAATCGCAATCCAAGTAGACTGCGCGGTCTTTTTCAGCCCGCTGCACCGCTTTCGAGGGCCCGTATCTTGACCAAGACTTTGGCAGTTAAAAAGGAACCGGCACAGCTTGCCGATGAGCGCCAATCGCAGCTGAAGCTGCTGATCGCCCGTGGCAAAGAGCAGGGATTCCTCACCTATGTAGAAGTCAACGATCACCTGCCCAGCGAAATCGTCGATCCGGAACAGATCGAAGATATCGTCAACATGATTAACGACATGGGAATTCCCGTGTACGAGAAGGCGCCGGAATCCGAGGCGCTGCTCATGGCGGAGCCGGTCGTTGCCGACGAAGAAGCCGCTGAAGAAGCCGCGG
>Ga0157380_10001709_pt1 | contig 14491 bp, 15 predicted proteins | sample S35metaG_FD_119757 | JGI IMG/M metagenome (GOLD analysis project Ga0157380, IMG submission 119757) | Switchgrass rhizosphere microbial communities from Kellogg Biological Station, Michigan, USA - S3-5 metaG | ecosystem: Host-associated > Plants > Roots > Rhizosphere > Soil | place: USA... | reverse complement strand
TGACTCACGGACTTGTTTCATCAATTGCGCAAATCGCTGAATCATGAGGTTGAACGCGTCAGCCATGTTTCCAAACATGTCGGCTGTGACCTCTCCACGCTTCGTAAGATCTCCTTTGCCCACCTCCGAGACCAATACAAGAAAGTCCGTCAACCGCTTTTGTAGATCGTCGCGTTCACTTTCGGCCTTCGCAAGAGCGGTCGTAATGTAGTCCAACATGGTATTGAACGATGTGGCCACCTTTCCAATTTCGTCCTTAGACTCGATTTTGGCACGGACTTTATAGTTGCCGCTGGCGGCCAACTGAGCGATCTCTGCGATATGGTTGAGATTCTTCGAGAAGAAATGGACAACCCAATACGCGATGGCGACTCCGAGGACAACCGCGATGAGTCCGCCGAGGACGAGGACAAGGGTTCCAATGAAACCAGCGGTCTGCGCATCCTCGTTGAGATCTTTTGCCACATCGTGCAGATCCAATACCTGGTTACGGGTCTGTTCAATGACCTTCAAGAATGTCGGCTGTGAACTCAGCGTCAAGGCCAAGATTCCGAGCTCTCGCATGTGCTCAGCCTGTGCCGGCGTCAGGTTCTTTCCGAAACTATCATCGATCGCGCTTAGAGCACCATCGGCTTCCTTGAAGTATTGCGCGATGGCCGGCTTCAACAACGCTAAGTCCTTTGCCTCATCACGGCCCGATCGAGAGACGCGCAGTACTGTGGTTTCGTAATCGGTGATCACCTTGTTCACCTTCGTGCGAAACGATGACAGCTGTGCGACTTCGGACACTAAATCGTTATGATTTGTGACGTTGGCAACCCCGGTCAAGATCTGGTGATGGTGTGTCAACGCCGTACTCATTTCCGCGAAGCCGGCGAGCGGAACTGTATAGTCGACATAGACCGCTTGTGACATAGCGCTTAACTGGCGAAGCGTCAACACACCGGAGATCGCCACGACAATGATGATGACGCTAACGATGCCATAGCTCGAAATCAGCTTTGTTCGAGTCTTGAGATCGTCGAACCCTCCCCGCACTCCTGTACTTACAATCTTAGCCACCTGTGCCATCGCGTCCTCCCTCTTTCAGATCGTGCCTTGAATTGCGTGAAAAGTATGCTTGCCCCCTGGTCAGCTCAGTTTCTCAAAATGTGACAGCACCATCGATGTTTCCAATACGCCTTGGAGCCGATCCTCCAATTTGACGACTGTCGACACAAAGGGGAACGCCCCTTCCCCAGTGCCGGCTGGAGCCGGCAGCAATTCGTCTTTGGCGATGGCACGAATTTCAGGAACTGAATCAATCAGGACACCGACCTGCCAATTTCCATGTTGCGTCACGACGGCATGACGCAAGGCCGCCTCGGCGGGAAGACCGAATATCGGCCTCAGGTCGAGTAACGGTATGACTGTACCGCGAAGATTCGTGACCCCAACTAGACCAGAGGGCATTCCAGGAACCGGAGTCATGGATTCAACAATAAAAACCTCTCGCACGTTTTTCAGATCGATCATAAATTGCGTTCCACCCAACGAAACGATCGCGGCACGCATCATCGAGGAACTGGCCGCCTGAGTCTGATCGGATCCTAGTGAAGAAGTCCCCTGAAGAGTCAAGGCATGATCTGCAATCGTTACGTGTGGCGAATCCATCAACGTTAGCCCATCGCCTTCTTGACCGCAGCCAACAAGTCTTCAGCCTTAAATGGCTTGGTGATATAGCCGTTCGCCCCTTGTTGCTGCCCCCAAAACTTATCGCTCTCGTTCCCCTTGGATGTGCAGAGAATAATCGGAATGTGTTTACAACGGTCATCGCCCTTGAGGTCTCGGCAGGCCTGAAAGCCGTTACGGCCAGGCATGACCACGTCCAAGACGATCAAATCAGGTTTTTCGATGGCCACCTTGTCTTCCAGCTTGTCGCTGCTCGGATAGGATACAACCGTATGGTTCGCCCCTTTTAAACAGCCTTCGATTATCTGAAGTTCTGCATATGAATCATCCACGACAACGATCTTGCTCATTGAGAATCTCCTTCTGGTTTGATATGCGCTAACGCGCGGGTGGCCATTGATTCCGCTCCTACTTATTACTTCAACGGAAGAACCACACTGATCGCCCCGGCGAAAGCTCCTTCCTTCCATCCTTCCTTCTTTATCCCCATAATATCCCGTTCTCCCTTGAGCGAACCGTGGCAGCTTAGACAGGAGTCAGTAGCATATTCTGGATCCATCACACGCAGCACGGGTCTTCCATCGACCAGTGTGTTGCGAGCATAACGCTGACCCTTAGGATGGCGTGAATCGCTGAACATCCGGAGCACTTCCTGTTCGAAATCGTCCGGTTTGCTATTCAGGGCCCGCCCACTGAACCCGGTCAGCTTCATACGAACCCCCGTCTTCATATAGAAACGTTCGCCGACGCGGCGGGCAAACACAGCATGCGAGAATCCCTTGAACCCGACTCCTTGTTTATTGATGACCGGTTGCGCCTCGTCGATCACTTCTCTTTCTGTTTTAACCAAGACAAGATAGAAGTTGGCGTGAGGAACCACATTGGGAATTCGGAGATCGATCGTGGTCTTTTTTTTGAATCGATCTACGACTTGGTCGGCCACGAATTCTCCAGTAAAGCCCTTCTCCGCTTTCTCAACATCATTAATGGTGTCTTGATACTCCGATACCACCACGCGACCGATCTTCACCAAATCGATTAAGTGCTCTGCCACTTCTTCAGCCTCGTTCGCGGCTCTCGCCGGGACATTCCACACTAACGGGATCGTTGCTAGTCCCACCGCTACCAGCATGAGAACGTGTCTGCGCATCGCCATTTGTCTTGTGTCAGGTCAGCATTATTGCTGTAAGTTGTGTCTCGTTAGATTGAAGTATCGCTACGCAAACTTGAGTGTAGCCCTTCATTCGTCATTGGCAAGTGAATCAACAATTTCGACATTGCTTAACTACCGGATTCATCATTGGTCATACGCGTTGTGGCAGGACGAGTAATCTTCTGCGAGGCAAACATGTTCGCGGGACTTGAGCAACATACGTGCCGACACAAGAAAGTGAAAGAATGATCGATTTTCGGCTTAGTCGATCTGTGTGCACAAGTGCTGTGAAATCAACAGCAACGGATGTAAATGCTATCGATGGCCATAAACCTGGCCCTCTTCACCACGTTCGTGCACTGTTGTGCATTAGCAGTCGAATTTTGGTATCAGACATCCATTACAGAGAATCATTCTCCGCGCGACAAGCTTGCCCTTCCCCTCCGTACACACATCGAGGCAATGAAGGTCTTCGACGATATGATCCGACGCCAGATCTTGGATGCGGGACCAAGTGAGTTCGCGAAAATCGATCTGAAGTCCATGAGCGCGAGCGGGTTGAAAACTCTTGAGTCCAATTATGCGATGTATGACACTACGACAGGCGTCCTGGACGACCTGCTCGTAACTCGCATAGGCATCTTCAATCAACGGCGGGCAACTTCGCTGGGCATCGTCAGTATCAGCATTGTGCTCGCCGCGCTGCTCGTTTTCTCAATTGGACGCAGCATCAGCGGGCCGATAGCAGAACTTAAAGAGGTGACGGATCGTATCAACAAAGGAGATTTGAGCACCTCACCCGACATGGATCGGCGTGATGAAATCGGTCAGCTGGCGGGAGCGATCGGCCGACTACAGAAGACTCTGCAAAGCGGCGGTAAAATAAAGGCTGCCGCTTAGGAACAAACTGCTGGTTCGGCGGGCTGGCGCGAAGCGTCAGATTCAGCATCCTACGAAAGGACGGGGCTCGATTGTCATGGTTCACATGCCAGTCGAGCCCCGTTCCCACAAGAACTCCGGCTCACGTTGCTGCTTGGCCATCCAACGGGCCAAGACAAACAACGCGTCGCTCAGACGATTGAGAAACCGCACGAGAGCCGAATCCAATGGCTCTTCTTTCCCCAACCGCACACAGATACGTTCCGCCCGCCGACAGATCGTTCTAGCCTGGTGCAAAAAACTGGAAATCTTGCCGCCTCCTGGAAGAATAAACTCCTTCAGAGGCGGCAAGTCTTTCTGACACCAATCCATGAGTTTTTCCAGCCGAGTCACGTCCCGTGCTGTGACCGTCGGCATATTCGTGAACGTCTGTCCGGGCGCCGTGGCCAACAGTCCACCAAGATCGAACAGCTTATTCTGCATCCAGCGCAGTTCCTCTTCTAACCGATCGGCAGACGGATGATTCCCGATCGACTCCGCATTAAATGCCCTGACGACCCCGATTGTCGAGTTCAGTTCATCCACGTCCCCATACGCCTCCACCCGCGCGCTATCCTTCCAGACCCTCTGGCCACCGGCCAATCGGGTCTTCCCCTTGTCACCAGTTCGCGTGTAAACCTTTGTGATCCGCATCGTCGCTCCCTTCTTCATCAACGTTCACATACCCGATAGATCGCATCCATACTCACATATCGTTCTAAGTGGTCAGCCCAACGGTCCAGCTCACCGCGCAGATGCGCCGCGACGATTTCAGATTCATGCGCCGAGATAGGTGAGAGGCCCTTCCGGCCACGCACACGATTCAACCAACCCCTGCGGAACTCAGGCTGATCGAACAGCCCATGAATGCTGGTGCCCCAGACAAGACCACTCTCATTCACAGCGCCTTCGTTTCCCCTCGGGTTGGCCTCCCTGATTTCAGACCCTTCGATGTGAAAGCACGGGTTGACGCTCCCACGGCTGGTGCGCCCCATATGGATTTCATAGCCACGGACTGGCGCGTGAGGTGCTACGCCGTGGAGGAGCGACGTGGCGCAAACTTGCCGGCAGATCTTTGGCGCATCGAGCTCCGTCGTCACATCCAGAAAGCCTAAGCCTGTTGACGTTCCTCCCCGCTCCAATCCCTTGGGGTCAGCGATCGCGTGCCCAAGCATCTGGTACCCCCCGCACACTCCAACCAGCTCGCCCCCTCTGTGCACATGCGATTCCAAGGCATCCGGGAATCCCGATGTCACAAGATAATCAAGGTCTCCAAGTGTATTCTTGCTCCCAGGAAGAATCACCACGTCAGCTCCCCGGAGATCGTCAGGCGAAGCGGCAAACCGAAGCGCCACATCCTTCTCAGCAGCCAACGCATTAAAATCGGTAAAGTTGCTCATGCGAGGAAGCAGAACCACAGCTACGTTTGTCACGTCAGGTTTGAACTGAACCGACCGGGAACGAGTGAGATCGAGGCTATCCTCTTGATCCAATCTAAGGTCCCGCAAGTACGGTACGACTCCCAGGACTGGAATCCCTGTGCGGGTCTCAAGTATGCGAACCCCGTCGTCAAACAGCCGCCGATCTCCACGAAACTTATTGACAATCACACCGCATACTCGCTGACGCTCATGAGGCGCTAACAAGTCGAGCGTCCCAATGATCTGCGCGAAGACTCCTCCCCGGTCAATGTCCGCCACCAGGACCACGGAGGCATCGGCTAACTCGACGACAGGCCAGTTCACCATATCTCGATCGCGAAGATTGATCTCTGCAGCACTCCCCGCCCCTTCGATCACGACACACTCATACTCGGCGGCCAATCTTGTATAACATGCTTGAACAATGTTGAAGAGTGTCTCTTTCCGCTCAAAGTATGCGAGCGCATCCAACGCCTCGTAGACCTTTCCTTTTACGACCACCTGAGATCGTGAATCCGACTCGGGCTTTAGCAGAATCGGATTCATCTCCACCGTCGGTTCGATCCCGCAGGCCTGAGCTTGCAGCGCATGCGCTCGGCCGATCTCTCCCCCATCGATTGTCACAAAGGAATTTAACGCCATATTTTGCGCTTTAAACGGGGCAACCCACACACCTCTTCGAGACAAGAGCCGGCAGATTCCGGCGACAATGAGGGTCTTCCCTACATCGGAGCCGGTTCCAAGAATGGCAAGGGCTTTGACTGGCATACCAGTAGTCGTCAGCGCTTCCTCGCATAACTCAAGGGAGGAACTTGCCGCCGTGCGTAGCGGACAAGCCCTTCTGTGACTGCAGCCTCAACCACTCTACCAACGAGTTCACCGATGAGCGTGTGCGTTCCGCTATAGCGCATAGGAGGCCCACTCCCACTCACAACCACGACCGCGTCTGTCCCGGTTCCAGTCGCCCTGGAGCGACCGGTCCAACTCTTTACCTTGGCATGCAGCAGGACAGCGGTTTTAGCTTCGGTTGCAACCTGCACCATACCGACCATTGCCGAAGCGGACAGGCGGGCATTGGTCACAAGAATCACGTTGATCGTGCCAGGATGGGTTCGACCGTTGGTGAGCTGTCTCGCCGTCACCGGTTCCCCCGCGCGCATGGCATTCGCAGTCCCGACCGTCACAAATCCTTCAACCCAGATTTGATTCGAGGCCGCTCGGATGGCAACTAGATCTGCAAGCGACACGGCTGTCATGAGACCGACGAATTTGTCGAGGATACCGAGCGAGGTGGCCAGCTTGCTCAGCGTTCTGGAAGGATCGGCGCAGCTCACACCTGGATCTATGCCGCAATTATCCTTGCGAATCGGATTATTCGCTACTTGATGGTTCAAGATATACCTGACCCGCGTGATCCCACCGGCCATGGGGGCCGAAGAGAGCACGGACCGGAGGCTCCCCAGGTCGACGATGAGCGTCTTTCGTCTGACACTAAAGGCAGTCTGCATCGCAGGCTTGCTAGACACCTTCATGGCTGCCTTGCCTTCAAGCAGGCGCCAAGAGCTGCGAGTAATTGTTGATTCTCTTTTGCAGTCCTGATTGCAACACGAATCATCTGCGTAGTCAGGCCCGGCAACGTCGAACAGTCGCGGACGAGCAACCTCTCGGATGCCAATCGGTCAGTGACCTCGCCGGCGCTCGTCCAAGCAGGAAGGCCGATCAGGACAAAATTCGCGGCTGATGAGTAGACTTGTAGACCGGAGAAGGAGCGAAGCCCGCGCACGAAACACGACCTTTCATTCTCCATGAATATGCGACTTTTTTTCGCATAGGTCTCATCCTGTAATACCGCGCATGCGACCTCTTGGGCCAAAGAGTTGACCGACCAAGGAGGCTGACGCTCTTTCAGAAGATCCACTACCTTGCTTGCGCCAAGCAGGTAACCGATCCGAAGCCCCGGCATGGCATAAAATTTCGTAAGACTGCGCAGCACCACCATATGGGGATGCTCTTTCAATAGAGAAACGACAGACTGTTCCTGACAATAGTCGATAAAGGCTTCGTCGACGATCAACCAGCCCTGTTGCCGTTCGACAACCTCAGCAAGCTCGCAGAGAGCCCGCCGATTCATCACTTGGCCGGTTGGATTATTGGGATTGCAGAGAAACAGGGCATCAAATTTCGACCGTTTGGTAGAAAGCGCTTCTAGAACATCTTGTAACGGAGGGCGGAAGCGCTGCTCTCGCTTCGCATGAACGTATTCGACCACGCTGCCTGCTTCCATCAGCGCACGCGCATACTCCTCAAACGTGGGACCTACAATGAGCGCGGACTTGATCCGGAGCGCGCGTGGGAGCAGATGAATCAATTCAGTCGAGCCGTTGCCGACGAGAATCATGTCTGGATCTATGCCGCACCGTTGGGCCAATTCTTGTCTGAGTTGTCGGCAGTCGGGGTCCGGATAGTGCACGATCTGCTTGACTGCCGAGCGGATCGCGCGGAGCGCCGCTGCGGGAGGACCCAGCGGGTTGATGCTGGCGCTAAAATCAATGATGTGCTCGACGGGAACTCGTTGTTCCTGAGCGGCCTTGTAGACATTCCCGCCGTGAGTGGGTTGCGTCATTTCTTCACCATAGAAGCCACCCTACACCCAGCAGAACTCCGGTGAGACTTGTCCAGAGCATAAGGGTAAGCGCCATGCCGATGTGGGCCCTCGTCAGAGGCTGACGAGGATCGCCAAGGCATGGACGTTCAATTGGAAGACCGTCATAGCGATTGATCCCGCCCAGTTGGACTCCGAGCGCGCCGGCCATCGCAGCTTCCGGACGCCCGCTGTTCGGACTTGGATGGTGGCTACCGTCCCGAAGCAAGATCCTCCAAGCCTGCCGCGTCGCAGGCCAAGATCGAGAAACAATTCCTGCTGAGAGAACCAGTAGGAGCCCGGTGATGCGAGCCGGAATAAAATTTGCCGCGTCATCCAATCGTGCCGATGCCCAGCCGAACCACCGGTACCGGTCGTCCAAATGGCCGATCATCGAGTCCAGCGTGCTGACCGCCTTATACGCCAGCGCCAATGGAGCTCCTCCAAGGACCAGGTAGAACAGCGGCGCCACGATGCCGTCAGCTGTGCTTTCTGCAATGGTTTCCACCGTCGCGCGGACGATATCAGATTCATCCATCTCCTCTGTATCGCGTCCAACGATCTTGGCGACTGCTGCTCGGGCTTCCTCTAGGGGTACGGATTGGAGAGCCCGTTGCACCGAGACGACATGATCAATGAGATCGCGCGCTGCAAGCGTGGTCCAGGCCAATAGCACCGTGGCGGCACTTCCCCACATGGGATCGACCGAACTCCCGAACCAGACGAGCATCGCGCCGGCCGCATAGGCTCCGACAGGCAAGACGACAGCCAACAAGACCCCTGCCAGGCGTTGCTTGGCGGGAGTGAGGAGGAGTTGATAGACTCGCCGGTCGCACCAGTCGACAATCGCACCCATCCATCGCACCGGATGAGGAAACCAACGCGGGTCCCCGACCGCCGCATCTAACAGGCACGCCACCGCTAATTCGCCTCCGGTCATCGAAAAAGCACCACGGGAACGATCAAAATAAAAAGAATTTCCGCGACTTCGTTTGTTGCCCCCAGCAAATCACCCGTCACGCCGCCGAACATACGATGAAACCAGGCTGTTGAAAGGCGAACGACGGCTGTGCCGATGAGGAGACAGCCCAATGCCACCCATGGCCCCAACAACAACGACAACACAATTCCTGCCGTGACGGTTGCGAGGCATAGGTGCCACCATGTCAGATATGCGAGGAACGGTTGAGCCAATCCTCCCTCTGACCGTGCGTAGGTTACGTGGAACGCCCCTACGACCATCGCCCACCGACCGACCACCGGCATGCCGATCAGCAACGCGATATGCTCGCCCGCCGGCATTGCAGTAAGCCCGGCGTATCGCAGGCCGAGAGCGACAAATAGCCCCGTTGCGCCGACCGCACCGATGTGCGCATCTTTCATAATGGCCAGACGAGCCTGAGCGGTTCGCCCGCCTGCCAGACCGTCCACCATATCGGCCAGTCCGTCTTGGTGGAGCCCACGAGTGAGGACGATAAGCAGGAGCATCAATAGCATGCTCGTGACCTGGGCAGAGAACACCCTCCCCAGGTACAGATCTGCCGTGACCAATAGCGCTCCTAGAAGACAGCCAACGAACGGATACCAACTCATGGAGGCAGCCAACTCCTCCGGCTTGGCATCGTGCGTCGATCGACTGAGTGGAATCGCCGTGAGGAACTGCCAAGCGAACAGAAACGTTCGCCACACCACAGTCATGTGGTGCGCTCCGACACCCCGGCTTCGTCGAACGTGGCCATCTCCGTAAAAATCTTGATCGCGGCAAAGACCAGGCTCATGCCAAGACAGGATCCGGTGCCTTCCCCCAGACGAAGATCGAGATCGAACAGCGGCTTCAGCCCAAGATGATTCAGTATCGCCTTATGACCTCGTTCGACCGACCGATGGGAGGCAATGAGATAGTCTTTGCATCGTGGCTGCAGACCTACAGCAATCAATGCGGCCGCTCCGGCAATGAACCCGTCCAATACAACCGGAATGCGAGCCGCCGCTGCCCCGAGCATTAGGCCGGCCAACCCGCCGATTTCCAGCCCTCCGACTTTGGCGAGCACGTCCATCGCGTTTGTCTGGTCGAGCCGGTGGAGATCAAGCGCGCGCTGAATTACGTCGATCTTGTGTGCATGACCGGCATCGTCAATTCCTGTTCCTCGTCCTGTCACCTCAGAGACGGGTCGCCGCGTCATCACCGCTGCGATCGCCGAACTGGCGGTTGTATTGCCGATCCCCATCTCGCCGGTCCCGATCAATCCAATTCCTTCATGAGCGGCCTCGGTCGCCAGCTCGATCCCAGCTTGAAGTGCTTGTTCCGCTTGCGCAGGGCTCATCGCCGATTCCACCAACAAATTATTCGTTCCAGGCATGACCTTTTTATGAATAAGGCCTGGAACCGCTTCAAAGTCGAAGGCTACACCAATATCTACGACACGAACCTCGACGTCGGCATGGCGCGCGAGCACGTTGACGGCCGCGCCGCCACGGAGGAAGTTCAAGACCATCTGAGGAGTCACTGCGGAGGGATAGGCACTCACCCCTTCTACTGTCACCCCATGATCGGCGGCGAACGTAAAGACGGCTCCGCGTGGCACCTTTGGTTTGATTTCACCTGTGATCATGACATAGCGCGCAGCCAATTCCTCGAGCCGCCCCAGGCTGCCGATCGGTTTCGTCAATCGATCAAGCCGCGCTTGCGCCTGTGCCAAAAGGCGAGAATCTATCGGTTGAATCCGATCAATAGTTTCATGAGACAACATCCTCGACACTCCTCTTACTTCAATCGCAGTGGGAGGCCACTGATCGTCAGATAGACTTCATCTGCTTCTGCTGCTACCTGTTGATTGACCCGTCCGGCCAGATCACGAAACGCCCGGACTGCCTTCGTCGCCGGGACGAGCCCCAACCCCAATTCGTTGCTCACAACTACTACACGAGCTCGTGTCGCACGAATCGCGTGAAGTAAATCCTCCGTCGCATTCGTAATGGCCAAATCATTGAGTCCTCGCCCATGTAAATTACTCAACCATAACGTGAGACAGTCCAGTACAATTGTTTGATAGTACGACGTATTTTTATTAAACCATTCGGCAATATCGCACGGGACTTCTGCGGTCATCCAGTCAGAGGCGCGTGTGGCCCGATGCCGATCAATCCGTACAGCCATCTCCCGATCGAGCGCTTCGCCTGTCGCCACAAAGGCCTTTGGTCCCACTTGACCTGCCAGATCAAGCGCAGCCTGACTTTTTCCAGAGGCCGCACCACCGAGCACCAAAATCAGCTTCGATCGCCCCTTGCGTGCCTTTTTCATGTGATTTTCATTCAGGTAACATGTGACTGAAGTAAACCCAGTAGTGCATCGACGATCAGGCGAGGATTACCTTCATCGGAATTTAAGAAGACAGAGATCGTCGTGCCTTGACCCTGCAATTGTAAAATATGAGAGGCGATGACACGATATCCACATCCTGACCCCTCATGGCCATAGTGGCGGCCATAGTCAGGGTGTATCTCGCTTGCGATTCCAAGTCCATAACCAGCATGGTCCGACTGATGAGGTATTGGAACGAGCCGGAGCATCTCTGCAAGAGAATCTTGCTCCAGCAGATTGCCGGTAAAAATTCCTTCCATGAAGCGGTTCACTTCCGTCGCCGTTGAAGCGAGAAACCCATGCGCGACCCATCCGGGATGAAACCATTCCCGAACATCGGTTAATGGACCGGACAGATCGAGAAACCGGCTGTAACCTGGCGCCAGCGCATCAAAGTCTTCAGCGTTTTGTACGACCGCTGTTTGAGTCAATCGCAGAGGAACGGCGATCTCAGATCGAATAAGTTCAGTCAACGTCTGCCCAGTGGCAACTTCTATAAGCCTGCATAGAGCCATGTAGCCGATGTTCGAGTAACTTCCTCTTTCTCCCGGATCGAAAAGCAAACCATGTGAGCAAGTATGTTCGAGAAATTGATTGTAATTCCAAGGATCTTTGCGATCTCGCACGCCTTGGGCATACAGCGGCAAAGCGCCGTAATCCGGCAACCCGCTCGTATGATTTAAGGTCTGCCGGATGTTCGCTGATCGTGCGAATTCGAACTCAGGAAGCCAGCGACCTAACCGGTCTTCAAGCTCAAGAATTTTTTGCTCTGCAAGTTTCAGCACCACAACAGCAATACACGTCTTGGAGATACTCCAAATCGGAAATCGGCTCTCTATTCTCATCGGTCGCGTATGCTCACGGTCTTCAAAGCCAACGGCCAGCTCGATCGGATCACTGCCCTGGCGTGTAATGGCTGCCACAGCACCCGATACATTCTGCGAGCGAATTTCGTCCTCCAGCATCCGCTGGAGCGGAGATCTCAGAGCATGACCCCTCATGATCCTTTGCCGTTCGGTTGACCGTCCGAAGTAAATACCGCCTTGTTTCCCCACGACTCATGATGAATGAGCTGCTCAACCGGAATCCTCGCTCGCCATCCTGCCGTTTCCAATTCGGGCTGTGTCGCAAAGTCTGAGACGTAACCGAGGCAGAGATAGGCAAGCACCTTGACCGGCCTAGGAATACCGAGCACCCGCTTCAATGCACCATGGTCGAGAATACTGACCCATCCGACTCCTATGCCCTCCGCACGTGCGGCCAGCCAGAGGTTCTGGATAGCGCAACAGGTGCTATAGATATCCGTGTCGCGCACGGTGGAGCGCCCCAGTACGTGCCGGCCTCCCCGCTGGCGGCTACAGGTCACACAGATATTGATCGGCGCTTCTTCGATTCCTTCAAGCTTCAGGCTCCGATAGAGCGTGGCACGGACACCTTCATAGTGCACGGCCGCTTGGGCATTTGATTCCTGAAAGAGTTGTTTCACAGTGCGTTTTGTGGCCTCCTCGCGGACAACCACAAAATCCCATGGCTGCATAAACCCTACCGAACCAGCATGATGCGCCGCAGTCAGAATTCTCGAAAGCGCAGCATCCGCGATCGGCGCCCGCAAGAAATTCCGGCGGACATCCCGCCGCTCGAAAATCGCACGGTAGACGGCCGCACGCTCAGGATCTGAAAACGGCCCGCCATTAGGAAGGTTATTGTCTGGTTGCAGACTCATACCACGCTCCTTGAGTAGAGACTCACCATGACGAATAGGGAATGGGCTTCACTCGCTCCCTGCCGGACTCACCCGTTTGGTGGGGACCGCATCGAGTGCCCCAACGCTGACCAACTTCAAGCATGCAGGACAGAGACAATCTTGAAAACGAGCGGCAATCCAGTCCATTTGCTGCTCAGTAATACCGACTTTCCCGCACCAGCATTGGTACCCGCCGCACTCGAATATTTGACGACAATGCTCACAGGTCTTGTTAAGCGGCCCTCTCAAAACTCCACCCCCGGTTGCGCCTTCACGCCTTTTCGGAAGGGATGTTTGACCTGCTTCATCTCCGTGACAAGGTCGGCCTCCTCGATCAACGCCTCTTTGGCGCCACGACCGGTAATCACGACATGCTGCATAGGAGGCCGCGCTCGAAGAACCGGCAATACATCTTCGAGTCGAACATAGTCGTGCTGGAGAGCGATATTGAACTCATCGAGAATCACCATCGCATAGGATGGGTCGCGCAAAAACCCGCAGACCGCATCCCAGGCTTGTTGGGCGAACGTCGTATCCCTCTCGCGATCCTGAGATTCCCAGGTATAGCCTTCGCCCATGCGGAGAAAGGTGACCCGCTCGCCGAAGGACGTAAGCGCCCGTTCCTCTGCTGTATCGATCGCCCCCTTGATGAACTGGACCACCGCCACCTTCATGTCATGGCCGAGGCATCGTAACGCCATCCCCAAGGCTGCCGTCGTCTTCCCCTTGCCGGCGCCCGTATAGACGATCAGTAAACCTTTTTCCTCCTGTGCCGCCTCAATGCGTCGATCCACCGACGCCTTCAACCGCTCCATCCTGGCTTTGTGTTCGCCCTGCTCCGTCACGTTGCGCATCCTAGGCTCAGCGACAATCGCGGAGAAGTCCGCCGAGCCGACAACACGAGTGATTTCGCAATCTGTGGCTGACTGGCAAAATACAGGTGGGCATAGAGAGCCAAAACATTGCCCACGATGAGCCCATCGGAACCCTTCGCCTCCCCTCGCACATCACAAAGCACACAGGCATAATTGAGCCTGCCCTTTGGAATCAGTGTCGAGTAATGAAACTCGTGCCCGCGCGCCGTAGTACCAGATGCGCCAAGTATGCAGTCTTGAGAACACTCCACCGTCCTGTATCCCAAGACCAGACCCGACCTCTGCATGACGGCTTCAGCGGGAAACAACCCGACCACCTCATGCAATGTGCCGGCGAAGTCGCGGATAGCTTGGGTAAGGTACATCATTCCACCGCATTCGGCATAAATCGTCCCGCCACACTCAGCAAACTTCCGAATGGCCGTTCGCATTGTGACATTACGAGCCAACCCTTCGCCATGCAGTTCCGGATAGCCCCCGCCGAGGTACAGCATATCCACGTCGGGCAACACCTGATCGTTCATAGGGGAAAACTTCACCAACTCCGCCCCTTCGGCCTCAAGCAACTCAAGATTCTCTGGATAGTAAAAACAAAATGCGCTGTCCTGCGCCACGCCTATTCGAACCGTATGACCGAACTCCCGCTTCGTAAGATGTGCCGCCACCGTAGACAACTCTCTGCACGAACCGGCCAATGCCTCGATTCG
>Ga0157380_10001708_pt1 | contig 14494 bp, 17 predicted proteins | sample S35metaG_FD_119757 | JGI IMG/M metagenome (GOLD analysis project Ga0157380, IMG submission 119757) | Switchgrass rhizosphere microbial communities from Kellogg Biological Station, Michigan, USA - S3-5 metaG | ecosystem: Host-associated > Plants > Roots > Rhizosphere > Soil | place: USA... | reverse complement strand
CCCAGTCGTACATCTTCCAACCGAAGATCTCGCGTGGGTCGTTTTTGATTTCAGTTACTGCAGGCTCGGAGGAAGACGCGACGTTCAATCAGTTTGTGGTCTCCGTTAACAAGTCGATGATGGTAGGCGTTATGTCGACCAAACTCTTGATCTGATCAGCGACGCGGTCGCGATGTGAACCCCAGATGATGGTCGGCACTTGATGCAGCGTGTGGTTGCGCACCGATAGATCTTCGATGTTGCCGTGATCGCTGGTGAGTATAACCGTCGTGTGTTCCAGATCAAGCTTTGTTAGTAAGTGGCGAATAAAAGACGCAAGCTCAGTAAGCGTCGCCTTTGCCGCGGACATGTCTTGTGCGTGGCCGATCTTGTCAGTGATGAAGTATTCATAAAGTGTGAAGCGGTGTTCGGCAGCAATGCGCGCAAGCACAGTCGCAGCCTCCAAAGCGCTTCTTTCTGAAACCGGCTCACCCCGTTCAATCAACACTCGATTCGAAAAGTCCTGATACACTGCGTTGTCGTTAATGAGATCAGAGACTGTTCGGAAATTCATGTCGGCTGCTTCAACGGCCGCTGTAGTGGCTGACACCCATCTCGGTAGTGAGTTAAAGAACCAGCTGGTGTAGGCATTTGCAAAGGTTATTGGTCCAACTCCGGCAGTCTTCAGCCGTCGAAAGATTGAGTGCTGCTGAAGAATCTCGAGCAGAGCTTTGTTCGGAAAGCCCTGTTTGTGATAGCCGAGAGTCAACGGAGCGTTGACGCCAGTGAGAATCGTAGTTTGGCCGGAAGCACTTTGCGGCCGCCCTTCCACGCCCATGGTGGGATCGGTCGGCACGACGATCCCATCCAGGAAAGTCTCCGGGGCTTCGTTCTGAAAAACTGCGAGCGGTAAGGCGTTAGGAAGACCGTCGAGGGGATTCGATTTTCCGCGTTGACCAATGCCAAGGCCATCGATGAAGAACAAAACGACAGAACTACTCTTCATTGATCAGCCCACGCTCACGGTACAGGTTCAATTTGTTGTGCAGAGTTTTCAGGCTGATGCCGAGAAGTTCAGCCGCGCGAGTTTTGTTGTTCTTCGTCTTCTGCAGGGTACGCATAATCATTTGACGTTCGACTTCCTCGAGAGGCGTACCGACGGGCAACGAGAGCGTATCTTCGTTGCGCAAACGTTCGCGTTGTTCAATCGGATAAGGCGCGAAGTGATGACGCTCAATCTGTTCGCCTGAACAAATGATCACTGCACGCTCAATTACGTTTCGGAGTTCCCGCACATTGCCCGGCCAAGCGTGATACTGCAAAACATTCAGTGCGGATGGACTCAGAAAACGAGCCGGGCGATGGTGTTTCTCAGCCAGTTGAGTAACCAGGTGCTGGGCCAACAAAGGAAGATCTTCTTTTCGTTCACCCAGCGACGGCAGATGGATACCGAAAACATTGAGACGGTAGAGCAAATCACTGCGGAGCTTTCCATCACTGACAGCCACGTGTGGTTGTCGATTGGTTGCCGCTAACAAGCGCACATCAACTTCAATCTCTCTCTTACCGCCGAGTCGCCTGACCGCTCGTTCTTCAATAACGCGTAACAGTTTTGCCTGTAAAAGTGGCGGCATTTCACCGATTTCATCCAAGAGCAACGTGCCCTTGTCCGCCAGTTCAAAACATCCCTGACGCCGCGAGGCAGCTCCAGTGAAGGCACCTTTCTCGTGACCAAAGAGTTCCGATTCCATCAAAGTCTCAGGAATAGCAGAGCAATTGATAGCGACGAACGGCTGATCGTGCCGGGGACTCATCTTATGAATTGTCCGTGCGACCAACTCTTTGCCTGTACCTGATTCCCCCGTGATCAAAACAGAGGCTGATGACGGTGCGACTTGCTCAATCAGCGTATAAACCTTTCGCATTGGATCCGAACTGCCTACTAGATCGCCGAATGCTCCACGATCTTGTAGCTGTCTGCGAAGTAGTTCGTTTTCTCTGCGAGCGAGTGCCAGCTCGATGGCTCCGTCGAGAACAAATTTGAGCTTGTCGGGATCGATCGGCTTTTCGAGATAGTTGTAAACGCCCTCTTGTTGGATCGCTTTCACCGCGCTCTCGATTGAGCCGCCTTCAGCGAGTAGGACGATTGGAGTTTCAGGATCGTGCGAACGTATCTCGCGCACGAGTGCGAAGTCTTCGCCGGTTGGCGTCGAACCATCGTCTACTATGACCGCAGGCTTTTCTGCATCGAGAAGCTTTGTCACCGCCTGCAGATCGTTGGTAACGAGTGGTGAGTAGCCCCACGCAGAGATCAGATCGCTCAGTGAAGAAGCGCTGCCATGGTCTCTTTCGATGATGAGTACGTTGTGGGAAGGCATCCGAAGTCAGTTTAGCACAGGGTAACGTACGGATTGGATTGGTTGCGAAATGCGACAATTGCAAAGCAACGAGTAATACTCTGCAAAATCTTGTAATCCTGAAATCCTGTCAAAAGATCGTGTCTAAGAACTTGAGTAGTAACTGGCAATCGCTTCCGCCAATGCCGGGATCGTGAACTGCGCCGGTTGAATATGAACGGTTAGCCCAAGCTCTTTTGCTGTGTCAGTGGTAATGTCTCCGATACAAGCGATTGCGACACCGTCCAGAATCTTACTCAGATCGTTTGTATCAAACAGCAGCGCGAGGTTCTTCACCGTCGATGAACTGGTGAAAGCTATACAATCAGCGTCGCCTGCGAGCATCGCACTCAAACGCCCGCGATCAAGATTCTCGGGCACGACGGTTCGGTAGGCTACGACGACGTCAACGCGAGCGCCTGCCTCTTCAAGGGCCTTAGGCAGATAATCTCTCGCCACCGCAGCTCGCGGAAGCAACACATTCAGACCGTGAAGCCGTTCGCTTCCACCGATGTAGTTCGTCAATGCCGTGAAAACCCCTTCAGCTTTGAACTCCTGCGGCACGACGTCGACGTGAATGTGCGCGTCGCGAAGCCGGTCGGCCGTTGCTACACCTATTGCGCACGTCTTTAGCTCGTCTAACTCATCGACGTTTTTCCCCTTTGCAGCCAGCCGGCGTAGAAAGAAGTCAACTCCATTGACGCTTGTAAAGATCAACCAATCGTAGCCATAGAGATGATCGATGGCTTCATCCAGACGTTCGTAGCTCTCCGGATCGCTGATTTCAATCGTGGGACAAACCATGACCTTCGCCCCGTGTCGCTCAAGCTCTGTCGCAAATTCACCGGCTTGAGTAGTAGCACGAGTGATCACTACCGTCTTTCCGGCAAGCGGTTGGTTCATGTTCGTGAGTTCTGAAGAAGGGAATTGGCCCCAAGAGAGATCAAACGTTCAGCGAGTTGAGTTCCCAACAGCTCTGCATCAGTTGCTTTACCAGAAATAGTATTGCGCACAATCTTTTTGCCGTCTTGACTAGCAACCAAGCCATCCAGTGCAAGTTCATCGCCTTCGAGAAGCGCGTGCGCTGCGATTGGGAGCTGGCAGCCACCGCCGAGCGCGCGCAAAAACGATCGTTCGGCGAAACACGCCAGCCGCGTTGAATAGTGGTCAAGCGATCTCACGGCGTTCAGCGATATTTCGTCATCCCCGCGAACTTCAATCGCGACTGCGCCCTGGCCCACCGCGGGCAACATCTGTTGAGGTGATATCGCAACACTGATTCGATCGGCGAGTCCTAATCTTTTCAATCCCGCGGAGGCAAGGATTAAAGCATCGTATTGACCTTCGTCGAGCTTACGCAGGCGGGTGTCAACATTTCCGCGCAAATCTTTGATGACTACATCCGGTCGGAGAGCTTTCAACTGAGTGAAGCGTCTTTGACTCGAAGTCCCGACAATCGCTTGCGCTGGTAGACCATCAAGCGTAGCACTCGCGCTATTGCTGTCGAGTCGCAATACAAGCGCGTCTCGAGGATCCTCTCTTTCGCAGATAGCTCCGATCGTTAGCTGAGGCGGTACGATCGTCGGCAAGTCCTTTAGCGAATGGACAGCGATATCAATTCGCCGATCGATCAATGCGTCTTCAAGTTCCTTTGTAAAAACACCTTTGCCGCCTATCACCGTCAATGGATCAGATTTGACGTCGCCCGTGGTCTTTATGATTTCGATTCGAACGTCGATGGAGTGATTAGCCTCAAACAAACGCGCCTTAGCTTGTTCAGCCTGGAAAAGAGCGAGTTTCGAGCCGCGCGATCCAATGATCAGAGTTCGGTTCATTCTTCCAACCCAAAGATATCTCGTAAGGCCTGGACAGTCTCCGAATCGCTGAGTTCGTAGGATCGACGCATCTGATTGAGCACCGGATGTGAGATCTTGTTTACAGTCGACAGCAGTAGGGCTTCAATCGCGGCTTCCTGCTCGGCAGTTAAACTTCCCAGACGCTTTCGTTGACGTTCCATTTCCAGCCGTGCGACCTGCTGAAGTTTTTGTCTCAGCGCGCCGATTGTTGGTCCAATATCCATCGCGCGCAGCGATTGCTGAAACTGCATTACCTCCGACTGCACGATCAGTTCGGCCCGTTCAGCTTCGCGCTCACGCTCACGAATATTTGAAGAGATCACTGACTCCAGGTCGTCGATATCAAAGACAAAAACATTCGGCACCTTGCCAACAGCAGGATCGACGTTGCGTGGAACGCTGATATCGATCACACACGTTGGCCGGTTGCGCTTTTGTTCCTTTGCGCTGCGCATGATCTCTTCAGTGAGAACATAGTCGGGCGCGCCAGTTGAACAGATAACTACGTCAGCTTCGGCCAGCGATTGAGAAAGTTGTTCAAAAGGTACGGCGACGCCGTCGAACTCTTGAGCAAGACGTTGTGCCGCTTCCGGCGTGCGATTCGCTATCACCACTCGTGTTGCTCCAGCGTTCACGAGATGGCGCGCAGAGAGTTCAGCCATCTCGCCTGCGCCGATCAACAGCACAACGCGACCCTTTAATGAGTCAAAGATCTTCTTGCCGAGTTCGACCGCCATGTAGCTGATTGAAACCGCACTCGAGGCAATTCCTGTTTCACTCCGCACCCGTTTGGCGACATGGAAGGTGTGGTGGACCAGTCGATTGAGAACCCGACCGGCTGTCCCCGCTTCAACGGCGAGCGAGTATGCATGACGTACTTGACCAAGCACCTGAGGCTCACCTACGACCATCGAATCAAGAGACGACGCCACACGAAAAATATGCCTGATGGCTTCTTCGTCTCGGTGGCTGTAAAGATGATCAGTCAAAAAACCGTGCGGCAGATTGGGCGTTGTGTCGAGGAACTCGGCCAACCGTTGCGTTCCGCTGTCTATCTGTTCAGTTGTGATTGCGCTCAAGATCTCAACACGGTTGCAGGTGGAAACAATAAGACCCTCACGAACTACCTCGCCGTCGACAAGCCTGGGCAAACCTTCAGTGCAGGCCTGGTCTGAAAAGGCAAGTAGCTCGCGCACCTCAACTGGTGCGGTCTTATGGTTGATTCCAACTAAGACGATTGACATTCCGTTGTTGATACTTGACCTCGAGAGTCGATCGTGAAAATACGACGGAAATCAGCAAACAGATTTTCAGCCAAACACGTGATAGCCGCCCAAAAGTCTGGCTCCGAAGAACGTGCACAGCACTAAACCAAATCCAGCGACACCGATCCACGCCGCTCTACGTCCGCGCCAGCCCGCGGTCGAGCGATAAACGATAAGAAGCAAGTAGAGCAACCAGGTGAGCACGGCGAAGATTTCTTTCGGATCGTTATGCCAGATGCGGCCATCTCGCGCAGAAGACCAGAGCATGCCGCTAGCGATTCCTAAAGTTAAGAGTGTTAGACCAAGCGCGGCTGCTGTCGTCGCCAATTCATTAACGGTTGCGAGTGAAGGCAGCCGGTGAAAGATCGCGCTGAACGTTTTCAGTTTTAGTTCGCGTTCCTGCAACAGGTACATCACGCTCGCCATGAACACCACAAAGAACGCAGCATAAGCGAATATCAACAACGTAGTGTGAATGGGAAACAACCAGGTTGATGAGAATGCTGTCGGCGCATCGTTTGGTTCCGTTTGAATCACCAACGCCACACAAGTCAGAACAGAAATCAGCGGCATCATGAACACACCGATCGCTTGTGCTCGATACTTGTAAAGCACTAGTCCGTAGACGGCGACCAATGCCCAGGCCAGGAAAGACAGAGTCTCTTTAAGATTGAAGAGTGGGTAATGTCCGTCGAGAGTCCAATCTTCGATCAGGGTTATTGTATGGACGACAAAGCCAGCCGCCAGTGACCATTCAGCAACGCGTTGCAGCGCCGCGCGTTTGTTGACAAACGCCAGAATAGAATGGATTGCAGCGATTAAATACGCTGCCACTGCACCGACGAGTAGAGATTTCATGTTAGGTGGAATCGGGGACTAGAAGGGGCATTCTAGTTGAAGGCTTTTTGAGCGGCAAGCTGGATGAAGTCGGGTGCTTTGCGAACTTTCGGTGAGCTCAAGCCGTCTCATTCTCCACAAGCTTCAGCTTGGGGATCCGGTCGCGTATTAATTTCTGCAACGATTTCAATGGTTTTTGAACTGATTCTCACTAAGGAAGTCCTCACAAAATGGGCTACCTGTTAGCCGACATGTTTGGAAGGGCGCTCTTAGAGAAACCATTGAAATGGTTGGCGGTCGATGCAGGTGCCGCTGATCCCCAACCTGAAGGTTGGGGAGAATGAGAGATCGTACCGCCTAAGTCTGAGTACTGTGACACGTCCGGAGTTCGGCCTTTAACTGACGCATTCCGTCCCGTGAAATTTGGCGTTCGTCACTTATTGATAGAGTTGTCCGAAGCGCTCATTCATAGTCGCATCACAATGAGCAGGGCAACACTTGTGATTGCAATGGTAAGTTGTAACCTCGCAGATCTTATGGGTGGAACTTGCCCCAGAAACTCCCGAGATTTGAGCGAGCCTGCGAACAACGAGGCAGATCCCAGTGATCCGGGCCGCGTAAATTCACAATATCTTAATACCTCCGACCTTATGACCAACGCGACTGACTTCCATCAAATCCCGAACGCCACTCCGTAGGGATGCGAAAGTTTCGATTTGTCTGACCGTCCATATACATCGCACTTCGAACGGAGTGCAGGAGTGTGCCCGCAATCTTTTGCAGTCGCGATCAAGATGTCTTATCTTCAGGTTTCAAGGGATATCGCTTGGACTAGTCGTGAGCCAGGAACCAGATCCACTCGAGTCTAAGAGTTTCTATACCAGACACCGCTGGTGGCTGCGCTGGTGTTTCTTTTTTTGCGTGTGGACTTTGCTGGGGGTCTCCTTTGCACTGAGTACTTATCTTGGCGCGCGTCAGGACAACGTCCAGATATCATTTAAAAGAATCCTCTCTGGATATCTGGCTGACTTCTATTTGTGGGGAATGTTGTCCCCACTAATCTTCTTTTTAGCGAGGCGATTTGAGCTTCGTCAGCATTTTCCGCGAAACCTGCTCATTCATATCGGCACGAGTGTCGTGCTCTCAGGTTTGGTGCTTTCTGCGGCGTCGCCATTAGTCTGGTATCTCGGTTACGTAAATCTGGCGCGCAATCCTACGCTGGCGATTCTCTGGCGCAACAACGCATTTAGTCCCTATTATTTTCACCAGGGCCTTACGATTTATTGGACCACTCTAGTAGTTGCCCACGCCCTCTATTACTACCGCGGCCTTCGAGAAAAAGAAGCGCAAACAGCTAGACTGAGTGCGCAATTGGCCCAGGCGCAATTGCAAGCTCTGAAAATGCAAATCCATCCGCATTTTCTTTTCAACACGCTCAATTCAATTGCCGCACTTTTGCACAAAGATGTCGAAGCCGCGGATAGGATGATCGCCAGACTTGGAGACTTTCTCAGGCTCACTCTGAAAAGCTCGGACGCCCAGCTTGTGGATTTTGATCAGGAGTTAGAGTTTCTCAAATGCTATCTCGACATCGAACTCATCCGTTTTCAAGATCGTCTAACGGTTGAGATGGACATCGACCCTCACGCGTTGACGGCGATGGTGCCGAATCTAATTCTGCAACCGATTGTAGAAAATGCGCTGAGACACGGTGTCGCGAAACAAACGTATTCGGGACACATCGCTATTCGCGCTCGCCGACAGAATGGACGTCTAATCATGAAGGTGGAAGACAATGGACCCGGTCTGAACGCGAGTTCCAATGGTTCGGGAATCGGATTGAGCAACACACGCGCCCGGTTAGAGCAGTTCTACGGCAACGACTTTAGTTTTCAAATCGCAAACTCAGCAGAGCGCGGCGCGACTGTCACTTTGGATGTTCCCGCATTTGTGGAATTTGCTGGTGAGTAGAACTTGTTAATGAAGGCCTTAATTGTTGACGATGAAACGCTGGCACGCGATCGAATTCGCGAGATGCTCAAGGAACATCCCGAGATTGAAGTAATCGGGGAAGCGAAGAACGGACGAGAAGCAATTGATTCTATTGTGAATCAAAATCCAGACCTCGTTTTTCTCGATGTACAGATGCCCGACCTCAGCGGCTTCGACGTGTTGCAAAACCTCAATGTTGAGCGACTTCCTCTAATCATTTTTGTCACTGCCTATGACCAGCATGCCATACGTGCTTTCGACGTACACGCCGTCGACTATCTTACGAAACCGTTCGACCGAAAACGCTTCGCAGAGGCTGTCGATCAGGCAAAGGTCTTTATGAAAGCGGCAAAACAACCTGACACGGCACGGATCCTCAGCATGCTGCAAGAACTCAAAACCGGCGCGAGGTATCGTGAACGATTCGCTATCAAAAATGGCGAGACTGTCTTCTTTGTTCGTGCCGAAGATGTGGACGCGATTGAGGCGGAGGGCAACTACGTGCGCCTGAATCTCGGCAGCGCCTCCCACTTGCTTCGCGACACTCTAAACAACATCGAATCGCAAATTAATCCGCGAATGTTTGTTCGTATTCATCGCCGTACTATCGTCAATATTAACCGTGTGAAGGAACTCCAAACCTGGGCGCGAGGCGAGTACCGCGTCGTGCTATTCACGGGCGCACATTACACCCTCAGTCGTGGTTATCGACAGCAGTTCGAAAGCTTTATCAAGTTAGGCTCCTGACGTCGGAAGTGTTTTGGTTCGTGTTTAGTTCGTGTGACTTCGTGGACAGCCTTAGTTTTTCTGGACAAACGGCACGATCCTCGAAGTCACACGAACTAAACACGAAACGGTCCATCCTCAATTTGTCACGTTACGTCACGTAGAATTGATGCTCGTCACATATTAGTTCACAGCCGAAGAATCTGAAGTCAGACTAGTCCGAAGGTCAAACTACCAAATTGAGGCTTTGTGTGACCCCCGAGTTTCGTGGTGTGTCTCAGAGGGTGGGGGCGCTGAACCATGGAGCCAAGGCGAACCGGGGTCGCACAAACAAACTTCGTTAAAGAAAAGCGAATAATGCCAATGGCAAAAGATAATTCCTTCGTTGGACGTCCACGCGCCATCGACACCATACCTTTGGGCGGGGTATTCATCGGTCTTTTCGATCTGATTTTTGCTTTCACTTTTTATGGTTTCATTTTGGGAGTTCCGCTACAAAGAATTTTCCAGTCTGTAGCCGCCGGAGTTCTTGGTAGACCAAGAGCGTATGCAGGCGGACTGCGTACGTTTTTTCTGGGAATCATCCTACATTTCGTAGTTGCGACATGCATTGCCACGGTCTACTACCTCGCGACGCTGGCATTGCCGATCTTAATTCGACATCCTGTTGTTAGCGGATTGGTTTATGGAATGGTGGCTTACTTTGGAATGAAGTTCATCGTCCTTCCTCTCTCAGCGATAGGCCAGAGAGGCCCAATACCACGTTTACCAATTCTAATAACCGAACTGATCGGGCACGCGGTGTTAGTAGGATTACCGGTAGCGCTGCTCGCCCGCCGATCTGCCGGTTCAACTAATAGGAACTCTCCCAACTCTGGCCCGGCAGAACCTCAGGCAGTACCACTGGTTTGAGTGTCGACTCCCGAAGGAAATGAATCAAATGAAGGAAGCCACCAAGCGTTCGATTTTTCGCTGGATTCACATCGTCTTTGGCATTCCGATAGTTGGATACGTTTACAGTCCGTTTGAAGAACTTCCAAACTATGCCCCTGTGGTTCGGTTTGTGGCCATTCCTCTAATTGTCCTCACGGGTCTATGGATGTGGAAAGGTCATGTTCTTCGACGTCTTATTTCGAAAAGATCGCGCGCGCAACCTGCCAATAGAGACGAATTGGCGTGAGAGGTCAGTATCTAACTCCACCAGTCGGTGCTATGCTACCGCCCGGCAATGACTTGTTGCTCGACGAGGCAAACCACCCGAGAGCAACGATCATCGAAGCTTCGTTCGCAATCCGGACCAAACCGTTGGAGGTTAGATGTTTTTTCTCCTCCGCTCCTGCTTGATTTTCCTGGTAGCTTTAATGTTCTGTTTGGACGCAACTGCCCAGCGGCCCGGACAGAAACCCAAACCAACTCCGCCTCCACCTGTTGAAGACGTACCCGCAGAGCCTTCACAAGATCTCGATACTCTTAAAACTGACACCAATCTCGTCGGGGTTCCGGTCATTGCTGTGAACCGGGCCGGGATTTACGTTCCGGATCTGACGCGTGAAGAATTCACGATAACGGAAGATGGCGTAAAGCACGACGTCGCATTCTTTGCGACCGTTTCAGCACCTTTTCACGTTGTGCTGATGCTCGACACCAGTGCAAGCACGCAGGAAAAACTGCGTCTCATTCGAGAAGCGGCAAAAGCGTTTGTGGAGCAGTTACAACCAGCAGATCGCGTAAAGGTGATCTCTTTTGATGAGGCGGTGAGGGATCTCAACGAATTCACCAACGATCGCTGGTTGCTACGGGCAGCCATCAACAAAACGAAGTCAGGTGAGGGAACCAAACTCTACGACGCTGTCGAAATGGCTTTGAACGCTGTTCGGCCCATAACCGGACGAAAGGCCATCGTACTTTTCACAGACGGCGTTGACTGGCACAGTGACAATGCAACGTACGAAGCCACCTTGCGTCGACTGGACGAGGAAGGTGTTTTGATTTATCCGATTCGTTACGACACGCGCGCGATCACAGAACAGATCGCGCGAGAGCAAGCGAGCGGTCCTCAACTGCCGACCAGTGACGTCATTCGACGGCAACCAGCGCCCGGAACTACGCCGCCCACTTTTCCCGGCGGGGATGAACCACCGACAACAACTTCACGAAACAAGACTGGTCCATTAGGTCTTCCCTCCGCAGAAGAGATTCTGCGACGTCGGCGCGAAGAAGAACGCAGGCGCGACACCAGGCGAGTCCCTGATGACCGGCCCGACCCAACTCAAATTCCCGGCCCGGAACGCAATCCCGATGACATATTGAACCGGCGGCCCTCTCCGGGTCCTGGTTCCTCGCGTGATCCATCGCGTGATCGAAGAGGACCAGACGATTCAATCAGCTCGATGCTCGATCTCGCGTATCGGACGGCTGATGAATATCTCAAGAAACTTGCCGACAAGTCAGGCGGAAAACTTTTGCGGGCGGACGCTTTAACGTCATTGCCAGATGCTTTCGCGAAGATCGCTGCGGAGTTACGGACGCAATATCTACTAGGCTATTACCCCTTGAACAAAGACCGAGATGACCAGTATCGGAAGATCAAAGTAACTACTAGTAGAAAGGACGTCGTGATCCGCGCGCGCCCCGGCTACCTTGCTTCAAGTCGCGCGAAAAGAACAGCGCGGTAACACTGAGACACCACCCGCTTCAGCGGCGGGTGTCTTGATAGATCCGCTTCAATCTACAATCAGCAATCAACAATCTTCAATCTACAATGTCCTCGCTTGCCGCCTCACTTTTCCCATGCTAGTTTTTGAGCGCATTTCCTGAAACTTCATTGAATAGTCGGAAAGCTTTATGCCAGATAGAGCAGAAGCGTGGGAATTGTTGTGTGAGTACACGAAGGGCGATAGCCTGCGTAAGCACGCTATCGCAGTCGAAACTGCGATGCGCGCGTGTGCCAAACGTTATGGTGCCGCTGATGCTGATGAAGATGAATGGGGCCTCGTTGGACTGCTTCACGATTTCGATTACGAAATGTTTCCGACGGCCGATCAGCATCCGTTTACTGGTGCGAACATCCTATGTGGCCGCGGCTATTCGGATCGAATCATTCGCGCAATCATGGGCCACGCGACCTACACCGGCGTGCCGCGTGACACTGACATGGCCAGAGCATTGTTTGCCACAGACGAGCTCTGTGGCTTTTTAGTGGCCTGCGCGCTCGTTCGTCCGTCGAAGAGTTTGGATGACCTCGAAGTTTCTTCCGTCAAAAAGAAACTGAAAGATAAAGCATTTGCGCGGACAGTGAATCGCGACGATATAAGGCAGGGCGTCACCGAATTAGAAATCGATCTCGACGAACACATACGATTTGTAATTGATGCTTTGCGACCGGTGCAGGAGCAGATTGGCTTAAACCGCGTTACCGCGGCGTAACCGCAATTGGCGACGAAGGTGGTTGCGCCTCTCTAGCAGTCTTCGAAGTGATGATCGATGCAGCCACAAAAAGAGTTATCGTCAGAATTGTGGAGAGAACCACCGTCATGAATGCCTGTAGTTTCCTCCGGCGTGAGGTGTGGCGATAGACAAATATTGAAGCAAAAACGATTGTCGCTAGCGGCAGGAGAAAAGTTGAAAGCACAAGCAGACTGGGAGATGAAACCAACTTGGCCTGGGAGAAGAAGGCAAGTAGTAAAGCGACACAAGACCCCGCTCCCAAAACTGCTGCGAGCAAGGAAGCGCCGATTATGAGCTTCAGTCGCACGAATCCGTCCCCACGTTCCGGTGTCCGACAAGCTAACGCATAGGGCCAAGAATACCACAGTCATTATCGAGTCAGATGATAACCAGAAGCGCGCTGCTCTATTTGTCACGCAAGGAAGGGCTTAAGGACTTCGCAACGGGTTTTGGACCCTTCAGGAAGCTCACCACCCGTTTTGTTGCCGGCGAAAACATCGATGATGTTGTTCAGTACATCCGTGCGATAAATCACGAAGGCTGTAGCGCCTCGTTCGATCATTTGAATGAATCCGTGGGAAGCCCAAGCGAGGCGGACCAGGAAGTTGCGGAGTATCTGCGAATTCTCGCACGGATTGACGAAACGGGAATCGATTCAAACGTCTCCATCAAACTAACGCAGTTCGGACTCGGGTTAGATCCTGAGCTCGCGTACCAGAATGCGCGCCGGATAGTGGAAGACGCCCATCGTCGAGGGAACTTTGTGCGTGTTGATATGGAAGACTCCCCCGTAACGCAGGTAACGATTGATATCTTCAAGAGACTGCGAGCGGAGTTTGGACTCAACGACGTAGGCATCGTGCTGCAGTCGTATTTGCGACGAACGTTGGCTGATGCGGAAGAGTTGATCAAGCTGCCGGCTCGAATTCGGATTTGCAAAGGCGCGTACAACGAACCGCCTGAGGTAGCGTTTCCTGATAAGAAGGACGTAGATGACAACTACGTTCGTGTCATGAAGCTTCTTCTCTCCAGCGGCATCTATCACGGAGTGGCGACGCACGATCCAAAGATGATCGATGCGACGGTCGATTTCGCCTCGCGCGAAGGAATCGGCAAGGACAAATTCGAGTTCCAAATGCTCTATGGCATTCGCCGCGATTTGCAGCGTCAGTTGGCCCATGATGGCTACAACATGAGAGTCTATGTTCCTTACGGGAAACACTGGTATCCTTACTTCATGCGTCGTCTTGCGGAGCGACCGGCAAATATTTGGTTTGTTTTGAAGAATCTGTTTAAGGGGTAAAACTCTTTGGAGTGCGCCGACTTGTCGGCGCTTTGTTCCCCCGTGGCTAGTCGGCACTGTACGGGAAAGCGCCGACAGGTCGGCGCACTCCAAAGAGTTCAACATCATGAGCGAATGGCTTTGGATCTTCTGGGCTATCCTCGGCGCGATCCTGATCGTTGCTGAGGTTTTCACGTCTGGATTCGTGCTGCTCTGGTTCGGCATTGGCGCTCTGGCAGCCGCACTTGTGGGATTAGTCGGAATCGATAGCCTGGCGGTTCAGTTTTTGATTTTCGCCGCTGTTTCCATCGGACTGACGGTCTCTTCGCGCACTATCTTCGTCAACTACTTTTCAAAAGAACGCACGGGCCAATCGTTACGAACTGGCGTAGATGCCTTGCCCGGAAAGATCGGAACAGTGGTGTCGTCGAGTAAAGGCGCACTGAACGAAGGCGCCGTAAAAGTGTTTGGATCCACCTGGACTGCGTATCCTGCGCCGGGCGAAGACCCACTTGAAGCCGGTGAACGAGTTTGTGTGGAGAGTGTAGAAGGCGCTTCGATCTATGTGCGACGGGTCACCGGAGATCGTGACTGGCGGCAGAAGGCTCTACCGGATAACCAGAGTTAGTGAGGTTCGGTGTCGGCTTCATAGCCGTCGTCGAGAGTCTTGTCTTCATCAAGCGGTGGGAGCTCGATTGTGATCTTTTCAGTACT
>Ga0157380_10001707_pt1 | contig 14500 bp, 8 predicted proteins | sample S35metaG_FD_119757 | JGI IMG/M metagenome (GOLD analysis project Ga0157380, IMG submission 119757) | Switchgrass rhizosphere microbial communities from Kellogg Biological Station, Michigan, USA - S3-5 metaG | ecosystem: Host-associated > Plants > Roots > Rhizosphere > Soil | place: USA: Michigan... | reverse complement strand
TCGTCCTTACTGAAACGGGTTTCGACGTCGCCGTGGCAGTCGCTCCAGCTGCGTAGCTTTTCGACTATCCACGACGCCAGTCCTGCCGGTGAGTCGTTGAGCGCTGCCGCGATAGTCTGCGGCTTGGTGCTTTGTAGTGCCGAGTACGCCGACTCAGTGGCGAAGAAGTTCTGCAGTCGTGCGGCGATCGGCGCTTCGTCGGCGTCGAAGTCTTCGGGCGCCACGATGCCGCCGCTGAACAGGTCCAGAGGCAACATCATCGGGAAGTGGACACCCATCACGCGCTCGGGATAGCGGTGACCCAGATCGGCCGTGATGAGCGCGCCCCAGTCGGCGCCGTGTGCAGCAAAGCGCGGATAGCCCAGCTGTTCCATGAGCTTCACCCAGAGCCCCGAGGTGCGCCAGAAATTGACGCCGGGCTTACGCAGCGGCGTGGAGAATCCATGGCCCGGCAAAGAGGGAACCACCACATCGAAGGCATCCGCGGGATCGCCGCCGTGCGCGCCGGGATCGATCAAGGGAGCGATCACTTTCCGATACTCCCAGAACGTCCAGGGCCAGCCGTGCGAAAGGATCAGCGGCTTGGGATTGGGCCCGCTGCCGCGCACGTGGATGAAATGGATCGGCACACCGTCGATCTCGGTGCGGAACTGCGGATACGCGTTGATTGCACGTTCCTGCTTGCGCCAGTCGTAGCCGTCGATCCAGTAGGCCACCAGTTCCTTGAGGTAGGCCGTGTTGGTGCCGTACTGCCAGCCTTCGTTGACGAAGTCGTCGGCCCAGCGCGTGAGCACGAGACGCGCGTGCAGATCGTTGAGCACTTCATCGGGCACATCGACGCGAAAGGGTTCCATCTGGTGTTTCTCCCATGTTTTCCAGCTTCGGAAGCTCCACGGACAAGTTTCATCCGTGGAGCTTTCTCGATCCCGCTACGCTCGCAGCGGCCTGAAGCCGGCACGGACCTCTTCCGAAAAGACCCTGGGTTGTTCCCAGGCAGCGAAGTGGCCGCCCTCCGCAAGCTTGTTGTAGTGCATGAGCTTGGGGTAAGCCTGTTCCGCCCAACTCCGCGGGGCGGGATAGAGCTCGTCTGGGAACACGCTCACGGCAACCGGGACGGTGACTCCCTTGACGCCGACGTACGTGAGCTTGTTCTCCCAGTAGAGACGGGACGAAGAAACGGCGGTGCCCGTCAACCAGGTCAATGTGACGTTGTCGAGGATGTCGTCTCGTGTGAGGCCGGCGGTCTGCCCTGCGAAGACGCGAGAGATCAGTCGGTAGCTGCGCTGGTCGTGGTCGAGAAAATAGGCAGCCAGACCGACCGGCGAATCGGCGAGGGCGTACATCGTCTGGGGGCGCAATCCCAACTGGAAGCCATACCCGATGCCTTTCTGGTAGACGAACTGCAGGCGCTCATAGGCAACCTTCTCCTCGGGTGAGAGGCCGGATGGCGCCGGCGCACCTGAAAACGCCGCCTTGTCTATGTCGACGGGAACCGCGCCGGGGAAGTTGGTATGAATGCCGAGCAATTCCGGAGCCGCCTGCACGCCCATCTGGTCGACGACGAGGCCGCCCCAGTCGCCGCCTGTCGCCACGAACTTCTTGTACCCGAGGCGCTTCATGAGCACGACCCAGGCGCGTGCGATGTGCTGAGGATCCCAGCCCGTGGTGGTCGGCTTGCCTGAGAAGCCGTAGCCAGGCATCGATGGAATCACCAGGTGGAACGCATCCGCCGCGCCGCCACCATGCGCAGTGGGATTGGCCAAGGGATCGATGATCTTCATCTGTTCGATGATCGATCCGGGCCATCCGTGCGTGACGATCAGCGGCAACGCATTTTCATGCTTCGAACGAACATGGATGAAATGAATGTCCAGGCCGTCGATGTCGGTGATGAACTGCGGCAGAGCGCCCAGCTTAGCCTCGATCTTGCGCCAGTCGTAGTCTGTCGCCCAATAGCGGGCGAGTTGTTGAACCGTTGCGAGCTGCACGCCTTGCGAATCATCCGCGACCGTTTCGCGCTCGGGCCATCGCGTCGCGTTGATACGCTTGCGCAGTTCGACCAGTTCCGCTTCCGGAACATTCACATGAAAGGGGCGAATAGCGGCGTGGTCACCGCCGGTCGGCTTGGTAACGGCATTCATAGCTCTACTCCTGTCTGAAAACAGCAAACCGGGAAGGGCCAGCGAGCCCGCAGCAACGGTGGTCGCTGCAGCCCCGCAAAACAGACGGCGATTGAGGCTGGGCGCTTTTTGCATGACGAACTCCTCGGCAATGGATGGTTGATTCGGGTGTGCCTGCGCGCTCACGACCCGGGGCGATCACACAGCCGCGGCAGTTCGCTTGGAAGTACACGATGGTGTCGGTCGATACATTGGTATCGGGCGGCGAGTGCGCGACCGGCAGGCGCTGTTGCTAAGGCAACAGGAGGAATGAACGATCAGGGCGTCACAATTCCGAGCTACGCTTCCTTCAACACCTGTTCGAAAGTCGCCGTCTCGGAGTGGCAGGGCATCGAGAAGTAGAATGTCGCGCCTGGCCCATCGTTAGCGCTAGCCCAAAGGCGGCCTTTGTGACTCTCGATGATCGAGCGGCTGATCGAGAGGCCGATGCCCATGCCGTGGCTCTTGGTCGTGTAGAACGCTTCGAAGAGCTTCGGGAGTCTGTGCGGATCGATTCCCACGCCGGCGTCACGCACCGAAAACCGCACGCGATCGGTGCCTTCGCGCGCACTGGTCACAAGGAGATCGCGCGGACGATCGTCTACATCTTTCATCGCGTCGGCTGCGTTGACGATCAGATTCAGGATGACCTGCTGCAGTTGGACGCGATCGCCATTCACAGTGGGTAAGCCCGCAGCGAAATCGGTTCGCAGGATCGCTCGACAGCCTTGCAGTTCGCTCGACGAGAGGGCGAGTACCTCCCGCGCCGCTTCATTGAGATCGACGGGCTCAGTCGTGGGCTGCTTGCGTGCGAACATGGCACGCAGGCGCTGGATCACTTCGGATGCCCGGTTGCCGTCACGCAGCGTGCGCTGCACTGTCGCGCGGGCGCCGTCCAGGTTGGGTGGATCGGTATCGAGCATGCGCATGCAGGTCGTAGCATTGGTAATGATGCCCGAGAGCGGCTGGTTGACCTCATGGGCGATCGACGCGGTCAAGGCACCGAGAGTCATGACTCGCGCTACGTGGGTGAGTTCGGCGCGGGCCTTGTTCAGAGCCTCTTCTGCGACCTTGCTCGCCGTCACGTCCTGGACGGCGCCGATGAACATGGGCCGATCCGTAATCCGCTCGATGCGATGGGCGACGCCGCGCAGGTGCTTCACGACTCCTTGCGAGGTGACGATTCGGAATACGAACTCGGGGTCCGTGCCAGCGAGGGCGCGTGCTATCGCGCCCTCGAAGAACGGCAAGTCTTCGGGATGGACGATCTCCCCCAGCTTTTGGATGGTGACCGCGGATCCGGGCTCGAACTCGCAGATGCGATAGAACTCGTCGGACCAGATGTGCTCGTCCCTCAACAGGTCCGCAGTGAAGCTGCCTGTCCTGCTGAGCCGCTGAGCCTCGCTCAGATGATCGTGAGCGCGCCGCAGTTCCGCCTCGTGCGCTTTCACGGATTGTTCAGCGAGTTTGCCTTCGGTCACATCCTGCACGGCACCCATGAACACGGGTCGACCCGCGACGTGTTTGCTGACGCGGGCCGCGGCGCGCAGATACTTCAGGTCGCCGTGCGGGGTGACAATCCGGAACTCGAAGTCGACGCCGTGCCCTGCGATGCCGTGCTCGATCACGCCGTCGAACAGCTGGCGGTCCTCGGGGTGAACGGTATCCCGCAGCTTCTGGATGGTGACCGCGGATCCGGGCTCGAACTCGCAGATGCGATAGAACTCATCGGACCAGATGTGCTCGTCCGCGACCAGATCCGAGACGAAGCTGCCCGTCGCGCTCAGCTGCTGGGCCACCGTGAAGTGCGCGTGCGCCTGCCGGAGCTCCGCCTCGCTCACTTTCAGTGCTTCCTCGAAGACGGCGGTCCGTGCGCGCTCCTCGGCCTTCAGCTGCTCCTCGATATCGGTGTTGATGCCGCACCATTTGACCAGCTGTCCCGACGAGTCAGTGAAGGGCGCCGCGCTGAAGAGGAATCTACGATACTCGCCGTCGTGGCGCTGCAGACGTGCTTCCACTTCGCCGGGTTGCCCGGAGTCCAGGAATGAGCGCCAGCGTTCGAGCAGCCGAGCGCGATCTTCCGGATGGATCGCGCAGTGCCATCCATCGCCGAGCGCCTGGTCCAGGCTGAGTCCCGTGTATTCGCACCAGCGGCGGTTGATGAACTCAGTCCGGCCATCGGGAAGCGCCGTCCAGACCAACCCGGGAAGCGCATCGATCAGGCGACTGAGTTCGAGCTCCATCCCGGCATTGTTCTCCCCCTTTGCTCGTCGCGCCAGGGATTTACTCGTGCGCCATGAGTTCGCTGCCGGTTTCGCATCGCGTCAGAAGCGTGCCGAGAGACTCACACCATAGGTTGCCGGCTGGCCGACGAACCGGGAGATAGCATTGCCGTTCGCAAAGACATTGCTCCAATAGTACTCGTCGGTGACGTTCTTTCCCCAGGCCCACAGGCGATAGCGGCCGTTGTCCAGTTCGACGCCGGCCCGCAGATCCAACAACGTGAAGGAGTCGATGCGGAAGATGTCCAGCGCGCCGACGCCGGCGAAGGTCTCGCTGTTATAGATGAGCGCTGCGCCCAGGAAGCCTTTCATGGCAGCAGCCAGCGGGAATTCATAGCCAAGGCTCGTGATCGATTGCCACTCCGGCGAGAACGGGAAGGGGGTGCCCGACTGGTCGCCGAACCGGGCCCGCGCGTCAAATCCTTGGAACCTGTCTATCTCCGTTTTCGTGTAGATGACGGACGTCTCGAGAATGAGTCCTTCGATCAGGTGCGCGACCAGTTGCGCTTCTGCGCCCTGGACGTGCGATTTCGGAATGGAGACCAGGGCTTCGAGTGGGCCGAACGTCGGGTCGAGCACTGCGCCCCGCAGCTGCTTGGCTTCATAGTCATAGTAGAAGGCCGAGACGTTCAGTTGAGCGCGGCGAGCGAACAATGCGGCCTTGAAGCCGGTTTCGTAGGCAAGCAGCGACTCTTGTGGCACAGGTGCAAATTGCGCGATCGTGGACGCTGCGAGCACCGGGACCGCGCCGGCCTTGTAGCCCTTGCTGACATTGGCAAAGAGCAGCAGGCCGGTTCCGGCGCTCCAGTTGATGCCAGCTCGCCATGACTGGCTGTCCTGGTTCAAGGTGCTGTGAACGTTGTCTACGGGTTGCATCCCATTGGCCGGATCGAGCGCCCAGCAGTTGCCCAGTTGCGTCGGCGGCTGGGCTCCGCCCCGGATGAGATTCCAGAAGGTCGCGAAGTGGTTGGAGATCGTGATCGCGCAGTGGTCGAAGGTGCGCCGGTCGGCGTTGTAACGTAACGCGGCCTCGAACATGAGGCGGTCAGTCGCATTGAATTCGACGCGGCCGAACCCGGCGTATGTTTCCACGCGCGTACGGCCCGTGAATTGGCCTCATCGCCGTACGCCTGTGGATCCACGGCCTCGAGCAGGCGGCCGACATCGTTATCGCGAAAGAACTCGATGGGATCGTCCGCTACGTTGTCGTGTGTGTAGTTGGCGCCGAGCAGCCAGTTGACTCTTCCCTGTCTGCCCGCCGCTCGCAGTTCCTGGAAGAAGGCCGAGACGCTGCCATCGCGCTGGATCAATTCAGAGATGTGGAAGGGCGTGCCGTCCGGATCCTGACCGTAGGCCACGCGGAAGTCGGCGTATGAGGTCAGCGACGTGAAGGTGATGTCGTCCCGCGGGCGATAGTCGTTGCGCCAGCTCGCTTGATAGAGCCGCGTGTCGTTTTCATACGGGAACGCGCTGTTGGTGTCGGGGCGTACTGGCGTCCAATCGGCAGCGCGCGGTTCGGTCACCACGGGGAACGACAACACGCCAGGAACGGCCAAGGCCGGAATGGATGCGGCCGGAGCAATGAACTGGGCGGCGGCGCTGTCCGACCTGTCGTGGGTCACCGTCAAGGCCAGTCGCGATGCGAACTGCGCAGCAGGACGCCACACGAGGGTGGCGCGGCCTTGGAGTTCACGGATTTCGCCTAGTTTGTCGCCAGGACGGGTGATGCTCTCCTGCCACGCATCGCCGCGCCGGCCCTGCAATGCGAGTCGCCCAGTGAGTTGGTCGGTGATCGGGCCACTCAAGAAGCCGCCTGCCTGCAGGCGGTCGAAGCGACCGTACATCGTATCGACGCCCGCCTCGAACCTCTCCGTGGGTTTGGCGGCGATGTAGTTCACCGCGCCACCCGTTGCGTTCTGGCCGTACAGCGTTCCCTGTGGACCTTTCAACACCTCGACACGCGTCAAGTCGAACGCGGCCAGCTTGGTCATGCCGGGGTAGGGCAGCGGGGCCTCGTCGATATAAATCGTTACCGCCGGCGGTGTAGCAAGGTCGCTATTGAAGAAGCCCACGCCACGCAAAGTGAAGGAGGTGGAGTTGAAGCTGCTGTCCTGGATCGTGAAGCCGGGCACGAGGCGAGTGAGATCCGACACCGAGGTGATACCGCGTTGCCGCAGCATGTCGTCCGTAGCGGCGGTAATAGTCATTCCCACCGTGTTGGCCGACTGTTCCCACTTCTGAGCAGTGACGATGATTTCGTCGATCGGACTCGCCAAGGGCACCCCGGCTTCCTGCCCATGCGTCACTGCCGGGGTGAGAAGCAGCAGCAACGTCTTCGCGGTCCCAGTCCACAGGGTCGATGCGCGCATGATCTATCCTCAGCTTCGGATCGACCTGGAAGAGCAGATCAGGAGACAGCAAACGCAGCGATTAGACAATGGTATCGGGCAATACCTTGGTATCGGACGGACACAGAGAATGCCTCGGCGACGCCGAGCTCCCTGCGATGCTCAGCGATACCTTGGTATCTACGCACCCGCGTGTAAAGAAGCGCATTCTGCAAGGCATGTCAAAGCGAGCGAAGCGGCCCCCGGCATCCGATGCACCCACTCAACACGCACTCATTGCCGTTGTCGATGACGATGAATCCGTGCGCGAGTCGCTGCCGGACCTGTTGAAGGAGCTCGGATTCGCAGCCACCGCATTCGCCTCGGCGAGCGAGTTCCTGGCGTCGCCGGACCTGGCGGTGACTCGATGTTTGCTGCTGGACGTCGCCATGCCCGGCATGTCGGGGCCCGAGCTGCAGCAGGAGTTGCTGCTTCGCGGACGCGGGATTCCGATCGTCTTCATCACCGGCCAGAGGGATGAAACCATCCGCCGGCAACTCGTCGAGCAGGGCGCAGCGGCGTGCTTGTTCAAGCCGTTCAGTGAGCAACAGCTGCGTACGGCGCTGTCTGCGGCGCTTCCCGGGATCTAGTCGCGCGATTGCCGGTCGGTCATAAAGGGGGTATACACATGACCGCAGCGACCGTCTTTGCCTCCGTTCCGAGGTCTTCGATGCCGGGCGCCACTCCCATCGCCACGCCGATCGTATTCATTGTCGACGATGACATCTCCGTGCGTGAATCGCTCGAGCCGCTCATCGCGGATGCCGGCTGGCGACCCGAAGTCTTCGCTTCGGCCCAGGAGTTTCTCGCTCGACCTCGAGAACGCTTGCCGTGCTGCCTCGTGCTCGATGTGAGTCTGCCGGATCTCAACGGCCTGGAGCTGCAGAAGCGCATCGCGGATCGCAGTGACCTGCCGATCATCTTCATCACGGGTCACGGTGACATCCCCATGACGGTGCAGGCGATGAAAGCCGGCGCGATCGAATTTCTGACCAAGCCCTTCGGTCCTGATGCGCTGTTGAGCGCGATCCAGGCTGCGATCGATCGCAGCCGTAGCTCCCTCGACGAGGCGGTGAATCTGCAGGCATTGCGGGGGCGCTACGAGTCCCTCACTCTTCGCGAGCGGCAGGTCATGGCGCTGGTGGTGCGCGGTCAGTTGAACAAGCAAGTCGGCGGCGACCTGGGTATCAGCGAGATCACGGTGAAGGCACACCGCGGTCGCATGATGCGAAAGATGCAAGCGCGATCGCTCGCGGAACTCGTGAACATGGGGGCGCGACTCGGCCATACCACTGCGGGTAGAGCTGAACAGCCACACTCGTGAAGTGTCTGGTTGATCCGGTTCGCGGCTCCCGCGCACGCTGAACGTCGTGCGACCGATCCCTAGGTATCGATCGATACCATCGTACACTCTATGCGTCAGCCGCGTGTCTGGTTTGATCGAACGCGTGTTCAGCGGATCTCGTTCGATTGAAATCAGAGGCAACGTCCATGTTCGGTTTGAGCGATGTCGCCGTCTTTGTTCGCGTCGCGGAATTCCACAGTTTTGTAGGCGCATCCCAGTCACTGTGCGTTACGCCGTCGGCGACCAGTAAGGCGGTTACTCGCCTCGAGGCGCGCCTGGGTGCGCGACTGCTCAACCGGTCGACGCGGTCGCTGAGTTTGACTGCTCTAGGCACGGACTATTTCGAACGCTGCCGCCAGGCGTTTGAAGACTTGGAGATTGCGGAGAGCAAGGTTGCGGAAGCGCGAGGTGTGGCGACGGGCTTACTTCGCATCGAAGTGCCGACAGCTTTGGGCCACAGCGTCGTCATTCCTGCCTTGCCGGAGTTTCTACAACGTCATCCGAAGATGCGTGTTCACTTGTGCTGCAACGATCGTGCGACGGACCTGGTCAAAGCGGGTTTCGATGCAGCGATTCGAGTCGGCGTGCTTCCGGACTCAAACCTGGTTGCGCGACAGGTTGGGCGTCTGGCGTTCGTTACGTGCGCTGCCCCATCGTTTCTCGCTCGGTACGGACTGCCAGAGCACCCGTCCGAGCTGCGCCCGGAAGACTGCATCGCCGTCGTACGTCCGCGCCGGGCAAAACAACCGCGCTGGTACTTCCGACGACAGGAGGTGGAGCACACACTCTTTCCCACGGGTCGCCTGGCATTCAACGATGTGGAATCGACGCTGTGGGCGGCAATCGAGGGCGCGGGTTTTGTGCGTGCTCTGAGCATCGCGGTGGATGCATCGATCGCTGCGGGCCTGTTGCAACCGGTGCTGTCGGACTGGAACGAAGGTGTTTCGCGCAAGGTGTACGTCGTGTATCCACGCCATCGCCAACCGACGGCGATGGTGAAGGCATTCATCGATTTCGCGCTGACTTTGTTCAGTCGGTGAGGTTTTGCGATGGCGCGGCCGGGCCGCCTTCGCAACCGCTATTGGATTCCCTCCTGGACCCCGGTGCGTAGCGCGCCGGCAAACTCCCCCAACATTCCTTCGCAGGTGGGAATCCCAAGGTAGGGACTCGGCCGTTGGCTACGTCTGCTTCGGTAGCTGATTCCAATGGCGGAACCGGCGTCTGCACCCGCACCGCCCCGAAGCCGGCCATGGAGATATATATGTTGACGCGCTCAACGATTCGGTCACTGATATTGTCTACGGCCTTGCTCGGTGCAAGCCTGCTGCATGCCGCAGAGCCCTTCCAATTGGAGGAGGCCAGTATCGAAAGCATTCAGAACGCCATTCATTCCGGCGCAACGACTTGTAGACAAGTGGTGGGTGGCTATATAGCACGCGCGCGCGCTTACAACGGCATCTGTGCGAAGCTCGTGACCAAAGACGGCGGCAAGGTCTCATCCGTGCCCGGTACGACGCGAGCAGGGGCGCAGCTCAAGTTCCCCACGGACACGATAGCGATCAGCAAGCTGGTGCCCGCCTTCGACAAATACCAAGGCTTGCCACCCGATTTCGGCCGCATGGAGCCGACCATGTCCGATTCAACCGTCTATCAACAATACGGCATGGTGGTGGGTACGCCCAACGCCGGACAGGTCAACGCGCTGGAATCGATCAACATTCGCGGCGAGCGCTCGGTAACGTGTAAAGGCAAGTTCGATGCGCCTCCGGGCACGCCATTGCCCAAGGGCGCGCCGCCTGAGTGCGAGAAGTTTCGCCAGCAACCCGACGCATTGGAATATGCCGCAGAACTGGACAAGAAGTACGGCCGGAATTTCGACGCGACGGCCATGCCGCTCTACTGCACGCCGATGTCTTTCAAGGCTGTCTATGACACCGCGGACATCCGTTCCACCGGCGGCGGCGACGTGAATTATGCCGCGGATTTCCCACGTAAGGACTCCACGCTGGTGAATCGTCTGCGTGCAGCTGGCGCAATTATTTACGCGCACGCGCACAACTCGGAATACAACGGCGGCAGTGGCGATCCAGGTGGTGCCAGCAAGGTCGAGCATCCCTATATCGGTGCCGGCGGTTCGCGCGAATCGTGGGGCGGCATGACTTGCAATCCCTACGACACTGAGCGCGTCACCGCCGGTTCGAGCGGCGGCTCCGGCGCTTCCGTCGCGGCCAATCTGGTGGTCTGCTCGATCTGCGAAACCACGGGCGGTTCTTGCCGCGGCCCAGCGAACTATCACAACACTGCTCTGGTCGTACCGACCAAGGGCATGATCTCGTTCGAAGGCACCATCGGCGCCAATCCTTATCAAGACCGTCCCGGCATCATCTGTCGCAATGTGAAAGATGCCGTCACCGTGCTGGATGCCTTCCGCGACAAGAAGACAGGCACCTACTTCGATTCCGGAGATGTCTATACGGCGTTGCCTCGCGTGATCGAGTCGAAGACGCCGTATGTCAAAGCGCTCTCGGATCCCCAGAGCAGCAAGCCGCTTGCCGGTATGCGTATCGGCATCGTTCGCGAGCTGTTCGTGAAAGACAATCCTGCCAAGGCCGCGGTGAGCGACGGCGTCAACAGCCAGCTCAAGATACTGAAAGCGCTCGGCGCCGAACTGGTCGAGAGCGTGGATCCACGCTATCCCGACGATCCGGCCATTCCCAACATGGAGTTCAGCTTCAACGACGCGATCGCCGAGATCGTGCCTTTCCAGATGCCGGAGATCTTCTCGTGGAAGAAGGACGGCAAGCCGGAATTCGTCGTGCCGGGTTGGGATGTAACCAGCCGCAAGTACCTGGTCGCGCTCGCCGCTCATAAGGCGCCGCTGCCGGCGAACCTGAGTTTCAATCGCGTGTTCGGCAATCCGCCGGAAGATCCGCAAGCAGTTTCCGGCTATACGTTTGCATACGACTTCGAGAAGTACTTGACCCTGCGCGGCGACAGCAAGGTGTACGACTGGACCACGCTGAACGCCAATGCCAAGTACTACAACGACGTGCGGCGCGTCGCGATGAAGAATTGGGAAAACAAGGAAATGGACATTCGCACCAATGCCGTCACCTACACCATGAAGCGGCGCGATACGCTGCGCCTGTTGATGACCAAGGTGCTGCGCCAGAACAAGATCGATGTATTCGTGAATCCCGTGAATCCGACGCTGCCTGAGAAGATCGGCGGCGCCACGGTGGGAGGAAGCGGTAGCGGAGCCGGCTACGGCTACGGTGCAATGCTCGGCATTCCCGAAGTGTTCGTGCCGGGTGGCTTCTCCGACACCGTCGTGGACGCCAAGTTCGCGTTGAGCAAGGATGGCAGCAAGTACGAGGGTGAATGGAACACCGAACCCACCAAGCTCGCCGGTGTCGGCCTGCCATACAACGTCGCCTTCTGGGCCGAGCCGGGACAGGAATCTACGTTGATCAAGGTAGGCTCTGCCTACGAAGCCGCCTCGCATCATCGCAAGGCGCCGCCGGGATTCGGCCCGCTGAAAGGCGGTACGCAACAATAGTCGGCAGCTGAAGGTGACGGGACATCCCGTCACCTTCAGAGTCTTCGATCGTTTCAGGCGACCCGACCCTTTCCAGTCTCGCTCGCAGTCCCCCTGCGGCCGGGCGCCTTTCCCGCCTGTCCCCTCAACGTCTTCGGCCGCATGGTTGTTTTATCAACAGCAACCTGGATTGGGCCGGCGCCGACGAATAAATCAATATTAATTTGACAGGTAGGGTCTGTAAAAACAGCGACGTCATTTTTCAGCAAGTGCAATGCGGCACCTTCTCATCACAAGGAGCTCGCATGCATACAGTCAATCGTCGTCGCAGATCCCTTGTTGTCGCACGTGCCGTATCGATCGCTTTGTGGACAGCGGCCAGCACGCTCGCACCCACTACATTGCTGGCGCAGGAGGCGGCACAGACCGCGGAGAAACAGAAGAAGGACGACAGCAAGGATGTCACAGCCCTCAGCGACCTGGAGGTGACCGACGACCCCCTGCGTGCGCTGTCGAATGAACCTTCGGCGTCATCGTTCGGCTTCGCCAAGCCGCTGCTGGAAACACCGCGCAGCGTTTCGTTCGTCAGCGAAGAGCAGATCCGGCTGTTCGGCATATCCACGGTCGAAGACCTGACCCGCGTCGTACCGGGAACCTATACAACCACGCGTTACGGTTTGCAGGGCGGGATCAATGTGCGCGGTGTGTCCGCAGATATCTACTACCGTGGCATGAAGCGCCTCAATCAACAGGGCCACGTGCGCACGGTGCTCTCGGCGATGGACAACATCGAAGTCGTGAAGGGACCGCCGTCGCCGCTATTCGGGATGGGAAGGATCGGCGGTTACACCAACCTGGATCCCCGGTCCAGCCGTGCCCGGACCGGCAAGTACCTGCTGGAGCCCTCCGGCATGTTTCAGGTAACCACGGGTTCCTACGACAAAGCAGAAGCCCAGGTCGGTACCGGCATTCCATTCAAGCTCGGCGAGCGCGCCGCCGGTATCTACTTGTTCGGCCTGCTGGAGAACTCCAATACGTACACCAGGCACGTTGCCGCCAAGCAGAAATTCGTTCAAGGCACGACCAGCGTGGATAACGCGGTGGGACCGTTCCGTCTCGAGTTCGGCGGGCAATTGCAGAATTCGATCACATCCGGCGCCTACATGAATCGCGTCACGCAGAACCTGATAGATCACGGTCAGTACATCAGCGGCAATCCGCTGAAGAACATGGACCTGGATGCAAACGGTCGCATCGGCCTGCTGGAACACGCTTTTGCATCGCCGGTGCGCGGCAACTATTCATCGACCAACCTGCCGTTGCGACAGGCGTGGGCATTCCCGTTTGCCAATGGAGCGGCAGGCGCGGCCACCGTGCCGGGCATTCCCGCGACGATGCTGGCGTTTCTGAATTCCGCGGAAGGAAGGAAGACGGCAAATTGTCGAGCAGCAGATGTCATGCGCGCGATGCCGGCTGGCGGTCCCGTGCCGTTGAGCGGTCAACTACCGGTAGGCTTCGTGCTCAATCCCTGCACCGTGCAAACACAGAAGGTCGACTATCGCGGCAACGGCGCCTTCGAGCGCGAGCAGAACGGCGACCAGAAGCTGGGATATTTCGATCTGATCTATGACATCGATCCGGATTTCACCGTCAAGAACCAGGTGTTCTACGACAACATCGACTCGTACAAGGATTCGTGGCTGCCCTACGGCGAGAACCAGTATATCAAGACGATCGAGGACAAGGTCACGGTGACCAAGCGAGTGCCGGAGGAATGGCTGCCGGGATGGTTGCGCGTCAACGCGCTCAGTTCCGTGAACTATCGCAAGACGACGGGCTGGATCAACTCGGGCGGTGTCTCCGGCAACGACTATGACTATCGCCAGGACATCATGTACGACGGCTCGGGAACCGCCGACAGCTTCGGCCAGCATTATCCGAATACCATGTTCTGGACCCAGTTCAGCAACGACAATTACCAGACCGGCTCGCCGGCGGAGCGTTACAACGACTCCGTATTCGATGAAAAGGGCATCGCCCTGATGTTCGACATCGATCTGTTCCGCAAGACGAACCTGGTGATCGGCGCCCGCTACGACAAGTCGCATGCGACAGCAAAGGACCTGCGCGCCAGCAACCAGACTGTCGGCAACTTGACCGATCCTCTCACGGGGACAACGCGACCGGAGTCGCAGTACGGCACGGCCTGCCAGACGCCGGTCGTCGCTCCAAACAATGCGGCAGGTCAGGCCGCAGCGCGAGCCGCGGGATGTATCGGCTTCCTGTATTCGGCGCCGTTCCAGATCGCGGAAGCATCCGATTCAGGCAAGTCCTGGAGTATCAGCCTGTCTCAGCAACTGCCCTGGGGGTTGCGGCCATACTTCACCGCGGCGAATTCCAGCCTGACGCTGGACGGTTCCAACAACATCATTACTGCCTCCACGATTCAAGACTCCGCAACCGGTACATACAACGGATTCATCGGCGAAGCATTCCTGCGCGAAGTAGGCATCAAGGGCAGCTGGTTGGGCGGCAAGCTCCAGGGCAGCATCGCCGGCTTCCGCCAATCGCGTAACGACGTCAGTTCGCCCGACGATCCCACTGCGGGCGCCGATGTGAGCAGCACTGAGAGCGAGGGCGTGGAGATGGAAGCGAAGTGGGTGCCGACCAAGAATATCTATCTGTCGGCGTATGTGTCCTACCAGACTCAGGAGTACATCACTGCGCCCGCCAGTTCGACCACCTTCGAGGTCAATGGACGCCAGGTCGGCTTCCAGGATGTCGTCGAT
>Ga0157380_10001706_pt1 | contig 14512 bp, 10 predicted proteins | sample S35metaG_FD_119757 | JGI IMG/M metagenome (GOLD analysis project Ga0157380, IMG submission 119757) | Switchgrass rhizosphere microbial communities from Kellogg Biological Station, Michigan, USA - S3-5 metaG | ecosystem: Host-associated > Plants > Roots > Rhizosphere > Soil | place: USA... | reverse complement strand
TACCACACTTTATCCCCATGATCCTGCAGGGCAATCTTGCCCTTAATGGAGCGGCCAAAAGATGGCATGTCCTTGAATTTTGATTTATTAATCATTTTAAACCATTCATCTGTATACATCTCAAACTCGACAACCTTCACCCCATTGAGCCAATGTTCCACTTTGCCTTTATTTTTGATCAGGCGTACTTTGTTCCATTCACCGGCAGGTTTAACCGTTACGTATTTACATTCTATCATGTCATACAAATCACCTGCGCGATGTGTGACAAACCTTGTATCAGGATGACATGTATTATCCAAAACTTGCATCTCCGGACCTGTCTGCCATGGGTATTCATTTTCGGCGGATTCAACAATATTGTAAATAATACCACTGTTACCACATGGTGAAATTTTCCATTCAATATTCAGCTCAAAGTTTTCATATCCATCTGTACAAAGGATGTCACCGCCATCTGCAGCTTGCCAATGACCATCGGGATTTTTTTTCGCATCCAGGGCTAAGGCACCATCTTCCACAATCCAACTTTTACCAATCGTGGTTTTATTATAATTGTGCCAGCCGGTAGTGGTGACTCCATCAAATAATAATTTCCATCCAGACTTGACTTCAGATGCTGTTAGGGTGTTTTGTTTTATTTGAGTTTGAATAGATAAGTCCAAAGGATCATTGAGTGGTATTTGATTCATGGTATACCAGGCTTCAGTTGACCTGAGCGGTATGCCTGTATCACTTATGTAAGCATCATTCATGTGAATGTAAACTACATGCCCCGCTTTCATGTCTTCCAATTTGAGTGAAACTTTTTTACGATCCGCAGATACAGAGATTGATGAAACTTTAAGTGCGACATTATCGACTTTCGGGCCCCCATATTCTTTAGTTGGGACATACCTCCATTGACGAACTTCCCAGTCTGCTATTTCCCATCCATCACCTTCACGCAGTGGTTCTGTAAATTCTATTTCTACACCATCGCTTTTTGCACGAACAGCAAGCATTTCAAAAACAGGTTTTCCATTATACTTTAATCGCTGCAAGCCGTACCACAATTTTCCGGTTTGTTGCCAGTTGCCTGGATTGCCTATACCTCCAACATACAAAGCACCATCAGGTCCCCAGACCATCCTGTTGACACCTGCTTCAAGACCCTGGATAAACCTGAACACGACACCCTGGTATTCGCCATTTATTTTTTCTACAAAAACACGCTTGATACCTCCATGTGTAACTTCTCCATGGATCATTTGTCCTTTATATGGTCCATCATTTATTGCCAGGGGAGTTGAAGGTGAATTTCCAATTTCATCTTGTGGCAACCACACTACTGGTGGTTTTTCTTTGATGATAGCAGTACCTTCAAAGTCAACTGCCCGAGATCCAAAGAATGCACCTTCAGTGACATGTAGAATTTTACTACTTGGAAGCCAATCTCCCTGGTTATCCGCCACAAAAATTTCGTTGTCTACACCGATGCCTATACCATTTGGGGTTCTGAATCCACTACTGACATAATGGAGATCTCCTGTAGGCAAATCAAAACGTGCACATCGTCCACGACTTGGCATTTGATTAAGCGCTGAAGCACCTCCAGGCTGAATGGCAATCGCTAAAGTAGCATAGAGGTCTCCATTTTTTTCAGCGAGTCCAAATCCAAATTCATGAAAATTGCCTGATGTCGGCCAAGAGTTATTGACACATTGATATTCATCTATGATTCGGTCACCATCGATATCTACCAGGCGGGTGAGTTCTTGTTTTTGCATGACATAGATGGTGTCATTAATGACTTTTAATCCTAAAGGCTCAGCAAGGCCTGAAGCAATTTGTTGCACAGTAATTTTTGAAGGATCACCAGATGAAACATTTTTTAGTAAGTATACAGCTCCAGATGGATCCCATACACTAACAGCTAGAGAACCATCTGACATAAAATCCATCCCGCCAACTTTTGGCAGGAAGTCGTTTGGTCTTGCCTGGGTTAAGTCATAAGAAGGATGAACATCCACCAATGGTGACTTGTCCCCGGGAATAACTTTCCCTAAGGCCATGGATAATGTTTTTCCTTCAAGGATTGAATGATCATCAGGCGAGTGCAATAGCATGCCGTTAGGAAGCCCAGTCCATTCAGCCGTTCCCACTGGTTTCCATTCAAAAGAAAGATATCGGCCACCTTTACCTTGCATAAATTCAATCATGACGGGATGATATCCTGGGGAGAGTGTTACGGTAGATTCTTTAACTTCAGCACCATGCAAGCCATCATTATCCAGCAGTAATTTTCCATCGATGGTGACGCGTGATCCGTCATCACTAATCACCCGCAATCCGGTTTTCGTTTCTTTTTCAGCGAACAAATAACCCTTAGCCTTGATTACAAAATCTTCATCCAGACCTCCAAAGTCTGTTGCATCTAATCCCTGAAAATCTATTACGATCCCAGCCTGATCTGCTTTCTTTGTGGCTGCGAAACTTGGTATTTTTTCATAATCCGGTTGATTGGTCCAGGCTTCTACAATCAATCCAGGCAAAGCATTTTTCAATTCCTTCATGGTTGATGTAAGTGCAATTCCTTCACCTTCACTCACACCTTTCTGACCTGCATCAGTTGTGTCCAGGCGAAGAATATACCTTACCATTTCATAAGCATCAGCGACCGGCAATTCAGGATGCGCACTCATCGCTTGTGCACCCCAGATGCCTGATCCACCGGCAATAACCTTATTGGCTAAAGACGTCACAGTTTCATCATTCCAAGGATAGCGTTCTGCAATTTGTTTATAAGCAGGACCAATCGTTTGCACTTTTTCGTTGTGACAGGTTTTGCAATCATTTTTAGCAATGAGTCTTTGTCCAAGCGGCAAACTCACTTCATCACCTTCACCAACTTTATTTGGATTGTCAATCGTTGGTTGACTTACAAACCAAGTGCGGAAATAAGTTTCTCCTTTTGATGCCAAGACAAGGCGACCATCCAGGACAAGCAATTGTTTACCGTCTGTTTCTTTTTTGTCTTCTGCTTCGACACTCCATTTTCCGTTTGTCGATAGGTTTTGTGCAAGTGCAATCGAGGATACTTGTTGAGCAATGCTGACTTCATAATCATTTGGAACATTAGCAAGTCTATAGACGCGCTCGAAACCTACTTGTCCATCTTTCTCCAGAAATTCTGGTTGTTCTTCTACACGAATCAATTTTCCGGTTGTGCAGATAAGATTATACATGAGAATGGCTCTTCCTTCTTTTACAGCATGGCCTGCGTATGTTACTTCTTTAAGAACTTCCTGGCCTTTGTTTTTTACACTCCAGGGATGTTTGTAAGGATTGACGATCCATCCATCGCCTATCGAAATGGGTTGTGGACCATGTGCATTGTCATAAACGGCACCTTGCAGGTGCACATATCCTTTCCACACTTTGTATAATGAGCAACTATCTGTGTGATAGGCAGCCCAGACGTCATCATGAAGGGCCAGGGTGATGATCCTTGGTTTTTCATCCAATACCGAACGGAAAGCAAAGGGTTGGTAAGGCCTCTCAGGACCTTCTGCGTGCTTGTTGTTTTTACCACAAGCCAAGGCGATAGTTAATAAGGTGATACCAAGTATGATTCTCATTCGATGATGATAGTTTTTCTTTGTTAGTACGGTAAAAGAGGAATCAATAATAGTGAAATTCCCATGATGCGGGGGAGGTTAAATATGGTTCGTTTTCATATCTTCATGCTCCTAAAAATCACACCATTATGAAAATTTTAAAAATCCTTCTTTACATCGTGGCCGCGCTGGTCGTAGTCGCGATTATTTTAGGCTTGGCTGGACCGAAAACGTTCGATGTTCATCGCACTGCGATTGTCCCAGGCACACCAGCACAAGTATGGCCTTATGTTACCAACCTTAAAAATATGGCGCTCTGGTCCCCATGGGCCGAAAAAGATACCGCCATGGTGGTTGAATACACGGGTACTGATGGCGCTATCGGCTCCATGTCTTCCTGGTCTGGCAACAGTGATGTTGGTAAAGGATCACAAACGATTTCTGTTCTTGAACCAACTACGTACACGGAATCCTCCCTCAAGTTTATGGAGCCCATGGAAAGTGAGGCGACTGCCTACATGAGATTAGCAGATACTACTGGTGGTACATTCGTTATATGGGGTATTAAAGGTGAAAATGGTTTTGTAGGACGGCTTTTTGGTTCTTTTATGAATTTGGATAAGGTAATGGCTCCTGATTTCGAAAGAGGATTGAGCAAACTTACAGCTCTCGTGGCCTCAATGCCTAAACCTGCAGCAGCCCCCTCTATGGATATTGCAACAGGTGAATTTCCTGGCGGCAAATATCTTGGCATCAGGGCATCCATGAAGTTTGATCAATTATCCTCTTTTTATAATAAAAGCTATGGAGCACTTATGCCTGCGCTTGAAAAAGCTGGCGGGAAACTTGCTGGCATGCCTTCCGGGCTATATTACAAATGGGATGTTCAGACGAGTACAACAGACATGGCTGCTGCTCTTCCTTTCACCGGAGATGTCAAAGCTCCAAAAGGTATGGAAGTAATATCTCTTCCTCCTGCAAAATCACTGACAGTAAATTACTTGGGTGGCTACAGTGGCATTGGCAAAGCTCATGATGCGATAGATGCCTATATGAAGAGTAATAAGCTCGAACAACTCACTCCAGTGGTTGAAGAATACATCACTGATCCGATGTCAGAACCGGATTCAAATAAGTGGCTGACGAAAGTCGTTTACTTCGTCAAGTGAGCGGCGGTTGGTGAGCTGTAGCCGATGGATGCGTCTAGCTGGTCGAACCATGAGCGGTGAGCGGTGAGCGGTGAGCAGTGAGTATAGATTGAGCAAAATAAAAAGGGGGCTTGTAAAGCCCCCTTTTTATTTTCACTTCCTATGGTTGAGGCGTCTCGTCAAAATTGACCATCCAGTTGATGCCGAATTGATCTGTGAACATTCCGAAATAAGCACCCCAGAATGTTTTATTCATCGGCATGGTGGCTCTGCCGCCTGCTGAAAGTCCGTTAAATAAACGGTCGGCTTCTTCTTTGCTATCGGTATTGATGGACAGGGAAATATTCGTCCCCATGATTGTACTTCCACCCCATTCTCCTGCGGAGTCACTACCCATCAGTATTGTACTTCCTATGGGGAGTGACACGTGCATGATTTTCTCCTGGTCTTCAGCAGAAAGAGGTTTATCGGATGGCATATCCTTAAATTTCCCTACGTAGGTGAATTCACCGCCAAATACGGATTTGTAAAAGTTGAAGGCTTTCTCACAGTTGCCTTCGAAAGTCAAATAAGCGTTTACAGTTGACATGTTGTTTTAATTAAATAGTTAATAAATGTGATTTTTTTTGTTGTTGAGATAGGTTTGCATATAAATGTATTGCCTATCCTTTTAGTTTCCGGTTTTCTTGTGTTGTCTTTGTTATCATTTACGATTTGTTTGTTTTTCTTTTCTCCACCAGAACTTATCTGGCATCTGGCATCTACGGTCTGGCTTCTATTTCCTCGCCTTCATGGTAAAATTCGCCCAGTTGATTGAGCCCTTTCCCCATCGCCTGCGGATATGATCAAGTTGCTGCAGCAGTGAAATTTCTTCTTCCGTCTGATCAAAAAGATCGAGCTGGATATTACCGTTGACAAGACCACTAAACTTGACACCGATGAGGCGTATGAGTTGTCGGCGCTCATAGACGTCCGCGAAGAGTTCAAGCGCGTGAGCGATGAGGGTGCGTGTCTGTCCTGTATAGGAAATGCGTCGCTGTTTGGTAAACGTGTTGAAGTCGGCATAGCGGATCTTGACCGTGATGCAGCTGGTGAGCCTGGCATCCTGACGAAGGTCGAAAGCGAGCTCGTCGACCATGGCACCAAGCATGCCGCGGATAAATTTGATGTCCAGGGTATCCTCGCTGAAGGTGCGTTCTTTGGACATTGATTTTTGTTCGTTGTATGGGATGACCTGGCGGCGATCGATGGCATTGGCGCTCTCCCAGAGGTATTGACCCATTTTGCCAAATTCACGGTCCAGCAGGGGAGAAGGAATTTCGCGGAGTACGCGGATAGTGCGTACGCCCATGAAGCTGAGTTTTTTGTAGGTCTCCTTGCCGATGCCGGGAATCTTGCCGGTGGATAGCGGTGCCAGGAATTCACGTTCTTCCCCAGTGGGGATCTCGCGCATGCCATTCGGCTTAGCTTCGCCGGTACCTACTTTGGAGACGAGTTTATTGACAGACAGGGCGCAGGAGATGGGGAGGCCGGATTCCTTGATGATGCGCTCACGGAGTTCGGCTGACCATTTAAAGCAACCGAAATACCGGTCCATGCCGGAGAGGTCGAGGTAAAATTCGTCGATGGAGGCTTTTTCAAATACCGGGGCCTGGTCATCGATGATCTGGGATACCAGCATCGAGTGTTTACTGTAGGCGTCCATATCTCCCCGCAAGACCAGGGCCTGGGGGCAGAGGCGCAGGGCCATCTTCATGGGCATGGCGGAATGGACGCCATAGCGCCGGGCTTCATAGCTGCACGAGGCGACTACGCCGCGGCCACCCATCCCCCCGATGATGAGGGGTTTCCCCTTCAGGCTGCTGTCGCGGAGGCATTCGACAGAGACGAAGAAGGAATCAAGGTCCAGGTGGAGTATGGCTCTATCGTACATTTGCTCTAATATAAGTCAAAAATATGACTAATTATACGACATTGTCTTATTTTAACCCACTGGGACACCAGATACCAGACGTCAGACGCCAGACGAATGGCAGTTGCTGCTGACTTTCAGGGGGTAATGAAAGTCAGTTTCTCTTACCAGGGATTAAAAAAGTAAAAAAATTAAGTCTGAAATCTGGCGTCTGATATCTGAAGTCTAAAAAAACGTTACCTTTGCCAACCATTTTTAAAGGAATAATCATTATGGCCCATCATAAGTCAGCCAAAAAAAGAATCAAACAAGACGCTATAAAACGTCTTCGTAATCGTTATTATAAGAAGTCGACACGTACTTCTATCCAGAAACTACGTGAAATGACTGATAAACTGGAGGCTTCAAAGTTTTTGCCGAAAGTGATGAGTATGATTGATAAATTAGCGAAAAGAAATCTTTTCCATCAAAATAAAGCCGCTAACCTGAAATCAGGTTTAATGAAAAAGGTGGCACAACTTTAACACACCCATTAAAGTCAGCTATAGAATAGCCTAATTAGTGAGCCAAGCTAGGAAACTGGTTTGGCTCTCGTATTTCTGGGAAGTTGTAACTTTTTGTATCGCTCAAAAAGTAGCTGAATAGCTGGAAATATATTCCTCAGGGGTCGTGTCAAGGAATATCCTATCCATGTTTACGGATGATTTCTTCCTGAAGTATCTTTTTGTAATCAAGATCGGCTGGGGCTTTAAAAGAGCCTTTCAAGGATTTGATTTTGCTTGTGATTTCTATTTTACTCCCTGGAGCAATAGAAATTGTCCTGAGATAAGACTCAATGAGATCCGACAAACTACGGTTTTGTGAAGCAGCATAACGCTTTGATTGCTCAATGACATCTTTGTCTATCGAAAGAGTTAATTTGGTGGTCATACGTATATTAATTCAAATAAAAATACGTTTCCGAAGCCTAAAAAGTTCAACTATTTTCTGGTAAAATAGGCCTTACCAATCCAACCCCCAACTCCTGCCCCAAGAGCATTCGCCAGCATATCAGCCAGTTCAAAACTCCGTCCCTGATGCATTGTTAGTTGTCCTATTTCAAGGATAACTCCCATGGATGCCCCGATGAGGATCGAGATCCAAAACCATTGCTTTACTGTACGATTTGGATTAAACGAAAGGGCTCTGAAGACTAAAAACGTCCACACCGCATACATCCCGAAATGGCCAATCTTATCAAAATAAGGAATCCCAAAAAAATTCATGTTGCCAGGTCCACCAGGCATCAGTGACAAGACAAGGATCACCAGCCCCCAAAGCACAGGTGGCAGCCATCTAATGATTGGACTGGTAGAAATACTTTGCATCTTATGGGAAAGCGTGAGAACGTGAGACAGTGAGAACGTGAGAGGTGTGGGATAAGTGTTTGTGGATTTACACTTATTGGCTAAGAAAATTTGGGAATCCTCAATTCTCAATGCCCTCTGCCCTCTGCTCCTTGCTCCTTGCTCCTTGCTCCTTGCTCTACGCGCCCACAAGCTCCCTGTACGCCACTTCTCCAAGTAACATATCCACTTCACCTGGATCGTTCAGGGCGACTTTGATAATCCAGCCTTTGCCGTAAGGATCGGAATTGATAAGGCCTGGATCGTCACCACCTTTTTCAGAGATATCACTATTGAATTCAAGAACCTCACCGCTTAGAGGCATAAACAGATCTGAAGTAGTTTTTACAGCTTCCACGGTACCGAAGATCGCATCCTTAGCGATGGTATCGCCCACTGTATCCACTTCTACATAAACAAGCTCCCCTAATTCACCCTGTGCAAAATCGGTGATGCCGATAACGGCTACCGGACGTCCGTCTGCAGTAGTCTCATCCGTAAGACGAACCCATTCGTGCTCAGAGGTATATTTCAGATCATGAGGAAAATTCATAGTGGTTTTCTTTTAGTAGATTAATTAAGAAGTTGGCCAAAAATAGGAGAAAATATGAGTTTTACTTCGCTTAAATTTTAAGAAAGGCTAAGGCGAAGGCTGAGGCGAAGGACAATGCCTTGATGAAAAAGAACGCTTCCCAACTTTCACCATGGGGGACTCAGCTCACCTGATTTGAGGAGACCAGAGGTTGAATTCTTTTTTTAAATTGTGCCTCCACTGATTTAACATGCTCTGCAGATGAGTAAATTTTTCCAGGTTCCTGTTTTTATCTTCTGTTTGCTCCTTGCTCCCTGCTCCCTGCTCCTTGCTCAACCAATAGATGAGGAGCTTCCCCAGATCACGGGCTGTATTGCCCTCATCAATGCCAAGGTTATAACTGCTCCGGGCAAGTCTCCGGTAGTAAGTACGGTTGTCATGAAGAATGGCTTAATCACCCAGATTGGCAAGGATATCAAAATCCCTCCGGACGCATACACAGTAGCCGCAGATAGCTTTTATGTCTACGCTGCTTTTATAGATGCCTTCTCCTACACCGGAATAAAAGACAGCGAAAGTGAAAGTGGTGGAGGTGGAGGAAATCAACAAGGCCCGGGAAATCGCGGTGGTTCAAAACCAACTTTCGATGCAGAAGGAAACCTCCCGCTTGAGGAAGCAGGAATCACTCCTTATAAAAGTGTAAGAGCCACTTTTGATCCAAAAGAAAAATCAATAGCAGATTGGAGAGCGCAAGGATTTGCAGTAGCACATATTGTTCCTCGAGGAAAAATGTTACCGGGTAAGGGATCGATCATGGTGCTATCAGGAAAAGAAACAGACCAGGTTCTTTGGAAGGAAGACATCTCTATGTATGGTCAATGGACAGGAGCAGGAGGCGGGTATCCATCTACTGTGATAGGTGTGATGGCTAAGTGGCGTGAACTTTATCATAATGCTACACAAGCTGTCGCTCACCAGGCTGCCTACGAAAAAGGAACATTAGTATCACGCCCCACCTATAACCAGGCACATGAAGCATTGATGCCTATTGTCAAAAAAGAAATGCCTGTTTATTTCAGGGCACCAAAAGTAAAAGACATCAGCCGTGCCATGGAATTGCAGGAAGATCTGGGTATGAAAATGGTCATCGCAAATGCAGAAGAAGCGTGGTATCTGAAAGATAAATTCAAATCAGAAAATATTCCTTTGATTTTGTCGCTATGGTTACCGGAAGATAAATCTGAGGCAGAGGCAAAGGCGAAGGAAGGAAATAAGTCTGAGGCTAAGGCGGAGGCTGAGGCGAAGGAAGGAAATAAGACTGAGGCTAAGGCTGAGGCGCAGGATAGTTTGGAACAAACTATTGATACGATTGCGAGTGATCCGGAGAAAGCGGCTTTTGAAAAGAAAAGAGCTGAGAGTCTGAAAGCATATCGTGAACAAGCAGGTGTTTTTGCAAAAGAAGAAATTCCTTTTTCTTTTGGAACTATGCGTTTAAAGACAAGCGAATTTTCAAAGAATATTTCGCTCATGATTGAAAATGGTCTTTCAGCTGATACCGCACTGATGGCATTGACCACTCAACCAGCAAGTTTACTTGGAATAGAAAAATACTGCGGTACGGTGGAGATTGGAAAAATGGCGAACCTTATTGTCTCTACAAAACCACTTTTTGAAAAAGAAGCCGCAATCAAATACATGATTGTGGAAGGCGGTCTGTATGCTTACGAAATCAAGGAAAAGAAAAAACCAAGCGGCAAACCTTCAGATCCTGTAACAGCTGGACTCCTGGAAGGTAAGTGGGAATTTGAGGTTGATATACCAGATCAAAGAGAAAAAGGTGAATTTGATTTTAAAGATAGCGATGGCATCCTTACCGGAACCATACATGGACATAATATCACCGGTAACACAGCTCTTGAGGATATTGTCCTTGAAGGAAATGATGTTTCATTCACGTTTGATATGGAAGCAGGAGGGCAAATGATTGAATTAGAATTTGACCTTAAACTTGATGGAGAGACTTTTGAAGGAACAGTTAACATTGGTGTAACTGGGATGGGAACATTTCCGATCTCCGGTAAACGAATTTCCAAACCTAATTGATCAACCCAAAGCGGACGGAATTATGAAATGGATTTTTTGCACATATATTTTTCTCATCAGTTTTGTAATCAAGGCACAAGTTCCCACTGGTGATATTATCATTCGGAATGGAACTGTATTAACGATTACAAAAGGGACACTTGAGGATACAGACATCCTTATAGAAAAAGGAAAGATCACCGCTATAGGCGATAACCTAAGAGCTCCAAATGGGATTAAAGAAATAGATGCTACAGGATTGTTCGTTATGCCAGGCATCATTGATGCCCATTCGCATATTGCGATTGATGCGGTAAATGAGGCTACAAATCCAGTTACACCTGAAGTAAAAGTAGGCGACGCGATTGATCCTTTTGACCTGGGGATTTATCGGGCTTTGGCAGGTGGAGTTACAACTTCACATGCCATGCATGGTAGTGCAAATGCAATTGGTGGACAATGTCAGACGATTAAACACAGGTATGGTGTAATGGATCCTTCAGCATTTGTGTTTGAAGGAGCAGCGCGAACAGTAAAATTTGCCCTTGGAGAAAATCCAATGCGAGTGCACGGCGAAGGAAGAGGAGTACAACCTCGTACACGTATGGGCGTAGAGCGTGTGATTCGTGATGCCTTTCAGCAAGGGGTGATTTATAAACAAAAGTGGGCGACTTATGAGGATGAGAAAAAGAAAAATGCAAATGCAACTCCACCCTTGTACAATGAACGTTACCAGACCATGGCAGATATTATTGATGGAAAGGTCATCATTCAATGCCATTCTTACCGAGCGGACGAAATACTCATGCTTCTAGGTGTACTTGAAGATTTTGGTGTAAAACGAATAACCTTTCAACATGCCAATGAAGGTTTTAAAGTCGCTCCTGAACTAGCAGCATTTGGTGCGATGGCATCTGTTTTCTCTGATTGGTGGGCGTATAAATTTGAAGTGTATTATTCCACTGCTTACAACGCAACTATTCTTACACGAAATGGTGTAGTGACATCAATCAACAGTGATAGTGGAGAACTCATACGCCACTTGTTTCACGAGGCAGCAAAAACACAACGATACGGTGACCTGACTGATGATGAAGCATTATCACTGATTACCATCAACCCGGCACGACAATTAGGGATTGATTCGAAAGTGGGATCTATTGAGGTTGGCAAAGATGCGGACATCGCCATATTTGCAAATCATCCTTTATCCATCTATGCGATCCCACAGGTTACGATCGTGGATGGAATCGTTCGTTTTGATAAGGCCAACGATCCTGCAGATATGCGCATGTATATTGATCCGGAAGAAGCTACCCCATCTTATTATGGACAAGAGGATGTTGATGGATGTATGCGCGATACAGAATTTATGTTTTCACACCGTCATTGACCTGGAGCCTCATGAAAAAATATAGTTTACTTATTTGTCTGCTAATGTCCCTTTTCACTGTGGTGAATGCACAACAAGTTGAAAAATCAACCTATGGTGCTTTTGCCCTGACCAATGCGTCTGTTGAAACAGTGACCAAAGGACGCTTGGAAAATGCAACAGTAATAATCCGTAATGGACTCATTGAAGCTGTAGGTGTCAATGTGCCTATCCCTGCAGATGCTCAAGTGATTGACTGCAAAGACCTGGAGATCTATCCGGGGATGATTGATGGTGGAACAAAACTTGGATTGCAGGAAATTGAATCCATATCACTTACCCAGGATTATGATGAAGTGGGAGACTTGACACCTGAGATGGATGCACTCACCGCTGTCAATCCAAACAGTGTACTAATTCCTGTAACACGCATTAGTGGGGTCACTTCTGTGATTGCACGTCCTTCAGGTGGATTATTCCCAGGTACAGCCGCACTGATCAATCTTCATGGATATACACCAGAACAAATGTATGGTGGATTTAAAGCGATCGTAATCAACTTTCCATCTTCTGGTAGGAGAGGTAGATATGATTCGAGGTCGGAAGAAGATATCAAGAAGGAAAGCGATAAGGCGATCAAAAAATTGAACGACACATGGGATCGTGTGCGCACCTATGCATCGATTGATTCTGCTACCGTGGGTAAAGCAGATTACAATCCGGAAATGGCTGCATTGGTACCTGTCCTTAAAGGAGAGATGACCGCATTTATTGAAGCCAATAAAGAAACAGACATCCTTGCTGCTTTAAAATGGATTAAGGAGAAAAAAATCAAAGCTGTTCTCACAGGAGTGTCAGAAGGATGGCGAGTTGCTGATTCAATTGCCCTCGCAGGTATCCCTGTTGTTACCGGCCCAGTCATTGCTATGCCAACAAGAGATAATGAACCTTATGATCAAGCGTATAAGAATGCCGGACTGATGCAAAAAGCAGGAGTAAAAGTTGCATTACGCACCAATGATGCAGAGAATGTCCGTAACCTTCCTTTCAACGCTGGCTTTGCTGCCACCTATGGAATGGGAAAAGATGAAGCCCTTAAAGCTGTGACAATTATTCCCGCAGAGATTTTTGGTGTTGCCGATCAGATGGGTTCCATCGAAGTAGGAAAGAAAGCAAATCTATTTGTCTCCACCGGCGATCCTTTCGAACCAGCCACCGCTATTAAGCATCTATTCATCAACGGTTGGAATATTCCTATAGAGTCAAGACAGACTTTGTTGTATGAAGAGTTTCTACACAGATCACCATCAGCTACTCCTCCTCCCGTGCCAGGTAAGAGTTGAGCAGAGGGCAGAGGGCAGAGGGAAATCAAGTTTGTTCATTAGCAAGATTTCTCCGTGAACTCCGTGTACTCTCCCGCTGCCCATTCGGGGCGGGATCTTCGTTTCACTTCGACGTGCTAGAATATTTTTTCTATTGCAGTAATTTTTGGATCACAGATCACAGATCACAGATCACCACATCACTAAATCGCCCCATCGCCCCATCACCCCATCACCCCATCGCCCCATCACTCCAATCGCACGGTTTCCCCCTGCGCAGGTATCTCAATATGGTTAAATCCATTTTCTCCTAAAAAGGATCTCCATGCTTGTTGGGTATCATACTCGCCATGGACGAGGAATATTTTCTTGACTTTCTTTTTCTGATTGTCCACGAAATCTTTCATCTCATTGCGATCGCCGTGGCCGGAGAATGAATCCATGACTTCGACATCGGCTTTGACCAGGAGACTTTTATCAAAAACTTTAATACTTGTTACTCCACTCCTTAACTTACCGCCAGGTGTATCAGGAGCGCAATAACCAACAATAAGGAAGGTGGCTCTTGGGTCTTCAATATTATTGGAGAGATGATGCTTCACTCTACCTGCATTCATCATGCCAGAGGAGGAGATGATAATGCAAGGTTCCTTTTCATCATTAAGGGCTTTGGATTGATCAGCATGGCGGATATAAGTCAGGTCATTGAAACCGAAAGGGTTTTTATCAATAAGCATGTATTCATGAAGGTCATTGTCAAAACATTCTGGATGTGATCCATAAACCGCGGTGGCATTGATCGCTAGAGGACTATCTACATATACTTTGACTTTAGGTAGTTGGCCAGCAGTATGTGCCTGGTCAAGGAGATAGACGATTTCCTGTGTACGTCCTACACTAAATGCAGGGATGATAAGTTTGCCACGCTTCTCCATACATGTATGCTTAATGATGCGCAGGAAGCGATCCATTTCATTTGGTTGCGATTCGTGAATGCGATCTCCATAGGTGGATTCACAAATCAGGTAATCGCATTCTGGCATGGACTGGGGATCACGGAGGATAGGGCGATGAGGACGACCAATATCAGCTGTAAAGCCAAGCATTGTTGTCTTTCCATTTTCTTTTATTTCCAATGTCACCGATGCACTGCCAAGGAT
>Ga0157380_10001704_pt1 | contig 14521 bp, 14 predicted proteins | sample S35metaG_FD_119757 | JGI IMG/M metagenome (GOLD analysis project Ga0157380, IMG submission 119757) | Switchgrass rhizosphere microbial communities from Kellogg Biological Station, Michigan, USA - S3-5 metaG | ecosystem: Host-associated > Plants > Roots > Rhizosphere > Soil | place: USA... | reverse complement strand
ATTATGTGGAAAAATTTCCTGAGTTGGCTGCAAAAATAAGTCAGGATTTTAACAAAATGTCAACACGTCTAAACTTTTTTTAAACCAGTGTGGGCGCGGGTTTCAAGCTATTTTCAATAATATTTGAATGTTGTGAATAACAGTTGTCATGTTTTTGTCAATACGTGGATAACCTTTTACACTTATGCAGAAGACATGCTTTTACCTTATGCAGAAAGTTTGATGATGGATGATAGATGCTTGATGCTGGAAGCCGGATACCGGATGCCAGATTTGTGATACAAGTATCCAGGATCTAGCATCTGGTATCCCACATCTTTTCTCTTCTAAAATCTCTTAAAGCATCAGCAATAAATCAAATTTTTGCCTCACATTTGCGCCCATGTTAGACAGGCTTAAGCAAAAATGGAAGGTAAACGGATGGCAATTGGCCATTATCATTATTGTATTTGCATTGGGGGGAAGCCTTTGTGGATGGTTGGGTAGAAAAGTTTTGGGGTTATTTGAAATTGAAGAGACTGCTATTCGTATTCCGCTTTATATCCTGCTGGTCACCTTGCTTTGGCCGATATGTGTGATCGTCATCAGCATTCCGTTCGGGCAGTTTCCTTTTTTCAGGAATTATTTGAGAAAGATTTTTCGCCGCATGAGTGGCGGTAAGGGAAATGTAAAATCTAAAATGTAAAATTTAGAATGTAAAAGGAGTTCCCATCGCAGTTTTTAGATAAAAATGAACTTGTGGAACCCATTTTACATTTTACATTTTATATTTTACATTCTTCATTGATCTTTGATTTTAAAATACAATCAATCATTCATGCATAAGATCGCCATTTTCGCTTCCGGTGCAGGCAGTAATGCAAAAAAAATTATTGAATACTTCGAGGGACACAGACTCATAACCGTTTCGTTGATCGTCTGCAATAAACCGGATGCTGGTGTATTAAAAATTGCTGATCAAACAGGCATCCCAACCCTGTTGATTGAAAAAGAAAAATTTTTCCGTGGTAATGCTTATACCGACGAATTAAAAGAAAGAGGAATCGGGTTTATAGTATTAGCAGGATTCTTATGGAAGATTCCCGATACCTTAATTAAAGCATACCCTGGAAAGATCATCAATATTCATCCTGCCTTATTACCCAATTATGGAGGCAAAGGAATGTATGGAGGATTTGTACATGAAGCTGTAATTACTAATAAAGACAAGGAAAGTGGTATCACCATTCATTATGTAGATGAACACTACGATCATGGGGATATTATTTTCCAGGCGCGTTGTCCAATAGAAGAAACCGATTCACCGGAGTCGTTGGCAAAAAAAATACATGCATTGGAACATAAATACTATCCGGAGGTAATTGAAAAAACGATATTATCTGGTTACCGTTGAAGAAATACAGATGTCGGATTTGCGAATGGCGAATGCTTTAATTCTGAAATTCATACTGATTCTGTGAGATACTAATTAGCTAAGAATGTTACACATAATGAATTCGCCATACGCCATCCGAAAATTCGCCATCTGAGAATTATGCGTTAAATACCCACTTCTGACTAAGCATTATCGTCTTTCTGTCGTAATATCACAGCGCAAATTTTTACTTTTTGAGGAGATACAGGAATCTTATAGTGTTGGGGATCTTATTGATTCTTAATCATACTTCTTTTTCGCAGATAAAAGTGAGTGGTAGGGTCTATGATGTTACACAACAAAAACCTTTGGAAGCGGTGAGTGTGATGAGTACATCTGGCCGGGGTGTTGCTACAGATGAAAACGGCCGATATACTATTATGGTAAGCGAGAAGGATTCTATCTGGTTCTCCTATTTAGGCAAGCCAACCCCTAAATTCCCGGTAGCAACTATTTCCAATACACAGAATTTTGAAATTGCCTTGCATGTTAATATTTCTGACCTGAAAAAGGTAATTGTAATGCCCCGTAATTACCGGGCTGATTCTATACAGAACCGGAAAGATTATGCAAAAGCGTTTAATTTCAGAAAACCCAACCTCGAAAGTCTCACTTCAATCGGGCCTTCCGGCGGTGTCGGTCTGGATATCAACGAATTTATTCGCATGTTCCAGTTTGGACGCAATCGCCGCATGGAAGCTTTCCGGGATAGATTAGAGAGAGAAGAAATAGAAAAATATATCGATTATAGGTTCAGTCGGCCACTTATAATTAAAATAACACAGTTACGTGGCGCTGAACTGGATACTTTTATCCGCTGGTACCGGCCAACACTCGAGTTTACAGAATCTACCACCGACTACGAATTCCAATCTTATATCAAAAAATGCTTTCTCAATTACCGGCGCTATAAATTAATGATGGGAGACGCGAAGAAGGAGGAGGAATGATGATCGTGAGTCGTGAATCGTGAGTCGTGAGTGGCCCCCTGATTAGCGGGACGCTGCCATTACTTGGAGAGTGTCACTCGCTACTCACGACTCACTACTCACGACTCACGATTCTCGTCTCACGTCTCACGTTCTTCGCCAAGAAATCCTAACTTTCACCTCGTTCCATTAATTCCTCAACAACAACACATGAAAAAGTTTTTGTTACTACTATTCGCATTGTATAATGTGATGTCTGTACTTGCGCAATCAAATGGTACCCCTATATCAAACGCGTCAAAACCTTCTCTGCCGGTAGCAGTTCCATCAACAGTTGGTGTTTCAGCGGATCGATTATCCCGCATCGATCATTTTATCCAGGAATACATCGATAATAAACAATTGAATGGCGCTACAGCTATAATTGTGAGAGATGGAAAAGTGGTTTACTACAAAGCATTCGGCTATTTCAATATAGATAAGAAAACTCCGATGCAGAAAGACAATATTTTTCGCATTGCTTCAATGACTAAACCTATTATTAGTACCGGTGTGATGATTTTGTATGAAGAAGGAAAATTTTTATTGGATGATCCCATTTCTAAATACATTCCCGAATTCAAGAATCCCCAGGTATTGGATAAATACAATGCCGCCGACACCACCTATACCACCAAGGCGGCAAAAAGAGAAATTACCATTCGCGATCTCTTGTCGCAAACTTCAGGAATTGGTTATGCGCAAATAGGATCGCCCGAAGCTAATGCCATTTATTATAAGAATGGTATCAATGGAGGTATCGGAACACCTTATTCAACATTGAAAGAAATAATTCCCCGTTTAGCTAAACTACCCCTCTTCCATAACCCGGGCGAAGCTTATCTCTATGGATTGAATGTGGATGTGCTTGGTTATTTTATTGAAGTAGTGAGCGGAATGCCTCTCGATAAATTTTTGCAGCAACGATTGTTTGATCCATTGGGAATGAAGGATACTTATTTTTATCTGCCGGAATCGAAACAATCGAGACTCGTGCCCTTATATCTTCAAAATGGAAATTCACTCCGTATCCAGGATTCGATCATACCACTCAACGGAACATTTTGGCGCGATTTTCCTAAAACAAAAGGCGGTTCATATTTTTCTGGTGGGGCAGGTCTCAGTTCTACTGCATACGACTATGCACTTTTCAGTACAATGATGATGTATGGTGGTTCGTTGGGCGGCACACGAATACTTTCACCTTATACGGTTCGACTAATGACTTCCAATCAAATTAGAAACCTTCCTATGTGGGGCGATCCTGACAACCCGAATCGTTTTGGATTGGGTTTCGGGATATATACGGAGAAAAGTGAAAGCATTGCACCGGTACGTGCAGGTACATTCGATTGGGGCGGAATGTTTGCTACGCATTTCTGGATAGATCCTCAATCGAAAGTGGTAGCCGTTTTCATGCGCAATATTTGGCCCACTGATACCTGGGATTTTGGCGACAAAGCTAAAGCAGTAGTATATCAGGCACTCGAAAAATAGCAGGGCTGCAAATCAATATTGCTTGCCTTCGCGAAGCCACTTCGGCAAAGCAAGGCCGGGAAGTCGGGAAGACGGTAACTATTGATTTTAAAAGCTAATTTATTTACCGTCTTCCCGACTTCCCGGCTAAAACAATAGAAAGTGGTACTTTAATAGAATCTCGTATGAGCAGTAATATGCATAATGAGTTAAGAAAAGAATTCCAATTGGAGCGACTGATTCTTTTCAGTGATGCAATATTTGCGATCGCCATCACCTTGTTGGTACTTGAAATCAAAATACCAGAAATACATGATCATGTTTCTGATAAAGCATTGCTGAAAGAATTGCGTCACCTGGTTCCAAAATTTGTCGGGTATATTATCAGTTTTACCTTAATTGGAATTTATTGGACAATTCATCACCGTATTTTTGGTTATGTAATTAATTTCGATTCAAAATTGCTTCGTCTGAATCTTTTCTTTCTTTTTTTTATTGCCCTTATGCCTTTCAGTACTGGTTTTTACAGTGAATATGCCGGACCAGAACTTATGCTCTACCAATTGAAAGTACCAATGACGTTTTATGTGTTAAACTATTGCGGTGCCGGATTAATCAACTACCTGCTTTGGTCCTATATATCCAATCCCGCTAACAAAATCATTGAGCGCCCCATAGAGCCATATATTGTATTTATGACAAAACTCCGATCAGCGGTTGTACCGCTGGGATTCTTCCTGATGTTAGTTGCTGCTTATGTTGTTAACGTGGGGGTAGCGGTTTACGTACCTTTATTGATCCCCATTACTATGAAAATCCTACGAAAAAAGTTTGCACCTCCAAAACCTTCACTTGTGCCCTTACATACAAAATCAAAACAAGCAGAATGAAAAAGACTTTACTATTACTCGCGTTTTTTGCAAGTTGTTCGATCCGGGTTTTACTGGCGCAAACGGATGAACTGCCTTCTTTTCTCAAAGACAGTATCGATAATTATGTAGAAAGAGGATTGAAGGATTGGAAGATACCGGGCGTGAGCGTTGCTGTTGTGAAGAATGGGAAGATTGTATTCATGAAAGGCTATGGTGTGAAAGAATTGGACAAACCCGATAAAGTAGATGAGAATACCTTATTCATGATCGGATCAAATACCAAAGCGTTTACAGCAACCGCGCTTGCGATTCTGCATACGGAAAAAAAATTATCTCTTGACGATAAAGTACAGAAATGGTTGCCGGATTTTAAACTCTATGATCCCTGGGTAGCGAAAGAAGCCATTATCCGCGACTTACTTTGTCATCGTTTAGGCTTTGAAACCTTCCAGGGTGATTTTATGTTTTTTGATTCAGATCTTACCAAAGAAGAAGTAATTGAAAAATTCGGAAAAGTAAAACCACTCTATAGTTTTCGAAGCAAATGGGGATATACCAACGCGGCTTTCGCTGTAGCGGGAGAAGTTTTACAAAAAGCAAGTGGCAAAACCTGGGCAGAATACCTGAGAGAAAAAATATTTACCCCGCTTGGAATGAATAACACGTTGGCGTTATCCAGCGAAATTGCTGGGGCTGCCAACAAGAGTGCAGCTCACACGGTGGTAGATGGAGAAATTCGTAAAATTCCTTATGGAAGAATTGACAATATATCTCCCGCTGGCAGTATCAGTTCGTCAACAAGTGATATGATTAAATGGGTTACTGCTCAAATGAACAATGGCAAGTTAAACGACCAACAAGTGCTCCCTGCCGGTATTCAACAACAAACCTGGACACCGCATTCTATTTTAGGAAATGGCGGCACCATGTTTAATAAAGGACATTTCGCATTGTATGGATTAGGTTGGTTCCTGGAGGAATATTCGGGTAGAAAAATTGTTTCACATACCGGGGGCGTAAATGGATTTGTTACCAGTGTTACCATGATCCCCGAAGAAAAGATCGGCATCCTTGTATTTACCAATACCGATATGAATAATTTCTATGAGGCACTGAAATGGGAAATCATGGATGCTTATCTCGGCAACCAATATCGCAATTACAGTAATACGTATTTAGGGTTTCAGAGTAACAATGAAAAACGGCAGGCGGAATGGTTGAAGAAAAAGAAAGATACGATCGCTACAAAACCAGCGCCTGCATTGCCTCTATCGGCTTATGCTGGCGATTACCAGCATGAAATTTATGGCAAGATGGACATCAAACAGGAAAATGGAAAACTCATTATGCGTTTTGAACATCATAAGGGTCGATATGGAACGTTGGAACCCCTTGGCGGCAATCGCTTTCTCTGTACCTATAGCGAGGTCTTATATGGAACCAAAGTATTGCCCTTTACTGTAGAGAATGGAAAAGTGAAATCGGTAACGGTAACAGTGGCGGATTTTGTGGAGTTTACGCCATATGAATTTGTAAAGAAATAACGATTGTTTTTTATAAATTTGAGTAAATAGATTTTATGAGTGGTCCAGAAGTAAGGGCTCTCCGGAGCGAAATAAAAAAATCAATCGACAGTGCAGATGAAAAAATACTGAGAGTAGTGTATCATATTTTAGAAATTGAAAATGAAAGAGATTGGTGGGATGATCTGCCAAAAGAAGTGCAGCAATCAATAGACAAGGGCGTTAAGCAAGCAAATAAAGGACAAATAATTTCGCATGATGCTTTTTTGAAAAGAAATAAGAAATGGCTGCCAAAATAATCTGGACTGAGGTCGCTCTTGCTGATTACCAAAACATCCAGGAATATCTTTTAACCAGTTTCGGCGAGCCGGTACTCCGAAAATTCCTTCTTCAGCTATTACGAAAAATTGCATTAGTACAATCTAACCCCAAACTATTTCCTGCTACTTCTAAACGAAAAAACATCAGGAAGGCAGTTATCAATAAACAAGTTATTTTGTTTTGCCGAATCAAGTCGCGTACGAATGTGATTGAACTTCTAACACTCTGGAATACCAGGAAAAAAAGATAACTATGGATTCTTTGAACTTAGGCATCGGCACCCGCCTGCAACACAATCAACTCGGACCCGGCGTAATCGTTGGGGTTCGCTATGCCACTTATCTTATCTCCTTTATCAATCATGGATTAAAGGAAATTGATAAGAACGATACAAACCTCGATGAGATCATTCCTGAAAACGCCACCGAGGAAATAGAAACTCATAGTGAAGTAGAAAAATCATTATTGAAGATATTAAGGCTTTGGGGCGGCATTTCTGAAAAAGTTCCTTTGGGTGATCGCTGGCACGGCGGAACGATGCTGCTTCAACCTGCCGATAAAACACAAAAGCCCAAAGAAATTCCGATCGATGATTTCTTTCATAAAATAGTAATGCTGCGCGACCGGTTACGTGTATTGGAACAAAATATCAACAGTAATAAAAAACTAAGCGACGAGGATAAAGTAAACATCCAGCAATATATCACCCGTTGTTATGGATCTCTTACTACGTTCAATGTATTATTTAAGAATAAAGAACATTGGTTTGTGGGGGAGAAAGGAGGTAAGGAGGATTGAGAAATGTAAAATCTAAAATGTAAAATATAAAAGGAGTTCCTATTGAACCTTTTCAGAATAAATTATCTTACGGAACCATTTTTACATTTTATTTCACTGTTGCTTGACTAAAATCTTCTTGAGATTTATTAAAGTCTTTTGTAGAGGGTTCTAGCCCCTCTCCGCAAGAGCCTGTCCCGCCTAAGCGGGAAGAGGGGTTGGGGTGAGGCGAAACTTGCAAATGAATCATTTAACCTATCTAGTCGAACAATAGTTAAATAATATAAAGAATTAAATAAGTCAAATGAAAAAGATATTATTCTTTCTGTTATTACCAGCATTCGCTTGCTCGCAACAAAGCAAAGAAGTCAATGATAGGATCAGGAAGGTGGAGAACAGTTTGGCTCCCTCTGTTGTTTATGGTGATACTATTCCTAAATGGAATATCGAAGAGCGGATGAAGCATGCAGGTGCGAGAGGATTGACAATAGCAGTGATCAGGAATTATAAAATTGAATGGGCAAAAGCATATGGTTGGGCCGATGTGGCGGAGAACCGAAAAGTGAATACAGAAACAAGGTTCCAGGCAGCGTCGATCAGTAAAAGCTTGAATAGTTTGGGGGTGTTGAAACTAGTTGAGCAGGGTAAACTGGATACTGGTGCTGATATCAATAATTATCTGAAAAGCTGGAAATTTCCATATGATAGTCTTTCAAAAGGGAAAAAGATAACCATCAATAATCTTTTGAGTCATACAGCGGGATTAGGTATCCATGGCTTTCCGGGATATGAAAGAACCGTGGCGTTACCAACGGTAACTCAAATTTTGAATGGAGAAAAACCAGCTAATACAAGAGCCGTGCGATCTTTATTTGCGCCGGGTCTGAAATTTCAATATTCGGGGGGAGGAACTACAATCTCACAATTGATAATTACTGATATCACAGGTAGAAAATATGATGAGTACATGCAGGAAGAAGTATTAAAACCATTGGGAATGACCAACAGTTCTTACCGGCAACCTGCTACCGATACCGCGAATCTTGCTACTGGTTATTATCAGAATGGAAATCCGGTACCCGGAAAATATCATGTTTACCCCGAACAGGCCGCTGCTGGTTTATGGACAACCCCTACCGATCTTTCGAAATATATCATCGAGTGTCAATTGGCTTACGAAGGCAAATCACATAAAGTATTATCGCAGGGGATGATGAATAAAAGATTGACTCCCTATCTTGACAAATTCGCTGCGGGATTAGGTGTTTTTATAGAGGATCATGGTGGTATAAAGTACTTTAATCACAATGGTGGTAACGAGGCATTTCTTTGTACATCATATGGAAGTTTGGAAGGTGGAAATGGAGTAGTGATCATGATAAATGGAGAAGATTTTCAAGTAATTTCCGAAGTACTTAATAGTGTTGCCCAGGTTTATGAATGGAAAGATTTTTATAAACCACAATTCAAAAAACTCGCTGCAGTTCCGGAAGACGTGCTGCAACAGTATGTGGGAAATTATAAATTAATGAATGATACATTGACGATCTCATTTTGTGAAAAAGAACTTTGCATCCAGCAAAATCATCAACCGGCAACAGGTTATAAAATGATATTTACCGATCACTCCAGTTTCTCCGTTAAAGAAGTACCGGATGCGAATTTTACCGTGATACGCGATAAAAATGGGAAAGTAGAAGCCTTGCAATTGAAGCAGGGGGAGACCTCCATAAAGTTGCCGAAAATAAATTAAAGAACCAATGTCGCCCTGGGGTCTTCATTATTGAAAGTATAAATTGTATCAGTTAACACAGCTTTTAGAGTAGTTTGAATATTTACACAACGCTGCAATCAAGACCCGGGGATAACCGAAAGTTTCGGTACATAACCAAAATCATACTCCCCCTTGCTATTGGTCATACAATCTGCAAACTTTCCACATTAACTTAGCCAGAAGCGTGATGATAAAATCACTAAACTACTTTGTTATGAAAAAGTTGATATTCTTCCTGTTTTCATCGTGGATCATGAATACAGGGTTTGCGCAAACATGGACCAAAAAATATGATCATGTAAATGATGCCGTAGGTGGGCTCATTTTAGTGGGTAAAGACAATAAACATGGATTTGTTGATAAGAATGGGAAAGTGGTAGTGCCGCTGGTTTATGATGAAGCACTTGCATTTTCGGAAGGTTTAGCCGCTGTGATGCAAAATTATAAATGGGGTTATGTTGATAGTACTGGTAAAATTATTGTGGAATTGCAATACTCAGAAGCATGGTCTTTTCATAATAACCTCGCGGTTGTAAGCAAAGGTCCCGAATATGGCTTTATCAATAAGAACGGGGAGATAATTATTCCGCTCGTTTATGGCAATGCCCGGGGATTTTCAGAAGGATTGGCAGCAGTAATGAACCATAAAGGAAAGTGGGGCTATATAGATGCAGCGGGCAAGGTGGTAATCCCCTTCAAATTTACCTTTGCTGATACACACGCTGATGGAGTAGCAAGAGTAATGGAAACAAACACCATGTATTATATTGACTTAACCGGTGCTAAGGTTAAAGATTAGTGATTCGATCTCCTGGGTCATCGTAAATGAAGTTGGATATCCCGGTCAGCATAATTTTTATTTTCGCATATAAATCAAAAGAGCGCCACAGTGAGATCCCGAGGTCCCATTGTGGCGTTGAGTTAATTATCAACAATCATATTGCAAATAACAGTTGTTTTTTATTGACGATCGACGTTGAACTCCCCGAGCCAACAAAAAAAAGATACATTTGCGCTTCCCCTTTACCTTCATCAATATTCTTTTACATGCAGAAAACAATTCTTTCCGTTTTATTATTTATTCTTACTCTAACTATAAACGCCCAGGATACCGTACAGCAAATCGTTCCCGGACGTAAAAACGCTCCCGCTCAACTCAACAAACCTTATGTGATATTAATTTCTGCAGACGGTTTCCGATACGATTACGCGGATAAATACAATGCAAAAAATCTTATCCGATTGCGCGCAACCGGCATACAGGCAAAGAGCATGCTTCCTTCTTATCCCAGCGTTACTTTTCCTAATCATTACACCATTGCAACAGGAATGTATCCATCGCATCATGGTTTAGTATATAATCAGTTCTATGATCGCAACCGGAAAGCAAGTTATGCGTTGAGTGATCGTAAAGCGGTGGAAGATGGCAGCTGGTACGGTGGCATTCCGCTTTGGGTACTGGCCGAACAACAGGGAATGGTAAGTGCTTCTTATCATTTTGTAGGAACCGAAGCACCCATACAACAAATACTTCCTACCTATTGGTACAAATTCAGTGATGGAAAAAACATTGACTTCAGAATACAGAAGGTTGTGGAATGGTTGCAACTCCCGGAAGATATCCGTCCGCACCTGATTACTTTTTATATGAGTGATGCGGATCATGCGGGTCATACCTATGGCCCCGATAGTAAAGAAACAGAAGAAGCCGTGCAGTTCGTTGACGCTGCAATTGGAAAGATGGTTGAGAAAGTTAATGCGTTGGGACTGCCGGTTAATTTTATTTTCTTAGCCGATCATGGAATGACTGCAGTCGATACCGTTACCAAAATCAATATTGCTTCGATGATCGATACCTCCCGGTTTATTATGAAAGGAGGTGGCACCAGCCTGCATTTATACGCAAAAAACCTGGGTGAAATTCAATCATCATATGAGGATTTAAAGAAAAAAGAAAACGGATTTGTCGTTTACCTGAGGGAAAATATTCCCGCAAAATGGCATTACAATAAAAGCGATGATCGTTTCGATCGGATTGGCGACATCTTTGTCGTTCCTGTTTATCCAAAAGTACTGAGTGGTTGGTCGGGGCGCATTATGCCCGGCGCACATGGTTTCGATCCGGCATTACAGGTTATGCACGCAACTTTCTACGCCTGGGGACCGCAATTCAAAAAAGGAAAAACAATTCCCTCTTTTGAAAATGTAAATGTATATCCGATGGTATGTCGATTATTAGGGCTTAGCTATTCTCATGAAATTGATGGGAAAGTGAAGGTGTTGAAGAAGATATTGAAATAGCCCCCATCCACTAAAGGCGATGAGGCAAACTTTTAGAAATAAAGTGTTTTACAATAACATGACCTTGGGTTAATTTTGAATACCCAAAAATTCCTTATTTTAGAATCACTAACCGAACCCGTTTTGACAATACATCCCACAATTTTATTGAAATTTTTAATACTGTTACCCTACAGGAATTCTGTTATCCAATAGAGCCAACGTTCTAACCCATTATAGCGTCTTTGACACAGCTCCCATTACCTAAACCACTTTTATGATAAAGCGAATATTGATTATTGATGACGATGATGATGAAAAGGACTTTTTAATGGTCGCATTCAGACAAATAGGGTTGGAAGTGGATTTGCGCCACGAAAAAAATCCGGAGAATGCAGTCGATGTCTTAAGGCGATTTAGTCCTCATATACTTTTCCTGGACTATAATATGCCAAAAATAAACGGGCTCGTATGCATGAATGAGATTCGGAAAGTATCATTGCCGGAACCGGTACGTATCGTATTATATTCATCCCATATTACCGACGAGGTTCAAAAAAAAGCGACGGAATTGGGAGCCATAGACTGTATAGAAAAAGCCTACAACCTGAATTCGCTCGTAAGAAAAATAAATAGGCTACTTAAATTTAAAGATCCCAATTAATGGGAAAATAGCAGCTGAATGTAGTACACTCAGGATCGCATTTGGCTGTAACAAATCCTCCGTGGATATCCATTATTTTTTGCAGATGGGAAGACCAATACCTGATCCCCGATATTTTTTCTCACGAACCCGGTAAAACATTTCAAATATTTTTTCTTCATCCTCTGGTTGAAAGCCAATACCATTGTCGCTTATCGTCACGTCAGAACCATGGTCTAAAAAAAATCCGAGCTCATTATTATGAATCTTTGTTGTAGGTCAATTCCCTTCTTCCTGAAAACAGAAACAATTCTCTTTTTTATCAATAAGGCCACCACATTAAGAAATCAAAGGCTAAAGAAATGTGCAGGTAAAAATGGTAAAAAAGTATTTACCGAAGGTTAATATATGCCATATGTATTATCCTCCGCAATGGGGGACCGCGAAGTTAGCACACTATTCTTTCTGCCTCAATAAAATTTCGACATTGTGCTAACTTAAAAAGTGCCTTTGAATGAAATTGCTTAGATTTATTCTTACCAAATTTCTTATGTCCATGCGCAAAATTTACTTGCTTCCGGTCTTGTTGCTGACTGGCGCACTTGTTTTCGGCCAATCTTCCAAAAAACTTCATTTTAATGCAATTGTGATCGATACACATAATGATTTCCCCACAGCTGCAATTGAAAAAAATGTAGGTCTCGATCAGGATCTAAAAGGAAAAACGCATTCAGATCTCAAGCGTTTTAAAGAAGGCGGGGTAGATATACAAATCTTTTCGATCTGGTGCGATGGAGTGGTAAAAGATCCGTATGCCATGGCCAATCGTCAGATCGATTCGGTTTATGCATGGGCCAACCGTAATCCCGACAAGATGATGATGGTGTTCAACAGTAAAGATCTCAATAAAGCCGTTAAGCAAAAGAAACTGGGTGCCATGATGGGTATGGAAGGTGGACATATGATGGAAGATGATCTTAGCAAACTGGATGCACTCTACAAAAGAGGTGTGCGCTATATGACCCTTACCTGGAACAATTCCACTTCATGGGCAACCTCCGCGCTATATGAAACTACCAGATCAACGACTCCCACAGAAAATATGACCAAAGAACGTCAGATTGGATTGACCGATTTCGGTAAACAGGTAGTAAAACGCATGAATGAAGTGGGAATGTTGGTAGATCTGAGTCATGTGGGAGAACAAACTTTCTGGGATGCTATTAACACAACTACCAAACCAGTATTGGTTTCGCATAGTTGCGCTCACGCGCTTTGTCCCGTATTCCGAAATCTCAAAGACGACCAGATAAAAGCGGTGGGGAAGAATGGCGGCGTTATTCATTTGAATTTTTTCTCCGGTTTCGTAGATAGCAATTTTTTCAAACGTAACGCTGAATTCAATGCAAAGCATAAAGTGGAAAGGGATTCCATGCTGAAAACGGTAACAGATCCATACTTTGCGGATAATTATCTCTTTAATAAATATCCTGATGAAGTTAAGAGCCTGCGACCGCCCCTGTCAATGCTGCTCGATCACCTGGATCATATTGTACAATTGATTGGCGTAAACCATGTAGGCTTAGGCTCCGATTTTGACGGTATCAATTCATCTCCACAACAATTAGACGACGTAACAAATTTCCCATTAATAACAGAAGAATTATTGAAAAGAGGTTATAGCAAGAAGGATATCAAGAAAATTCTGGGCGGAAATTTTATACGGTTGCTGAAAGCAAATGAGAAATAGTTTGAAGTTTGTGGTTTGTAGTTTGTAGTTGTTTCAATTTTAAGAGTGCTAATTAAAAATAACTCGTATTTAGTCGGACTGTTTCACCTAAATAACTACAAACCACAAACTACAAACTGTAAATCACAAACGCTCCATGCCATCAACCCAACCAACCGAAGATCGTTCCAAAATTCCCCTCAACCGTGTTCTGGGTTTGCCTACGGGTATTCTTTTGGTGGCGGGTATTATGATTGGATCTGGCGCCTTTAAGAAAATTGCGCCCATGTCTCAATCATTGATGAGTGAACCCTGGATATTATTAGCATGGGTAATTGCCGGCGTCATTACATTGTTTGGGGCATTCACTTATGCGGGACTGGCCAGTATGACTACACAATCAGGCGGTGTATATGAATATTTACGTCTTTGTTATGGAGATTTTCTTTCTTTTCTTTTTGGTTGGATGATGTTTACCATTGGAGGTAGTGGCGCTATTGCTGCTCTGGCATTTGTATTTTCTCAATCAGTAAATACAATCATTCCTTTTCCCAATCCATTGGATGCGTTTAAAGATGTTTCTATTGGAAACTTTTTATACCCCTTTGCAGATTCGGGCATTAAGTTTTTCGCGATACTTACTATTATTATACTAAGCCTGATCAATTACCGGGGAGTAAAAAATGGAGGGGTGCTTAATAATATCGTGACCGCCGCGAAAATTTTAGGGATTCTTCTGCTTAT
>Ga0157380_10001702_pt1 | contig 14524 bp, 8 predicted proteins | sample S35metaG_FD_119757 | JGI IMG/M metagenome (GOLD analysis project Ga0157380, IMG submission 119757) | Switchgrass rhizosphere microbial communities from Kellogg Biological Station, Michigan, USA - S3-5 metaG | ecosystem: Host-associated > Plants > Roots > Rhizosphere > Soil | place: USA: Michigan... | reverse complement strand
TCTTCGAACAATTCGGGGTGAGTCTCCTTGAGCCCAACCCATTCGTGCTTGCGTTGATAGAAGCAGAAATAGCACCCGGAGCGCGTTCTCCATGAGTAGTAGCTCGGAAAACCAATTCCACTCTCCTCGAGAATCCGGTGGATGTCCCTTATCGTGAAACCCGCCTCAACGAATGGATACACTGGCTCGATATTGGGCTTCGTAGGGCGATAGCCGCCGCGATTCTCATCTGCACGAATCCCGATGTACATTCGTACACGATCGTCGCCAATGTGCTTCTCGAACGGTTTGATCTTCAGCACTTTCGTGCACCATCTCATCCGCGACGATGGGAGGTAGCCGCCATAAATCTGCAGCCAGTGATCGAATCCGCGGTCGGCCTTCAGTCGAACGATCGGCTTGCCTAGGAAGGCTTCAAGCTTTTCGAGGTAATCGTACGTTTCCGGCAACTCCTTGTCAGTGTCGGAAAACACGTACTCGACCTGGGGCAATCGGTCTCTGAGATAGATCGCCAGCGCCGTACTGTCCTTGCCGCCAGAAAGCGACACGATGTGTCGGACTGTCGTCATTCGGTGACTCCTGCGGTATTTTTCGTTGAAGGATCAAGTCTGATCTGTTGATCAATCAGATGAGCCAATGCTGCTAGGACGATACCTCGCGAGATGTCCTTCAGGCCAGTGAGCTGTGAGTGTAGGGTGGCCGCAAGCGCCTCGACATCACTGATCTGGGCATCCGTCACTTGCAGGACTATTTCATGATCACGAAGCGCGGAGCCCGCGACAGCGAGACGGAACGTCTGACCTCCCCGTGCCCGACTCTGTGGAGAGGTGTGTTCCCGCGCTATTGCAGCAAGAGACTGCAATCGTCTCACGCGCTGCGAGAGCGACACCTCGAACCGATCGCGGTCCTCGTCTCGCCAAACGGTGGGAGGTTTCGCCGCTAACAGTGCGGCGAGAGATTCAAGCCATTGGCGGTCGTCGGGATTGCCTTCCAATATCCGATCAACGAAACTGCGAAGGTCTGGGTCGACGGCCACGGACGAGACGGCGTGTGCATGCTCCGTTGCGGCCTGCCGAAGTTCGATGAGGGATGAGGAAGGGGCAGCAATGAACGCCTGAGCCAAGACTCGTTGAATCAATGCGAGCAGCGCGTCGTATGCACGCTGAAGTTCGCTAAGAGCTTGCTGCAGTACGAGCAGATAGCGAGCGACATCCTCATCCCTACCACGCGTGCGCGAATCGAACGGAGCCACGCCGCACGCGGTCGGAAGGTCGGCAAATAGAAGTTGATCGGGCTCAGTAGCGGTCGAGAGTGCTAACCGAACGGCGATGGCCGCGGGCGACAGCGATCGGGTTGACTGCGTGTATTGATCCAGCTTTCGGAAGAATCGCAACATCGGCTTAACCACATCGAGCACTTCTGCACGGCCGGCGCGACCACTCGTCGCTGGCGCGCCGAGCATCGATGCAAGTTGTTGAAACACGGCGGTGCGCACTCCGGTCACCCGCCAGCGGCGAACCGTGAATGACTCGGGCGACTTCATCAACCTTTCAAAACTCTCGATCGTCAGCTGCGGCAGGAAGGCACCGTCTTCATAGAGCGCGACTTCCGATTCGCAAGCCTGGAGCACAGCACAAAGGATAATCGGGAGCACGCCGTCTCGTAGCCCATACGGCGGGGCCCTGAGAGTCTCGAACAGTTCTCTGATCGAGCGGCGCTCAACCTCCGCCGTCGCGAAGAACGCGTGGAACCCACGTAGCAGAGGCCCAGCCTCATTCCTGCATCTTTCGGGGTCTGCTGAGAAGCGGCAGCCACCCTTGCTCGCTGAATGTAAGCCCAACTCCCTGAGGACTGACAGGTAGATACTACGCTCGGGCGGATTCCCTTCAATGCCAAGTTCTTCGACGTCGGGACGCTCAATCATCGCTTCGATCAGATTGCGACGCGCGGCCGCTGCCGATGACGAAAGCTCTGACCGATTGATTATCTCGTTGCGAATCAACGGTGCTGAATCAAAGACGGTGCTGCAGATGTCCGACAACCGCTCGTTCAGTTCACGCGAATCTCGCACCTTGATCAGTCGTCCGTTGCGAAACCACTTTGTCGTAGTTTGATGAGCGTCGCCGAAGAGCATTGAACTAGTTTCGACAGACAGGCGCCGACGCACATCAGATTCACGAGCATCAAGTTCGCGGCGAGCGATCGAGTCACCGGCCAGCTCGGGAGTTCCTCGCCTGACTGCATCGATCGCCGCCAGTTCACGTGTCAACGTCGTGAGTTCCCGAGAATTACTGGGTACGGCCAACAAAGCCGACGGCATTTCTGCAAGTCTTCTGGCTACCTCCGCCACCCTGTGAGTGTCGTGTTCTATATTCAGTAGAACCAGAATGCGACCATCCCTGTGTGACGGTTCTTGGGCGTTAGGCTCGATGACTGCAGAGTCGATGTACTCAACGGAAAACACCCGAAGGGTGCCAGTTTCAAAGGAATGCCTCCGAGCAATGACTGGTCGTGGCCGGAAGTACTTTGAAAGCGTGCGTGCAACATCGAACGATTCAGGCAGCGATGATCTCGCAGAGGCAAGCTTGGCCTCGATGTCGACATCACTTCCCTCCCAAGGTGCGATCGTATTGTTGAACTTCCGGAATACAACAACAGAGCGATCCCGTAGGCTTTGAACCGCGATCTCCGTATCTCTCTTGTCAAGTAGCGGCATCATCGCCAATGCGACATTCTGAGGCGTCGCCGCTAGATCGTGCCAGCGACCGATGATGCTCAACAGCCCTACTGTGCGAAAGACAGCGATGGCTTGCGGCTCGCAATCAGCCAAACGGCGTTCGAGATCGATTGCTTCTGCCCATCGCTTGCCATCTCGATTACTAAGCAGGTTGTCTCCCAGAGTTGAAGTCATGTACTCAAAGAGGCAATCAAGCGTGTACATTCGCCGCTCTGAAGCATGTGGGTTGGCCCGGAAATCTCGAAGCCCAAAGGGCTCATTGGATTGCACGAAAGAGAATGCGGATCGCTCGTTCTGTCCATAGCGCTTGAACACAGACCCCAAGACGACAGCTGTCAACGGGTGAAGGGGCCAGCAGCGACGGAACAATTCGGCAGATTCGGTTGTGTCCAAGCCTCGCGGAATTGCGCCTACCTCGTGCATCGAGTTCATCGCTAATTGCCACAGCTTCTCATCGTGCCCGGTCGGCCCTTCGCTGTCGACTGTTCGAGCAAGCAGCCTGAGCATTTGATCAGCCGGCTCATCGAAGAGGATGTCTTCGAAGCGCCCGCGAATCTTTTCCCATTCCTGACGCTCTTCCGGCGGAAGCCCTCGGGCATACACGGAAAAGTCTTGGTGAAGAACTCCTACAAGTAGCATCGGCGTCGTGGTTCGAGAGGCTGCTTCTGCAAGTTCTTGAAGCGCATAGACGCTCGATCGGTCAGGATTACTCGCCGCGTACTCAAGCAACTTGCCGAGCTCATCGATCACAATCAAGGTTCCTGCAACGCCATCCTCATTAGCTGCGACGCACTCGTGCAACTTGAGCAAGCCGCTGACCGGATTACCGAAACCGTTGCGGCTCTGGTCGGACAACCAACTTGCCCGCAGTCTCTTGGCAGCAGGAGATCTGCATGATGACAATGCATCAACTGCAGCACGGCGAAATGAATCTCCAATGGATTCAGGCGACCCAGTGATCAACACGGGCAACAAGCTGCCACGCGATACGATCCGTCGAACACGATCGTGTAAGGCTGCGTCCGTTGAGCGCAGTACCCGTGCCATCAGTTGATGCAAGGGATGTTGGGAACCAGCGAGGAGTGCCGAGGCAAAGAGGGCAAACGATGACTTTCCTGTCCCATATGGCCCGGTGAGCGTCCAAGCACGACCAGACTCCAGGTCGGACAGTCCATTGACCATTCGGTCAAGGGCTCGGCATGCGCAGGCGGAGGCGATATAGTCGATCGGCGTTGAACGGGGGGTACTGTCCGCCACGACATTTGTGGATCGGCGGAAGCTCTTGACGCGACGACGGGCTGATTCAGCGACCGGCATGACGAGCCCTCCGCTTGAAATGCTTCTTGATGAGTGAGATGTGGTCGGGTAATGGGTATCCGAGCAGAAGTTGGCGCAGACCCGCTGTCACACCAAGTCGCATTGCACCTTCGGTGACTTGTTCCATCTGCTCCAACAGGTCCATCAAACCGTTCTCCGAGATTCGAAATACTTGGCCCGGACTGCCAGGCGCATACGCAATTTGTTCAAATGAAAGCGTTCTTGCAGTCGCTTTGGTGCGGTTGCAATACTGCGCCAAGCAAGCGGCAAACACCAGAGGGGGGAGGGTCTGTCGCTGGCTGCGCGGGAAAGAAAAGGTATTGCCGTCATGCTGGCGATGAAGTAGCCCAAGATCGGCCAGGGGACAATCCAAGACGTCCTCGCCCTGAATCTTCTTGTCAGCATTGCTTCCGATGTAGCAACGCATGCAGCAGTCGACATCACGCTCGATCGTCTCTTCCGACGCAATCTCACTTGTGAATCGGGCTTCAAACTGCCGTAGTTCGCGGACTATTGAGCGCTGTGAGAACTCTGAAGTTCGCACTTCGTTGAACAACACATACCACGTCGATGGTCCGTCCGGCCGTGACGCCAATGCCCAATGGATCAACCAGAGTGTGGCCAGATCTTCAACGTATGGATCGGCACCGTCCTCGCCAAACAGGTACTCACCAAGTTTGGTGGGACCCATTGATGGAGTACGGGTGCGAGATTCAGCGTGCGCCGGAGCGATCATCTGTGCTTCAGTGCACCAAAACCGAATCGACCGCACCATGTTCTTGCCAACGCCAAGCGCGACCATCGCTTCGGGATCGCTAAACCCGGACGGTTTCGACTTGCAGAATCTCACGCCCTTTGCAAGCCAACTGAAACGAAGTGGGAAGCTCTCGTGACCAGAAAATCTGACCCTTGTTGTGTGATCCTGGATGGCGGTCACTTGGCTCATCCAGGCAATATACCCTGAGCCACTGGATGACGCGAGTCAGGATCATCCAGTGGTGAGTCCTGCACTCACTTGAGCCTACTGTATCAGCATTTCAGGCGGTGTGTTCCCTAGGGGGCGGTGTGGACAAGCGTGACATGAGTGACTCGATAGCTTGGATGACTGCGAGTCAGCACCGAGGATCAATGGGCGCTTTTGCGTTGAACGTGCCATTGGACCGCAATGCCTCGCCTGCGGGCCGCGCCGGGCCGACCTTGGTTGAGTCTCGCGCGGTCCTAAAGGATGGCCTTCTCAGCGTTGTCGGCCCTTTCCCAGCCTCTGACTATGCCGCCACAGGCACGGATCGACTCGGCCGTGATTTCCCTGATTTCAAACAAGAACTCGTTGGCATCGCGCGCGGGCATCTCGTTGGGGATGGGGGCGGCGGTTTCATACAGCGACACGATGTCCTTCGCACGGACTCGTGTTGACCCCGCACCCCGATGTTCATACGCCTCACGCCAGCCGCTTAGCTGACGCTCGAGAAGTCTCGCGGTGGAGAGGTCGTGTAGCCGGGCGAACACCTGCTTCTTGATTTGGTCGACCGCTTGAATGCGCTGTTCCGCATCATCGCCCGGCGCAAGAGGCGGCACCCATTTCAGGGGGGTACTCAGATACTGGCTGATGGCGTTCTGCAAGACCCTAATCAGGTCGGCGACCGGCATGAGAGTGTCGTACTCGTCACGATTCAAGAGTCCGATGTGCCGAGAGAGCGCCTTAACGCGCGACCAATGTTCAGGCGCAACACCCGATCGCGTACCCATGCCGAGAATGCCATGCCAGGCATCGTGGAATTCCTGTGTGGCTCGCTGTATTGCCAGCACGAGGTTCGCAACGTCGTACTCCGGCTTGTGTTCGACCGGTACAGGAGGCGTGGTGGATGCCTTGACAATTGCCAGCATGCGGCGCAACTCAGCAAGTGTCCGCTGGGCACCATCTCCGACTCGCTTCTGGATGTTTGCTAGAAAGATGGCGCGATCTGGAATAAGGCGTCGCAGTGAGTGTTCTGCATCGCGTCCAAGCGATTTTCCAACAGCGTGAATAGCGTTGTCTACGGAGCTTAAGACGTGATTTTTCTTGGCTGAAACGTCACGCAAGTTGTCCCCCTTCACTTCATCGAAGTGAGTGAAGCACATCACCAATTTCGATTCGTGGCCGCTGGATGCCAATGAGCGAAGCACGGCGCACGGCGCGGCCTGCATTGGCTGTGCTGCATTGTCCACCAGCAGGATGGCATCGGCCCGTTCATACCGTCGAGTGATGCTGGTTGACACGCTGGAAGAGGAATCTGCCGTGTGGCCGATCCCGCGCCCGTCCATGATTACCAACTGTGGTGGGCCGTCGACGCTCCAAGCGGGCGTAAACGGTCCAGCGACACGGATACCTTCGACGAGCGGTGTCAGCAAGCGGCCGAAGTTCGGCGCATAGTTGCTTGAAAACCGATTCACCTCGCGGATGAACTCATCGCGATTCGTATGTGTCCAATGCCACAGGCGCGGCCACTCTTCGCGTCCGTGCTCAATCTTGCCATGTTGCAAGAACTCAAATCGCTGCTCAACATCATCCAGAATGTCATCCACGAGCTGGTGGAATTCTTCATGCCGAAGCAGTTCCTCCTCAACAAGTTCTTCGAAGGCGTCCATGTCCTTCGGAGTCAAATCGGCGATCTTGTTTCCAAGTCGGTCCTCCACATTGGTTGCAATCGATTGCCCAATGAACTCGACGGCATCGAGATGGTGCTCGAGGCGATTTGCAATCGCCTCGCGCTCCGTATCAGACAGCAATGATTCATCTGGCGTGTCGAGGAGAGTTGAATCGTCTTCGTCAACAAGCTCATCGGAATCTGCTGTAGATCGCTTCGGGGTGCCCAAGACGTAGCTCAGGCGGAACTGCTGATCCGTGTGTTCGAGGAATCGGCGGGCGACCTCTGAGCGCCCGCCACGTTGGATGTGTCGCGACGCTGCGGCGGCGACGCAATCAGAGATGTATTGACGAACTTGGTCCTTCGGCATGAAGGCCACAACGGCCTGGAAATCACCCGGTCGCAGGACAATCTCGATGTCGCAGATCGTGGTCTTGGCAGCCGACGTGGAGGGAAATCTCTCGGCGTCGGGATCGGTGTCGAGGAACTGTCGCACGATCGTAGTCTTGCCTGCGCCGGTGGTGCCGATCATCAGCATGCTGGCATACCCATCGGTGGCAGTCGGCAGCGGGATCACCCGATCACGCGCCGACCAGGCATCCACAGCCTCGGGCACGAGATAGTCGTAGAAAGCGCCAACCACCAAGGGCGCGAACCGCAAGTTCGCCCGCTCGCGAGCGACCGGTGTCCACCATTCGGGATCGGAAAGGATCTCGTTTAGCTGGGCGACAAGTGCCGTCGCCTCGGCCTCATCGCGAGTGCCTAAGCCGCGACGCACCCGAAGCTTGTCCTTCTGGTCAGCCGTTTTTGCTACGGGGTGCCTAAAGATCACGCACCAGCCGCTTCGACCCTTGCTTAGTGACGCACGATTAATACGCTCAGCCATGGAATGCCTCCGTTGTGCCGCGTTGTTCCGATCGCGTGTCGGAGCATATCACACCAGGGTTTGCCATGTCAATGAGGAAATCGGAACAACTTGGAACAACATCGCGAGCTTGAACTTCCGTTAGGTCAAGATCGGGTACTTGTTATGAGTCGGGCCTCGAACCGCAGGACCTAGCGGGCGTGCGTAATTTTGATGCGATAAGCCATACGCGCCGCCGTAAAGGCCAACTGATCCTCCGGGTCCGGACTCCGCATGGCTACTACATTCGACAACGGCCCGCAGCCCGCGATCCACCTATTGTTGACCAGCCCAGTCCATTCCCCTCCAGTCGCAGTTCGGCCGCATGTGTGGTGCAGTAATCACGTTTATGCACCCTGCGTCTCGATGGCTCTCGGGCCAACTCCCTTCCACATCCTAGTTGCTTCCAACCACGCGGAAACTAAGACTCCGCTAGAACCCAAGCAGCCCGAGCAGAGCTTCAATAACGCTCCCGCCAGCTTCCGCCAAATCTCCAGCCGACTCAGCTGCGACCTCACCGGTAATGGCGACGGTTTCGGCTACGCCATCAAGATCAAGATCTGCCGCGACAACGTCCAGAAATCCATCGCCGTTGATATCAGCGCCCGCGATATCTGCAAAGCCATCGGAGTCGACGTCTGTGGCAACCATTGCAGCCGGCAGGCCAGCGGAAGCCGAGTCACCAAGACCTAGGACTCCGGCGGCCAGTGTGGTTGCGGTAAGACCGCGACGAATTGTCCGTACGGGGTTGTTTGTGTGAGCCATGATTGAAATTCTCCTGTTTGTTGAGGGTGATCTTGCGGATGGTGAAGATGACCTAGACGACTAGGCATTAGGCCGCAAAGTCGTCCGGTGATGGAAGTTGGCCGAGGACGATCTTCAGCACGAGGATGGCAAGCTTGACGATTAGCATTGGGAAACTCCTTTTGTCGATTTGGTGAGTGCCGTAGACTGGATTCGCCGGGGATTGCCCGGTCTATGGGTTACCGCGACAACCAAGGGCCAGTTGGATCATGCGAGACGAAAAAATTTGAGTGTTGCCTCGAATGTCGCACGAAATAACCGAGATCTTGATGGCGGCTCGAGAGGCCCCGGAACGGGCGGCGGACAGGCTATTGCCGCTGATCTACGACCAATTGAAGGCCCTCGCCCAACGGCATTTAGGACGGGAGAACCCCGGTCACACGCTTCAGGCGACAGCACTCGTCCATGAGGCATACGTCCATCTTGTAGACCAAACGCGAGCCACCTTTCGTGACCGTCATCACTTTTTTGCCGTGGCCGCCACTGCCATGCGACGCATTCTGGTTGATCACGCTCGAACCAAGGGCCGAACCAAGCGTGGCGGTGACAGAAAACGCATCGAGCTTGACATGGTTGTGGATCTGGCCGCCGACACCGGCATCGACCTTCCTTCACTCGACGCAGCATTGGAGCGGCTCAATCAGGTTGACGAGCGCAAGGCCAAACTCGTTGATTTGCGATTCTTCGCTGGGCTGACCATTGAGGAAGCTGCAGAAGTTCTGGAGCTATCGCCAGCGACCGCCAAACGAGATTGGATCGTGGCAAAGGGGATTCTTTATCGGGAGTTGACTGGGGAGAAACTGCTAAGTGAATGAGCGTTGGAAGCAGATTGACACGATTGTCGGCCAGGCGATGGAGCGAAGTCGCGGCGACCGCAATTCATTCATCAACGAGGCATGTTCAGGCGACGACTCGCTGCAGCAAGAAGTAGCGGCGATTGTGAATGCGTGCGAATCAGCTGGAGACTTCCTAGAGCAACCAGCACTAGCGGATTGCTTTGAGGGTGCTGGCGCGTCTCCAACACTTGCCGAGGTACCGATACCCGCGTCAGTTGGTGGTTACAGAATCCAACGCGTTTTGGGTGTGGGTGGAATGGGTGTCGTCTATCTCGCGGAGCAGTCCCGGCCTCGTCGCACCGTGGCGCTGAAGGTCATCCGTCCGGGATTCGTTACACCGTCAGTGCTCCGTCGGTTCGAGCATGAAGCCGACGTACTTGGTCGTTTGCAACACTCTGGAATCGCCCAGATCTATGAAGTTGGATCTGCGGATATTGGTGGCGGCTTTCAGCCATTCTTCGCGATGGAGTGCATCGAAGGCGAGTCGATCACAGCGTTTGCGGAGATGAAGGGACTGACGTTGCGCGAGCGTGTCAATTTGTTGGCCCTGGTATGTGACGCCGTACACCACGCTCACCAGAAGGGTGTAATTCATCGCGATCTGAAACCCGCCAACATTCTGATCAATGCAATTGGTCAGCCCAAAGTCCTCGACTTCGGCATCGCTCGATTCACTGACTCGAACGCTACCCCTGTCACGTTGCAGACGAGCGCCGGACAGCTGATCGGCACTTTGGCCTACATGAGCCCTGAACAGACATTCGGAGATCCAGCTGGAATCGATACTCGCTGCGATATCTATTCCCTTGGTGTAGTTGTTTTTGAGGTGTTGACCGGGCGATTGCCCATCGAAGTGTCCAAACAATCAATTCATGAGGGTGTGCGGTCTGTTCGTGAGGACATGCCAGCACGTCTCAGCACGATGGATCGAACCCTGCGTGGCGATTTGGAGACTATCGTTGCCAAGTCGTTGGAAAAATCACCGGATCGACGATACCAGTCAGCCGCTGAAATGTCGGCGGATCTGCGGCGTTTTCTGGCAGACGAGCCAATCATCGCGAGGCCCCCTTCCGCTTGGTATCAACTCCGTAAGTTCTCTCGTCGCCATACACGTGTTGTCTCCATCTCTGCGATTTCACTTTTGCTTCTCATTTCAGCAACGGTCGCCTTGACGATATCTGGCCACCGCCTTCGCGCGGCCAATGAGGCCAAAACGGAGGCTTTGAGCTCGTCGCAAGCGCTCAGCGAATTCTTGTCCTCCGTCATCGAACAGGCGGAGCCAAAGCGACTTGGGGCCGATGCAACCCTAGTGGATGCACTTGAGCAAGCCGGCCAGCGAATCGACCTGCAATTTGGCGACAGGCCGATGCTGGCTACAAGCATGCACGAACGACTTGGTTACCTAGCGATGTCAACGGAACGATTCGCGCTAGCACGCACCCATTTCGACCGGGCTGCTGATTGTGCGACAGATCCAGAGCGACGAATCGCTCTAAAGTTCAATAGTCTACTGGCGCAAGAGAGCTTTGGAGCAATTGACGAGTTGGATTCACTGTTCGGCAACCTCCTAACTACCGCAACTGACACGTGCGGGACGGATCATGCGCTCACATCCAGGATTCGACTGCATATCGCGCACCGACATGCACTATCGGAAGACATCGCCTCTGCCAATGACGTTCTGACTCCATTAGTCGGCACCGCCGATCCGAGTAAACGGGCAGAGTTGGCGTTCATACAAGTGCAGAACGCGATCTCAGCCGGCAACGTTGAGAGTGCAGAGCAACTCGCAAGGGTGGCGCTTCGAGAGGCAACTGAGTCACTAGGCGAGAACCATGAGCGTGTTGTCTCGTTATTGCAGGCATTGGGGCACGCGCTAACGCTGCGTCAGGTTGAAGAGGCCGCGTATCGTCCCGAAAATGCACGCACACTCGCTCTGGAGATCGCAACATTGGCAGATCAACGAGTGAGAATCGCAGAGTTGCTGAGGGGCGTTGATAGCTGCAGTTTGATGAATGAACTTGAGGAGTTGGCGAGAGCCGTTGTATTAGTCGGTGACTTCGAGCGAGCCGAGCACGTGCTGGTTAGGGCGCAAGGCATTGTTGACCGATGCACTCCTGCGTCGTCACCTGAGCGAATCAAGGTGGCGTGGGACCTGATGAAGCTGCGATTTCAACGCAAGGCAGTGGACCTTCAGCAGTCTCGGACCTTCGTCGAGCAAGCCACAGATCAACATTTGGCTGAAGAGTGGGCATTGACTCTGCAGTGCGAGCTCGCAGATCTTCTTATTGGTGCCGGCGACGTGGGGGATGCCGAAAGAGTTTTACGGCGCGTCCTTCAGCTTGCCTCGGCACAGAGTCGTAGCACTGAATCTGCATTGAGTTCGCTCAGAAAGCTGTTATTAAACCAAGAGCGATTCGATGAGATCGTTCCTGTCGCAGAACGATCTTGGAAACTCAAAGCCGAGACATACGGGCAAGACAGTCGCCAGGCACTAAGGGCTGAGCAAATGTACTGGCAGTTCGTATTGGACGCTTTAGAAACCAAACTGATTGAGAAGGCAAGTTCATCAGAGACATCTCACGACTTTACTCAATCGCGACTCGACCTCGCCAACGATCCGGTGGCGATCAAGGCGCACCAGGCGTTGCATCTGCTACTTGATCGCTTCAGGCAAGCGCACTCAACTCACAGCGCCGATGGAGTGTCTCTTCTGTTGGCAGTCGGCGGATCATGCGGAAATGTTGCACACGACATCGAGGAAACACGGTTGTGCAGAGAAGCGTTTGAGGCGGCACGAGCAATTGCCGGAGTAAACTCACCGCTAACGCTTAATGCGGCACGTCGGTACGCCATGTCACTCAACGGATATGGACATGACGCCATTGATGCAGCACGAATTGCAGTTGAAGTAGCGTTCGCTGTGGATCCAAATGACGTCATGTCGGATGTCGATATTTACCTGCGAAGACTGCGCATATTCGCTTTGTCGGTGATTAACCAAAGGAATGCCCACGAAGCACTCGGTAAGCTGCAGGAGGCGTTTGAGTACATCAAGTCGATCAAGGGCGAGGACACGTTTCTTCAACACTCCTGCGCCGAGGCAATGCTACGGGCAATATCGGCTGACGGCAGCTACTTGGAGGCGATTCAGTTCGCTGACTACATGATTGCAGCTCGAAGGGATCAGACAGATGTTGGGAGGGCATCGTTGGCTGCCGCGCTTGCCGGCAGAGCCGAGGTGCTGAGAGACGCTCGCAATCTCGATGAAGCAGAGAAGTGTGCAGCTGAGGCATGGTCGCTAGCCAAAGCTTCAATCAGTCCAGGTGAGTCCGAACTGTACTCGATTGGGCTGGAGTATTTGTATTCTCTCAAAGCGATGAACCGCGGGGATGAATGGCAATCGTTTGGCAAATCTCTGCTGACTTTGGCTGCCGGAAATCTTGGCAAGGAACACGTCTACTACCGTTTGATTCAACAGGTGGTTAGTGTCGAACCGCCTGTTGGTGACCCCCGACCGTGAATGGCCGGGGAATCGTGGGTGGCAGGTGCCCGAACGAAATTTTCTCACCTTGTCACCGCTTCGCCAGCTCCTGGCAAAAGAGAGGGGTGGGGTAACCTCTTCCTTCGACGCAAGCGATTCAATTCCATGTGCCGCGTGGTCCTGATGGGCTGATTCAGATACGCCGGCGGAATCTGCGGAGCTCTCGAGCCGACCTTCACCCACGTCTATGATGATGGATACAGCGATCACATATGGGGAACCGTGGCCTCAGCCTGCCTGGTTTAGATCTTGGTGCCAGGAGCCTTCACGGACAACAGCCGACATTGCTCAACGGCACCCGCCAGCTCAGGGCATCCGACACGGAGGCCATCAAGCAGAACGCCGAGCAGGATGTGGGGATGACGCCAAACCTCGGTAATTATCGAGGAATCACGAGAATCGCTGGTGGATTTTAAGTCCGCTGCGTCTGCCATTCCGCCACGGGCCCGATGATTGAATGATGGTACGTCGCCGACGGCGAACACGCGGCGGCGGACTCACGACGCCGCTTGCGGCTTCGCTTGGACTGGTACGTCCAACGTCCGCTTCCCTCGTAATCTCACCGTCAAATCGTCGAACAGCGAGTACGCCACCGGCGTGACCAGCAGCGTCAGCAGCAGGCACAGCGTCTGGCCGCCGATGACCACCACCGCCACGCTGCGGCGCTCCTCGGCTCCCGGGCCGGTGCCGATGGCCAGCGGCAACATGCCTGCGACGAGAGCGAGCGTGGTCATGAGGATCGGCCGCAGCCGATCGCGGTTGGCCTGCATGATCGCCTCGGCCCGCGGCATGCCCTTTTCGCGAAGCACTCGCATGTGATCGATCTGAAGGATCGCGTTCTTCTTCACGACGCCGAACAGCACGAGGATACCCAGCGCCGAGTACAGATTCAGCGTGCCGCCGGTGGCCCAGAGGCTGAAGAGCGCGAACGGCACCGACAACGGCAGCGAGAGCAGGATCACCAGCGGATGCACGAGGCTCTCGAACTGCGAGGCGAGGATGAGGTACATGAACACCACCGACAGCACGAACGCCCAGATGAACTCGTTGAAAGTGCGCTGCAGCTCGCGGCTGCGGCCGGTGAGCACGGTGGAGTAGGCAGCAGGCATGTTGAGTGCGTCGGCCTGCTGATTGAGCACCTCAATACGATCGGCCAGGGCGAAGCCAGGTGCGACGCCGCCGCGCACCGAAACCATGCGCTGACGGTTGAGCCGGTCAATGCGCGAGGGTGCGAGCGATGGCGTGATGCTGGCGACATTGCTGAGCTCGACCACGCCACCAGTCCCGTTCGCACTGCTCGGCAGGCGCAGACGTTCGATGAGGTTCGGATCCTGGCGGTCTGCCTCCTGAAGCCGGAGACGAACATCGTATTGCTCGTTGGTGTCGGGATCGCGGAAGCGGGAGACTTCCTCATCGCCGCCGACCAGGAGGCGCAGGGCCGAGCCGATGTCGCGGGCCTCGACGCCGAGGTCGGCGGCGCGCTCGCGGTCGATCTCGACGCGGAGCTCGGGCTTGTTGACGCGCAGCGAGGTGTCGAGGCCGCGGAAGCCGCCGGCGTCGGTGGCCCGCTTGCGCAGGTCCTCGCCGAGGCGGTTGAGTTCGTAGAGGTCCGGTCCGCGGATGATGAAATCGACATCGAATGGCCCGCCGCCGATGTTGAATGAGGGGAAGTTGCGCACCTGGGCGCGGACGTCCTTGAACCGTTTGAGGCGGCCGTCGATCTCGGTCATCACCTGGGACTGCGAGTAGTTGCCGCGG
>Ga0157380_10001701_pt1 | contig 14535 bp, 9 predicted proteins | sample S35metaG_FD_119757 | JGI IMG/M metagenome (GOLD analysis project Ga0157380, IMG submission 119757) | Switchgrass rhizosphere microbial communities from Kellogg Biological Station, Michigan, USA - S3-5 metaG | ecosystem: Host-associated > Plants > Roots > Rhizosphere > Soil | place: USA: Michigan... | reverse complement strand
CGGCTGCCCGTCCAGGAGTTCGCCGCGACCGTGAATGACACCGATCCGTTTCCACTGCCCGTCGTCGCACCCGGGAAAGTGATCCAGCTTTCTCCAGTCGTCGCTGTCCACGCGCATCCAGCCGGGGCGACGACTCCTAACGACTCGGAACTGCCTCCCCCCGCGATCACGGTACTCGAGGGATTCAGTTGATAGGTACACGCCACTGCCTGGTTGACCGTGAAGGTCTTACCCGCGATGCTGATGGTGCCGGAGCGTGCCGCGCCCGTGTTGGGCTGCACGCTATAAGACACAAGCCCGTTGCCGGTGGCAGGTGTGCCACCTGTTACTGCGATCCAGGTGACGGTGCTCGACGCTGTCCAGACGCAGTCTTGGCCCGCAGTGACTGTGACTGATCCGGAGCTCCCACCTGCAGGCACCGCGACACTGCTCGAAGTCAGGCTGTAGGTGCAGTTGGCGACGCCCGATGCCTGGTTGATGACAAACGTCGCGCTGCCGACGGTTACGCCACCCGAGCGCGGAACGCCCGAGTTCTCCTGGACGGTGTAGGACACAGAGCCGTTGCCACTGCCGCTCGCGTTACCGGTCACGGATATCCAGGACGCCGTACTCGACGCCGTCCACGAGCATCCTGCCTGAGCGACGATATCGAACCTTCCGCCGCCGCCGACGGATGAAATCTCATTGCTGCCAGGAGTCAAGTCGAACCGGCACGCCGATCCCTGTTGGGTGACGCGCGCGCGTGCGTCGTTGACGACAATTTCGCCGTCGCGGGCTGAGGCCTCTGGATTAGCCGTGACACGGAACGTGACGCGACCATTGCCCTGTCCCGACGTTGGCGACACATCGGAGATCCAATTCGCCGGCGTCGACGCCGTCCACGCACACTCCGGGTCCGTCGTGATGGCCACTGAACCCGAGTCGCCGTTTGCGCCGAGCGCAGATGTCGTGCTCAGCGCAACCTGACATTTGACCGGCGTCGGGCCCGTCGTGGTATCAGGCGTGGAAATGGAAGAGGATGAGCAGGCGCCGACCACGGCCACCACGGCGATTACGAGGGGAATCAGTGCGTATGAACGCGGTAATTGTGTCGGTGTCACATCAGCACGACTGAAGTCGCAGAAAAGAGGATCGTGTCACCGTCTGGCATTAAAGCAAGCTCAAATTTTCGTATCTGCGCCTATCCTCGTTTACGTTCGCGCCGCTGCTCGCTGTGCAGGTATTCACAAAACGCGGCGAAGAACAGTGCGCTTCCCACAATCTCGAGCCCCTCTTCGACCGTGCCCTCTACAGAACGACTCAGGGACAGCCTGAGCAACTCTGCTTCGGTGGCCTCCGCGACGAGCGCTCCGATCCAACAACACAGGGCGGCCGCAGCAAGGTTCCGGCTCAGACGATTGACTCGTAGCCACGAGCGGACTATCGCGATCATCGCCGCAACGAACAGCGCGACGAGGGGCAGCAACGCCACCATCCAGGCAAAAATTGCGGAACCGCCTTGAGTGAATCCCGGGATGAAGCCGAATCGCCCGGTGAACCAGAACCCGACTCTCTCATGAAGCTCGTTCATTTCGTCCACGGAGAGCGCCAGGAAAGCCATGGACGTTCCTGTCCACGCCATTCGGTACATGAACTGGCCGACGGCCGCAGGAGCGGGGCTGCTCGCGATTAGAAGCGAGGCTCCTCCCGCAAGGAATAGCAGCGCGCTCGAATACCACGTCGCGAAGTTGCCTTCGAGCTTCAGATCGAATTGACCGAAACCGCGCGGAAGGGTGACACCGAGATCCGAGAGTAGTGTCGCGACGATCAGCAGCACGTTTACACAGCCGATGCTGATGTAGATCAACCGGACGAAGGAGCCCGGCACCTGAAAGCCGGTAGAAGTCGCTCGAGGCGTGATCTCTACGAGGTCTGCTCTCACCCACAGCATCAGCTTTCCTTTTCGATCGACAGTGCCTTGACGTAGCAGTTCTTGCCGGGAAGATCGTGATCCCTGGTGGTACAAGTCGAAGAGTGTCTGGAGCTCAACAGTAGCGCTTGAATCGCAATGTAATCGAAACCCGTGTCCGATGCCACGTTGATTTCGGGCTCTCCCGGTTCACTGAATCCTCGTTAGACGACGTGGGACGGGGCAGTGCACATCAAGGCACAGAATGTCACGCGATGGCGCGCCGGTATGGCGCACCATCGGGTCGAGTATTCGGATGCCGTCATTGCGATCTTCCTGGTCTGCATGTGTGAAGCGCTGTCCCGGGCACTCGTCGTCTGTCATCCACTGTTCATGCGGTATACGCGACGATGCGGAGGTGAATCGATAGCCAAGTAAGGAGATCGCGTGCCGCGGTTAGCGCTCGTCCTGTTCGTCGCTTTTTTTTCCTCCAACTCCGTATTCGCGCAGTCGAACATTCCTGCATCGCCAGACGATCCAGTGTCACTCGGCACGCTCTGGCACGATCTGGGTCGCGACCTTCGCAACCTCCCCTCCGTTGAAAACGTCCTCATCCTGGGGGCCGGCGGAGGCCTGTCGGCATGGGTACACAGCGAAGACGCAGATATTACCCACCAGTGGTCGTCATCAGAGGAACTCGATGAAGTCTTCGAGCCGGGCGGGACTCTGGGCTCGGGCTGGGTTCAGATCGGCAGTGCCATCGGCACGTACGTCATCGGTCGTCGCATCGACAGTCCGCGCACTGCGCTGCTCGGCGCAGACCTGATTCGCAGCCAGACGATCAATGCCGTCCTGACGCAAGGGGTCAAGCTGGCTGTCCGGCGCCAACGCCCTGATGGGACCAGTTTCTCGTTTCCTTCAGGCCACACCTCGACGACGTTCACGACCGCCACGGTGCTGCAGCGCCACTTCGGCTGGAAGGTCGGCGCACCTGCCTACGCGGTCGCCGCGTTCGTCGGAGGCTCTCGCTTACAAGAGAACCGTCACTATTTGAGTGACGTCCTCTTCGGTGCCGCAATTGGCATCGTCTCCGGACGCACGGCAACCATTGGTCGCGGCGCCGCGACGTTTTCCTTGTCGCCGTTGGTCGCGCCGGGTACGGTCGGAGTCGCGTTGACTCATCGCGCGCACCGGTGACGCGCTAGCGACGAAAAATAACTGACATGAAGGCACGAGCGTTGACGATGGCGACGGCGAGCGTGGTCGCCCTTGCGCTCGATGTTCCTCGCGCGAGCGCCGACTGGACAGTCGCAGGGTTTGTCGGTGCTGCGCACACGCAGGACTCATCGATCAGGCTGATCCAACCTGCAGACTCGACCGATGTGACGGTGTCGCCGGTAGTCTATCGCTCTGAATCGTTCGCGTTGCCGATCTACTACGGTTATCGTGTCGGCTTCTTTCCTGGTTCGGGATGGATTGGAATCGAGGGGGAGTTCATCCATCTGAAAGTGGTCGCAGACACGGTACGTCCGGCAGAAGTGATGGGGACTTTCAAAGGACAAGCAGTCTCGGCAACGCAACCGATCGCCGCCGTCCTGGAGCGATTCTCGATCACACACGGCGTGAATCTGGTACTCGTCAATGCTGTTGTTCGGCAGGCGCTCGGAGACACCCCACGGCCGCGGTGGCGCGTGACAGGACGTGTCGGCATCGGTGCGTCAGTGCCGCATCCGGAGAGCACGATTGCGGGCGCGGACCTGGAAGAGTACGAGTGGGGGTCCTTCAGTGCGCAGGCAGCGGCAGGCGTCGAGTTGCGTCTGAGGCGGCGGGTCTCTCTGGCGGGAGAGTACAAGCTCACGCGGACTGTTCAGAACGTCTCGGTCGTTCATGGCTCCGTGAGCACGCCTCTGACTACGCATCATCTCGTGACGGGCATCGTCGTCGATCTAGGCGCCGCCCGCGAATGACGGCCTTCCGACTCTGATAGCAGCACACACTCGAGAAATCGCACGGCACAGCGGCGTGTCATCGTGCGGTCATCGGCACCACGTAAGACTCTGGTCCTCAGAAAGAAGGTGGTCGATGCGTAAGGTCATGACCCTGTTGGCGTGCCTGACAGCGGCCGGTGTTCTGCAGGCCGCAGATCCGAACTATCACGTCGTGAAAGAAATCCAGATTGGCGGTGAGGGAGGCTGGGACTATCTGATTCTGGATCCGGCAACCCACCGCCTCTACGTGTCACATGCGACGAAGATCGTCGTGGCGGACGTTGAAACAGGTCAGGTCGTGGGCGAGATTTCAGACACTCCTGGCGTACACGGGATAGCGCTCGCCCCTGAACTCGGAAGAGGGTTCACGAGCAACGGTCGCGGGAACTCCTCGACGATCGTCGATCTGAGCACATTGAAGCCGCTGGGGACGGTACCGACGGGAGCCAATCCGGACAGCATTCGCTATCTGCGGGATCGCCATGAAGTCTGGACGTTCAACCATACCGGCGGGTCGATCACGGCGTTCGATCCGATGTCGGGCAAAGTCATTGCGACGATTGAGGTCGGCGGGGAACTGGAAGAAGCGGTCGAAGATCCGGCTGCGAATCGTGTCTATGTGAACGTCGAGGACAAAGGCTCCCTGGCGGTGATCGACACACGGACGCACTCGCTCGTGGCGACGTGGCCGATCACCGAGTGCGAAGGGCCCACTGGCCTGGCATTTGACGCGAAGAACCACTTACTCCTGAGCGCGTGCGACGGCAAAATGGCCGTGACCGACAGCCGGTCGGGTAAGGCGGTCACCAGCTTTCCGATCGCCGACGGTGTGGACGGCAATGGCTTCGATGATGCCACCGGTCTGGCCTTCGCATCGAGCGGCACGGGCGTGCTGACGGTCGCGCACGAAGACGCGCCGAACAAATTCAGAGTGGTCCAGACGGTGAAGACTCAACCCTCGGGCCGGACGATGTGGCTCGATCCGGCGAGCCATCGCGTCTATGTCCCAGTAGCGGCGACGACGTCTGGGCCGAACGGTCGCCGGCAGGTCACGCCCGACACGATGAAAGTCCTCGTGCTCGGGACTGAGCCCTGAGAACACGGTCGCCGGAGCGTGATCTGAGCTGAGGTCGTTTAAGGTCGGGTCGTGCCGAGTACGAATCCGATCGAGCGCTGGAGCGGGTTGAAGAACGTGCCGTAGTCGGGCGAGGTGATGTTGTTCTGCACGTCGCGCTCGTCTCCCGTGTCGAACACGTTGTAGACCTTGAGGCCAGCCGTGAAGCGGTACTTCCCGAAACGCCACGGGCGCGCAAGTGTGAAGTCGAGCGTGGACACTGTCGGGAGGCGGCCAGCGCCGTTCCGTGCGCCCACGAAATCCTGAAACTCGTCGACCGCCGACCACGGGAACCCGGTTCGCCATTCATAGATCGGCGACAGGACCCACTGGCCCGGAAAGCCGATCGAGCCACGAACGATCAGCCGGTTGGGCACGTCGGTTGGACTCAGCGAGTTCTCATTCGACCGGATGATCGGATTTCTGAAGTTGCCGAAAAACTGATCGTAGTCGTTCAGATCACGTGTGCTGTGTGACCTGACATAGGAGACGCTCAGATCGCGGTGCTCGCTCGCAAGGAAGCGACCGGTGGTCTCGAGCTCCCAGTACTTCGACGCACCGACCGCGCCGAGGGTGAGCAAACCGAGGGCTGGATCCGGATTGATGGTGTAGGCGTGCGAACCGTTGCGATGAAGATAGGCCGACTTGAAGAAGACACGACGGCCGAATCGCTGGTCCCACGCGACGGTCTGCACGATGCTCTCCGGCGTTTTCAGCGTGCCATCGATGACGTGCGCGAACGTGACAGGGCCGCCGAGTTGCCTGCCGTCGGGTGCGAATCTGCTCACCGTCTGCACGTCGTATTGAGTGAAGGCGCCGACCGTGAGCGGCGTGCGCTCCGCAAACTTGCCGAAGCCTCCACGTAGGATTCCCCGGCCTTCGGGCAGGACGCTCACAGCGACGCCAACTCTCGGCGAGTAGTTGACGCGCTCGACCACGTCATCACGATCAGCGCGGATGCCGAGCTCGAAACTCAACCTGTCGTTCACGCGCCAGCGATCCTGTGCGAACACCGCGGCCTCGGTACCGGAGACCTCAGGGTGCGTCAGCAACGGTGAATAGGTCGTTCGCTCGGCAAGTGAGCCATCGAGACGGACGACATCGACCTGTTGGCTGTAGTTGTCGCCATCGAACCTCGAGTGCTGGATGTCAATACCGACCTTGAACACGTGCTGGCCCGCCCAGTCCTTCGAGAGCGTCAAGGCCTCCACCCATTGAACGCTGCGAACATTGCGCTCCTGGCGGTTGAAGAAATTGCCGCTCTGCCCTTGCGGCGCATAAACCATCGGCTGCTCGCCCTGGGTCTTCTGATCGACTTCGAAGGTGCGCACCGCCAGCGTCGTCTCGAGGACCGCATACGCCGACACGATCAGGCGATCGGCCAGCCCCGCTGAAAAGCCAGACTGCGTGAACCTCGGCGTTGTCTCGGGCGGGCGGAACGTCGAGAGGGTCGCATTGGTAATCTTGCGGGGAAAATAGATGACGCCTCCCGTCAGCGCATGGCGCGACGACAACACCGCGTCGAGCCGCGTGAACGAATCGAGGCTCTCGAGACCAAGTTGAGGACTGCCTGGCAGACTCTTGACCGGCGTCTGGGCAAATCGATACTGGAAGTACTGGCCGAGGAAGAGGCGATCGCGCTTGAGCGGTCCGGAAATCGACAGCCGCGGTTCGAACTTGTTGACGAAGGCGAATCCCTTCCCGAATCCCGGTACCAGATTGCTTGGTTTGACGATCCACTCGCTCGTGCCGCGCTTGGTGCGGACCTGCGTTACGCTCGTCGAGAAGCGGCCGTACTCGGCCGCAAAAGGATTGGACAACACCTCGACCGATTCAACCGCGCCGCTGGGCAGCTCGAGATCGAAGTCGCCAGTGGACGGATCGTTCAGGCTTGCGCTACTGAGTTGAAGCGCGCCGTTGGTCGGCCCGCCGCCCTTGATACGCAAGCGCCCCTCCGGGCCTCGAATGACGCTTGGGAGAACGGTGAGGAGCGATTGGAAATCGTCGCCCGCGAGCGGCTGGATATCCATCTTCGCCCCGCTCAGCACGTCGCTGACCGCCACTGGCTGGAGACTCTCCGTCGGCGAGTTGGCGGGAACGACGACCTCCACGCTCTCTCGGATGAACGTCAATCGCATCTCGACGAGTACTTGTTCAGTCTCGCCGGCACGAACAGTGAACGGCGACGATTCGGAGTCTACGAAGCCATCACGGACGGCGTGCACCACATAGCGACCGCTCGGCACATCAGGAAAGGTCACCTGGCCGATCGAGTCGCTCGTCGTCTGTCCCACGACCACGTTGCCGTCGACACGGCGCAGCGAGACAGTGACCGACGGAACGCGCACTCCTTCGACCGCCAGAGTTGCGACGACACTGCCGCGAGCGGAGGTCGTCGGCGATGTGGGCGGCAACTGCTCCTGGGTGGCGTTCACCAGATCGATGCTCGGGAAATAAGAGGGACCTCGCGGCGTACGTAAAGTGCCGCCGGGAGTGCAAATGAAAATCGTGAGGAGTATTGCGATCACGGTCCGAGGAAACGAGGTTACTGACGCGAAGATGAACCGTTGATGACACGCATGAGGTACTGAGTGGTCGATGCCGCCGAAGCCGAAGTCCTCGATGCATGCGCGGACCAGGGCAATGATGTGCAGAATGTGACAGCGCGCGAGGGAGGCCGCCCGCCGGAGCCAATCAGCGGCCGCGCAGTCACGCCAGCTCGTCTGTGTTCATGCTAGCATCCGACATCGGCCAGGTCTGGGAGGACAGCATCGTCGTGCTTCAGATCATCGGGAGCCTCGAGGGCGATTCAGGCGAGTCGAGTACGCGGGATCGGTCGAGGGTGTCATCAGGCCGATCTTCGAGTGGAGCACCAGCCGTTTCACCGGCTGAGGCCGCTGCGAGCACGGTGCGTGGCTGACCCGGCGTCGAATGCTTCGCGAGCGCGAACGATGCCGACTCTCGGTCACACGGCAGCTCGAACATCTGAGGAGCGTGAATGAAGGCTGTCATCCTTGCCGGCGGGATCGGCTCCCGCCTGAGCGAAGAAACTCAAGTGAGGCCGAAGCCGCTCGTCGAGATCGGCGGCAAGCCAATTCTCTGGCACATCATGAAGATCTGCGCCGCCCACAACATCACGGACTTCGTGATCTGTTGCGGCTACAAGGGCCATCTGATCAAGGATTACTTCGCCAACTACTTCCTGCATGAGGCCGACTGCCGCTTCGACTTGCGGGCGAACCGGATGGACGTGCTCCGCAGTTGCGCGGAGGACTGGTCTGTCACCCTCATCGACACCGGCGAGGCCACAATGACCGGTGGCCGCCTGAAACGCGTTCGCGATCACGTCGGCGACGAGACCTTCTGCATGACGTACGGAGATGGCGTCGGCAACGTGGACCTGGACGCTGTCTTGCAATTTCATCGTGAGCATAAGGTGCTTGCCACGGTGACCGCGGCACAGCCGCCCGGGCGCTTCGGTGCGCTCACGCTGGAGGGCTCACAGCCGCGCGTGGCCGGCTTCCTCGAGAAGCCAGACGGCGACGGCATGTGGGTGAATGCCGGGTTCTTTATGCTCGAACCTGCCGTGCTGGACTACGTGGACGGCGACTCGACCGTCTTCGAGAAGGCGCCGCTCGAAGCGCTCGCCCGTGAAGGGAATCTGGCCGCATACAGGCATTTCGGCTTCTGGGCTGCGATGGACGGGTTGCGCGACAAGGTCTATCTCGAGGAACTGTGGAGTTCCGGCAACCCTCCGTGGAAGGTCTGGTAGCTTGGGTACAACATGAAGATCCTGATTACTGGAAACCTGGGCTACGTCGGTCCCTCGGTGATGCGCCGGCTCCGCTGGCGCTATCCCGATGCGATGCTGGTCGGCATGGACCTGGGCTACTTCGCGCACTGCCTCACGGACGCGGCGGCCGTGCCTGAAAGCGGAATCGACCTGCAGTACTTCGCGGATGTGCGCCGCGTGCCTCCCAAGGCACTCGACGGAGTGTCCGCGGTCGTGCACCTTGCGGCGATCTCGAACGACCCGATGGGAAAAGCGCACGCCGAGGTCACACTGGATGTCAACTACAGGGCGAGCGTCGCCCTGGCGCGACAAGCCAAGGCCGCAGGCGTCGCGTCATTCGTTTTCGCATCCAGCTGCAGCGTGTACGGCTTCGCCAGCAGCGAGGCTCGAACGGAATCATCGGAGGTCAACCCCTTGACGGAGTACGCCCGGTCAAAGGTGCTGACCGAGGTCGGACTCGCTGAACTAGCCGACGACAGCTTTCGCACGACCTGCCTGCGGTTTGCCACAGCGTGCGGCATGAGTGACCGCCTCCGTCTCGACCTCGTGCTCAACGACTTCGTTGCGTCAGCTCTCTCGACCGGCCGCATCACCGTACTCAGCGACGGGACACCCTGGCGGCCGCTGATCAACGTGCTGGACATGGCGCGGGCCATCGAGTGGGCGGTGAGCCGCGATCTGCGATCGGGCGGACGCCATCTGGTCGTCAACGCCGGCAGCAATCAGTGGAATTATCAGATTCGCGAACTGGCCAACGCGGTCGCGGCGGCGATCCCTGGCACCGAGGTCTCCATCAACCAGGACGCGCCTCCGGATAAGCGTTCGTATCGTGTCGACTTCTCGCTGTTCAGCACGCTGGCCCCAGGCCATGTGCCTGAAACAGACCTCGCGGAAACCGTGCAGGGACTGCGCACGGGGTTGGAGTCCATGCGTTTCAACAACGCGAACTTTCGCGATTCATCGTTCTCGAGGCTCAAGGTCCTCGAGGGGTTGCGCTCACAGGGCCTCCTGAACGGCGCGCTGGAGTGGCAGCGCCGCGATGCCGATGTGCCAGAGGCATCACGAGCCGGACTCAGCGCAGCCGGCCCGCGAAGCGTGGAGCGATGATCTTCGAGGCGACTCCGCTGCACGGCGCGCTCGTCGCCCATCTGGAACGCAAGGAAGACGAGCGAGGCTTCTTCGCGCGTGTGTGGTGCGAGGAGGAGGCTGCGGCGCACGGTATCGATCCGCGAGTCGCGCAAAGCAACTTGTCCTACAACCGGTACCGCGGGACGCTTCGCGGCATGCACTATCGGGCGGAGCCACACGCCGAGGCGAAGACGATCCGGTGCATTCGCGGCGCGATCTTCGATGTGATCGTGGACCTGCGCCCCTCGTCACCGAGCTACCTGCAGTGGTTCGGAGTGGAATTGTCTGCGGAGAACCGCGCGTCGCTCTACGTTCCAGAGGGTTTGGCCCACGGATTTCAGACGCTCGAAGACCACTCCGAAGTGCTGTACCTGATGAACCAGCTGTACGCGCCTCACGCAGAACGAGGCGTGCGATGGGACGACCCAGCGTTCGCAATCGCCTGGCCCAGCGCCGACACCCGGATCATGTCCGAAAGGGATCGAAACTGGCCGCTGTACCGCCCAGTGGGCCGCGACATGCCCGTGGGAAACGCGTCGAAGTGATCGATACCCTTCATTCCATTATCGAGATTGCCGACTCGGCACTGCGGCCAGTCACCAAGGTGCGCGCATGATGTACACGACCATTCAGACCTGCCGCGGCTGCGGACACGACACGCTCCACGAGATCCTCGCGTTCGGAAACATGCCGCTGGTGAACGGGCTGCTCTCCGAAGCTCAGTTGAGCGAGCCGGAGCCGAAAGTTCCGTTGACCGTTGTCTTCTGCCCGGCATGCTCGCTCGTCCAGATTCGAGAGACCGTCGCGCCTGAGGTGCTGTTCAACGCGGAGTATCCCTATTTCTCGTCCGTCTCCGACGCATGGGTGGCGCACTGCCGCGACAACGCGCTCGAGCTGATCGAGACGCGACGACTCGGGCCAGGCAGCCATGTCGTCGAGATCGCGTCGAACGACGGGTACCTTCTCAAGAACTACGCCGAGCGCGGCATTGCCGTGCTCGGCATCGATCCGGCGTCGGGTCCGGCATCCGTCGCGCGCAACCGCGGGATACCCACGCGGGAGGAGTTTTTCTGCCGCGAGCTCGCGCAATCGCTGTCCGCCGAGGGACTGCGGGCTGACGTCATTCACGGGAACAATGTGCTGGCGCATGTCGCCGATCTGACCGGGGTCGTGGACGGCATCCGCATTCTCCTCGCCGATGATGGCGTCGCGGTGATCGAGGCGCCGTACGTTCGCGATCTCATCGACCACGGCGAATTCGACACCGTGTATCACGAGCATCTCTGTTATTTTTCCGTGACCGCCGTCGCGCGGCTGATGGCGAAGCACGGCCTGGTGTTGACGGATGTGCGGCGCATTCCGACGCACGGCGGTTCGCTGCGCATGTACGTACAACGGACAGGACGGCCCAGCGCTGCGGTCGAGCAGTTGCTCGGCGAGGAACGAGAACTTGGTGTTGATCGCGTGGATTTCTACGAGAGCTTCGCAGCGAGGGTCCGGGCCATTCAAGCCGATCTCAGAGCGTTGCTCGGGTCACTCAAAGCTCGCGGTCACCGGATTGCCGGTTACGCCGTGTCGGCCAAGGGGACGATTCTGCTCAACTCCTCGGGAATCGATGGCCAGTTGCTCGACTACGTCGTCGATCTGAGCCCACACAAACAAGGAAAGATCATGCCGGGGGTACACCTCCGCGTGCACGATCCCGGAAAGCTGCTCCAGTCACCCGTTCCCGACTACGTTCTGCTCCTCGCGTGGAATTTCAAGGACGAAATCATGCGCCAGCAGCAGGAGTACCTGAATCGCGGTGGACGATTCATCGTCCCGATTCCCGCGCCGCGGATTCTCGAAGACTCGACGGTGTGACCATCGAGAAGTCACTCCGCGCGACGGCTTGCACGTGTTGTGAACTCGTCGACGCCGTTTCCGCGCGATCGTAGACGTCGCGTTCCGGGGGCGCCTCGGATTTCGCAGGGGCCCCTGAAGTTGCCGTGAGCCAGTCGACCGTCCTGGCTCACGAAGCCTTCCCCTTGTCTTGACAGTCGTGCTGGAACGGTCCATAGTCCGCGCAGTCTTCGCGGCATACCCAGTCTCAGGGCCATCCCTCGTAACCAAAAGCGGTTGTGGAGGTTCTCGCTCATGATCCGAACGCTGATCCGAGTCCTGGTGGTGGCGGCTATTGTTGGCGCGATACCCAGCCTGGCGAGTGCGCAGAGTCTCGCCGGAGCCGTACGCGACACATCGGGGGCGGTGCTCCCGGGTGTCACGATTGAAGCGTCGAGTCCGGCGCTGATTACCAAGGTCCGCACTGGCGTGACCGACGAAACGGGGCAGTATCGCATTCCGGACTTGCCACCCGGTACCTACAAAGTCACCTTCACGTTGCCCGGCTTCGCCACCGTTGTGCGCGAGGGAGTCGAGCTGTCGGGTGGCGGCGTCATGACGATCGGCGCGGAGATGCGAGTCGGCGAACTCCAGGAGACCATCACGGTCACCGGTGAGTCACCGGTCGTGGACGTTCAGACCGCGCGCCAGCAGACGGTGATCGACGGAGACATCGTGCGCGCGCTTCCGGCGTCGCGAAGTTACGGCAACTACATCGCGGCCATCCCCGCTATTCAAGCGACCGGCTTCGGGGGCGGTGCGGCAACCATCAACAACTTCTTCTCGGCGCGCGGCGGGCGAAATACGGAAGGTCTCATTCAGCTCGATGGGATGAACGTCGGTGCGCCAGGCAACGGCGGCGGAGTGTCCGGGTACCTCTACGACATGTCGAACTCGTCGGAAGTGCAGGTGGCCATCTCGGGCGGCCTCGGCGAGGCAGATCGCGGCGGACCGGCGTTCAACATCATCCCGAAGACGGGCGGCAACTCGTTCAGCGGCACCGGCTTCACCAGCTATGCGGGCAGTTGGGGACAGTCGAGCAACATCGACGACCATCTCCGTTCACTGGGATTCAACGAGCTGCCGGCGCTCATCAAGAGCTACGACGCCAACCTGGCCGTGGGCGGACCGATTCTGCGCGACCGCGTGTGGTTCTACGGCAACACGCGTGCGATCGGCACGTACCAGGAGCAGCAGAACCTCTACGTCAACGCGAATGCGGGGAACCCGAACGCCTGGACGTATGCGAGATCTGATAGCCCGAGCGTTCGCAACTCCACCTCCAAGACACTGAACGCCGTGCGCTTGACCTGGCAGGCGACGCAGAGGAACAAGGTCGGGTTCTACATCGACTACACGAAGAACTGCAGCGCAGGAGCGTACACAGAAGGCGGAAGTCAATGCCGCGGTCCCGGGAAGGACTGGATCGCCACAGGCCCCGGAGTCACTCCAGGCACAGCTACGGTCTCGCCAGAGTCAGGGTCCATCTGGGACGCGCCCGCGAAGATCATGCAGACCACGTGGACGTCACCGTTCTCGAATCGCGTGCTTCTCGAGACCGGCTACTCGGCGTTCTATACCGACAACGGCGATCCGCGTCCCTACGGTGTGCTGACGGACTTCATTCCGGTGACGGAGCAGTCCACCAGTGCCGGCGTGCCGTTCGCGAATTTCATCTATCGCGGATTCAACCCGGCACCGTCGAGCAACCAGAAACACGCCACGTGGAAAGCGGCGATGTCGTACGTCACCGGCAGCCACAACATGAAGTGGGGCTACCAGGCCGGGTACATGAACAATGAGGGCACGACGTACGTTGGCCGGCAGATCAGCTACCGGTTCAACAACGGCGTGCCCAACCAGCTGTCGCAGCGGGTGGGAACGAACCAGACCAGCAACAGCATTCTCTACAACGGCTTCTACGTCCAGGACCAGTGGACGCGGCACAAGCTGACGCTGCAGGGGGCCATCAGGTATGAAACCGCCTCGAGCTGGGCGCCGGAGGGAGAGAACGGCATCATCGCCGACAACGAGTTCGGCGGCCCGGTGCTGCTGCCGCGCACTGAAGGCGTACAGGGGTATCACGACATCTCACCCCGATTGGGTGTCGCGTACGACGTCTTCGGCAACGGCAAGACGGCGCTCAAGGGGAACATCGGGCAATACCTTCAGGGCGCGTACACGGGTGACGCGTACACGATCAGCAATCCGGGCCAGACGCTCGTGACGTCGATCAATCGCTCGTGGTCGGATCCCAACGGGAATCGCATCGCCGAATGCGCCTTCTTGAACCCGCTGGCCAACGGCGAGTGCGGCGCGTGGTCGGCTAACAATTGGGGCTCCTTCAACCAGACCACGACTGTGAATCCCGCTGTGCTCGAGGGATGGGGCACGCGCAATCGCGATTGGCAGTACGGGATTAGCGTGCAACAGGAACTCGCGCCGCAGATCGCGGTGGAAGTCGCTTACAACCGCCGGGTGTGGAGCAACTTCTTCGTTACGCACAACCGCGCGCTCACGGCCGCGGACTACGACGAGGTCACCCTGATCGCACCCTCGAATCCGGCACTGCCCAATGGAGGCGGCTACCCCGTCACGTTCCTGACCCGGAACACGCGGAGCAGCCTTGGTGCGACCGACTCGTACTACACGACCACCGACGACTACGGCGACGAGACGCACTACTGGCACGGCGTCGACGTGTCCTTCAACGCCAGGACGCGATGGGGCCTGACGGTTCAGG
>Ga0157380_10001699_pt1 | contig 14541 bp, 12 predicted proteins | sample S35metaG_FD_119757 | JGI IMG/M metagenome (GOLD analysis project Ga0157380, IMG submission 119757) | Switchgrass rhizosphere microbial communities from Kellogg Biological Station, Michigan, USA - S3-5 metaG | ecosystem: Host-associated > Plants > Roots > Rhizosphere > Soil | place: USA... | reverse complement strand
TCCCAGGTGTGCGAACCAACAAAGTCTTTGACATAATCATTTTCAGTTTTGGACAGATAACTTTTTCTGCCGCGATGAGCTGAGTAACCAATACGATCCAAGGATACTTTTCCTTTTATGATTGCATCGGTTTCGAATTTGAGATCGGCAGTTATATAGAATTTTGACTTTAGCGGTGTCGCCAATTTGATCCATCGATAACCCTGTTTCGAAATCACAAGTCCATTTCCATTCAAACATCGTTCAGGAATAACGCCTATGGGAAGCAGCTTGTCAGTCGCGTCCAATAATACCTGCTTACCGTTTACTTCCGTCACACAAATCACGTAGTTGAATTGTGACGTTACAGGGACGGTCTCTCTTACAAAACCATGATCGCGTGTGCTGATTAGGACAGGATAAACTACAATGTCAGCCTTCTCCAACATCGAGGCAACCAAAAAGTTGATTTCGGCTGAAGTACCTTTTCGTTCGTCCAGTACTTTCTTTAGCGATCCGTCAACGGACCGCCTGCTTGTTTCGTCCCAAGCAACGTTTTGCCTCACGTAATTGAAAATGGCGCCTATTTTTTGGTCATTGGAAGTCATGCCCGCCGTAATTTCATCGACCGTCTTCTTAAGGAACCCATTTCCAGGTATTGCTTTTCCGAAAGTCTCACTCTCGTTATATTTTTTGTTTATTTCCTCCCAACTGCCGAGTATTGGCTCGATGGGCTGATTGGGATATTTTATATACGCCAACTCAAAATTAATTTTCGAGATGTAATCTTTATAGGTGGTAATAAATGGCTCAGATTTGAATGCCGGGACGTCTTTTGCCACCCACCTAAACCTCTTTTCACTAAAGTCAATTTTGTCTGTGTAAAATGTTGTTTGTGAAGAACGCAACCCTCCTCCTTCCCCACGTTCCTTTGTGGTTATGCTGATTGAACTGGGGACAACTTTTTCGTCAGCTATGTCCAGGGGGATATAACCCTGCATATATTTATCGTAATTAAAGAACTCGGGGATGGAAGCCCGATATTCACTCCAGACGACTGGAATTGTTTCTTGAAATTCCCAATCCCAAAAATTCATAAGAAAGTCGGAGGTTATGTGATAGGTGATCTCCACAACAGAACCTACTTTAACGTTAGGCAATGCGACTTTTACAAGGTTAACGTTATCAGTAAATTTCTCCTTGAAGAAGCCATCTCCTTTTGCCTTGGTCGCTACAAGTTTTCCATTTTCAAGATTGTAAGTGACCGCTTTTAGACTTGAAACTTGCTCGTCATTTGCGCCGTCATCATACAAGGGAATTTGAAAGTCGGCCCATTCCAAGCCATCTTTTTTTAAGATCTTAATACGGGTAGTGCGCTCAAAATTCAGGACAAATCCTGAGGTTTGGTTGTATTTAATAGAAGATTCACCAAAATCACACAAAACGATAGCTGAGGCAGAGGAATCCTTCTCATAACGAGTCATTTTCAACTCCTCTAACGAAACTTCTCCGAATTTAACAGGTGATTTTTGAGCGAGGCTGTAGCCAACGGTGAGGCATAGTATTGCCCCTAGAAACGGTGATTTCATGCAACTGGTTAAGGTTTACGGTTTGGTATTTAAAGTTATTAAATATTTCGTGCAACTTTATCCCTTTTGTTCCATTATCGTAACCTAATTACCAATTCAATCTTGGCCAAATCAAAGACGTCGTTTTTTTGCCAATCCTGCGGATATGAGTCTGCCAAATGGCTTGGCAAGTGCCCATCGTGCGGATCCTGGAATACTTTTATGGAGGAACTTCTGGTAAAAGAAGAAAATAACAAAAATGAATGGCGGCAGGAGTCCGGGCGTTCAAAAACGGTGAAGGCGAAAGCGCTGCACGAGATAGAAACGTCAGATGATGTACGGATAAATGCAGTTGATTCGGAATTGAACCGAGTGTTAGGCGGTGGAATTGTGCCAGGCTCGTTGATATTAATAGGCGGAGAACCTGGCATTGGGAAATCAACATTGCTCTTGCAGGTAGGCCTACAGTTGAGCAGCTTGCGCATATTATATGTTTCAGGTGAAGAAAGCGAGCAGCAAATTAAGATGCGTGCTGAACGCCTGGAAATTGGTTCAAAAAATTTCTACACGCTGACGGAGACCAATACAAAAAATATTTTTCTATCGATCGAAGACATTCAGCCCAATGTTGTAATCATAGATTCCATTCAAACGTTGCAGTCCAATCAGCTAGACTCCGCTCCAGGAAGTATTGGACAAGTACGGCAATGCACAGGCGAGTTGATGAAATTTGCAAAGGAGACTAATACACCGGTTTTTTTGATTGGGCACATTACAAAAGACGGCCTTCTCGCCGGACCAAAAGTTTTAGAACATATGGTTGACACAGTCCTCCAATTTGAAGGTGACCGGCATTTATCATACCGCATTCTAAGAACAACTAAAAATAGATTTGGATCGACATCTGAAATCGGAATTTATGAAATGGTAGGCACAGGGTTGCGTGAAGTATCGAACCCTTCTGAGATTTTGATTTCTCAAAAAGATGGCCCTTTGAGTGGTGTCACGATCGGGACGACGCTTGAGGGAAACAGACCGTTGCTAATTGAGATTCAATCGTTGGTGAGCCCGGCATCCTATGGAACTCCGCAGCGAACACCGACTGGCTTTGATCACAAGAGGCTTAACATGCTTTTGGCCGTGCTTGAAAAACGGTGCGGATTCAAGATGGGTATGCAAGATGTTTTTTTGAATATTGCAGGTGGAATCAGAGTTGAGGATCCCGCGATCGACCTGGCGGCGTGTGTTTCTATCATCTCGTCCTTGGAGGAAATACCTATTTCTGACAAAGTATGTTTTGCTGCAGAAGTTGGCCTCGGTGGTGAATTGAGAGCGGTGAATAAAGTCGATCTCCGAATTTCAGAAGCTGAAAAACTAGGGTTCAATGAGATCTATATCTCTAAGTACAGTCATAAATCTATGGATTTCAAAAAGTTCAAAATTGAAGTAAAATCTTTCGGACAACTCCATGATGTGTTTCAGGATTTGTTTGGATAAATATCGAGACGTTATCAATTGTGGTCTATGGAAAATTTTTTTCACTGAAACATTGGGGTTATCAGAAACGGTATTCAGTTACCTCTTGCTCCCTTTGCTGATTTTTTTCGCTCGCATCGGCGACGTTTCTATTAATACCATCCGCATCATATATGTATTAGGAGGAAGAAGGTGGACTGCGACGTTGTTGGGTTTTTTTGAGTCATTTATTTGGCTCATGGCCATCCGTCAAATTTTTGAACACCTCGATAATTGGATCTGCTATGTAGCCTACCCCGCAGGGTTCGCTTCCGGAATTTTTGTGGGGATGATTATTGAGGAACGGATTGCCTATGGTAAAGTTATCGTTCGGATCATTACCCGAAAGGAGATCAATGAATTGATCGGTTATTTAAATCTAAATCTATTCAGGTATACGCACGTGCATGCGGAAGGCCCGGACGGACATGAAAATTTGGTGTTCACCGTTCTTGAACGGGAAAATCTTGAGGGACTACTATTCAAATTGAAAGAAATCCTGCCTACTGCCTTTTACACGGTTGAAAAAGTGAACAGAGCCGCGGAAGTTGGAACAGTGGCCGAACAGTCGTCCCGGTGGAGTATTGTATCGTGGCTGAGAAGTATACGCGGAGAATAGAATGCAACTATACTTCTTGCATCATCTTCAGTATTTCGTCAACATATTCCCGTGAATTGGCCAGGCGCGGCACTTTATTTTGTCCGCCAAGTTTGCCTCTGCGTTTCATCCAATTATAAAATGTTCCTTCACCCGCGCTGTGCACTTTGGGCTCAACTAGCGCAAGGTTGTGTGCCCTCTTCGCATCGTAATCAGAATTAATTGCCCGCAGCGTTTCATCCAGTATTCGGGTGAATTGGTCAGGATCGGCGGGCGGCGTTTTAAATTCAATGATCCATTCGTGCCTGCCCTTTTTTCCCTCCTTAAGGTAAATGGGTGCCGCTGTAAAGTTGTCGATTACCGCACCTGTAATCTCGCAGGCCCTGGTAATCGCTGTTTCGGCATTTTCGACGATTATTTCTTCGCCAAAGGCATTCATGAAATGTTTCGTTCTACCGGATATTTTAATGCGATAAGGAAATTTTGAAGTGAATTTAATTGTGTCCCCAATGTTGTATCGCCACAGACCAGAGTTTGTCGTAATTACCATCGCGTAGTTTTTGTCAAGCTCGATTTCACTCAGGGGCACAGCTTTAGGATATTCTTTTTCAAGCTCTTCCATCGGTATAAACTCGTAAAATATTCCATAGTCGAGCATCAGCAATAATTCTTCCGAATTCCGCTGATCTTGAATACCAAAAAAACCTTCGCTCGCGTTATAGGTTTCCCAATAGCGCATTTTGTCAGAGGGAATGATAGATTGAAAGAGTGTTCGATAAGGCGCAAACGCAACAGCACCATGAAAAAATACTTCTAAGTTTGGCCAGATCTCGAGAATGTTTTTTTTCATCGCAATGTCTGTCACACGTTGGATCAGCAATACAGTCCAGGTGGGAACACCCGCGATATTTGTTACATTTTCTTTTATCGTTTCGCGCGCAAGCTTTTCAATTTTCTCTTCCCAGTTGCCCATAAGGGCTGTTTCGAGGCTTGGTGTACGAATGAACTGAGCCCATGGGGGCAAATTTTGCATAATAACTGCCGACACGTCACCGTAGTATGAAGAAGCCGAAGGATCAAGTTCGTTGATTTGATGGCTGCCGCCCACTGCTAGTCCTTTACCATCAAACAATTTTGTTTCAGGATAATTATTAACATAGATGGACAAAAGATCTTTTCCTCCCTTAAAATGGCAATCTTCCAATGATTCTTGTGATACTGGAATAAACTTGCTCCGGGCATTTGTTGTTCCAGACGATTTTGAAAACCATTTTATTTCAGACGGCCACAAGATATTTTGTTCGCCTTTCATCAGGCGGTCAATATATGGGAACGTTTTTTCGTAGGTGTGAATGGGAACCCGCTCTCTAAATTGTTCATATGTCTGAATGGAGGAGAAATCGAATTGCTTACCGAATTCAGTGTATCGGGCCGTCTGAATTAATTTTTTAAATAACTCTTACTGAACTTCATGAGGATATTTAATAAAAAGTTCAATTTGATGGATGCGTTTCTGCATTACCCAAGTCAATATTGAATTAATGAGCCCCATAATAGCCTACCTTGATTTCAAAAATAACAAACTTTGTAATGATTTATAGTATTAAAGACTACCTAAGAATAGTCACGAAAGGTTGCGACAATCAAATTGCTTCTGAAGGGTCCGACCAATCATCGCGGCTCTCTTGTTGCACAACTTTTGCCCTTCGCAATTCAAAATTTTGTCCAAGGTATACTTTTCGTACCTGCGGATCACTCGCGAGTTCTTCGGCTGTCCCAGCTTTAAATAATTTTCCATCGACCATTAAATAAGCACGGTCCGTTATCGAAAGAGTTTCGTCCACGTTGTGATCCGTTATTAAAATACCAATATTTTTCTTTTTTAAGCGGGAGACAATAGACTGTATTTCCTCCACCGCGATTGGGTCAACACCGGCAAAGGGTTCATCCAGCAATACAAAATTAGGGTCAACAGCCAATGCTCTCGCAATTTCTGTTCTTCGTCGTTCGCCGCCGGACAAGGACATTCCTAAATTTTTACGAACCTTTTGTAAACTAAACTCATCAATCAACATGTCTACTTTCTCCTTGCGTTGCTGCTTTGTAAAGGCTCGCATTTCTAAAACGGACATAATGTTTTCTTCCACTGTGAGTTTGCGAAAGACAGAGGCTTCCTGTGCTAAATATCCAAGCCCTTTGCGCGCGCGTTGATACATCGGCAATGGCGTGATCTCTTCGTCATCTAAAAAAATGCGTCCTTCATTTGGCTTGATAAGTCCAACAATCATGTAAAATGAGGTCGTCTTACCCGCACCGTTGGGCCCGAGCAATCCTACAATTTCTCCTTGTTGCACTTGGACCGAAACATCGTTGACAACCGTCCTCGTTTTATATTTCTTCATCAAATGTTCAGCCCGCAAAATCATGATTCACAAAATTTAATATCCTTAATTCTTAATTGAATACTCGTTGACCCATTGAACGTATTTTCCTCGATTGTGAAAGCCATTCTAAAATCATCGCCGCGTGATAGCCGGTCATAATGGTCTGCCATGTCAAATCCGACGACGTGAAAAACGCTTTCGTTATTGCTTTGCTTTGCCAGGAAGCGAACATGTTTGTCTTTAAAACTCGAAAGAGAATTGAAGACCGAGACGTTGGTAGCTTCAAACAATGGCCGGGGATTCTCTGGCCCAAATGGTCCCATTTGTTTTAATATCTTAAAAAACTTTGGAGTAATGACGTCAAAGTCAATTGAGATGTCGATTTCCAACATCGGTGTCAGCATGTCTTCTGTAATTGTGGAGGATACAACCTGCTCAAATTTTTGCTGAAAGGATTCGAGGTTGTTCATGTCGAGTGTAAGGCCGGCAGCGTATTTATGACCGCCAAATTTTTCCAGCAGGTCGCTGCATTCAAGTATTGCACCATACAGATCAAATCCGCTGACGCTTCGTGCCGAACCTGTGATCTTGTTGTTGGATTCCGTCAGGATCACAGTAGGGCGATAGTACTTTTCCACACAACGTGCTGCGACGATGCCGATGACACCTTTATGCCAGGTGTTTTTGAAGAGCACTGTTGATTTAGCGCTGCGAAGAATTTCATTGCTCTCAATCATTGCCAGCGCTTCCCCTGTGATATCTGAATCAAACTGCTTGCGGATTTCATTTTTCAAATTCAATCTTTCAGCAAGCGTGTTAGCATCTTCTTCCGTTTGGGAAACCAACAAGTCGACGGCCGCTCTTGCATGTGCTATTCTTCCCGCCGCATTAATTCTTGGTCCCAGGGTAAAAACAATTCCGGATACGTCAAGGTCATTCTTAATTCCCGCAATGTCTTTGAGCGCCTTTAAACCGGGCCTTGGATTATCATTCAGCTTTAGTAATCCGTAATAGGTTAGAATTCTATTTTCTCCTGTGATCGGAACAATGTCCGATGCAACGCTAACCGCCACCAAATCCAGGTATTCATAAAGTTCATGCTCATTTCGATGCTTTTGTGCATAGCCCTGCATAAACTTGAACCCAATGCCACATCCGCTTAATTCAAGATATGGATATTCACAATTTTCTTGTTTTGGATCTAATACGGCGACAGCATTCGGTATTATGTCGTCCGGAAGATGATGATCACAAATAATAAAATCAATTCCTTTGAGTGAAGCTAAATCAACAAGTTCAACCGACTTGATTCCGCAATCCAGAGCGATTATTAATGTGAAATTATTTTGTTCAGCATATTCAATGCCCGCGAGCGATATTCCATAGCCCTCTGCATATCGGTCTGGAATATATATTTCACAATTCGTATAAAACTTATTTAGATAACTGTAGACAAGAGCAACTGAAGTTGTTCCGTCGACGTCGTAATCACCATAGATAAGTATTTTCTCTTTCGTGTCGATGGCCTTTTTAAGACGTGTAACGGCACTCTCCATTCCCTTCATTAAAAATGGATTATGCAATTGTTCCAGCGATGGACGAAAAAAATTGCGGGCACTGTCGAAATCTGTTATGCCACGCTGAAGAAGAATGGCCGCGAGGTATGAGTTGATATTGATGGCTTGGGAAAGCTCCTTAATCTGCTCTTTTACGGGCAGTTCCTTTGTTAACCATCTTTTATCCATGTATTAGTTTGATTCAAGTTTGAGTTCGCCATCAACGCCACTGAAACCACTTTTCCCTTCAGCACCCGGTTCTCCGTTCTTGCCGTTTTTTCCTCGTGGCCCTAATCCAGCTCCACCATGATAGCCAGCCCTTCCGCCTTCACCGGGATTTCCTCCGCGGGTCTTAACGATAATTTTGGTTCCCAACCACGGTTTCATCGACTCGATCTTCGGACTTGAGAGCACCAGGTTTCCGCTCTGCGCACCGTTTCCTCCAGGCGCACCACTTCCTCCATTCGCCCCATTACCGCCATTGCAATGGAGCGTTCCAGGACTTCCTCCTCCGCCGCTCCCTCCGGGGCCTCCGACTCCACCATCTCCACCGGATACGTCAATAATGAGGGGACCTCGAACTGTAACTCTTTCAAGATACAGAAAAAGATTTACGCCTGGCCTGCCATCGAGTCCACGCGTGCCCGGGCCACCAGGTAATCCATCCCTGCAAGGCGCATTGTAAGATAATCCATTTCTGCCTTGCCTACCAGGTTTACCTTCTATCCCTTTCCCATCGATCAAACAATAGCTTCCGATTATAGCAACCCTGGCTCGAATGAAATTATCGGCTTTGAGTTTGTTTAAAATAATTCGGGAAGAATCCATCATAACCAACGTATCGGCTACCAAAATATCAGTTTCTGCTAACGTGTAAGTCTCCCCCGCTTTCAGCAGCAATTTGCCTACTCGAACTTGCGCCAATAAAGAATTGGATAAAAATAAGACAAACAGAAGAACTTTGAAATTGGTCATCCTATTAAATTATCCTTATAAATGTTACAAAAATAAAGTTCTCATACACAACCCACGTGCCATTTATAAATAAAGAAAGCAGCACTTTCGCACTGCTTTATAAAAAAAGTTTGATTTAACTTTATTTTGATTCCGGGGCAGGCTTATCCGCAACAACTCCTTCAAGCACATCTTTGATCTCCACCCGCTGACCATCTTGGTAAGGAACAATCCATGCATCTTTAACGCCCATTTCGCGCATATATTTTTTAAATGTATCAGCCTCCCAATAATCACGGAAAACACCTATTGTTAATTTTTGGGGTTCATTGTCTTTCGCTTCGCCGCCAAAATTTGGATTGTTTTCAAAATACTTAGCCAAATTCTTATTCTTAAAAGCCCCGATCTGAACTTTAAAGACGACGCCTTTTGAAAAATCCATTGAGTTCGAAGGGTTTTCCTTCAATGCTGTAAGTTCGGCGTTTGCAGCGGATAATTGGCCCCGCGCTTCAGAAAGTTGTCCCTCAAGTTCAGCAATCCTGGAGTCTTTTTCACTCACTGAGGATTGCAACTGAGTAACTTTTTGATTCAGCGTTGCAACAGTGTTGTCGGCGGCCTGCTTGTCCTCGGTAAGTTGTTTTAGGTTTGCCGGACTTTTGGCATACTCCTTTGCTTTTTTCTTCCATTCTTTCTTTTCCTTTTTAGAAAGCTGAGCAAAACTTTGCGTAGATGTAAGGATCAACACAAGGCAGAAGAAGACGATGATACTATTTTTCATTCTGGTAGGTTAAAAAATTTAAATTAAAGGTACAAATTTTATTAATATGCTCAACTAGTCAAGATTACCCACCATTTTCTCAGGCCGGACCCAAGCATCAAATTGTTCGGCTGTCACATACCCAAGTTCGATGGATACTTCACGCAATGTTTTGTTTTCTTTATGGGCTGTCTTTGCAATTTTTGCGGCCTTCTCATAACCAATATGAGTGTTTAGTGCCGTGACCAGCATCAATGAATTTTCAAGATGTTTCTTTATGACTTCATGATTGGGCTCTATGCCCGCGGCGCATTTATCATTGAATGAAACGCATGCGTCTCCCAATAAGCGAGCCGATTGGAGAACATTGTAAGCGATCACAGGTTTGAACACGTTCAGTTCAAAGTGCCCAGTAGCACCACCAATAGTAACGGCCATATCATTGCCAATAACCTGGGCACACACCATCGTGAGCGCTTCGGGTTGTGTCGGATTAACTTTGCCGGGCATGATAGAGGATCCAGGTTCGTTGTCCGGGATCACGAGCTCACCTATCCCACATCGGGGACCTGAACTGAGCATGCGTACGTCGTTAGCGATTTTCATCAGGGAAACAGCAGACCGCTTTAAGGCGCCCGAGAGTTCTACCATGGCGTCGTGTGCAGAGAGTGCTTCGAACTTATTAGGAGCCGTTATGAAAGGATACCCCGTAAGATCGGCGATCTTTTTTGCCACCAGGACGTCATAACCTTTTGGCGCATTGAGTCCGGTACCAACGGCAGTTCCGCCAAGCGCGAGTTCACGGACAACTTCCAGCGCATTTTTTATTGCTCTCATGCTTTGATCCAATTGTTGCACGAATCCGGAAAAAGCCTGACCCAGCGTGAGCGGGGTCGCATCCATAAAATGAGTTCTTCCCGTCTTTACGATAGTCTTGTATGAAGTGGACTTCGCGGCCAAAGTCTCCCGAAGCTTCTTCAAGCCTGGAAGTGTGATCTCCATCACCTGCTTGTATGCGGCTATATGCATGGCAGTGGGAAAGGTGTCATTTGATGATTGGGATTTATTAACATCATCATTGGGATGGAGAACCTTCTTTTCATCATCAAGTTTGCCGCCGTTCAATACATGGGCCCGGTAGGCGATCACTTCGTTTACATTCATGTTGCTCTGGGTTCCGGAACCTGTTTGCCAAATGACGAGGGGAAACTCGCCGTTCAGTTTTCCTTCCAAGATTTCGTCGCACACCCTCTCTATTAATAGTTTTTTATCAGCGGTCAAATGGTTTAATTCATGGTTGGCCTGGGCGGCGGCCTTTTTCAGGTAGGCGAATGCATAAATTATTTCTTGAGGCATGCTCGCCTCGGGTCCTATTTTAAAATTATTTCTTGAACGCTCGGTCTGGGCACCCCAATATTTATCGGCAGGTACCTGTACTTCGCCCATAGTATCTTTCTCAATGCGGTAGTTCATGTATTTTTTGAATTTGCGGGTAAAAATAGGAAAGGATCAAAGAAATGAAATGCAAAAATGTAGGGTTGGTCGCCATAAACATAAATTTATAGTATTTAGATGAGGGCTAAGGCTTATCTTTAAGGCAATATGAAGCTGGGAAAGGCATTGAAAAAAGAAAAAGTGGAGAAGCTTTACTTCGTAGCGATAATACCGCCCTCACCTATTTATGAGGAGGCATTTGAACAGAAGGTATATTTCAAGACAAAATACAACAGCAAGGCGTCGCTCAACTCTCCGCCTCACATCACCCTTCATATGCCTTTTAAATTTGTCGAGAAAAATGAGGATGAAATAGTGTCTCATCTCAGAACATTTGCGCATGAAAATTCATCTGTCACGGTCAAACTGAACGGCTTTTCCTCTTTTCCTCCTAGAGTTATCTTTATCAACGTCGAAATTACATCAGCACTCGAAAGGCTACAAAAGAATCTCGAGCGATTTTTTAAACGACAGTTAAATTTGTTTAATGCAAACTATAAAGAGTTGCCGTTTCATCCCCATTTGACACTTGCATTCAGGGACCTTAAAAAACCGAACTATCAAAAGGCATGGGAGGAGTTTGTCAGCAAAAATTACCAGGCGACTTTTCTGGCAAGTAAAATTGCGTTGCTAAAACATTCGGGCGCTGTTTGGGAAATATTTCAGGAGTTTGAGCTACAAGAAGCTGAAAAGACGCTGTCAAAGTAAATTGCAATTACCTGGGAACCTGTAGTCCACCCGTATGAATTGCAAGTATGATGGAGCCGCGCGGAAAAAACCCTGAAGAAATCAAATCATAAATACCCGCCATCAATTTGCCTGTATATACAAATTCAAGGGGAACGTTGTGAGCAGTTTTAAAACGTTGGATAAATTCCATTAGCCAGGGTGTAGACTTCCCGTAACCACCGAAATGATAATCGTACACGAGCTGCCAATTCGTGAGATGTTTACTTCTTTCGCTAAGCTTTTTTATTTCTTCGACTAAAAATTCTGCGCCCTTCAGCATCGGAAACCCGATAATTTTTTTTTCGTTTGGAACCCCTTCGATCAAGCCGCACAAGGTTCCGCCAGTGCCAACTGCGCAACACAAATAATCGTACGATACATCCAGGTTGGAAGCAAATTCACGAACACCCTGAACTGCAAGCAAATTGCTTCCACCTTCAGGGATTAGATAAAAATTATCAAATTTTTCCAGCTGATCTTCGGATTTTGCGCGATAGGCCTCACGTGAGATGAATTGTAGTTCCATCCCTTGTTCGCGCGCAAAAGCGAGTGTTGGATTAAGTGGTAAAACTTCTTCGCCACGGATGATACCGATACTTTTAAAACCAAGTTCAGAAGCCGCTGCTGCAGTTGCAAAAATATGATTGGAATATGCGCCTCCATAAGTGACCAACGTTTCGAGATTTTTTTTGGCAGCTTCCATCAAATTATATTTCAGCTTCCACCATTTGTTGCCCGAGACTAAAGGGTGGTTCAGGTCCTCGCGTTTAATAAGGAGCTGGAGGCCGGCGTTTTCCAATACCATGTCATGAATTTCTTGAATGGGGGTTTCCTGGTATTGAAGCATTTGATGGGAAATTTAGGAAGTAAAAATAATCAGCAAAAAAATTGTGCAGGCGCCTTGCATTAACTAATATTGTTAGATGACGATACTAAAACAATTAGTATATGGAAGAGGAGATTGACGATTATTTTAAAGGAAGAGGCGCTCAAATCAAGACAGAAAACAAATTTCTGAAAGCGCAGTATGTTACGGAACATGTAGAAGGGTTAGACGAACCTTTGTTGACAGCCCCGAATACACAGATTTTTTACGAGAACGCGAAAAAAATTGTAAACAAGGTCGAAAGTCCTGATTTGCATGGCATGTATTCGTTAAATCCGTATCAGGGTTGCGAACATGGGTGCATTTATTGTTACGCCAGGAATACGCACGAATATTGGGGTTTTAGCGCGGGCCTTGATTTTGAAAGCAAAATTATTGTTAAGCAGAATGCGCCTGCCTTGTTGGAAAAATTCTTGATACATCCGGACTGGCATGCTACGCCAATTATGCTTTCCGGAAATACAGATTGTTATCAACCGTTGGAAAGGAAACTGGAAATTACGCGCAAGTTATTGATGATATTTTCTAAGTATAGGCATCCCGTTGGAATGATCTCTAAAAATAGCCTCGTTACGCGCGACCTCGATATATTGTCGGATCTCGCAAAAGACGGCCTGGTCCAGGTTCATATTTCGATCACTACATTGAACGAAGATCTACGAAGGGTTATGGAGCCCCGCACAGCCAGCGCAAAAAAACGATTGATGACCGTAGAGACTTTAGCTAAGGCGGGGATTCCTGTAGGCATCATGAATGCGCCTATTATTCCAGGATTAAATCATCATGAGATCCCAGCAGTATTAAAAGCAGCAGCTGACCATGGTGCGCTTGGCGCCGGCATGACCATGGTACGCTTAAATGGTTCCATAGGCAAAATATTTGAAGACTGGTTGAAGAAAAATTTTCCGGATCGATTTGAGAAGGTATGGCATCAAATTTCCGCAGTGCACGGCGGAAACGTAAACGATTCTACATTTGGCAGGCGCATGACCGGGGAAGGAAATTATGCGGAAGCGGTGCATCAACTTTTTCGTTCAGCCAAGAAAAAATATTTTAACGAAAGATCCATGCCAGCGCTTGACCTTACAAAATTCAGGAAAGGAGGTAACCTAAATTTGTTCTAGTCAAACCACTAGAGATTCAGTTGTCAAGGCGCGATCATATGAACGACAACCGATAATTGTCCTTGCGAAAAGGCTTTTTATTTTTTAGAAAAATGTTTGTAAAAGGCAACGATGGTTTCTATTCCCAGCATAAAATTCTTAACGCCGAAATGTTCATTGGGTGAATGTATCGCATCTGTATCGAAGCCAAACCCCATGAGCACTGTGTCCAGGCCGAGCTCCTTTTTGAATAAAGCAACGATTGGAATACTGCCGCCATCACGCATAGGGATAGGTGTTTTGCCAAACACTTCGACGAATGCATTGCTTGCTGCCTGGTACGATGACGAACTTGTAGATGTAACGGCAGGTTCTCCGCCGTGCAGCGGAGTGACTTTGACTTTTACATAGGGTGGCGCGATAGCGGAAAAGTGCTTTGTAAATAATTCCGTAATCTCCCTGTTGACTTGATTGGGAACCAGGCGCATGGAAATTTTCGCGTAAGCTTTCGAAGGCAATACCGTCTTTGCGCCCTCGCCGGTATATCCGCCCCAAATTCCGTTAACATCCAGCGTGGGCCTGATGCCGGTCCGCTCGAACGTTGTATAATTTCGTTCGCCTTTTACTTCGGAAATACCGAGGTCGGCCTTGTATTTGTTCACATCGAATGGTGCCTTGTTAATTTGGGTTCTTTCCGCCGCGGTCAGCTCCGCGACCTTGTCGTAGAACCCCGGAATCGTCACCCGTCCATTTTCATCGTGCAACGATGCGATCATGGCGGCGAGTACATTGATCGGGTTTGCAACGGCACCCCCATACACACCGGAGTGAAGATCTCTGCCGGGCCCGGTGACTTCTACTTCCACATAACTCAGTCCCCGAAGTCCAGTGGTAATGGAGGGAGTTTCCAGGGAAATCATCGCCGTATCGGAAATGAGAATAACGTCCGCCTTCAGTTTCGATTTATTTTGAGTGACGAAAGAGCCCAAGTTATCAGATCCAACTTCTTCTTCGCCTT
>Ga0157380_10001697_pt1 | contig 14545 bp, 11 predicted proteins | sample S35metaG_FD_119757 | JGI IMG/M metagenome (GOLD analysis project Ga0157380, IMG submission 119757) | Switchgrass rhizosphere microbial communities from Kellogg Biological Station, Michigan, USA - S3-5 metaG | ecosystem: Host-associated > Plants > Roots > Rhizosphere > Soil | place: USA... | reverse complement strand
GTAATGCATCTCGTCGGCGATATCCATCAACCGTTGCACAGCGCGGACGAATACACGACTGCGATGCCCGATGGCGACCGCGGCGGCAACCTGCAATTCATCCGCGATCCTCGCAGCGGCGAGTTCATGAACCTGCACGCGTATTGGGATGGCATCGTTCGCAACAACGGCGAAGTACCGGAAGTCACCGAACAGGCACACAGCCTGGCTGCGCGGCTGCCGCGTTCGCAGTTTCCACAATTGAAAAACACGACGACCGGTGCCGCGGCTAGTGCCGTCTGGGCGAGCGAGGCATATCAGATCGCACAGAAAGTCGCCTATCCCAGCGCCCTGGAAACCGGCGCGAAACTCGAAGAAGGCCAGACCTTGTCCGATGCCTACGTTGCCGAGTCGACCGCGGCGGGCGAACGGCAGATCGTACTGTCGGGCTATCGGATGGCGGATGTCCTGCGCAGCCTGTTCCAGTAACTATTACTCGCCGCCCGTCGCGACGCTAAACGTTTATCTGCCCGACATAGAATCTTCATCCGCCGCCATGACAGTAGGCCGCTCCAGGCAACAGCAGGAGTAGCCAATGTCCCGGAAGTTTTCGCGTCGCGAGTTCGTGCAGAGCACCGGCAGTGCCGTTGCGTTGACGGGGTTAGCCGGTATTCTTTACACCCGGCAGGCACCTGCCATTATCACCTCGGATAGCCTGCGTCCGGCTCCGGACTGGGGCCTGCAGATCGGCGACGTCGTGCACGATCGAGCCATCGTGTGGAGCCGTGCCGACAAGGCATCGCGCCTGATCGTCGACTGGTCGCTGGATGAGAATTTCTCTCGCGCGAAGCAGATTCGCGGCCCGCACGCGCTGGACGCTTCCGATTTCACTGCACGAGTCGACCTGACTCACTTGCCTCCCGGCGAGCAGATTTTCGTACGCGTGCAGTTCGAAGACCTGGATCCAGGCCGTGCTCGCAGCGAACCGTTGCTCGGCAGTTTTCGCACTCCGGCACCCAAGCATGCGAATACGCGCTTCGTGTGGTCCGGCGACACGGTCGGCCAGGGCTGGGGTATCGACCTGGGCAAGGGCGGCATGAAAATCTACGAAGCGATGCGCCGCACGCATCCGCATTTCTTCCTGCATTCCGGCGACACCATTTACGCCGACGGACCGCTGACCGATACGGTGACGGATACGAGCGGCAACGTCGTCTGGACCAATGCCTACCTGGATGCAGTGCCGGAGAAACGCAAAGTCGCCGAGACATTGCAGGAGTATCGGCGTCATCATCTCTACAATCGCTACGACGTCAACAATCAGCGCTTCTCGGCCGAAGTTCCGCAGATCTGGCAGTGGGACGATCACGAAGTCACCAACAACTGGTCCGACTCGAAGGTGCTTGGCGCCGCCTACACCGAAAAGAATGTCAGGACACTCGCGGGCTATGCGACCCGCGCCTTCCTGGAATACTCGCCCATGCGTTGGCATTCGCAGGTCGAATCCGAGCGCATCTATCGGCACATTCCGTATAACAGCGATCTCGATGTCTTCGTCCTCGACATGCGCAGCTATCGCGGACCGAACAGCTACAACCGCCAGGAAGCGCCAAGCGACGCGACGGCATTCCTGGGCGCGAAGCAGCTCGAGTGGCTCAAGGGCAAGCTGGAGCGTTCGAAGGCGACCTGGAAGATCATCGCTGCCGACATGCCCATCGGCCTGCTCGTGCCCGATGGCAACGATGCGCAGGGCCGGGGTCAATTCGAAGCGATCGCCAACGGCGACGGGCCGGTGCTGGGCCGCGAATTCGAGATCGCGAACCTGTTACGCCACATCAAGCGCGAGAACATCGTGAACACGGTGTGGCTGACCGCGGACGTGCACTACTGCGCCGCTCACTTCTACGATCCGCACAAGGCGCAATTCCAGGACTTCGATCCGTTCTGGGAATTCGTCGCCGGCCCCATGCACGCGGGCAGTTTCGGACCGAATACGTTGGAGAATACGTTCGGTCCCCAGCTGATCTTCCAGAAGACCCCTCCCGTGGCCAACACGGCGCCGAACGGCGGCTACCAGTTCTTCGGCCAGGTCGACATCGATCACCAGAGCAAGGATCTCACCGTCGCCTTGAAGGACAGCGACGGTGCGACGGTCTTCTCCAAGCGCCTGAACCCGCAACGCTCGCGCGACGGCAAGCACGACTGGGATCGCGATTGACCCGTATTCGATCGGGGTGGGATCAGTCGATCGAAGGCAGGAACTGCGGCGTCACTCTTGCCTTGGCCCGCTGCTCGAACGCATAGCCTGCGGCGAGCAGCAGGTCCTCCGACCAGGCTGGACCGATGAACGACATGCCCACGGGGAGGCGCTGCAGCGTTCCCATGGGAACCGTGAGATGCGGATAGCCGGCGATCGCAGGCACTGCGCTGAACGAACCGGAGTAGTGATCGCCGTTGACTACGTCGGTGCGCCATGTCGCTCCGCTGGGTGCGACCAGCAGATCGAGACTGTTCGCCGCCAGCAACTTTGCTATGCCTTCCTGTGCCAGTTTTTTCGAATCGCGCAACGCGTCCTTATAGACTTTGTCGTCGAGACCCTTGGTCTGCTGCGACTCGATGAACGTCTCCTGCCCGAAGAGAGCCATCTCCTCGGGGCTCTCCTCGTTGAACTTGATCAGCGCAGCGAGATCCCTCGTCTTGACTGTATCGGGAGTCTTGGCGAGATACGCGTTCACGTCGGCCTTGAATTCGGTGTTCAGCACGATGCCTTCGGCTTCGCGCATCCGGTTCATATCGGGGAGTTTCACTTCCACGAGCGTTGCACCGGCGTCCTTCAGTACCTGCAGAGCCTTGTCATAGACAGGCTCGATGCGCGGATTGCGGCCGCCGTCGAATCGCAGCACGCCGATACGCTTGCCCTGCAACGCGTTCTCTTTCAACGCCGCCACGTAGTCGCTCTTGCGGCAGCCGCGGATCGGGCCATAGCAAGGAGGCTTCTCGCCAACCATCGCAGCCAACATGGCCGCGGCATCCGCGACGGTTGCCGTCATCGGCCCGGCCGTATCCTGCGAATGCGCGATCGGCACGATGCGATCCTGCGATAGCAATCCCAGCGTCGGCTTCAGCCCGACGATGCCGTTCAGCGCCGAAGGACAGGTGATCGATCCGTCGGTCTCCGTGCCGACAGTGGCGGCTGCCAGACTGGCAGCCATTGCCGACCCGCTACCGGCGCTGGAACCGCAAGCACTGCGATCCAGTGCATGAGGATTGCGCGTGAGTCCGCCGACGCCGCTCCAGCCGCTGAGCGAATGATTGGAACGGAAGTTGGCCCATTCGCTGAGATTGGTCTTGCCGAGAATGACCGCACCGGCCGCACGCAGGTTGGCAACGATAGGTGCATCCTGTCCCGACAGGTTGTCTTTCAGCGCCAGCGAGCCAGCCGTGGTGGGCAGCTTGTCCGCGGACTCGATGTTGTCCTTGATGAGCACGGGAATGCCATGCAGCGGACCCCTGAGCTTTTTCTGTTTGCGTTCTTCATCGAGCGCGCGTGCCTGCTCGAGCGCGTCCGGGTTGATTGCCAATACCGAACGCAGCGCCGGTCCCTGCTTGTCGAGCGCATCGATTCTCGCCAGGTAACTTCGGACCAGCGATTCAGCGGTCACCGTGCCGGCGTCGAGTTCGCGCTGCAGATCAGCGATCGGCTTGCCGACCAGCGACTCGGAGAGATCGGCTTGTGGGGCTGCCGGAGCGGCCGGGGTAGCAGGAGTGGCGGGAGGTTTAGGACTGCAGGCTGGCAGGCAGGACGCAACGAGCAGGATCGCAATCGAACGGATTAGAAGATTCATGCGCTGTTTCGATCTTCCTTGCAACGACGTTGGGGGAGCGTGACTGTGACGATATCTTGGAGTCACCTGGGCGTCGCATTCTGCCCGCTCGAGTCCTGGGGAGGAAGGGCACCCAGGACCCTGCCCCGACCCAGGTCCCGAGGCAAGCATGGCCGCCGATGGAGGGCTTACGTTACAGTGGCGCCTCTTTTACAGAGCAGCCCACATCGACACGCCAGGCATGGCTACTTTCTCTTCAACCCATTCCAATCGACCAGCGAGTTCCTGGATGCCGTCTTCGGAACCGAAGATCGCCGCCGGGCCGGAACTCTCGATCATCGTTCCGACCTTCAACGAAGGCGAGAACGTCGCGGAGCTGGTCAGGCGGCTCGATGCCGCGCTACAAGGAGTTCACTGGGAAGTCGTGTTCGTCGATGACGATTCAGCAGACGGCACCGCCGTCCTCGCCAACAACCTCGGCGCAGTGGACGCACGCATTCGCTGCATCCACCGGGTCGGACGACGTGGACTCGCCGGTGCCTGCATCGAAGGCATGCTCTCGAGTCCGGCGCCCTACCTTGCTGTCATGGACGGCGACCTGCAGCACGACGAAACCGCGTTGCTCCCGATGTTGCAACGCTTGCGAGGCGAGCCGCTGCTCGACCTCGCGATCGGTAGCCGGCATGTCTCGGGTGGCAGTGTGGGCAATTGGGATAGCGATCGATCGCGAGCCAGCAACATCGCCACCTCCTTGGCCTATTTCATCTGCAAGCAACCGATCGCCGATCCGATGAGCGGTTTCTTCATGATCCGGCGCACGGTATTTCTCGACACCGTGCGCCACTTGTCGGCTATCGGTTTCAAGATCCTGCTCGACCTGTTTGCATCGAGTCCGCGGCCGTTGAACTTCTACGAACAGCCCTACACTTTTCGCTCGCGCCGTGAGGGCGAAAGCAAATTCGACAACCGCGCCATCGGCGAGTACCTGTACCTGCTGCTCGACAAGAGCGTGGGCAGATTGGTCCCGGCCCGCTTCATCGTCTTCAGCCTGGTGGGCGCAACGGGCGTCGGCGTGCACATGGTCATCCTTACCCTGCTCTTCAAGCTCGGCGCTGCCTCTTTCCTCGCCAGCCAGATCGTCGCGACATTGAGCGCGATGACATTCAACTACTGGCTCAACAACCTGACGACGTACCGGGACCGCCGCCGTCGCGGCTGGAAATGGGTGACCGGCTGGCTCGGATTCAGCGCTGCGTGCGGATTGGGCGCAGCCGCGAACGCAGGCGTCGCGAGCTACATTTTCGAGAGCGATCATTCCCGCTGGGCTCTCTCTGCACTCGCCGGGATCGCCGTCAGCGCGGTCTGGAACTATGCCGTGACTTCGGTCTACACCTGGAACGACCGGGCACGGAAATGAGCGCTATCGAAGGAAGGCCTCGTACCAGGACCGCCTGATTCCAAGAAGGTCCACAAAAAATCTGCTGGGACGTGTCGGATCGTCGCGAAGCCGTCCGTCCTTGAGGTCACAACACCCACTCGATTCAATGCCCACTGGACAACGTGCCGACAGACAGGAATCAACATGAACATTCGACCCACTTCAGGCATCCATTCCCTTCTCTGCGTAGCCGTCGTGGCCGTGCTCGCCGGCTGCTCACCCAAAGAACCGGCGGCGGATACCACGGCGCCTGCGGCTACAGCATCTACATCGACGGCCAATGTGCCGCCGCCATCGACCGCCGCCGTTCCCGCAGGCAGCTACACGCTCGACAAGGCTCATTCCAGCCTGATTTTTCGCATAAACCATCTTGGCTTCTCGAATTTCACTGCGCGCTTTCGCCGCTTCGATGCACAGCTGCAGTTCGATCCGAGGAATCTTGCGGCATCGAGCCTGACGGCGACTGTGGATGCGAAAACACTGGAGACGGACTATCCCGATCCCGCGACGCTCGATTTCAACGCGCAGTTGCAGGGACCCGAATGGCTGGATACCGCCAAGTATCCCGAGATGACGTTCAAGACCACGAAGGTCGCGGCGACCGGCACGAATACCATGCGCATCGACGGCGATCTCACGCTGCGTGGAGTCACGCATCCCGTGACTCTCGACGCAACGTTCAACGGCGGCTACGCGGGACATCCAATGGATCCGCATGCACGCATCGGCTTCTCCGCCCACGGTTCGCTCAAGCGCTCGGATTTCGGCATCTCCATGGGCATACCGGCGCCGGGAACGACCATGGGCGTAAGCGACGAAGTAGATATCGCCATCGAATGCGAATTCAGCGGCCCGCCGCTCGCGGCGGCGGATACGAGCAGTGCGACTCCAAAGTCGGAGTGATCATGGGCAACGGAGCACTTGCAACGACACGGTTGGCTCGCATGCACCATACGCTTGCGGGTCACGTGGAGCGCGGCCACATGCCTGGGCTGATTTCCCTTGTGAGCCGCCGTGGCGAGACACACCTCGACGTCATCGGCTCGCAGGCCCTGGGACAGAATCAACCGATGCAACGCGACACGATCTTTCGCATCGCGTCGTTGACCAAGCCGGTCGTCGCTGCAGCGACCATGCTGCTGATCGAACGATGCAAGCTGCGCCTCGACCAGCGCGTCGAGGATCTGCTGCCGGAACTAGCCAATCGCCGGGTGCTGCGGCAACTGGACTCCCCACTCGACGACACAGTGCCTGCCAACCGATCGATCACCGTGCGCGACCTGCTCACATCGAGCATGGGCTTCGGCAGCATCATGGCGATGCCGGGTACCTATCCGATCCAGAAATCGGTCAGCGAGTTCGTGCTGGGCGGCGACGGTCCGCCGATCCCGTCGCGATCGCCGGGACCGGACGAATACATGCGGCGGCTGGGCTCGCTGCCGTTGATTGCACAACCGGGAACCTGGCTGTACGACACCAGCATGAATGTCCTGGGCATACTGCTTTCCCGCGCGACCGGCCTGACGCTGGAGGGGTTCCTGCAGGACAATCTGTTCGGACCCCTCGGCATGAAGGACACGGCGTTCAGTGTGCCGGCGGACAAGCTGACTCGATTAGCGGGCTGCTATGTAGCGAATCAGATCACGGGCGCGCTCGACATTTACGACGATGCTGGCAACAAGAGCGATTGGAGCAAACCGCCGCCCTTGCAGTCCGGCAGCGGCGGATTGGTAGGGACCATCGACGACTACTTGGCGTTCTGCTCGATGCTGCTCAACCAGGGCCGCCACGGCAAGGAGCGCATCTTGTCGCGTCCCTCGGTAGAACTGATGATGACCGACCAGGTTGCCCCTGAGCAGCGTGCCGGTGCCGAGCTTTTCTTCGGGAATCACAGCAGCTGGGGTTTCGGCGGCAGTGTCGATATCAAGCGCACTTCGCTGTACCGCATGCCTGGCCGTTACGGTTGGGATGGCGGCCTGGGATTGTCGGCTTACACCGATCCGCGCGAGCAGCTGGTCGGCATTCTATTTACACAAAGGCTGATGGATTCGCCGCAACCACCGCAGGTCTTCGAAGACTTCTGGACGTCCGCGTACCAGTCGATCGATGATTGATACCGAGCCCTCTGCCGAGCAACGCATCCATGTGCCGCAACATCCGCACCCTGTTCAACTTCGAACCGCCCGCGACCGAGGACGAGATTCGCAACGCGTCGCTGCAATTCGTCCGCAAGCTGAGCGGCTTTGCCAAGCCCTCGCAGGTCAACGAAGTCGCCTTCGCCCGCGCCGTCGATGAAGTCAGCGCCGCGGCCGCCCTGTTGATTCGGTCGCTGCACACCAGCGCGAGTCCGCGGGATAGGTTGATCGAGGCGGAGAAGGCGAGAGAGAGATCAAGGCAGCGGTTTGGATGAGGGGCTGATCCGGATGAAGAGTGGGGACACACGTCGCTGCGGCGACGGGCGTCCCCGGACAAACCCGTCCATCAGAACGTAAACACGGCCTTGGCGCTCCAGAATCTGCCACGAGGATTGTGGACGTTCTGGGAGTAGCCGTAGATATCGTTGTTGCCGTCGCCTACGACGAACGGCGGATCCTTGTCCAAGGCGTTGTCGAGTCCCACCATGAGCTTGAGGTGGTCGATGGCGGTGTAACGAAACTGCAGGTTGAGCGTGGTGAACGCGCCCACCTCCGGGGTCTTCACGGTGTCGTAGTCTTGCACTCCGTCGAAGTCCGCATCCGGTGTGTCCTGGAATTGTCCGATGTAGTTCACCTGGGCATAGGCGCCCCAGATTGCGTTGCCCCAGTCTGCGGTCAAGGTCGCGCGATTCTCTGGATACTCATATTCGCCGGCGAGCGGCCGTGTCACAAAGCCGCCGGTGTCGTTCGCCTCCACGCGATCGAAGTTCAGCAGGTACTGATAGCTCAATCCCAGGGTCAGTGTGCCGGGACCGGCGGCGAAGCCGTAGGTGGCGCCTAAGTCGATACCGTCGGTACGCTGCTGACCAATGTTCGTGAAGGTGGTCGCGACGGTCTGCAGGTTACCCAGTGCTTGACCCGGCAACGGTGCACCGCGCACGCAGACCGTGCTGTTCTGGCTGTTGCAGTTGGCGTTGTAGATAGGCCCGAACGGCGCCTCGGTGATCTTCCCGTCCACCGTGATCTTCCAGTAGTCCAGGGTCAGTTCGGCGCCCGCGACCGGACGCCAGGCAATGCCTGCATTCCAGCTCTTCGATTCCTCTGCCTTCAGGTTCGGATTGCCCGAGAACACTTTGTTGTAATCGAGCGCGGTGCAGGCACCGGGCACGCCCGCCTGACAGCCGAACGTGTCGATGAAGAACTGCGACGACTGGGAGGGTCCAAGGCCGATCTGCGCCAGCGACGGCGCACGGAATCCGGTTCCCCACGAAGCTCGCAGCGCGAGGGAATCGATGGGTGAATAGCGCAGGGCAATTTTCGGATTGGTCGTGTCGCCGAAATCGCTGTAGTCGTCGTAGCGCAATGCAAGGCTGGCTTCCAAACCCTGCAGGATCGGCACTGCAAATTCGACATACGCGGCCCACGCGTCGCGGGCACCATTGGCGGACACCGCTTCCGTTCCGAAAATCAGCCCACGCTGGAACTGGTCGTCAGGAATATCCGAGACGGCTTCGTCGCGATATTCAGTGCCGGCCGCCATGCGCACCGCGCCTGCAGGCAACTCGAAGAGTTCACCGGTAATCGACGCATCGTACATAGTCAGGCGGCTGTGCCCCCGTCGCACCAGGTTCGTGGTGATCGCGTTGATTTCCGCGGCTGAATTCTGCACGCCACCGAATGGGTTGTAGCGGCCCGCGTTGATTTCCTGCTGGAGGAAGTCGGTGCGCACCCAGCCTTGCGTCTTATCGCCCGTCTGTTGTGCTTCGCCACGCGCCCGTTGTGCGGCGACTTCCCAGTTCCAGCCACCGATAATGCCGCGCAGGCCAAGTACCGCACGCATGTTTTCATTCTCGATATCGAATTGACGCGGGCCTGCGTCAACCGTGCGATAGCGCGAGATACTGATCGCCGTCGCGTCCACGAACGGATTGTTCGGATGAGTCACAGGCACGGTCAGGCCGGCCTGATTGTCGATCGGCGTCGGCGCACCTTGCGCAATAGAGGTATTGCGTTGCCAAGCCAGTTCGGTGAACACCTCGCCGATCGCGCCGATTTTCTGGTGGCCCAGCAACATGAAACCGGTGCGCTCGGCTTCAGGGATGAGCAGGTTGAACGGACCATAGTCGAAAATACACGCGCTGCTGGTCCTGCGAGCCGCCGGACAAGCAGGGTCAGGAACCGTCGTCGTACCCGATGCCCTGGTAACAGTGAAAGCTCCCGGGAAGCCACGCGAAGAACGGAAGTCCTGGCCGCCCCTCGCCGTCTGATCGGCAGTGGCAAAACTCGCGCCGCGCTCCAGGTTCGAGAGCGTCGAATTCTTGAAGTAGTCGAGGACCATGGTGACGTTCGAATCGTCGTCTCCCATGCCCCAGATGGCGGAGACGGTTTTCTCGTCGTAGTCGCTGCCTTCCGCACCATAGCTGAGCGCCGTTTCGAATCCCTGGAAATCCTTGCGCAGGATGATGTTGACCACGCCGGCCACGGCGTCGGAACCGTATACGGCGGACGAGCCGTCCTTGAGTACTTCGATGCGTTCGATGGCCGCTACCGGGATCGAATTGATATCGACGAAACTGTTGCTGACGTTCTCGGCGAACGAATTGATCGCCACGCGCCGTCCGTTCACCAGCACCAACGTCGCGTCGGGGCCGAGGCCGCGCAAGCTGATCGACGCTGCACCGTTCGCAGTGCTGTCCTGGTTGTTGCCGCGAGTCGAGAATGCGCCGGAGCCGTTTGCCGGCAATTTCTCCATCAACTGCTGGATGTTGTTGTAGCCGGATTTCTCGATGCCCTCGCGATCCACCGTGATGACGGGCGAAGGATTTTCGAAATCGGAACTGCGTGCGATACGCGATCCGGTAACGATGACTTCTTCAGGCTCCGCGGCATCGGCGGCATTCGCGGCATGAAACATCTGCGGTGCTGCGAGCGCCAGTGCTGCAGCGATGGCGGACCGAAGGGCGCGCCGAAGTGAACGTTCAGTATCCATCAGACGTCTTCTCCCCGATTGGTTGTTGGTCAGTGCGTCGCCGGTCGCGATTCGATCCATCCTGGATCGAATCGGCGAAGTCCTGGTGCAGCGGCGACACACTGGATACAAAACATCTTGGACTGATGCGACGCATGATGTCAAAGCGATGCGACGAGTTGTTGATCGAGCAACTACCTTGCTCCACCATGACGCGACGCGGTCGCGCGTTGCCCTCGATTCGTGCGATGCAGACGTTGAATTGTTTTAGGTCACGGCATCAACCGTCGATGCAGACAGCTAGTGCATACAACGATATCTATGGCTCTCATCCTGCCGCTCTCGTGCATCGACTCGCATCGGTCTGGATTTGCCGTGCATTTTGGCTGCGCCGAACACTTGATAAAGCTCATTAGGTCGCTAGGATGTATCGCGGGGGCAACGGCAGCCATCCTCGAAAGTATGCAAGGCAGGCTACCTTTTCGCGTTTATCGCTGACCTGCCCGTGGGGATTGCGCAGTCGAGCGCTGTAAGGAATGCCGGATGCAGAACGGCCGCGATCTGGGTGACCGACTATTTTTTACACGGCCTATTGCCGTTGACTCGTCATCAACGGTGACGACTCAAGTCTCTGGCCGCTTCGCCGGGTGCTCCGGCAAGCCGTCGCACAACCGCACCCAGTCCACCCTGTCGGCGGCGAACGTGTGATCCACCGGCGGTACGAGTTCGGGGCGATCGAGACTGCAGGTCGTGATGTCTACGTCGACCGGCGACGCAGAATTTTCGAAAGTGATCTGCGTGCCGCAGCGAGAACAGAAACCGCGGACTGCTGCGGGCGAGGAATGGAAGTGAGTCAAGACACCCTGGATGAAGCGTAGATCCGCCCGCTTCACGGTAAACCAGGCGACGAACGGCGCACCGGTGGTGCGGCGGCAGATGGAACAGTGGCAGTTGGTTTCGTTGAACGCTGCGTGTCGAGGAATCTCGTAGCGCACGGCCCCGCAGAAGCAGCCGCCCGCTATCACCTCGATCCGCGCCGTTCCGCCGGCAGTCCATCGAAGAATTCCACCACGCCGGTTTCGAGATGGTACTCGGCGCCGACGATGAGCAGGCCTTCGTTCTGGATCAGCTGCTCCAGCAACTCCGATCCATGGCGCAGCTGGTTCGCCGACATGCGGATGTTGGCTCGCACGGCGTGATGCACGAGAGAGTCGGCGTCTTGACCCAACGATGTTTCGAGCAACGCTTCGACCGAGGGGCGAATGCGATCGACGATGGTTCGCAGATTACGTGACTGCTCCTCGGTGCGGCGCTTCAATTCTTCGACGGTGGCGAGAATGGCGCCGCAGTTCGAATGGCCCAGCACGACCACCAGCCGCGTGTTGTAACGAGCTGCCGCGAATTCGACGCTGCCAATCTGCGAAGGCGCGACGATGTTGCCGGCGACGCGGATCACGAACAGGTCTCCCAACCCCTGGTCGAAGACGATCTCCGCCGGCACCCGCGAATCCGAACATCCCAGGATGATGGCGAACGGCTCCTGCGCCACTGCGATCGCGCGACGGCGGGTTTCGTTGATGCCCGCGTCGTTGCGGACGTCGGAAACGAATCGTTGATTGCCTTCGATCAGGCGGAACAGTGCTTCGCGGGCAGAGATCATAAAAGTTCTGTCTGACGGTACGCCTGGAACGAGGCGACGGCTTTGGAGGATGGCACAGGCGCGGCTGCGCCTCAATCTGGCGTCCTTATCGGGGAATCGCCCTCCGGAAATTGCCGAGCCTGGCAGAGCTGCTCCGCCCGGCGCCTTAACCCGCCGCAAGGAGCATCCAGCGACGCCTCACGGTAGTATGCGCGACCGCCTGCAACGTGGCTCGAGGGTTGCCAATGCTGATCCGCTGTGTCGCCTATCAACAGGGACGGATGCTTGCTGAAATCAAGCCGGAGGAAATCGCCAGGTATCTCTCGATCCCGGACTGTTTCGTCTGGGTGGCGCTGTTCGAGCCCGATCTCGCGACCCTGCAATTGATGCAGCAGCAGTTCGGCGTCCATCCGCTGGCCATCGAAGACGCCCAGCATGGGCACCAGCTGCCGAAAATCGAAGAGTACGTGGGATCCGTGTTCGTGGTGGTCCATATGATCGAGCCCGAGGGCGATGAGCTCAAGGTCGGGGAAGCCGCCATTTTCGCCGGACCGAATTTCATCCTGTCCGTGCGCAAGGGCGCCAAGAAAGGTTTCCAGGAAGTACGAGCCCGTTGCGAGCATGAGCCTCAGTTGCTGAGCCGGGGACCGGGCTATGTGCTTTACGCCCTGATCGACGCGGTCGTCGACCGCTATTTCCCACTGCTGCAATCCATCGAAGACGAACTCGACACGGTCGAGGAGCGCATTTTCGACAGCCTCACCACGCGCGAGAACATCGAAGCGCTGTACGCCCTCAAGCGGCGGATGATGATCATCCGCCACGCCGTGACCCCGCTGCTCGAAGGCCTGGCGAACCTGTCGGGTACCCGCGTGCCCATCGTGTGCGCAGGGATGCAGGAATATTTTCGCGATATTTCGGATCACCTGCAGCGGCTCAGCCAGACCATCGAGTCCAATCGCGAAACGGTGACCACGGCCATCCAGGTCAATCTTTCCATGATCACCCTGCAGGAAAGCGAGACCACCAAGCGCCTCGCCTCCTACGCCGCCTTGGTCGCGATTCCCACGCTGATCGCCGGCATCTATGGCATGAACTTCGAGCACATGCCCGAGCTGCACTGGAAATATGGCTATTTCCTCGCGGTCGGATCGATGGTCGTCATCGACCTGTATGTCTTTCTCAAACTGCGCAAGGCACGCTGGCTATAAGCCGCCCGCTGGTTATAGACCGAAGGACCGGTGCATACTTCGCGGCAACGTCCCCGACCGGCGAGCGGACGCTGAAGGAACCCCATGCTCTACTCCGTGCTGATTTACGACTCCGAAGCAGTCGTCAACGCGATCCCTAAGGCGCAGCTCGATACGCTGATCGCGCGTCATGAAGACGTGCAGAAAAAGCTGGCGGCGCAAGGCAAACTCGGGCCGGTCGTGCGGCTTATGCCGACGACCACCGCAACCACGTTGCATCGAGGGGCCGACCAGATGATCCTCGACGGTCCGTTCGCCGAAACGAAAGAGCAGCTGCTCGGGTTCTACCTCATCGATTGCGCCACGCTGGAAGAAGCGCATGACGCGGCCCGGCTGATCGGTGGGGCGTGCGATGCTCACAAGCTCGAAGTGCGGCCGGTCGCGCTCTACTACCCGAACGAGAATTCGACTGCCGGGCCGGAAGCGCTAGCAGCGCTGGGGAATTTGCGGCGCTGAGTAAAAGGGACAGATTTACTGCGACTCCCAGTCCGGCGCGGAGCGCTTCGGAATTTGCAACTTCGCCATCAACGTCTGCGCATCGACTGGCGCCCGCAGCTTCACGCCCGTGTTGTCGAAGAAGCAGAAGATGTCGCGGGCGCGCCGCGTCGGTGATTTCCGCTTTGCAATCGTCGTCGCATCCGCCGGTTCGCTGCCCCGGTGCCATGCCTCGATTCGCCTCGCCCATCGGGTCAGCGCCCGACTACTGTAGCCGCTCCGGTACAACTCCGTGTCGCCGTGCAACCGCATGTAGACGAAATCCGTGGTGATGTCGAACGTCAACGGAAAGAGCTTGGCTGTCTCCGCCACCACCAGCGCGACCCGGTGCTGCCTGAGCAATTCGATGAACCGCGGATCCAGGAAACTCTCGTGCCGGATCTCCATCGCGTGACGCACGGTCCGGTTGCTGTCGATAGCGAGCCGTGCACGGCCCTTGAGACGAAAATCGCGCCGTCTAGCAATTCTCTGCGCGCCTCGCAGGTCATGGGGCAACAGCTCGAGAAACCGGGCGAGCCGGTCATGGTCGTAACGAAAGTTGGGCGGGAACTGCCACAGGATGGGCCCGAGCTTTTCCCGCAGGTTGAACACTCCGGAGGCGAAGAAGTTGGCCAGCGGCGTCTCGACATCGAGCAGGCGCTTCATGTGCGTGATGAAGCGCGGCCCTTTGACCGCGAACACGAAATCGTCCGGCGTTTCGCGATGCCACTGTGCGAAGTACTCCGGCCGTTGCAGCGAGTAGAATGACCCGTTGATCTCGATGGTCGGCAGTACTCGCGATGCGTACCACAGCTCGAGCCGCTGCGGCAGGCGGGAT
>Ga0157380_10001696_pt1 | contig 14548 bp, 12 predicted proteins | sample S35metaG_FD_119757 | JGI IMG/M metagenome (GOLD analysis project Ga0157380, IMG submission 119757) | Switchgrass rhizosphere microbial communities from Kellogg Biological Station, Michigan, USA - S3-5 metaG | ecosystem: Host-associated > Plants > Roots > Rhizosphere > Soil | place: USA... | reverse complement strand
AGGGCCAGCACCTTCTCGCCGCCATCGCTCTGGTTGGCGTACGAAGTCGACAGCGTCCACCAGCTGCCGAGCAGGTTGGGATCCATGTAGGCAAGCTCCCACGACGAGCGATCGACGTTCGAAGCGCGCGATAGCGATAGGTGTTTGCCGAGACCCAGGAAGTTCGTATCTTCGAACTCGGCCCGCGAGTGATTCTCTCCTCCCCGACGGCCGAACGACAGCCCGGGGCTCAAGGTCCAGACGTCGTGCACGCGGACCGCGACATCGACGGTATTATCGTCGTTGTAGCGCACGGCGACGATTCTGGCTTCGTTCAGGTACCGTTGACCCCGCAACCGTCGCTCGGTCTCGTCGAGCCGCTGGCGGGAGAAGGGATCGCCGGAGCCGAACAGCAGCTGCGACTCGATGGTGCTCTTGTGCGTAGAGATGTGCAGGCTGTTGGCCAGCCGGTAGGGAGCAGGCAGGTATTCGTTCGTCTCGAAGACGTCGTCGACCTGGATGTCTATGTGGCCGATGATTGCGTGACGCGCCTCCAGTTCCGCATCGGTCGGAACACTGTCGGCACTGGCCGCAGCAACGGTTGCTTCCTGGGCGGCACCGGCAGCAATCGGACTCATTGCTGCAAGAGCCAGCGCCACTGCCACAGCGGCGGCACAACTCGATTTGGCACTCTCCCGCACTGAACTCCCGACGCCACCCAGCCAGCGGTACGTGCCGTGAATCCAGTCGATTCGCGGCAGTGGGCAGTGGTGTCATCGAATTGGACGGCCCATGGTTGCCGAATCAATCGGCACACCGCATCCTCTGCGGAGCGCAACGAATCATCGGCCAGCAGGCGATTGATCCGCCCGATTGATTTGGGCGGTCCCGTCGTCCAACACGGGCATCCAATAGAACGTGGCCACGCGCCGCATATGAAGACAGGACTACTTTTTGATCGAGTTTGCATCCGCAACCGGCGTTCGGCTGGCCAGCTTGACTCTCGGCTGTTGTGCGTTGGCCCTCACAGCGATAGTGCCCCTGCAGGTTGCCTGTGCACAGACTCCGAGTGTCAGCCAAACGCTCGATGACGCACACAGGTACGTCACCGCTCCCCTGCGATGGGATAAAGACGACTGGACTGTTTTCGGAGGCACGCTCGCAGTGATTGCTGCCAGCCACGAGTTGGACAGCAAGACGCGAGATCACTTTGCGAGCGCCAACGGAGTCGTCCTCGACGGCAAGGACCTGCACAGCACACGCGATGCCCTTCCCGCAGCGGCCATCGTCGCCGGAACCTGGCTTTACGCCTACTCCATCGACGATTCGAACGGCTTCGTGGAGGGCTGGAACATGCTGGAAGCCGCGGGCCTGAGCACGGCGACTGCGTATGCACTCAAGTTCGCTGCCGGCCGGCAACGCCCCAACGAATCCACCTCTGCCGATCGCTGGTTCAGTGGCGGCGATTCATTTCCATCGCTGCACGCGACGGCTGCTTTCGCCATCGGCACCGTGCTCGCCGAATCGGGCAATGATCGTTGGCGCTGGGTCCGCCGCGGCCTCGGCTATGGCATAGCCGTGGGCACCGCCTACAGGCGGCTCGACGGGAATGCGCATTGGCTTTCAGATACCGTCGCAGGTGCCGCGATCGGCCTGTCGACAGCAAACTTCGTACTACAACGCTCGCAGGATCATCGCCTGGCCCGCGGCATGAGCGTCATGCCGCTCGATGGCGGCATGATGCTGTCGTGGACGATGCCGTTGAATTAACTACAGGTCGGGAACGACATATTCCGCCGGACGAAACGCGTTGTTGTACAACATGATCCGGCTGCCGGGAGTGACGCTCCAGCCTCCCGCCCGCGAGATCTCGATCTGGCCCTTGGCCGGGATGGTCAGGTTGAGTCGCTTTCGCTGGCTCGTGCGCGGACTGCTGCACATCGCCACTATCTCGAGCGACCGCGGGAAGTCGCTCTTCAGGACGGCAACCAGGCCTTCCCCCTCCGACGCCCCTGAATAGCTGAGAGAAACGGGCAACTCGCGCTTTTCGGCTTGCCGCAATGATTCTTTGGCCTGCGCCAGTTCCGTTCTCGATGAGTCGGCCTGCTGTTCGAGAGTGTGGACGCGCCGTGCCTGCGAGAATCCCCATCCACCGGCCGCAACGCCCGCCAGGGCGACCACGAGAGTGGCGACCTTCCACGGCCGCACTTGTTCAGGGCGCGTAACGATGATCATCGGCTAGGACCCCTGCACTAAGGCGCATTCACGAGGAGGCCACGGATCGACAAGCTTGCAGCAGATCGAGCTTCGGATCATAAACCTGGTTGCTCAATCCGGCGACACTCAACACGGTGTGGTAGAGATTGTCGTGGCTGACTTCCCGGTGCGACCTGTCATGTAGACAACGCTCGTCCACGCCCATTCGGTTCCTGAACGCAGGTGAAGTCCACATCAGGAACGGTACCCGCTTCTGATCCGCGGGGGCGAAAGCGTACGGCATGCCGTGTAAGTACAGGCCGTGCTCTCCCAAGGACTCGCCGTGATCGGATGCGTAGAGCAGCAGGGTGTCGAAACGATCCGAGGCCTGGCGCAGGATTTCGATCTGGCGCGACAGCACGTAGTCCGTGTAAGCAATGCTGTTGTCATATGCATTACGGACCTCCTCCACCGTGCAACGCTGCAATTCGCTCGAACGGCACACCGGCTTGAAGATTTCGAATGCCGGCGGATATCGCTCCGAGTACGCCGGGCCGTGACTGCCGATCTGGTGGAATACGATGACGGTATCGCGTCGTATCGCGTCGAGCCGTTGGGAAAGATCCTCGAGCATGACTTCGTCGAAGCAATAGGAATTCACGCAATAAGCCGACGGGGTGGACGGTCCGTACTGCATGCTCGGCGTGCGTGAGCAGACGCCTTTGCATCCTGCGTTATTGTCTCGCCATTCCACGTCGACGCCGGCGCTGGCGAGCGTATCGAGCAGGTTGAGGTTGGCGTTTGATTTGCCGACGTCGAAGTGCGCGCGGCCGAACACCGAGAACATGCATGGCACGGAAACGGCCGTCGACGTTCCGCAGGATGTTGCGTGATCGAAGTAGACCAGCCCGGGAATCTCCTTGAGCCGCGGATTGGTGGCGCGATCGTAATCGCCCAACTGAAAATTCCCCGCCCTCGCCGTTTCGCCGACGACCAGGAACACCAATAGCGGTCGTGAGCTTGTCACGCCAACACGTTGGACTGCGCCACCCGGATTGAGTAACGGCCCTTCGTGCGAATAGCGGAAGTTCGAGCCGACCAGCGCAATCGTGCTGCTCAAGGGAGCAACCGGCACCAGCGTGTAGCGAATCGGCTTGTGCTGGCGAAAGAATACGGCGTAATTTGCCGAGGTAGCGAACAGTCCCACGACGACGCAAGCCCAAGCGATCGCCAATACCGCGCCGCGTCGCTTCAGCTGCGCCCTCCATTCGCTCGTGGGCATCCGTCCTCGAAACACGATCAACGCGGGCAACACGCCGAAGACGGACAGGTGCGCCATGAAGTCTGCAGTGATCAGGCCACGGACTTCGGCAGCGTCGGTTTCCACGACATTGCGCAGCATGTCCTGGTTGAGAATCGCTCCGTACTCGGAACAGAAATACGAACTTGCCGCCGCCACGATGAACAGGCAGCCGACGACGGCTTTCAACCATCGCGACGGTAGGAGCAACAGCAAAGTGGCCTGCGCCGTGACCGCAACCACAAGCAGTGTAATCAGGAAGCCGAGGCTGCCGGCGCCATGCCACATCGCCGCAACGGTGAGCCGCCAGAATTCAGCGTTGTACAACGCCGCCCAGATCAGGGAGACGGTGAAGGCAAAACTCACCGGCTCCGGCAGGGTGAAGCCCGCCCGGAAGCGCCGCAGTCCCTGCCAGAAAGCGCTCGCCGCTTCGGCTTCCGACTGGATCAGCAGCTCCGACGGTGAAGACGTACTGGGGGCGAGCTCACGCGATCGGTCGAGGCGTTGCGGTGACTGCGAGGTCGGCATGGTTGTTGGACGCAGCCGCCCGCCACAATCAATCGACCGGTTTCCGCGCCATCGCTGGCCAGGCGGCAACTAGGAACGAATAGACAGCTCCGCAACGCTCGTCATGTCTCCTGCGTCCCCGGCGTGACGATCGAACTCAACGCGAACGGTGGTCCTGCCGACGTTCGCCGGTGACGATCGAAAGCCAGGACAGTGGCAAGCAGCGCCGCCACGATCAGGCCGGCGACCACGGCGAGGTAAGCGGAACCGTAGCCTCCCGTCACGTCGTAGAGACGTCCCACCAGGGGAGCGGGCGCGAACAGGAACGGAATCTTGACGAAGTAGGTGTAGCCGATGACACGGCTGAAATTCTGTGGACCGAAGATCTCGTTGATGCACGCGCTGTGCAACGTCACGGTCGGCCCCATCCCTGCGCCCATTAGAAAGCCGAGCGCGACCATCAGCGACGGTGCAGAAACCTGCGAGAAAATCAGCCACATTGCCGAAGTGAACACGCCACCGGCGGTGAAGATCTCGATCGCCAGGCTGAGCAGCCAGAACCGCCGATCGCCGAGGATCTCTCGCCAGGTGTGACTGGCTTTGGCTGGATCGAAGGGACTGTTGGGCGACACCGCTTGCTCGAGTGCATCGAGCGCCTGCCGCAAAGGTTCGCGCAGCTCATTCGTCCTCGCGGTAGGCCGCATGCCTCGCGGCCCCGGCAGCAACAGCGGATCCGCAAAGATCTTCCTGAGCTTGGCGAGATGCACGCTCACCGAGGGTTGAGAGAAATTCAGGCGGCGCGCCGCTCGCGTCACATTGTGTTCGGAAAGCAGATGGAAAACCCAGCCCATCCCGTTTCGCGCGCAGAATGCCGGGGCTTATGACATCCCGGAACTCACGTTACGACCGGATGTCGCGCCGGACCGGTCAGGATTTCGCTGCGCACACCGCCGACATTCACTTCGAATCAGCGCAAGCACCAACTTACGGTAACGCGACCGGCCGTCCAGATCATGAGCGGCACGCAGGAGCATCCGGCGAGCAATAGTCTTTGCGAAGGAACGCCGACGACGATCACACCCCGTTGATAAGTCGCCGCCGGACTAGCCGCCGCGGCTATAGCCATAGGTCAGCTTTGCGGAGTCCTGCGGTTGGGCAGGACCCGTCGATTCGCGTTGGCAGCTGCAAATCGCTGACATAGATGGCAATAACGCGCGTACACGAGTGAAAGGACCCCGCGGAGGTAGAATGCATATCGTCCTTGGTATACACGACCGGCAACAGCGGCGCTCGCTTCCAGTCACCGTTGACTTGTCAGCCGACAGGCATCGATGACGACAGCTTATGCTCTACCTTATGAGAAAGCGCGTACCATCGGCCCTCGGCATCAGAGCCGGTGTGCTCGGGCACGACGCCCGCACAGCCACACGTCCGAGGAATACAAATCAAAGAAGGTGCTTCACCATGTCCAAGACAAAGTTAGTTGCGCTGGTAGCGATCGCTGCCGCGGCATGTACCACTGCTGCGGTTGCCCAGGAACGCCCCTATAGCGAGGGGCCAGTCGTCAACGTGGCCTTCATTCGTACGGTCGACGGTAAATTCGACGAATATATGGCGTGGGTGGCATCGACCTGGAAGAAACAGGAAGAAGCTGCCAAGAAAGCCGGCTATATACTGGGCTACGAGGTGCTGACAGTCGAACCGCGCAGCCCGGACGATCCGGATGTCGTCCTGCGCATCACGTACAAGAACTGGGCCGCGCTCGATGGACAGCTGGACAAGGGAGACGCGATCGCCAAGGAGGTCGAAGGCTCCGTGGCGAACGCGAACAAGGCGCAAGTGGAACGTAGCAGGATCCGGCGAGTGCTGGGTTCGCAGACGATGCAGGTGCTCACTCTCAAGTGAGCCCTTGCTCGCTGTCGGCGTGGACTCGACACGCCGACAGTCGACTACTCAAAGAACCTTACGGCTTGCGAAACTTGAGGAGGAACCTGTCCGTCTTGTCGTGCATCTCGTGCGCCTTGGCGGTGTGCGGATCCTTCACGTTGTTCAAGACTTTGCTCTCGGCGACGAACACGAAACCGGCTGCGGTCACCTCCTTCTTGACCTGTGCTAGTTCGATTCGATGCAGAGTCTCGGTGTCACTCGCCCCGGAGCGTGCCGACCCAGCATGATCCTCGACTATCAGGATGCCGCCCGGCTTGAGTGCATTCAACAAGGCGGTGTCCACGGCGAGCAGGTCGGGCGAACCAAACCTCTTGTTGTGGAGGTCGTGATAGTTCTCCGAGGTCCAGATCGCGTCGAGCGGCTCCGGCGCCGCGAACAGTTCGGCCGCAGAAGTGAACGACCAGTACTCGTAGACTTCGCCAGGATCGTCGCTCGCCGACCAGAGTTCGGGAGCGGGACGCTTCCTGTTTTGCAGAGTGCTGGCGGTAACGTTGCTGCAGGATTGGCTCGGCGGCTCTGCCGCAGGCTTGGCCGACGCTGAATTCTCCGTAGCGCCTGGCGATGGCGGTTGCGCCGGTGGACTGCGCGGTACCGAAATCGCATAGACATGCCCGGCATCGCCAACGACATTGCAGAGGATCCTGGTGAAATAGCCACCGCCGGGCATGAAGTCCGCCACCTTGTCGCCAGGCTCGATCCCGGCGAAAGCGATGACCTCCGCCGGCTTGCGGTCGGCATCCCGTTCGCGATCGGTCTGCGGCCGGGCGGGATCGGCGACTGCCGCCGCAATATACGGCGGTATCCCATCCTCCGCGACGCAGGGCAGCGGCAGCACCGTGGCCATCGACGCGGCAGCGACATAGCTCAATTTTATCGCTCGCATGGTAGCTGCGAGCTGCGGCGTAATCGTCATGGTGCTCCTAGCCGTGCAGATTCGGTGCAGCGAAGGGAATGAGGCGAGCCCTGATTCGAGACACGCTACGCAGCCCGCGCAAACGCGATTCGCCCGCTGTCTACCTGTCGTCGCTCGCCAATGCATTTTTGATTGACCGATCGCATGCGGCGACTGATTCTTGCACTCTGCCTCGTCTAATAACAACAACGAACCCGGAAAGTCGCCCCGGTTCGCCGAGGTCTGCATGACGACCCGCTTACCGATCCTTGCCTATCACAATATCGACCGTGCTCCGGCGGGCGCCGTGTTGCCTCGCCTTTATGTCACGCCGGAGAAGTTCGATCGCCAGATGTGGCTCCTGCGCCGGCTGGGAGTTCGCGGAGTCTCGATGTCGCAGGGACTGGCGGCACTGCGTTCGGGGAGTGGCCAACAGTTGGCAGTACTTACCTTCGACGATGGCTATGCCGACAATGAAGCGAACGCCCTTCCCATCCTGCGTTCCTACGGATTCACCGCCACGTGCTACCTGGTAAGCGATCGCCTCGGCGAGCACAACCTGTGGGATGCCGCCCATCTCAAGGTTCGCAAGCCGCTGATGACGCCCGCCCAGGTCGAATCATGGCTGGCCGGCGGCATGGAGATCGGCTCGCACACCTGTTCCCATCCGCAACTGGATGAGCTGGATCCGGAGAGCGCCTTCCGCGAACTGGCCGAGAGCCGCAGGATGTTGAGCGAGCGGTTCGGTGTCGACGTGCAGCACTTCTGCTATCCCTTCGGCCGCTACGACCTGTCGACAGTGGAACAGGTGCGGCGTGCCGGTTACACGAGCGCGGTCTCGACCGGCCGCGGTGTCGCGAGGAGCAGCGACGATCCCTACCAATTGCCTCGTGCCTCGATTCACGGGAATACCGGGCCCCTGAAGTTCTTCCTGAAAGCCGCGACTCGTTACGAAGATCGCCGGCGGCCGGCGCTCGCATCATGAAGTTCGTCCTCGTCGATCAAAGCAAGAACGCCTGGGGAATGGAACTTCACTTCGTCACGCTGGCGGCAGCGCTGGCGGCGAAGGGACATTCAGTCACCGCCATCGTCCAACGCGACAGTCGCGTCCAGGACCTGCTCCTGTCGAAGGGAATCATGATCGTCCCCCTGCCGATCCGGGGCGGAGCCGATCCACGCCTGATTGCCGAGTTGCTACGATGCATTCGACACGATCGGCCGGATTGGCTGATTGCCAACCAATCGCGCATGTACTGGCCGCTCGCCGCGCTGGGATGGCTGTTTGGCGTGCGTATCGCCCTGTTCCGCCACCTCGTCCGGATCAAACGATGGCAGACGCGCAAGCTGCTGCCACGGGCAGTCGATCGGTTCTTCGTCTCATCGAACTACGCCCGCGATACTTTGATAGAGAACGGGGCGCCTGCACACCGCATCACGCGGCTCTACAATCCCATAGATACAGAGCGTTTCCGCCCGGATTCGGCCAAGCGTGCGACGGTGCGAACCAGCCTCGGACTCACCGACGAGCACGTGCTGCTCGGGTTCGCAGGACGCATCGACTACGCGAAAGGGATCGGCACGCTACGGTCCGCCGCGTGCAAGGCGATGCTGCAGTTCCCCCACATCCGGGTGCTCTGCATCGGAGAGGGGGCACAGGTGCAGACGACTCGCGACTTCGTCGCGGCGTGCGGCATGCAGCAGAATTTCATCCTCCCTGGCTGGCAACCGGGAATCGAGAATCATCTCGCCGCCGTCGACGTGATGGTCGTGCCGTCGGTCGAGACCGAAACGTTCGGACGCGTCAGCGCCGAAGCGCAGGCCTGCGGCATTCCCGTCATCGCCAGTACCGTCGGCGGATTACCCGAAACCTTGCTGCCAGGCCGAACCGGCTTTTTGTTTACGCCGGGAGACGAGGCAGGGCTGCTCGAACTGATATTGAGACTGGTGGCGGATGGGGACCTGCGCGAACGAGTCGGTGCAGCTGGCAGGTCGTTCGTGTCGGAGAACTTCTCCTGCGAAATCATCTGCCAGGAGTTCGTCGCCAACCTGTCGCAAGGCGCACGCTCCCTGCAAGAATCGCCACGACTGCGGCCTTCCGTTGACCCTGCCGCCCCCATCGCCGCGCATCAGGAACATTCCGCGCCCGTCACGCCGGCGCCCGACTGGACCGCCTGACGCTGGGTTGAATGACGGGATTGAAATGACGAGGGGGTCGTCGGTCAATACACTGATCGCTCGTCCCGGCACGAGCGACCCGCATGAGAATCGTCGTCTTCCATCCCGAACCGTCCGTTGCGGCCGATTGGTTGCGGGCACTGCGTGGCCGGTTACCGCAGGCGGATGTCTATCCGCACTCCGACAGCCACGACAAGGTTGCGGACTACGGCGCAAACTACGGCGTAGGCTGGCTGCCGCCGCCGGATTTCTTCCGTTCTCACTCGCGGCTCGCGGCGTTCTTCTGCACCGGCGCCGGTGTCGAACACATACTCGCGGACGGGCACGTCCCGGCAGGCCTGCCGATCGTGCGACTCGAAGATGCGGGCATGGGCAAGCAGATGGCCGACTACTGCATCTTCGAGACGTTGCGGTGGATGCTCAATCGCGACGTTTACGACGCACGACAACGCGAAGGCCGGTGGTGTCCGCTTCCCATCGAAACCCATCAGCACTGGCCCATCGGTGTATTCGGACTCGGGCAGCTCGGCAGGCAGATCGCTGGCGCATTTACGAGCCTGGGATTTCCGGTGAATGGCTATGCGCGGCAGGCGCAATCCCGCCAGGGAATGGTGTGCTATGCCGATAGCGGCGGCGCCGGAGACTTCGCGGCCTTCCTGGCTGCAACTCGGGTTCTAGTCATTGCCGCGCCACTGACTGCCGCTACCAAGGACCGCTTCGATCGGGCCTCGCTGTCGATGCTTCGAACATCATCGTACGTAATCAACGTGGCGCGTGGCGCCCTCCTCGTCGACGAGGCATTGATCGAACTCCTCGATGCGGGGCACATTGCCGGCGCTGCCCTGGACGTGTTTCGGGAAGAACCCTTGCCGCGCAGCCATCCATTCTGGAATCACCCTCGTGTTCGCATCACACCGCACGTCGCCGCGGTGACTCTCGTGGACACCTCGGCAGCGCAGATCGCCGACAAGATCCTCGAACTCGAACGAGGTGCACCGATCACCGGCCTGGTGGACCGCAGTCGCGGCTACTGACGGCCAGGAAGTCCCGACCGGATTTAGTCCGCCCCATCATCACGCCTTGAAATTGCACGGCACGAATCTGTGATCACCAGTCAATTGCGTCATTGCCTCACGGGCTGTGTCGTCCTCGCGGCCTTGACCATCGGCAACGAACGCGGCGGCCTGCCCGGAGGAGCCGTACGCAAATTCGTCGGCCTCCTGCAGGAGAGCCCGATGCCCCTGCTGCATTCGGACTTCAAACGCTGGCCTGAAGAAACTCACGGATCGGTCCCATTGCGCAGTGTCTACGATGGACTGCAGTTCCTGTTCGACGACTGGTACGTACCAAGCCCCTTCGAACTGTACGAGCAATCCGGGCTGGCCGGCCTCGTGAAACACTATGCGGCGCTGTCCGAGCGACTGGAATATACAGTCAAAGTCCCGGAGTTCTCGCTGCTCGGAATCGCTCGGACGCTCGAAGAACGCAAGCGCAGCGACGAACAACGCTCCGTGCTGGAAAAAGCCGCCGAGCTGTATCCGAACAGTGCAGAAACACGTGGCGCACTCGCAAAGCTCGAGATCGATCCAACCACCGTTCCCGATCGAGTCGAGCTGAAGTGACTGGATGCGGCTCGGCGCGGAGACGGGAGGTAACTCAGCCTCCCGTCATTATTCATTACAGTCTCACTGCGGCGGCTTGGCTGTTCCAGGTTCAGGAGGTGCCGCCTCCGAAGGAGGCGAACTTGCAGGATCGGGAGCAGGATCGCTGGCCCCTTCGGGCGGCATCTTGAAAACAGGGCCGGTGTCGAAAGGAACACCGATGAGAACTTCCGCGGTGAGCTGTGGAGGAATGTGCGAGATACGATCGCGATCGCAGCTATGGCTCTTGCGGACCACGCGCACCCCGAGCGGTCGCAGGACGCTGTTCGTCATCTGCTCCATCAATTCGCATTCCTCGGGATCCAGGCCTATCGTCTTGTGAGACAGCGTAACGGACTGCCATTGGGCCGCAAACACGACGGGAACATTTTGTCGCGCCGTCGGATCGCCGGTCACCCGCGATACGAGTTCACGGCGTGACTTGTCTCGTTCGAGTTCGTCGATCACTTCCGGCGTCACTTCGGTCGGCATCATCAGGCGAATACGCACACTCGCGAGCTGCCCACGATTGGTGGGTCGATTGAGAAGACGATCGGAGGGAGCCGGAAAAGCGGTCCGGGCTTGCTGCGTCGGCATGTCGACGGACGGAATGTCAACGGAGGGGCTGGCGGTGAACGTGTCGCAGCCGTTGAGAGTCACCTCGAGGTCGTCTCTTGCACCGACTGCACGCAAGATGGACACGATGCGCTCCTGCAGCGCTCTGCAGGAATAGATAGCGACTGAGCTGCGGTAGGCAAAACTGACTTCCTTTACCTTCCAGACCGCCAGTTTCGGTTCTTCCGCCGCGGCTGGAACGCTTGCGGCTCGAAGGGCGGCGGGAAGAGCCAGGACGAGCAAAATCAGGAGACTCAAGGCCGCGGCTGGCCCCACCTCTCGACCGGTGTCGCTCCCCGAGTTGCTGGGTGAACGAAGTGCCTTCATGGGATGCCATTCTCCGCAGGAAACGGGAGAACGCAAGCACCGCCTCGCAATCCGGCCGACGCTACTGCACCGCGGTACGGCCAGCGCCCAAGCCACCTTTCGATTGGGATCTTTTGATGCACCGGCTCTGGTGCCCGCTACCGCGAAAGGAGTACCTTTCCCTTCTGGCAAAGCATCGGACTCGAGGCACGCATGGGGTTGGCGATGCCGCATTGGGTGCGTCTTAGATCGCGAGGCTCACGCGTGGTGGCGGGTGTTCTATCTGCCGCTCTTCACGTCGGCGCGCTCTCGCTGCTGATGACATACAGCGGTCGCTACGATGGCGTCGATGACAGCGAGACGCCCATCACTCACCTCACTCTGCTCAAAGCGCGCCACGCGGATCATAGAGACGGGATCGAATCGCCGCCGCGGGAACGCACCGTTCCTCGGGTCGATCTGCCGGAACCCTCGTTCGTCGACCACAGCGAGCCGCCTGCGGTGTTGCTGGGCGAACTCCATGCCGAGCCCGAGAACGCAATCGTGGTGCCGGCGGTCGAACTGACCGCTGCGACGGACCCGGTGTCCACCGAAGCCATCGATCCTCCGCTGACGATCGTCGCGCCGGAAATAAACAAGTTGACGTTCGTGCAACGCCTCGCGCATCTCGCTGAGGACCTCTTGAAGACAACCCGGGCACGGGTCAAATGGGAACAGGACGGCAAGCAATACACTGCAACCATGATTCTCGAGCGCGCGAAGGATGGCGCTGAGTTCGATCGCGTCATTGCCGAAGTCAGCGCCGAACATCACGGCAAACAACTGACGACGCATTTGAACCTCAAACGCCTGGCGTTCTCCAATTTCACGCAGATAATCGACCGCTGGGACCCGATGGTACAGTTGCACGACGATGAGATCGTCGGTCGCGTGCACATCAATTCACCGTTCAACCTGTTGTACGACCCGCGAGTGGCGCCCCAGTTTCTCGGGAAAGTGACCACTGCCGCAAGTTCGTTCTCCACCCAAGTCATCGGCCGCAGCGGTCGTGAGGCGGATATTTTTCGAGGCGGCATCGAAACACGCGCTGGACGCATCGTCCTGCCGAACGAAGTGCAACCGTTCGCCGGTATCGAGCGCGACGCGAGCGCCCGCATACACGAACTCGCGAACGACACCGATATCCGATTCTTTCCCGATGGCAGCTATACGTGGCGCGATCACGCTGCATCGGCACCACAGTACCGCGAAGAGTCATCCGAGCAACCGATCTACTTCATCGGCGCGCACGATACATCGCTGTACGTGAAAGGCGTGGTCTCAGGCACGGTTGTCCTCTATTCACCGCGAAAGATCATTGTGGAGGGCAACCTCACCTATGCACACGATCCACGCAATCTCCCCAACTCCCGCGACTGCCTGGCACTGGTCTCCGACCGGTACGTCGAGATCGCCCCTCCTCACATCACGGGGCCTGGCAACCTCGACATTCACGCTGCCATCTTTGCGGGTCGCCGTTTTATCGTAACCTACCTGGACCATGACCCTGCGGCGACGCTGCGAATCTACGGCAGCCTCTCCGCGGGAAGCATGTCGGCCAGCGAACCTCGCTACGCGATGAAGGTCGAGTACGACACTCGGTTCGAGCAACAGCGACCGCCGGGGATTCCGTCCACGAATCGATTCGCGGCGGATGACTGGGACGGGCAATGGACCGAAGCGCCGGACCCGGTGGAGTCCGAGGCCTTCTGATGGATCTTACTATCTCGCCCGCTGTCCTCGGCCCGCTATCAGAGTCACTTCAGAAGTTCATCCGCAGCATTGCTCCGTACGTACGCGGCGTGTTCGTCAGATAGCCCACGCGAGCACGGCTGCCGCGCTCGCGATCGAGTGACAAGCGGGCACGCTCGTCCCATATGTTGTTGACGAACGCTGCAGCTTCCCACGCCGCGGTGCGTACGCCGAAGCGCAGATTGCCGATGTCGTAGGACGGCAGTTCGGGATTGAAAGTAAAGCCGCTGATCGTCGGATTCCCGAACGCGAAAAAGCCAGGCGCGGGCGTGGCTGGATTGCTATCGACCACACCGAAAGGCGGTTCCTGGTCGGCGAGTTGCGTGTACGAGGAACCCACGTACTGCGCCGTGAAGTTCACGAATCCATCCATCGATGGAGTGAAAGGCCAATTATAGGTAGCGCTGGCCGACGCCTGGAATTCCGGCGAGGTCGGCAGGCGATTGCCATCGCGAATACCCGCGATCGGCGTGCCGCTGGCATCGGTCCGGGTCTTGGTGATCTCCGCCTGCTGATAAGTTGCGGACAACCCCAGGTCCCAGTTCGAGTTGGGGCGGGCCTGCAATTCGACCTCACCGCCAACCGACTGCGCCTGCGCGTTCAGCACGATGCGGGATGAACAGGAGCCGGCGTCGGCAATGACCTGCAGGTTGTCGATATCGGAATAGAAGACCGCCGCATTCAATGTCACGCGTCCGTCGGCGAGTTGGGTCTTCGCGCCCAACTCGTAGTTGAGCACTTTCTCGTCCTTGAACGTCGGCTGGCCGCCATAGGTGATGAGATCGGGCGGTGCGCACAACGGAACGTTCAAGGGGTCATTGATGCCGCCGAGACGAAAGCCACGCGACACTTGTGCAGTGAGCAGAACATCCTGTTGCGGTTCGAATGCCACGATGACACGCGGCGAGAATCCATCGGAGCTGGTCGAGCCGCGTTGCTTCGTATAGCCCAGGTCGGCGAATACGCCAGCGAAAGTGAGCTCGCGATCCTCGTCGAAATCGTAGTAGCGCACGCCGCCGGTCAGGCTCAACTGCCGGGTCAGGTGCCAGGTGCCTTCGCCGAACAGCGCAAACTGCTTCATCTTGAACGGCACCTTCGAGTAATACGGAGTATCCGGCGGCGCATTGAAGCCGGCGCTGTTGGGCAAACCGATCCTGACCAGCATGGCATCGTAGCCGGGCGTCGGCAGATCCTGTCCGT
>Ga0157380_10001694_pt1 | contig 14565 bp, 16 predicted proteins | sample S35metaG_FD_119757 | JGI IMG/M metagenome (GOLD analysis project Ga0157380, IMG submission 119757) | Switchgrass rhizosphere microbial communities from Kellogg Biological Station, Michigan, USA - S3-5 metaG | ecosystem: Host-associated > Plants > Roots > Rhizosphere > Soil | place: USA... | reverse complement strand
GCTCGGCGACGTTCTCGCCGGTCTCCCCCATCGACTCGCTCGAGAACCGCTCCTCGTAGCGCGGGTTCGTGAAGCGCCAGCCGAGGGTCGTGTCGTAGACCGTCCGGTTCCCGCGGGCGAACGGGGCGTCGGGCTTCGCCGTCACGAGAGGCGCGCGCGTCATCGACTCGACGCCGCCGGCGACGAAGAGGTCGCCGTCGCCCGCGATCACCGCGTGGCAGGCGCCGACCACCGCGGAGAGGCCGGAGGCGCAGAGACGATTGACGGTCACGCCTGCGACGGAGTCCGGCAGTCCCGCGAGAAGCCCCGCGAAGCGGGCGACATTCCGGTTGTCCTCGCCCGCCTGGTTGGCGCAGCCGAGCCACACATCCTCGATCTCCGCCGCCGGGACGCCGGCGCGCTCGACCGCCGCGGCGACCGCGACGGCCGCGAGGTCGTCGGGCCGGACGCCCGCGAGGCCGCCGCCGTAGCGCCCGACCGGCGTGCGGACAGCCGACAGGACGACCGCCCGTGTCACCGGGCGTCCGTCTCCTCGAGCACGCGCTGCGCGATCGCGAACGCGCTGTTTGCGGCCGGGACGCCGCAGTAGACCGCGCACTGGAGGAGCACCTCGCCGATCTCGTCCGGCGTCAGGCCGTTCCGCCTGGCCGCGCGAACGTGCAGCGCCAGCTCGTGCTCGCGCCCGCTAGCCACGAGCGCCGCCAGGGTGATGCAGCTCCGCGTCCGGCGGTCGAGACCGGGCCGCGTCCAGATTTCGCCCCACGCGTAGCGCGTGATGAGATCCTGGAAATCCTCGGTGAACGGCGTCGTGCGCGCGATCGCGCCGTCGACGTGCGCGTCACCGAGCACGTCGCGCCGCACCTCCATGCCCCGGGCGTGGATCTCGTCGCGGCTCTCGCTCATCGTGCCTCCCGTTCGGCGTCGTAGCGGGCGACTGCGCGGTCGACGAGAGCGCCCGCCGAGCCGAGGTAGCCCGCGGGGTCGAACACGGTGTCGAGCTCGGCCGCGGACATCCCGGACTCGCCGGCCACGGCGTCGCGCAGCGTTCCCCCCGTCTCGGCCGCACGAAGGGACGCGCGCCGGACGAGGGCGCGTGCCTGGCTACGGCCGAGCTGCTCGCCGAGGACGATCGCGAAGCGCTCCGCGACGATCGCGCCGCCCGTCAGCTCGAGGTTCGCCCGCATGCGGTCACGGTCGACCTCGAGGCCCTCGAGCGCGCCGGCGAGTGCGGCGGCGGCACCGCCGGTCGTCATGAGGGCGCCGGACAGCGCGTCGCACTCCGCCTGCCACGCGCCCGCCCCGCGCTCGTGCTCGGCGGCAGGAGCCCCGATCAGGACGCTCGCGTGACCTCGCGCGAGCTCGGCCGCCGCGCGCGCCCAGGTCGCGCCGACGGGATTCCGCTTCTGCGGCATCGCGGACGAGCCGCCGCTGTCGCCGCTCTCGCGGACCTCGGCGACCTCCGTCTGCGCGAGGAGCTGCAGGTCGACGCCGATCTTCGCGACCACGCCGGCCGCGATCGTGAGTGCCGCGCCGAGCTCGACGATCCGCGTGCGGTTCGCGTGCCAGGGCAAGGTCGGCTCCGCCAGGTCGAGCTCGCGCGCGTAGAGCGCGGCGACCTCGAGCCCGTGCTCGCCGAGGGCGGAGAGCGTCCCCGCCGCGCCGCCGAGCTGCGCCGGGAGCGTCTGGCGGAGCTCGACGAGCCGCGCCCGGGCGTCGCCGAGCGCGACGAGCCAGCCGGCCGCCTTGAGCCCGAACGTCGTCGGAACCGCATGCTGAAGCAAGGTGCGGCCGGCCATGGGTGTGTCCCGGTGGGTGCGGGCGAGGGACGCGCATGCGTCCGCCGCACGGGTGAGCCGCTCGACGACGAGCCCGAGCGCGCGACGCGACACGAGCATCGCTGCCGTGTCGACGATGTCCTGGCTCGTCGCGCCGAGGTGCACCCACTTTCCGGCGTCCTCTCCCACGCGCCGGACGAGGGCGCGCACCAGCGGCTCGGCCGGGCTGCCCGAAAGCCGCCACTCCAGGAGGAGCACGTCCCAGTCGTACGCCTCGCTGGAGCATTCCTCGCCGATCTTCGCGGCCGCCTCCTCGGGGATGATCCCGGCGATCGCGCCCGCGTTCGCGAGCGCATGCTCGGCGCCGAGCATCGCTTCGAGCCAGGACCGCCCGGAGACCGCCTCGCGCAGATCGTCGGGCACGAAGAGGGCGTCGAACGCGCTCACACTGCGAAGAATGTCGTTTCCGAGGGTCCCTGCAAGTGGATGTCGAACCGCAGCCCGCCGTCCTCTGGGGTCGCGACGAGGCTCTCGCGCCTCGAGGGCGGGAGCGCGGAGAGCACCGGGTCCGCGTCGTTTGCCTCGGGCTCGTCCGGGAAGTAGAGCCGAGTCACCACCCGCTTGAGCAGGCCGCGCGCGAAGACGCCGACGGCGATGTGCGGCGCTTGCAGGCCCCCGTCTGGCCAGGCCACCCGCCCGGGCTTGACGGTCACGAGCTCGAACGCGCCGCCGTCCCCGGTTCCGACGCGGCCGAACCCGCCGAAGCCATCGCTCCCGTAGGCGCCGCCGGGGCTCGCTTGCCAGATCTCGATCATCCCGTCAGGGACGCCCGTTCCGGCGCCGTCGAGCAGCCGGCCGCGGATGCGGATCGTGCCGGGGGCGCCCGGATCGACGAGCGCGGCGGGCACGAGATCGCGCAGCAGCCCGATCGAGAGGTACGGGCCGGTGGTCTGCGACGGCGTCAGGCCGAGCGTGTCAGGCACCGTGGGGCTCCTCGAGCGGCGTCGCCTCGCGGCCGCCCAGGACGATGTCCCAGCGGAACCCCAGCGCCCGGTCCGGCTCGGTCAGGTCGATCGAGAACGCGCAGACCAGCCGCTGACGGTCCCGCTCGTCGCGCACCGAGTTGAAGATCGGGTCGAACGGGAAGAGCGGGTCGTCGGGGAAGTACATCTGCGTCACGAGCCGCTCCGTGAACGCGCGTCCGAAGAGCGAGAAGTGGATGTGCGCGGGCCGCCACGCGTTCGGGTGGTTCCCCCACGGGTAGATGCCGGGCTTGATCGTGACGAACCGGTAGCGGCCGTCGTCGTCGGTGAGGCACCGCCCGGCACCCGAGAAGTTGGGGTCGAGCGGGGCATCGTGGACGTCGACGTCGTGCAGGTACCGGCCCGCTGCGTTGGCCTGCCAGACCTCGACGAGCTGGCCTCGGAGTGGCTTCCCGTCGCTCCCGAGGACGCGCCCCTCGACCACGATGCGCTGGCCGAGTGGCTCCCCCGCGTGCTGGCGGGTGAGGTCGGAGTCGGCGGGCCCGATTGCGGACTCGCCGTAGGCGGGCCCGGTGAGCTCCGTCTCCGTATGCGGGAGGATCACGAGCGGCTGCTTCGGCGCGCGCAGGTGGGTCGCGACGTAGTCGGCGGAGGCGTTCGGCGGGTCGGCGCCCGCTCGGGTCGCGTCGTCGACCTCGGCGAAGCGCCGCTCACCGAGCTGCATGGCTCTCCTCGAGCGCGAGGACGAACTGCGCGCCGGTCACCGCCGCAACGTCTTCGGCGGACGCGCCGCCGAGCAGCTCGGTCAGGTGCAGCTCGCCGTCCTGGATCCGGAAGACCGAGAGCTCGGTGACGATCACGTCCGCGGCCCCGGCGGCCGTCAGCGGGTACCCGCACTCGGCGACGACCTTCGGCTCTCCGCGGGACGACGTCGCCGTCATCGTCACGATCACCCGCCGGGCGCCGACGACGAGGTCCATCGCGCCGCCGACGCCCAGCACGTCGCGGCCCGGCACGGCCCAGTTCGCGATGTCGCCCCCGGCGCTGACCTCGAGCGCCCCGAGCACCGCGACGTCGATGTGGCCGCCGCGGATCATCGCGAAGCTCTGGGCGCTGTCGAAGTAGGCGGCCCCGGGCAACGCCGTGACGGGGAGCTTCGCCGCGTCGATCAGGTCCGGGTCGAGCTCGTCGTCCGTCGGACGCGGCCCGACGCCGAGCAGCCCGTTCTCCGTGTGGAGCACGACGCCCGACTCCGGGCCGAGGAACCCGGGAATGAGGTTCGGTATCCCAATCCCGAGGTTGACGACTTCGCCGGGCCGGAGCTCCCGCGCCGCGCGTTCCGCGATGCGTGCCTTGACGTCGTCGGTCATGCGGCCGCGACCAGGTAGTCGACGTAGAGATGGGGCGTGACCACGGACTCCGCCTCGAGTGCGCCGACCGGGACGATCTCCCCCACCTCGGCGATCGTGAGCGTGGCCGCGGTCGCCATCAGCGGGTTGAAGTTCCGCGCCGTCCGGCGGTACCAGAGGTTCCCGCGCTCGTCGGCGCGGGCGGCGTAGACCAGCGCGACGTCCGCGCGGATCGGCTCCTCGAGCACGTGGCGGACGCCGTCGATCACGCGCTCCTCCTTGCCGTCCGCCAGCAGGGTCCCGGCGCCGACCGGCGTGTAGAAGCCGCCGATCCCGGCGCCGCCGGCCCTGATCGCCTCGGCGAAGGTTCCCTGAGGCACGAGGGTCGCCTCGATCTCGCCCGCGTTCACGGCGGCGACCGCCTCCGGGTTCGAGGTGAAGTACGAGGAGATCCCGCACCGGATCCGTCCCTGCCGCAGCAGATTCCCGAGACCCCGGCCGGGCTCCCCGATGTTGTTCGAGACGATCGTGAGGTCGGTGGCGTCCGAGTGCGCCACGAGCGCGTCGATCAGCGTCAGCGGCGCCCCCACGAGCCCGAAGCCGCCCACCATGATCGTGTCGCCCGACGCGATGTGCGACACCGCTTCCTCCGCTGAGATCACCACACTGGTCACGCCGGTCTCCGGTCCAGAAGCGGTCGGCGGCCGGGCCGTCCGGGCTGGTCCAGCCGATTCGACGCTATGCGGCGCCCTGTCGACTTGTCAATACGCCGTTCGACTATGTAGAACACACGCATGACCGTCGTGGACGAGAGGCGGACCGGCACGTCACAGTCCCTCGAGCGCGGGCTCGCAATCCTGTCGACCTTCGCGTCGGGACGCGAGCTGATCGGCGTCAGCGAGCTCTCCCGCGACCTGGGCCTGACGCGGAGCACGACGCACCGGTACGTCGCGACGCTCGCCCGCCTGGGATACCTCCAGCAGGATCCCGTCACCCGGAAGTACTCGCTCGGGCCGCGCGTGCTCGACCTCGGCTTCACGGCGATCAACTCGATGGAGCTGCGACACGTCGCCGCGCCGTACCTCCAGCGGCTCTGCGACGAGACCGGGCACACCGTGAACATGGCGATCCTCGACGACGTCGACATCGTCTACGTCGAGCGCTTCCGCGCCTCGCGGCGCGGGCAGAGCGAGATCGACCTCGACCTGCACGTCGGCTCCCGCCTGCCGGCGTACTGCACGTCGATGGGCAAGGTCCTCCTGGCGTTCCTCCCGGACGACCAGCGCGACGACGTGCTGAGCCGTGTGACGTTCGCTCGCCGCGGTCCGAACACGCTGACGTCGAAGGACGCATTGCTCGCAGAGCTGTGCCGCGTCCGCGCGGCGGGGATCGCGGTGAACAACGAGGAGCTCGCGTACGGCCTCCGCTCGGTCGCGGTGCCGGTGATCGCGGCGAGCGGCGAGGCGGTCGCCGCCGTCAACCTGGCGGCGCACCGGACAATGGCGTCGCTGGACGACCTCATCGCGCGGATCGGGCCGTTGATGCAACGGACGGCCGCGGAGATCTCCTCGCAGCTCGGCTACCGCTCCGCCCGTGCGGGCGCCGCCCCGCGCTGAGAGCACGTCAGTCACCCGGGGACTCCAGGATGGGCTTTCGGCGGCGGCCGGCCATGAGCCGGTCGTACAGCGAGACGACGGTCGCAACCACGCCTCGCCGGAAGCCGAGGAAGATCACCAGCACGAACACGCCGTAGAGCACCTCGCGCAGCTCGAGGCTCGTCGTCAGCTGCTCGTCGAGGATCGCGAACACCCCGGCGCCGATGACGGGGCCGAGAAGCGTGCCGAGGCCGCCGAAGGCGACGAGCACGAGGACGCGGACGTCGACCCGGTCGAAGCTGTACGTCGCGGGGCTGATGAACCCCGCGCTGTAGGCGAGGAGCGCGCCGGTGAGACCGATCATCGCCGACCCGAGCGTCGCCGCGTAGATGCGGTATCGCGCGACGTCGACGCCCGCGAGCTCGGCCGCCACCTCGTCGTCGCGGAGCGCCCGGAAGGCCCAGCCGACGTGCGAGAGCTGCAGGGCACGGAACACGAGCAGGAAGACGACCAGCAGTGCCGCGAACAGGTAGTAGCCGCCGACGTGGTCGTCCGCGAGGCGGTCCGCGGCCGCCGTCACGACGAGACCAGTCTCGGACCCCGTGTACTCGCGCTGCCCGAGGAGCAGGTTCGCGAACGCGAGCGAGAAGACCAGCGTCACGATGCCCGTGAAGATGATCCCGAGCGAGCGCCGCACGGAGATCCAGCTCAGGAGCCCGCCGACGAGCGCCGCGAAGGCGGTGCCCACGACGATGCCGGCACCCATGGGCAGCGAGGTCTCGTCCGTGAGGATGACGGCGCCGTAGCCGCCGATGCCCGCCAGCGCGCCGACGCAGAGGAACAGCTGATTTGTGCTCCCGAAGATGAGGTTGAACCCGACGCCGTACGCGGCGAAGACGAGCGCCTGGACGGCGAGCGAGGTGGTGTACGGCGAGTCGCCGAACCAGATCGACGGCAGGATTGCGAGGATCGCCGCGACCACGACGATCGGAAGCACGGCCCAACCGATGCTCCTCGTCCTCGCCATCAGCGCCCCAGCAGCCCGCGCGGCCGGATCAGGATCGTCAGCGCCGCGGCGCCGAGCAGGATGATCGTCGTGATGTATTGCCCGATGTAGTGGGCGCTCAGCGTGTTCACGACACCGAGGAGCACCCCTGCGAGGAACGCGCCCGCGACGCTGCCGAGCCCCCCGACGACGGTGACGATGAGCGCGAACGTCGTCAGCTCGAACCCCGCGTTGACCGTCAGCGGGCCGCTCATCGACTGCGTGATCGCGACGATCCCCGCGAGCGCGCCGCTCAGCGCGAAGATGACCGTGCGGACGAAGGAGGGGTTGATGCCGACGAGCCGAGCGCCGGTCTCGTCCTGGATGATCGAGCGGACACCGCGCCCGAAGGTCGTCAGCCCGAAGAACAGCAGCAGCACCGCCGCGACCAGGAGCGCGATCACCGATGCCCAGATGCTCCCGCGCGCCATCGGCACTCCGAGGATCGAGACCGGGTCCCCGCCGATGAAGATGTAGAGCGCGCCCGACGGGTAGCGCCAGGTGAGCAGCCCGGCGATGACGAACGCGACGCCCAGCGTGAGCAGGAGGCCCAGCAGGGTCCGCTCCTCGCCGTGCTCGCGGTACACCGCCCGCATCAGCGTCAGGTCGAGGAGGACGGCGACGCCGGCGACCGCGAGCACGCCGGCCAGAGCCGCCAGGAAGGTCGCGACGTCGTCCTCCATGACCAGCATGACGACGATCGCGGCGAGGACGACCATCTGGCCGTAGGCGAGGTTGAGGACGCCGCCGAGGCCGTAGACGAGCGTCATCCCGACGCCGAGGAGGCCGAACGCCAGCCCGAGGACGATGCCGTCGAGGACGACCGCCGTCATACGACACCCAGATAGGCACGGCGGACCTCGGGATTCTGGTCGAGCTCCTCCGACGTCCCGCTGAGGCGGATGCGCCCGTTCTCGAGCACGTAGCCGCGATCGGCCACGGACAGGGCGAGCGGCACCTGCTGCTCCGCGATGAGGAGGGTCATGCCCTCCTGCTTGAGCCCCTCGAGCGCCTCGAACGCGATCTGCGCGATCTTCGGCGCGAGCCCCGTGGTCGGCTCGTCGAGCATGAGGAGCCGCGGCCGTGCCATGAGGGCACGGCCCACGGCGAGCATCTGCTGCTCGCCGCCGCTGAGGGTCCCTGCCTGCTGCCGCTGACGCTCCTTGAGGCGGGGGAAGAGGTCGTACACGAGCTCGAGCGTCGCGCGATCGGGGCGTTTCGGGTACGCGCCCAGCACGAGATTGCTCTTCAGCGTCATCGCCGGGAACAGGTGCCGCTCGGCAGGCACGTACGCGATGCCCAAGCGCGCGATGCGATGCGCCGGGCGGCGGGTCAGCTCCTTGCCGTCGAGGACGACGCGGCCCCGCATCGCTGGGAGCAGCCCGGCGATCGTCCGGAACAGCGTCGTCTTGCCGGCGCCGTTCGAGCCGACGATCGCGACCGCCTCGCCGGTACGCACCTCGATGTCGATCTCGTCGATGACGCTCTCGCCGAGGTACCCGGCTGCCAGCCCGGCGACCTCAAGCAACGCGGGCCCGCCCGAGGTACGCGTCGACGACCTGCGGGTCCCGCATCACGACCTCGGGGACGCCCTCCGTCAGCAGGTGCCCGAAGTTGAGGACGATCGCGCGCTCGGCGAGCTGCATGACGGCGCTCATCACGTGCTCGACCCAGAGGATCGCGACGCCCAGCTCGTCGCGGACGCTCCGGACGATCTCGACAGACGTGGCGACCTCCGAGTCGTTGAGCCCGGCCATCACCTCGTCGAGCAGCAGCACCCGTGGCTTGCCCGCGAGCGCCTTCGCCATCTCGAGGAAGCGGAGCTGGTGGAGGTTGAGGCTGGACACAGGCAGGGCGGCCCGGTCGCCGAGCTCGACGAAGGCCAGCGCGTCCGCTGCCCGCCGACGCGCCTCACGCTCTCCGACGACGCCGCGATCGACGCCGAACATCGCGCCGAGCGCGACGTTCTCGAGCACCGTCATCGAGCCGAACGGGAGCGGCCGCTGCGCGGCCATGGCGATCCCCTTCCGTCGGACGCGATGCGCAGCGAGGCCGTCGATCCTCGAGCCGTCGAGCCGGACGCTGCCGCGCGTGGGCCGCTCGAGCCCCACGATCACCTTGAGGAGCGTGCTCTTGCCGGCTCCGTTGGGACCGACGACGGCGACGATGTCGCCGTCGTCGATCCCAAATGTGACGCCGTCGACGGCCGGGAGTCCGCCGAAGCGCTTCGTTATCCCGTCGACCTCGAGGAGCAGACTCGACCTCCGGCTACGACGGCGGACGGTAGGGGGTCAACGGCCGCGACTTGTAGAGCACCCTCGGCCAGAACGTGGTCGACGCGGTGTTCAGCCCGGTCTCGGGCGGAGCGCCCCTCGTCAGGACCGAGAACTGGATCGTCGGCCTGTCGAGCTCGCCCCACGCGGTCCAGCGGAGCGGGAACGCGTACCCCGGGATGTTGAACGTCGTCCGGTGCACGTAGGCCGCGATCGCCTGCGGGCTCGGCCCGACGTTCTGGATCGCCTGCGCGATGATCTTCACGTACGCGTAGCCGGCAAGCGCGTCGTCCTCGAAGAACTCGTTCTGCGGGAACGTCTTCAGGTAGCGCTTCGCGAGCGCCTTGTACCCCGGGCTCGCCCCGGCCATGCACTTGAAGTCGCTGTAGCGGCCGAACGCCGTCGCCGATGCGTTCTTCGCCGTGAGCGACCACGGTCCGTCGGCACCGAGCACGGGCGCTTTCAGGCCGAGCTGCGCTGCCTGCGCGAGGACCAGGGGCGCTCCCGGCGGATGGCCCGTCGCAACGATCAGCGACACGTCGCCGAACGCACGGAGGTACGGCGTGAAGTTCGTCGTCGGAACCGGCGCGACCTGGACGTTGAACTTCACGTTCGGCGTGGCCTTCGCCGCGTCCTCGAGCGAGGACTTGAACGACTGGCCCCACGCGTAGTCGGCGATCATCACGCCGACGCTGCGGATCGATCGACGCTCAGCAAACCCGACGACCGCCTGGGCGACCATGGCAGCGGCGGGCAGGCAGGTGCGGAACGTGTAACGGCTCGACTGCGACAGGATCTCGTTGTTCCCCGACTTCACGAGGAACAGCGGCACCTTGGCCTCCTCGGCCAGACGCGACGTGGCGAGGCCGATCGGACTGCCGATGATGCCTCCGATCGCGACGACGCCCTCCTGCTGGGTCAGCCGCCGGAAGCCGTCGATCGCCGCGTTCGTGTTCGTGGACTGGTCGTCGGCGACGACAAGGTTGAGCTTCCGTCCCCCACCGCGTCCCTTCACGCCGCCCGTCCTGTTGATCTCGTTCACCGCAAGTGCCATCCCTGCGCGCACCTGGATGCCCCATGGCGCGAAGTTCGCCGTCAACGGCGTGATCGCGCCGATCTTGATCGGGGCGGCAGCGTTCGCGGAGCTCGACCCGCCGTACGCGGTCGATCCGCCGAGAGCGGCCGTGAACGCCGCCAGACCGGCGACGGCCGCAACCAACCAGAACCGCTTCACGGACCTCCTCCTTCGTTGTAGGCCGTCCATGACCTCATTCGGTTCGTGCCTGCCCGGTCAAGGGTGTCGGAGACGGGAGGCTCGCCTCCCGCCGGCTCGCATGACCGAACGGTCGATCACCGGCGTGAGACTATCCCGGCGCGAGTCGACTTGTCGAGACGGTGTCCGAGTATGTGGGAACTCGTCGCGACGAACCGCCTTGTAGAGTCGCCGGAATGGCCGATTTTATCGCTGCCGAGAGGCTCCTCGTGGTGAGCGCCCACTCTGCCGACTTCGTCTGGCGCGCGGCCGGCGCGATCGCGACGGTGACCGCGAACGGCGGGTCGGCGACGGTGGTCTCGCTGTCGTTCGGCGAGCGGGGCGAGTCGGGCGAGCTCTGGAAGGAGGAGGGCCAGACGCTCGACAACGTCAAGGCCGTCAGACGGGCCGAGGCGGAGTCGGCGGCCGGAATCCTCGGTGCGGAGGTGATCTTCCTCGATCGGGGCGACTACCCCCTCGAGATGGACGGCGCCGCGGTCGCAGAGCTCACGGACGTGATGCGCGACGTGGAGCCCGACCTCGTCCTCGGGCACGCGCGGCAGGACCCGTTCAACCCCGATCACGGTGTCGCCTCCGAGGCGACGATCCGCGCGCGGCAGCTCGCGGGCGGCGCAGGTGTGGCGAGTGGCTTCCGGACGATCACCCCGCCGGCGCTCCTGCTGTTCGAGCCGCACCAGCCGGAGCTCTGCGGGTTCGTGCCGACGACGTTTCTCGACATCACGCCCGTCTGGGAGCAGAAGCTGGCGGCGATGGAGGCGATGGGAGCCCAGGAGTATCTCCGGCAGTACTACACCGAGCGGGCGGGGCACCGCGCGAACCACGCCCGGCGCATCTCGGGGCGGTCCGACATCCGCTACGCCGAGGCGTTCCAGCGCGAGATCCCACAGGTGGTCGACCGGCTGTGAGCCGATTCGAGGAGCTCGCCCGTCTCGGCGTCGCGACGGTGCACGAGGCGCAGGGAAAGACGGGGCTCGTCGACCTCCCGCTCGCGCAGGTCGTCCCCGGCTCACGCGTCGCAGGCCCTGCGCGAATCGCGCTCTGCGGCAACGGGGACAACCTGATGGTGCACGCTGCCGTCGCGCACGCGCGGCCGGGCGACGTGCTCGTCCTGACGATGCCCGAGCCGAGCCCCGTCGCCCTCATCGGCGACCTGCTCGCCACGCAGGCGCTGGACCAGGGCGTTGCGGGCATGCTCGTCGACGGGGCCGTGCGCGACGTCGACGAGCTCCGCGCGCTCGGGCTGCCGATCTGGGCGCGCTTCGTGCGCGCGCAGGGCGCGACGAAGGAGCATGTCGGGGAGCTCGACACGCCCGTCGTCGTGGGCGGCGCGCACGTCGCGCCGGGCGACGTGGTCGTGCTCGACGCCGACGGCGCCGTGATCGTGAAGGCCGAGCGGGTCGACGACGTCGTGGCCGCCGCCAGCGAGCGGGAGGCGCGCGAGACCGAGCTCCGTGCCCGCTACGCGGCAGGCGAGCGCTCCTACGACGTCAACGACCTCCGCCGCCTCGTCGAGGGGTGACACCGGCCGTGCCGCTCGAGGTGGCCGTGCTCGGGCTGGGCGAGGCGGGCGGGACGATCGGATCGGGGCTCGCGGCCGCGGGGTGCCGGGTGCGTGGCTGGGACCCCGCCCCCATGGCGACCGCGGTCGGCGTGGAGCGCGCAGGCACGACCGCCGAGGCGGTTGCCGGGGCGGCCCTCGTCCTCAGCCTCACGACGGCGGCGCACGCGCTCGGTGCCGCGACGGGAGTCGCGCCGTCGCTCGCCGCGGGGCAGGTGTACGCCGACCTCAACACGACGGCGCCGGCCCTCAAGCGCGACGTCGCCGCGATCATCCGCCCCTCGGGCGCCGCGTTCGCGGACGTGGCGCTGCTCGGCCCCGTGCCCGCGGGCGGCGTCGCGACGCCGGCCCTCGCGTCGGGCGAGGGTGCCGGGCGCTTCGCCGAGCTGGTCCGGCCGCTCGGGATGCCAGTCGAGCTCGTCAGTGCCGAGCCGGGCGACGCCGCCGGCCTGAAGCTCCTCCGCAGCGTGTTCATGAAGGGCCTCGCCGCGTCGGTCCTCGAGAGCCTCGAGGCGGCCCACGAGCGCGGCGCCGAGGAGTGGCTCCGCCGCGAGATCGCGGACGTCGTCGGGGAGCCGCTCCTCGAGCGCCTCCTCGCGGGGACGGTGACCCACGCCGGGCGGCGTCGCGACGAGATGAACGACGCGTCGGACTACCTCGAGGAGCTCGGCGTCGAGCCGCGCGTCTCCCGCGCCGCCGCCGGGTGGCTCGAGGCCCTGGTAGAGCGTGAGCACGCGGATCGGGACTGAGCGTCAGCTCACGGTCTGCTCGGTCCGCCAGCCCTCCGCGTACGAGGTTCGCACGACCTCGGAGTACGGGACAGGGCTGACGATCGCGCGCACCTCCTTCTGCCGGTGCGGCTGCACGGTCGTCTTCCGGGATCCCCCGTCGGGCTCTCCCCAGACCACGCGCACCTCGGTGCCGAACTCGATCCCGGGGTCGACGGTCGCGAGCGAGAGCGCGCGCTTCTCGTTGGCGCTGTACCCCGTGAAGAGCGAGAAGCCGACCACGTCGTCGCCCTCGTCGAGCACGGCGTCGAAGTTCGACGAGCCGTAGTTCGCGTTCGGGATGTCGAACGGCATGTAGCCCTCGCCCTCGGGAGCGAAGACGGACGCGAAGATCTCCGTCACGTCGTCGCCGTTCCACGCGAGCGTGACCTTCTTGCGCTGGGTCTCGGGGTCGATCGCCTCGAGCGCCTCGCGTCCGTGGAAGTCGTGGTCGAACTTGACGAACGGGCCGTAGCCGAGCTCGAACGGGTTCAGGTAGTAGTCCTCGATGTCGCCGGACACGAAGCTTCCCGCGAGCGCGTTGACCGCCTCGTAGCTCGCCGGCGTCAGCCACTCGCGGTACGCGCGCAGCTCGTCGCCGGTGTAGATCGCCGGGAGCGGAGAGGGGATCCAGCCCGATTCGAGCGTGTTGGACGAGTACGCCCGCGAACCGACCGGCTCGAGGCCGAGCTCCCGCCCCGCCTCGAGGATCGTCTCCCTCACCTCGTCGTAGGACTCGTAGGGGCCCCAGAGCTCGAGGCCCGGGGCACCCGCCATCCCGTGGCGCAGCGTCCGCACCTGCCGTCCCGCGACGCTCATCACGCCCATCCGGAAGAACTTGACGTCGTCGATCGGGCCCCCGTTCACCTTCTCGAGCACCTGCCACGCATTCGGCCCCTGCACCTGGAACCGCCAGACCTTTCGGCTGACGGCCTTGCCCATCGGCCGCATCGGAGACCGGTCGTCCTTCTCGACCTCGACGTCGTACCCGCCGGTCTCGGCGTGGAACTCCAGCCAGTTGGCCGCGGGCGCGCGCCCGACGAACACGAACTCGTCCTCGTCGAGGTGGAAGAGGATCCCGTCCCCGATCACGTTGCCGGCCGGCGTCGTCGGCACGTACTGCTTCGCGAGGTCGACGGGGAAGGTCTCGACGCTGTTGATCGCCGTGTCCGAGACCAGGCGGCGCGCGTCGGGGCCGCGGAAGAAGAGGTTGACCATGTGGTGCGTCTGGTCGTACAGGACCGCCGTCTCGCGCCACGCCTGCTGCTCCCGGCGCCAGTTCGTGAACTCCGCGGCGACGACCGGGTAGATGTACGCGCCGATCTGGGAGTTGCGCAACAGCTCGACCGCGTCGGTCTGGTCGAGGATCTCCTGCAGGTTCTTCGGTGCCATCCTCTGCCTCCTCGGGCTGGTGATCTCTCCGGCTAGGTCTCGACGGGTGGTGTCGCGTAGGTGAACCAGCTCTCGGGCATCAGCGTCCCCCACGCCTGCCCGCGCATTCTCTCCTCGATCGTCCACGTGACCGGCGGCCGGTCGGGCGCCAGCAGCAGGCGGCCGTCGGTGATGATCTCGATGCGGTTCCCGCCCGGCTCGAACGCGTAGAGGAAGCACGTCTGCTGCACGGCGTGCTTCGCAGGGCCGCACTCGATCCTGACGCCCTCGTCCAGGAAGACGTCTGCGGCGCGCATGACGTACTCGCGCGCGTCGACGGCGAACGCGACGTGATGGAGCCGCCCACCGACGCCCGCCGGGTCGACGCGCCCGTAGGCGAGGTCGTACGACTTCGGCGTCACGTGCAGCCAGGAGCCGACGAGGCGGCCGTCGTCGCCGACGACCTGCTCGCTGACGCGAAAGCCGAGCGTCTCGATCATGTACGACGCGTTGTCGTCGATGTCCCGACACCAGACGTTGACGTGGTCGAGGCGGCGCACGCCGACCCCGCGGGTC
>Ga0157380_10001693_pt1 | contig 14566 bp, 21 predicted proteins | sample S35metaG_FD_119757 | JGI IMG/M metagenome (GOLD analysis project Ga0157380, IMG submission 119757) | Switchgrass rhizosphere microbial communities from Kellogg Biological Station, Michigan, USA - S3-5 metaG | ecosystem: Host-associated > Plants > Roots > Rhizosphere > Soil | place: USA... | reverse complement strand
GGTGAAGGTCTCGGGCGACCGAAAGCCATACCTGCAAGTCGACCGCGTCGAGGCGCTCGTGGCACTTGCGCAGCTCGGCGCGCTCGAGCTGCATCCCTGGAACTGCGAGCCAGGCCGGCCCGCGGTGGCCGGCCGGCTTGTGTTCGACCTCGATCCGGGCCCGGACGTGTCATTTGCCGCCGTCATCGAGGCGGCAGTCGAGCTCCGGGAGCGGCTCGCCGCGCTGAAGCTCGTCGGCTTTTGCAAGACGACGGGCGGCAAGGGCCTGCACGTCGTGACGCCGCTCGCCCAGCCCAAAGGCGGAACCATCGCCTGGCCGGCGGCCAAGGGGTTCGCGCACGCGGTCTGTGCGCAGATGGCAGCAGACCGGCCCGACCGCTACCTCGTCAACATGGCGAAGAGCCGGCGCCAGGGAAAGATCTTCCTCGACTACCTGCGCAACGGCTCGAAGGCGACTGCGGTCGCGCCGCTGTCGCCACGCGCGCGCGAAGGCGCGACCGTCTCGATGCCGCTCGACTGGCGGCAGGTCAACGGCAGGCTCGACCCGAAACGTTTCACGGTGCGCACGGCGCCGGCGCTCCTGGCGCGCGACCGTCCCTGGCGCGATTACTGCAAGTCCGAACGCCCGCTGCCGCGGGAATTCCTGAGGATACGAAGATGAAAAAGCGAAAGAGTACTGCCCGTAGCACCGGCGCCTCCAGGCGCAGCTCGAAGTCACGGAACCGGAAATCCCGCGCCGCGGGCCACCCGCGCGCGGTGTGGAAAGGTGCCGTTTCCTTTGGCCTCGTCTACATCCCGGTGCACATGCATACCGCGGCGCGCGACAGCACGCTCGACCTCGATTTGCTCGACAGCAAGGACTTCTCGCCGGTCGGCTACCAGCGCTACAACAAGCGCACCGGCAAGAAGGTGGAATGGAACAGCATCGTCAAGGGCTACGAGTACAAGAAAGGCCAGTACGTCGCCCTGACCGACGAGGACTTTCGCCAGGCAAACGTCGAGGCCTCGCAGACGATCGACATCGTGAGCTTTGTCGAGCGCGCGGCCATCCCGCCCGAGTACTTCGAGACACCGTACTATCTCGAGCCGGCGGAGGGGGGCGAGAAGACCTACATACTGCTCCGCGAGGCGATGCGCGGCAGCTCGCTGGTCGCGATCGGCAGCTACGTGAGCCGCGGGCGCCAGCACTACTGCGCCATCCTGCCGCGTGAGCGGGCGCTGATGCTGAATACGCTGCGCTTTGCCGAGGAGCTGGTGACGGCGGAGGGGCTGGAGATTCCCGCCGAGGGGACGCGCGGTGCGAAGGTCTCGCGCGACGAGATCTCGATGGCGCGGCGCCTGGTCGAGGAACTGACGACCGACTGGCGGCCGGAAAAATTCCAGGACAGCTACCGGCGCGACCTCATGGGCCGGATCAGGCAGAAGATCCGCAAGGGCCAGACGCACGAGCTGACGCCGGCCGTCGAGGCGGCGGAAGAGCGCCCGAGCGCGGAGGTCATCGACCTGATGGCGGTGTTGCGCAAGAGCCTGAAGTCAGGCGGCGGGGCGCGAGCAGGCAGCAAGGCGGCCTGACCGCGCGCTCACAATTGCGGGGAAAGCAGCGCAGACGTGCGCTCGAGCAGCTTTTCGTGCCAGGGCCGCCGCAGCCAGGCCTCGTAGGTGATCGGCCGCGCGCGCTTCAGGTCCTGCTCGAACACCTCGGACACGCGCTCCGCAAAGGCCCGGTCGTAGACATTCAGGTTGGCCTCGTCGTTGAGCCGGAAGGAGCGGTTGTCGAAATTCGTCGACCCGACGGACACGAGCTGCCGATCGACCACGAGCATCTTGCAATGGAACATCGTCGGCTGGTACTCGTGTATTTCCGCGCCCGCCTTCAGCAGGCCGCCCCATTCCGCACGCGAGGCCTTGCGCACGACCTCGGCGTCAATCTTGGTGCCGGGCACGAGGATGCGCACGCGGACGCCCCTCTGAAGCGCGTCCTGGAGCGCGGTCCGGGTCAACTCATCGGGGACGAAATAGGCGGCGGAGAGGTCGATCGTCGCTTCGGCGGCCGTAATCGCCATCAGGTACATGAGCAGCATGCTGTCGCCGCCGCCGCTCGGGGAGGCCATGAACACCTGCGCGTCGGCATCGCCTGCGTTGTCCAGCGGGGGAAAATAGGCGCTGCCGCGCAGCACGGCGCCCGTCGTCTTGATCCAGTTGTCCAGGAATGCCGCCTGCATCTGGGCGACCGCGGGGCCCTCGACGCGGTAGTGGGAGTCACGCCAGTGATCGGGGGAATCCGCGTTTCCGTCCCAGTTGTCCGCGATCCCGACGCCTCCGGTGAAGCCGACCCGGCCGTCCACCACCAGCAGCTTGCGGTGAGTGCGATTGTTCATGCGCGCAAGGTGATACCAGGCAAGCGGGTGATAACGTTCGACCTTCACGCCCGCTGCCTTCAGCTCGTCGAGGAGGCTCTTGTCCATCTTCTGGCTGCCGACCCAGTCGATGAGGACCTGGACCTGCACGCCTGCCCGCGCACGATCGGCGAGGGCCGCGACGAATTCGCGCCCGATGTCGCCGGACCAGTAAATGTAGGTCTCGAAGTTGATCGTCTCCCGCGCGCCGCGGATCGCATCCAGCATCGCCGGAAAGATCTCCGCGCCGTTCTCGAAGTTATCCACCTTGTTGCCGCGGGCGATCGGCGGGCCGAGCAGCGTCCCCAGCTCACGCCTGAACTGCGGATCGTCGATGGCATAGCGATGCTCGAGCTTGCGCTCGATGCGCTTCTCGCCGCCCGTGAAATTCAGCACGAGCATGGTGACGACTGCCGAGAACAATGCGCCGGCGAGGGCTGCGATCCACATTTTTCTTCTCATTTGCGCCGGTCGCGCAAGGGGGCCGCCAGGCGGCGGCGGGTCGGTTAGCGGCGGGCGAAGCGGAAGCGGGAGGTTGCGGTCTCGATGACGTTCCCGCGGGTCTCGAGGGCGAGATCCACGCAGACCGCGTTGTCGAGCCGCCGCGCCACGTCGCCCCAGTTGACGAGCTCCCAGAACGCGACGATCCACTTCTCTTTCTTGTTGCGGTACTGCAGGTAGTACGCGTGTTCCCACATGTCCATGACCAGCAGCGGAACGGTGCCGACGGCATGGCCGTTCTCGTGGTCGTGGAACTGCTCGATGAGGAGCGTTTCCTGCATCGGGTCATAGGTGAGTGCGACCCAGCCCGAGCCCTGCAGCGCGGCGCCCGCAGCGCCGAACTGCCGCCGAAACGCATCGGTGCTGCCGAAGGCATCCTTGATGCGGAACTCGAGCTGGCCTGACGGAGGCGCACCCTCGTTCGGCTCGAGGTTGCGCCAGAAGAGCGAATGCAGGAGGTGGCCCGAATAGTTGAAGGCCAGGTCCTTCTGCAGCTGGTTGATGCGGGCGAAGTCGCCTTTCCCGCGCATTTCGGCGAGCCCCTCGAGGCTGCGGTTCAGGCCGTCCACGTATGCTCGGTGGTGGCCGGCGTAATGCAACTCGAGGAGCTCTGCGGAATACGCCGGCTCCAGCGAGTCGTACGCATAACCGAGCGGCGGCAGCTTGAACTTCGTGAATGTGCTCATCGGTTTACCGTAAGGGTCAGACCCCTCCACGAACATGAAGGGGTCGGACCTGCCGGTCAGTTCCGCGTGCGCACGCGGCCGGTGGCGTCGTCACCCGGGTTCGAGCGCGGGGCGCGCCCGCCCATGTCATTGGTATCGGCGTCGAGCAATCCGCTGAAGCGCTCGATCTGCCGGTCGGCCTCGTCCTTGGAGATCCCGTAGACCTCCTGGATGCGGCCGGCAAGTTCCTCGCGACGCCCGTCGATCATGTCGAGGTCGTCGTCAGTAAGCTTGCCCCACTGCTGGCGGACCTTCCCGCTGAGCTGCTTCCAGTTCCCTTCGATGCGATCCCAGTTCATCAGGCTCTCTCCTTGAGACTCCGATGTCGCGGCCCATCCGCGACTTGATTCTCAGGATGGCGCAAGGAGACGGGATGGCTCTGTAGGACTACTCCTGATTGCCGCGTAGGGGCTCGAGGCTCGCCTCGGTCTCTGCGAATGCGGCATTCGCCTCTTGCTCGCACTGCGTGCGCACCGCTTCGGGCTGCTGCGTGCAGCGCTCGAGCGCGTTGTTGTGGTTCGCGGCGGCGGAGGCGATCGACACTTCGTAGCTCGGCGGCTCCGGGGAAGGCATGTTCTCGCCTGGAACCAGGAGCGGGGGCGCGCGCCCGCCCGTCGGGTCGGAGGCATCGACCTTCGGGGCGGCTGCGATTTCCGGCGCGCGCTCGCACGCCAGGAGGCCGAACGCCACGGCGGCCAGGGCGATGCAATTCGAAGTCTTGATGACCATCATTGTGTTCCCGTATTGCGAATCCGTTCGATCGGCACCGTGAATCGGCATTCCGTGCCGACGTTCGGCCCCAGCGAGCGCAGCGACAGCGTGCCGTCGAGCGACTCGATTCTATGCCGCATGCCGAGCAGGCCGTGTGATTGCGGCGTCTCGATGCGTCCCTCGTCGATTCCGACGCCGTCGTCCCGCACGACGACGGTCATCTGGTCATCCTCCAGGGTGACGCTGAGCAGCACCGCTTTCGCCTTCGCGTGCTTCACGATGTTCGTGAGGCATTCCTGGACCGCGCGGAACACGGCGATGCGGGCATCCGGCGACAGCTCCGGCATCTGCTCGGGATAGCGCTCCTCGCAGAGGATGCCGCCCCGGCGCAGCGTCTCGTCCACCAGCCAGCGCAGCGCGGCCTCGAGGCCGACGTTGTCGAGCAGGGTGGGCCTGAGGCTTTCGATGATGCGGCGCTTGAGCATGAGGCCCTCGTCCATGCAGCGCAACACGCGTTCCCAGCGCAACTTGGCCGCCTCGGACCCGTCGTCGGCCCGCTTGCGCAGCCAGGAAACGTCGATTTTCGTGGCGACCAGGAGGCCGCCGAGCTCGTCGTGCAGTTCCCGGGCAAGAGTGGCCTTCTCGCGCTCGGCGACCTTCTGCAGGCTGCTCGAGAGGTGGAACAGCATGGCGGTGCGCTGCCGTATGGTCCGGTCGAGCTCGCGATTCCGGTTGCCGAGTTCCTGGGATTCCTTGGCGCGCGCGCGCATGTCCCGGCCGAGAAGGGCCCCGATGAGGATCACGAGCACCAGCGAGAGGAAGCTCGCGGTGCCCAGCAGGACGCGCGCGGTCCGCAGGTCCCGCTCCGAGGCGGTCCGCGCCGCGACCAGGCGCTCGGATTCCGCATTCCAAAGCTCGCGGAGCTGCAGGCGCAGGTCCTTTATGGCCTTCTGGCCGATGTCGGTGTCGAGCAGCTGCAGGGCGGCCTCGCGGTTCACCTCGCCGTAGAGGCGGAGCGATGCGCGCATTTCGCCGATCTTCTGTCCCGCCGTATTGCGCAGTGCCTGGACCCTTGCGGCGTCGTCGTCCAAGCCGGAGGTGTGCAGCTTCTGCACGAGGCTGTCCAGCAGCGGATCGAGGCTGCGGACCGCGGGATCGAAGCTGCGCAGGTAACGCGGGTTCTCCGTGAGCAGGAAGCCGCGCTGTGCCGATTCCGCGTCGAGCATCACGCGCAGGTAGCGGCTGAGCAGCGCCTGACGCTCTTCTGCTGCGGAAATCGTGACCCCTGCCTCGTGAATCCGCTTGTAGCCCGACTCCGCGACCATGAAGAGGGTCGCAATGAAGGCGACGCCGAGCAGGATGGGCGCATAGTGGAGGCGTACGGGGGCGAGGTTCACCATGCCCGCCAATGTAAATCGATCCTCGCGGGCCGTGTGGGGGTAAGCAGGGCAGTTGTAGGAAAGATCCGACGCCCTTCGTAGGCATCTCCGTCTCGCCAGGCGGACACCCATGTGCGAAAAAAGGTCTAACTTTCAGTAGGATGAGATGCCAATGATGAGCGCAAGGGTACTCATAGCCGACGACCATGCCGTGGTCCGGGCGGGACTGCGACAGATGCTGGCCGAAGACACCGCTGTCGGAGAGATCGGCGAGGCGGCGACCGGTCAGCAGACGCTGGATCGGCTGCGCGACGGCCAATGGGAACTCCTGATACTCGACATCGGGATGCCGGACCGCAGCGGCCTCGACATCCTCCGGCACGTGAGGTCGGGCTATCCCGACACGCGAGTGCTGATCCTGTCCGGCTTCCCGGAGCGGCAGTACGCGATCAACATGCTGCGAGCGGGCGCGCACGGGTTCCTCGGCAAGGAGAGCGCGCCGGACGACCTCATCAAGGCGGTGCACGTGATCCTGGCTGGCCGGCGATACCTGAGTCCCTCGATGTCGGAGCTGCTGATCTCCGAGATCGACAACGGCGGATCGGACCGGCCGATCCACCAGCAGCTCTCGAAGCGCGAGTTCCAGATCTTTTGTAAGCTCGCAAGCGGTGGCTCGGTGTCGGAAATAGCGCGCGAGCTCTGCCTCTCGGTGAAGACCGTCAGTACCTATCGCAGCCGCGTGCTCGAGAAGATGCACTTCAAGACCAACGCCGACATCACGTCCTATGCGCTGCGCAACGGATTGATCCAGTAGTATTGCGTCGTGACTCTGCGCGTACTACTGGTGGAAGATTCCCGCGTGCTCTCCGAGCGGATGCGGGAGTCGCTCGAAGGTCTGGACAATGTCGAAGTCGTGGGCGCGGTGGCAGACGAGTCCGCCGCGGTCGCCGCGGTGCGTCAACATGCCGTTGACGTCATCGTCCTCGACCTGCAGCTCAAGGAAGGCACGGGCTTCGGGGTCATGGAGCGGCTCGGCAAGGCGCGGCCGCTGATAATCGTGTTCACGAACTACATGCTGCCGGAATACCAGCGCCTGGCCCGGTCCATGGGCGTCGAGCACTTCCTCAACAAGTCCGTCGATTACGAGCGGTTGCCCCAGCTATTGTCGGAAATCAGCGCGGCCAGGCCGCACTGAGAAAAAAAGAAGGCCCGCGCCTTTCGGCGCGGGCCCACGGTGCTAGACCGTCAGCGAACTGTTCGTGTGTACGAGGGGGGTCAGTACGACTTGACGCTCAGTTCGTTCTTGACGTCCTTCACACCAGTGACGGACTTGGCGACCGTCGTGGCTGCAGTCTTGGCCGCGTTCGAATCGACGAAGCCGGACAGCTGCACGATGCCTTCCTTGGTTTCCACGTTGATCTGGTGAGCCTTGGTGTCCGGGCTCGCGATCAGCGCGGTCTTGACCTTGGCGGTCAGGACGGAATCGTCGATTACTTCGCCGGCTGACGAGTCCGAGCCGATCGCGATGTCGTTCTGCACCGACTTGACGCCATCGACACCCCGGGCGACTTCCGCGGCACGCGACCTGTCATTCGCGTTGTCCACGAAGCCCGAGAGCTTCACCTCGCCGCGGTTGACGTCGACGTTCACGTCGGCGGCAGTCTCGGCGGATTCCGCCGCCAGGGCGGACTTGACGCTGGTCAGCAGCGCCGCGTCGTCGACCTGTTCTCCCGGCGCCCGCTGCGTCCGGGTCGAGGAGCAGGCCGCCATTCCGAGCGCGGTCGTGCTTACGATCAGGATTGCGAGTGTCTTGCTCATTTTCATTGTTGCTAGCTCCTTCTCAGCTCAGCTTCACGACGGGCCGGGCAGGTCGGCGGCAGCCTTGGCAGCCTCATACGTGGCGTCGGCCTCGGACTTGCAAGCCTCCTGCTGGTCGCCCGGCAGCGCCTCGCACTGCTCGATGGCGATCTTGTGGTCGCCCTCGGCCTTCTGCTGTGCGGTCTCTTCCTGGCCTTCCATGACGCTCTTGTTCAAGTCGGCCTGGGCTTCGGCTACTTCTTCGGTCTTATCAGCCTGGGCCTCTGCGACGTCGGCCTGGGTCTCCGCGGGATCCTCGGCCTTGTTGCAGGCTCCGAGCGATGCCGCGAATGCGCCGGCAATCAAAACTGTCAGTACCCTGTTCATAGTCTGTCTCTCCTGGATCTCGTGCGAAATCGGTCGGGACCGAGTGTGGGGGGGCGCGCCATTCGCTGAATGTCGGTGGCCCGCGCGGCCGGATGTCAGCGTGAGGACTACGTCGTCCGACACCGACATTCCGGCCGCCCCGTCAGGCAATCAGAAGCGGAATGCCCCCGTCAGCCACAGGGCCGACGCGTCGTCCGCCTCGTCAAAGTCGAACTGCTCGTACTCGAGCCGGAAGTTGAAATGCTCGAAGACATTGACCCCGGCACCTGCGCTCCAGGTGAAGGTCTCATTGCTCTCTGAGTCGCTGGCCGTCCCGAGCGGCGTCGTCAGCCGGGCTTCGGTGTCGTACCAGTAATAGCCCACCTTCGCGAACAGCTCGAACCAGTCGCCGAGCGGCAGCGTGCCCACGACGTACGGCGCGAAACCGTCGGTTTCGGTCGTCAACTGGACGTCAGGAAGGATTTCGTCGTCGGGGCTGCCGAGGTTCACGTATGCCAGCTCGAACCCGAGATACGGGTTCATGCGCCAGCCGGCAAAGGCTTTCCAGGCGGTGTCGTCGCTGTCATAGCGGTCGATGGTGTCGTCGATGTCGTCGAAATTGTCGATCTTCACGTTGAATGTGCCGACGCCGGCGCCCGCGTAGAACCCCGACTCGTTGTCCTGCGCCTGTGCGCCAGCCGCAGATGCGAGGGCAACGAGCGCGAGTGCGGCGGTGATGCCGTGCTTCATGAATTTCTCCTGTGGATGAGTGTTGCGCGCAACGAGTGTTGCATCGCGCGCACAGGGGTGTAGTCGGAGCGCGACGCCCCGTCTGGTCGGACTCCGCCCGGCGGAGGTGTCAGGTTCCGCGGCGGAGCAGGCCCACGATCAGCGCGACCCCGGCCACCACCAGGAATACGAAGAACAGGATCTTCGCAATCGACGCGGCGCCGGCTGCAATGCCGGTAAAACCCAGGAGCGCCGCGATCAGGGCGATGATGAAGAAGATCAGCGCGTACCGGAGCATGGAGGGACTCTAGTCACCGTCGCCAGCCAGAGACATAGGCTTCGCGGAAGGCGCCGGGTAAGACGCCCCTTACAGCAGTTCGGCCTGCCGGACGTTATGACGCGCCGGTCAGGACGCAGCCGAGAGCACGGTCATGAAAACTTCGGCGCTGACGGGCTTGACGAGATGCATGTCGAAGCCCGCCTCGAGGGCCTCCAGCCGATGGGATTCGTCGGGCCATCCCGTGACGGCGACGATCAGTGCCTTGCTTCCCCAGCTCGCGGCCCGCATCTGGCGGCAGACTTCGTAGCCATTCAGCTTCGGCAGGTCGAGATCGAGCAGGACGATTTGCGGCTGGAATGTTGCCGCTACGTCGACGGCCTCGACGCCATCGTGCGCAACCGTGGTCTCGTGGCCCACCATCGTCAACAGCATGGACAGGCTTGCCACGCCGTCCTTGTCGTCATCGACGACGAGAATGCGGCGCGGCGCATCGGTGTGCTTGGGTGGATCGGACTGCGACGAACCGGTGAGCTTGGTGAGGATGGTCGGCAGCCGGCCAGCAGCGCTGGGCGGAGCGGTCCCGCTCTTCACGTCCTGCAGAACGCTTCCTTCGTCCATGGCCCCCCGCTGCCCAGCGACCCCCCACCGACCGGGCCAATAAGATGCACCGACGCAAATGCCGGATCAAGCCCACCCTTCCATGTTGGCCGTCAGAGAGGTCCTACACCGGGCGACGGCCAGGGCGAAACGGCATTGCGGGACGGCGACTAGTAGCGCAACGACAGGCAAGAGAGCCCGCCGTCCAGCTTGCGGAATTCCGACATCTCGAGCCCGACCGTCTCGAAGCCGAGCGACTCGATCGCGGCGCGTGCACGCGGGTAGCCGGCGGAGACGAGCACGCGGTCGTTCACGCGCAGGGCATTGGCGGCATAGGTTTCGGCCGGCGGAACATCGATGCGCTCGTACGCGGACAGCGCCGGATGGCGCGGGAAGTCGCGGGTCGCGAGCAAGCGGCCTTCACCGAGGTAGGTGACGCCCGACTTGAGGTGCAGCAGGGCGTTGATGGCGCGGATGTCGATGAGGTCCGAGCGGTAGCCCAGATCGCCGAGCAGGCCTGCGAGCTGCGCGGCGCCCGCCTCGTTGGTGCGGGCGGAGAGGCCGATGAGGAAATGCCCGTCTGCCTCGCAGACGTCGCCGGCGTCGACCGTGCCCGGGGCGTCGATGCGCACGAGGTCGGGGAAGGAGGGCTGGAGGGCGGCCTCGACCGCGTCGGTTTCGCCGCGGCGCGAGGGTGCGCCGGGGCGGGTGAGGATCGCTCCGCGCGCGGTGAGGAGCGCGGTGTCCTCGACGAAGCAGCCGTCGGGGTGGCGCGGGTCGGCGGGCAGGACCGTGAGCGTGACGCCCTGGGCTTCGAGCGCCGCGCGGTAGTGCTGGTGCTGGACGAGCGCGAGCGCGGGATCCGGCGCGCCTTCGCCCGACTGCGTCAGCCCCTGCGCGAAGTTCTCGCCGGGAAGCCGGAGCAGTGCCTGGGTGAAGCGCATGGCAGTATGGTGAACCTTCGAGTGTTGCGGCGCAAAAGGCTGCCTCCAATTTCTTCGCGGCAGCGTAGTATTTCGGCCGACGGCTCGGTCTCCTGACTGACCGTTGGGGATGCTCAACGGGTTTACTCATCACTAGTGAGGGAAGGAACATGGCTATGAATCGTCGAGATTTCGGCAAGGTGATGTTGGGCGTGACGGGCGGCCTGCTGGCCGGCGCCGAGATCGCCAAGGTCGCCTACGCCGGCGAGGAAGCCGGCGGGGACAACCACGTGTGCAAGGGCCACAACGCCTGCAAGGGCAAGGGTGGCTGCAAGGCCGGTGACGGCGGCTGTGCCGGCAAGAACTCGTGCAAGGGCAAGGGCGGCTGCGCCACGAACGCCAAGCACGACTGCGCGGGCAAGAACGCGTGCAAGGGCCAGGGCGGTTGCAAGGGCGGCGACAACGGCTGCGCGGGCAAGAACTCCTGCAAGGGCAAGGGTGGCTGCTCGGTGCCTGTCGACCCGACGCACATGGGCGGCTGATGCCGCAGGCTGGCGTGCGCAGGCCGGCTTCCCGGCCGAATCGATGGGGACTCCCGGACCTCGGCCTGGGAGTCGGCTTGCGCACGCAGCATTTCCGGCACATCACCTCGAAGTGGCCGGCGATGGACTGGTTCGAAATCGTGTCGGAGAACTTCATCGACACCGGCGGCCGGCCGATGTACTTCCTCGACCAGGTCGCAGAGCGCTATCCGATCGCGATGCACGGCGTCTCGCTCTCGGTCGGCAGCACCGACCCGGTCGACTTCGTTTTCCTCGACAAGCTCAAGGCGCTCGCGAAGCGCGTGAAGGCGCGCTGGCTCGGCGACCACGTCTGCTGGACGGGCGTCGCGGGCCTGAACGGCCACGATCTCTATCCCGTGCCGTACACGGAGGAAGGGCTCCGCCACATGGTGTCACGGGTCCGGATCATCCAGGACTACCTCGAGCAGCCGCTGGTGCTCGAGAACCCGTCCACCTACCTGACGTTTGCGGCCTCCTCGATGCCCGAGGAGGAATTCATCGCCCGGCTCGCCGAGGAAGCGGACTGCGCGCTGCTGCTCGACGTCAACAACGTGTACGTCACCTGCCGGAACCACGACCTGGACCCGGTCGCGTACCTGGAGGCCATCCCGGTCGAGCGCGTGGTGCAGATTCACCTGGCCGGCCACACGGACAACGGCACGCATTGCATCGACACCCACGACGGACGGGTGGTGGACGCCGTCTGGGACCTGTATGCGCGGGTCATGGCGCGCGCGGGCGGGCGGGCGACGCTCCTCGAATGGGATGCCGACATTCCGAAGTTTTCCGTTCTGCAACAAGAGGTTAGGAAGGCAGCCCGCTTCCGGAGCGAGCTCCGCGAGGCGGCGGCATGAGGGCCGGCACCACGCTGGGCCTCGACACCCTCGAGCGCTGGATGCAGGCGGTCGTCATGCACGCGGACGGTGCCGAGGCGGGGCTGCGCTCGCGGCCTGCGCGCCGGCTGGTCGCGGCGGCGGCGCGCGACCCGTCGGCGGTGGTCCTGCCTTCGAAGCAGCTCGGCTCCCTCGAGCGCATCGAGATCTACGCGCACATGTATTACGCGCGGCTGGTCGAGGTCATGGAGGCGGAGTACCCGACCGTGCGGCAGCTCCTCGGCCCGCGTGCCTTTGCGGACGCGTGCCGGCGCTACGTGGCGAAGCATCCGTCGCGCGCGCGCCTGCTGAACGGGCTGAGCGCGAGCTTCCCGGATTTCCTGGCGAGGACCCTGCCGCGCTCGCACCGGCACGGGCTGGCCGTCGACATCGCCCGTATCGAGCGGGCGATGGAAGATGTCTTCGATGCGCCGGCTGCGACGCCGATGACGGCGGCGGAGTTCGCCGCGGTCGGCGAGCGGACCCGGCTCGCGGTCAACCCGGCGCTGGTGCTGCTCGAGCTGCGCTATCCCGCGAACGCCTATATGAACGCGCTGCGCCGCGGCGTGCGGCCGCGCATCCCGCGCCCGCGCGCGTCGCGCGTCATAGTCTTCCGCCGCGGCTTCCAGGTGCTGCGCCGCGAGCAGGATGCGGAGCAGTTTCGCCTGCTGAAGGCGCTGGTCGCCGGCAAGCCGCTCGCGGCCGCCGTGCGCGCGAGCATGGGCCGCAGCACGGGCAACGCCGACCGCGTCGCCCGGCGCCTGCGCGGCTGGTTCGAGGAGTGGGCGGGCTCGCACCTCTTCGTAAAAGGGGACGCTCCCCGATTGCAGTAACATAGCTCAACGCGTATCAGGATAAGGGGATGTCTATGAACATCCGCAGCCTCGCCAAGGGCCTCACCTTCTGCGGCGAAGCGACGGGCAAGCGGCAGGCGTACTTCGTGTTCGAGAGCGCCGCCGGCTACGTCGTCATGTCCGCCTCGCGCACCAAGCGCGCCAGCGGTTACTTCAACCTGGTGAGCCGCGATGCGGTAAACCGCATCCGCAAGAGCTACGCGGGCAAGCAGGACGTCACCGCGAAACAGCTCGCGACGCGCTCGCGCGGCGCGGGCGTGCGTGACGCCCTGCAGGGGCTCAACATCCTCTACGTCCTGGTTGCGACCGGCGCAGCAAAGCGCGACGACCGCCACCAGGATTCGCGACTGCATTTCAACATCGCCCGGCGCTGACCAGCCCGGCGCGCTCGCGATGCTCGGCGAGCACCGCGGGCGGGATCATTTTGCGCACCGCAAGAACCCCAAGCGGCACGATGACCAGGTCGTCGATCAGCCCGAGGAGGGGGATGAAATCCGGGATCAGGTCGATGGGCGAAAGCGCATAGGCGATAACGCCGATCCCCAGTGCGCGCGCGTACCAGGGCGTGCGCGGGTCCCGGCAGGCGGAGTAAAGCGCGCGGGCCTCCTGCTTCAGCCGGCCGGCTTTCGCTTTCCATCGTTCCAGCGCCATGCCGTCCAGCTTAGCGCCTGCCGGAAACGCCACGTAAAATCTCCGTCATGAGGGCGTTTGAATTCCTGCTGGCCCTGTACTCGATCGTCGCCGGCCTCGGCATGTCGATCGTCGTGCGCAGCATCGCCCAGATGATCGAGGCGCGGCAGCGCATCCGCCTCTATTGGGTGCACGTCGTCCTGATCGCGTTCGTGTTCATGGCGCAGATCGTGTCCTGGTTTTCGCTCTGGCAGTTCGCCGGCCACTCGCCCTGGACCGTCGCCGACGCGCTGTTCCTGCTCACCATTCCGCTGGTCCTCTACCTGGTCGGCCACCTCGCGGTCCCGGAGCTCGAGGACGGCCTGGTCCACGACCTGCGCGAGTACTACTACCGCCACGCGCGCTGGGGGCACGGCCTCATGCTGGCGGTGATCGTGATCTCGCTGATCGGGGAGGCGTTCATCCTGGGGCAGCTGGAGATGACGCCGCCGCGGATGCTGCGCATCGCGCTCGGCGTGGTGTTCCTGCCCGGGATCCTGACGGTCAACCCTGCCGTCCACTCGGTGCAGGCGGCGCTGCTGGTGGCGGCGATGGCGACCGGCGTGTCGTTCGTGCGGATCGCGATCGGCTGAGCCGGCCCGGAAAAGGAAAAGGCCCGCCTCGGGGCGGGCCTCTTCACGGACCGCGTCCTGCGGGATTTCAGGGCTTGTAACGCCTCCAGACATTGCGCGTGATGATCGTCAGCGCCGCACCGGCCACGAAGGTGCCGGCAGCGCTGAAGATGTCGGTCAGGTACGTTCCGATGGCTGGAATGACGACCAGCACGCCGGACAGCGAATTCAATACCAGCGCCGTCACCAGCACCCGGACGTGATCCTCCGAGGCAATCGCCACGCCGCCGATCAGTCCCAGTACGACCAGCAGCACGCCGGCATATGGGATATCGACGAAAGCGCCGACCACCGCAATGGCAATCGCAATCCAACCCACGATCTTGAATGGATTCACTTGCATCCCCCTCAACGTTGTTATGGACGCGGCCCTGTCAGCCGGGTACCGCTGCGGGCATCGTACTCGCGGGCTGGTTGATCCCGTAACGTGTTGAATCTGCAAGAGATTAGTGCAGCAAGAAGCGGGTTGCGGCCGGCGTGCCCGGAGGCGATCCTGCCGCCATGAACTACCAGATCCGCGGACTCGAACCCGCCTTGTTCGAGCAGTTGTTCGACCTCGACGACGCAAGCCT